>Ga0187769_10000428_pt1 | contig 23256 bp, 18 predicted proteins | sample 0116_SJ02_MP02_1_FD_133140 | JGI IMG/M metagenome (GOLD analysis project Ga0187769, IMG submission 133140) | Tropical peat soil microbial communities from peatlands in Department of Meta, Colombia - 0116_SJ02_MP02_10_MG | ecosystem: Environmental > Terrestrial > Soil > Wetlands > Peat | place... | reverse complement strand
CTCGGGCATGCGGCCCCGGCCACGATGAGTCGAACCCCGGGGAAGATCGGTCGGATGCGTCGGAACGCCTCGCGCACCCGGTCGACGCCCGCGAAGGACGGGTCGCCCGACGCCGCCAGGGCGGCCACCACCGGCACGTCGAGTGGGATCCCGAGATCCTGGCGGGCGCGCGCACGTTCCACTCCCGACGGACTCAGCGCAACCGGGGAGACGGACGACGAGAGCCGGTCTTCGTCCAGGCCGTACTCCCGGACCAGTGTTTCCCGCACCGTCGGGTGATCGACGAACAGGCGGTCGGCCTCGGCGAGCGCGGCCCGCTCGAGCCGCCGGATCGACCGACGTTCGCGCCAGGCGTCGACCCGCCCGACCATGCCTCCGACCGACCGCCCCGCGTGCGCCCGGTCGAACCGGGAGAGCTCGATGCCCCGGACGAACGCCGCGAGCGCGGTCTCCCGCCGGGGCCCGCGGCCCAGCCCGAGGCTCCCGAGTCCGGACGGGTCGCGGATGACGAGGTCGGTGTCGGGAAGGAAGTGGAGCGCCGCGGCGCGCGCCCAGTCGGCCCCCTCGAGCGCGGCACCCGGTCGGCGGAAGGGGAACGGGAGCGGGACCGCGACCACCCCCGGGGGTGGCGCCACTGCCTCTCCGAGCTCCGGATGGAGGACGCGGACCCGGTGGCCTCGGGCCCCGAGCGAGCCCGCGAGCGCCCAGGCCGGCGCGGTCGGGTGGTAGGGGTCGGGGGAGGGAGGCCCCGTCGCGATCAGGTCGATCGACCGAAGGGCCATTCGCCGGGGCTCAGCCGAGCCCGCCGAAAAGCGTTCCGCCGCGGGACTTGGCGCACCGACCTACGCGGTGAGCTGCCCGAGGAACGACTGCCCGCGGAGCTCGGCGGAGGGCGCGAACCCCATTCCCTCGAGGACCGTCGGCGCCACGTCGAGGAGGCTCCTCGCTCGCTCCGAGCGGCCGTGCGGTACTCCGTCCCCCGCGGCGATCAGGATCCCTTCCATGCGGTGGGTGCCGGAACCGTAGAAGAACCCCGGGCGCTCGCGAATGAGCGGAGTCTCGTACCGGAAATCCATCCACGGCTCGGTCGCCATCCCGTCCACCCGGATGAGGAGCGCCGGGGCTCGGGCGAGGTTCTGGCCGTGGTAGATCTCCCTCGGCTCGAACACCTCCACTCGGGCCTCCGGGTACTGTTCCAGCCGCCGCCGGATCTCCCGCGTCACGTCCTTCTTCCGGTCGTGGTCGAGGTTCGGGTTGTACGGGTTGAGGTAGATCCCCTCGGGGATCGGGTAGGAGTAGGCGAGACTGTTCCGCCAGTCGATCCGTCGGGCCGTCTCCTCGAAGGAGGCGGAGCCCCCGATGAGCTTCTGCATCGGAGAGAGCGGGCGGTGCTTCAGGAGTTCGGCGAGCGGCTTCCCCAGGCGGCGGCCCAGCGCGAACTGCTGGCTCTTCAGGATCGCCCGAGCGATGAGCCGTCGCCCCTCGAGGGCGTCCCCTCCCCGGAAGGAGAGGAACCCTTCCTGGGCCAGCCAGCGGTTCGTGAGGAAGTCGGAACGCACGGCGCCGTGGCCGTGGTCCGAGACGACCATCGTGACCGACGGGCCCCCGGCCTCGCGGAACGCTCGGTCGACCCGGGCGCACGCCGCATCGACCGTGCGCCAGAACTCCCGGAGGTCGGCGGGGATGGCGTCCACCGGCCGGTCGAGCTCGTCCCACATCTGGTGCTCGATGCGGTCGGTCTCGCGGAACAGCACGAACAAGAACTCGGGGCGCTCCCGCGCCGTCAGAATCTCGGCGACTTGGCCCCGGAGCTCGACCGCCCGGGTCGCGGAGGCCATCCAATCGGCCCGCTGGCTCGACCGGTAGAGCGGTAGCTCCCCCGGGTACGGGCAGCCGAGGGCCCCCTCGATCTGCGAGCGAAGCGCGCGAGGGTAGGTGTCGGCCGCGTCCGAGAAGAAGCCCGGCATCACGAAGCCGTGGACCGGGTAGCCCGCGCCGAGGGGAAGGTTGAGGACGCCGACCTTGGCGCCGGAGCGGGAGAGCGTGTCCCAGATCGCCTCGGACGGCCGGAACGTCCGTACGAGGTGGGAGCGGCCGGGGCCCCCGTCCGGCTCCATGAAGCCGAAGATGCCGAGTTGGCCCGGGTCCTTCCCGGTCGCGAAGGAGTACCACGCGGGGATCGTCTTCGCCGGATAGACCGACTGGAGCGGGGCCCGCAGACCGTCCTTCGCAAGGGAACGGAGGAACGGAAGGTCACCGGCCCGCATCAGGGGGTCGAGGAGAGCGAACGTGCCCCCGTCCAATCCCAGGACCAGAAACCGTCGGTTCGCTCGGGGCATCCACCCACCTTTGGCTCGTTCAGGAGACGAGGCGGACGAGCCGGGACATGCTATAAATCGTTTCGTCCCGCGCGACGGTTCATGAGGGGTCTCAGAGGAGCCGGACCGCCTCGAGATTGAACGGTGCCCGGGACTCGACGTTGTAGCGCTTGTGGAGGCTGGAGGCGAGGTCGACGGTCTTCGACTCCTCGCCGTGGTTCAGGATCACGCGCTGCGGACGCGGGTCGAGGGAGGCGACGTAGTTCATCAGCTGGACCCGGTCCGAATGGCCCGAGAACCCCTCGATCGTGGCGAGCTCCAGGCGGACGGGGATGGAGGCCTGCCGCGGGCCGTCCAGGAACGTCGCCTCCGTCATCCCCCGCTGGAGCCGCTTGCCGAACGTGCCCTCCGCCTGGTACCCGACGAAGAGGAGGCCGTTCTTCTCCTCGGGGGCCCATGCCCGGAAGTACTCCATCACCGGGCCCCCGCTCATCATCCCCGAGGTGGCGAGGACGATGCACGGGTCCTTCGAGTCGACGATCCCGCTGCGCATCTGGGAGGAGTCGACTCGGCGGAAGATGTCGGAGAGGAACGGGTTGTCCCCCTGCTGGAAGATCTGCGTCCTCAGCTGGCTGTTGAGGAACTCGGGGTAGGCGGTGTGGATCGCGGTCGCTTCGAAGATCATCCCGTCGAGGTAGACCGGGACCCGGGGGATCTTTCCCTCCCGCATCCGCTCCTCGAGGACGAGCATCACTTCCTGGGAACGGCCGACCGCGAAGACCGGGACGACGAGCTTCCCGCCCCGGCTCAGGATCTTGGTGGCGAGACCGGAGAACTCCTCCGTCGCCTCCTGGCGGCTCGGCTGGACGTCGCGGTAGCCGCCGTAGGTCGACTCCAGCACCAGGGTCTCCAGCCGCGGGAAGCGGTTGGTCGCCGGGTTGAACAGCCAGCTCCGTTCGAACTTGATGTCCCCGGAGTAGGCGAGGTTGTGGTCGCCCTCGCCCAGGTGGAAGTGGCAGATCGAGGACCCGAGGATGTGACCGGCGTTGTGGAGGGTCAGGCGGATGTCCGGGGCGATGTCGGTCGTCTCGCCCCAGCGGAGCGGAATCGTCCGCGTAACGAGCTCCCGAACGTGCGAAGAGTCGTAGAGCCCGCGGCGCGCCTCCTGGTTGACGACCTTGATCGCGTCCAGGAGCATGAGCGTCATCAGGTCGCGGGTCGGCGCGGTGCAGTAGATGGGGCCTTTGTACCCGTACTTGAGAAGAACCGGGACGAGACCGCAGTGGTCCAAGTGGGCGTGCGTCACGACCACGGCGTCCAGCGAGTCGAGCGGAAGGAGCTCGGGCGCGTTGAAGAACGGCGTTCGGTCGGAACCGGGGTCGATCCCGCAGTCGATCAGCACCTTCGAGTTCTGCGTGGTGAGGAGGTGGGCGCTGCGGCCGACCTCGCGGTAGCCTCCGAGCGCGGTGTTGCGCGCCCAGAGCTTCTCGGGCAACGGGTCACGCGCGATGCGGATGCCGACCTTCTTCAGGAACGAACGGCGGTCATCGAACGAGTTCCGCAGGTGGATGCGGACCTCTTCGACGGTCTTCGACGGGATCGGCGGGGTCCGCACGACCGTCGGTACCCAGCCGATGCGGCGTTTGAGGTCGTTGAGGACGGACCCTCCACGACCGATCGCGGCCCCGGGGTTCGCCGCCTCGATCGTCACTTCGCCGGTCTCGGGCTCGAAGAACAGCTGGCTCACCTCCGCCTCGGGCGGGATGAGCTCGCGGATCAGCTTCTCCGCCTCCTTCGGGTCGATGAGCGTGGCCGGGTCGGAACGGACGACCACGCGACGATGGAGTCGCTGGGCGACCTGGCGGAGGAGGTCCCCGCCAGACAGGAACGAGTCGAGCTGCTTCGTGTAGAGGACGATGTGCGGGCCCTCCAGCTCGATGTCGGTGACCTCGATGGTCTCTGGGAGGACCTCTTTGAGGGCCTCCCGCGTTTGCTCTATGAGCGAGTCGAAACTCATCCGCAGTGGAAGTGGTTGGGAAGGAAGGGGTTCGCCGCGCCGCTCCCCACCCGCTACGGTAGGGGCGGAGGCAACGGTATCTTGAGGGCCTTCAGGCGTTTATTAATTTCGTCCTCGGAGAGCTCGCGGTACTCCTTCGGCGTGATGACGTTGACGAGGTAGCCGTCGCCGCTGGCGCTGTCGCGCTTCATCGCCGCCGTAAGGCCGCGGAGGACCAGGTCGACCCCATCCGAGGTCGACACGTCACGCGAGTAGTTCTCCTCGAGAATGCCGTAGGTGAACGTCGACCCGGACCCCACCGAGACGAAGCGGTCCTCGATGCACCCACCGGCGGGGTCGACCGAGAAGACGTGGCCACCCTTCGCGTCCACCCCTCCCAGGATCAGCCAGGCATAGTAGGGGAAGTACCGGTTCCCCGAGAGGATGTTCGCGAGCAGGGTCGCCGCGCCCTCGGCGCTCAGCGGAGCGTTGCGGCGAAGGCGGTAGAGCGAGACCTCGGCCTTCAGGTACCGGGCGAGGACCTGGGCGTCGCCGACCAGACCGGCGATCGTGATCCCGATGTTCTGGTCGATCTTGAACAACTTCTGGGTCTGCTTGTTCGAGATCATCGTGCCGGCGGTGGCGCGCCGCTCCGTGGCGAGGACGACCCCGTCCTTGGCGACCAGTCCGATCGTGGTCGTGCCTTTCAAGAAGCGCTCTGGGTCCACCGGGTTGACCGCACCTTGCATCATCGAGGACCTCCGTCCGTAGAGAGAGTGGAAGACGGACTCGGGTGCGCTATATAAGCGCTCACGCGCCGATTACACCGGGGCCACCGAGGAACCCGGGGGGACCTCCTCACCGGCGTTCCGCGGGCGGCGAGGTTGCGACGCGACACGCATTTGAAGTCGGAGCCGTTCGCCCGCCCGATTTCCATGCGGCGTCACGAAGTCGTTGTGGTGGGCGCGGGTCTCGCCGGTCAGCGAGCCGCGCTCGCGGCCGTCCAGGCCGGACGGGAGGTCGCGATCGTTTCGAAGCTCCACCCGCTGCGCTCGCACTCCGGCGCGGCCCAGGGGGGCATCAACGCGGCGATCGGGAAGGACGACTCGATCGACGCCCACACCTACGACACGGTGAAGGGGTCCGATTACCTCGGCGACCAGGACGCGATCGAGTTCTTCTGCCGCGAGGCCGGCCCGATCGTCCTCGAGATGGAACATTTCGGGACGATCTTCACGCGCGCGCCCGATGGGACGCTGGCTCAGCGGCCGTTCGGGGGCGCGGGGTTCCCCCGGACGGTCTACGCCGCGGACCGGACCGGGCTTGCTCTCCTCCAGGCGCTCTGGGAGCGGCTCGGGACGGAGCGGTTCACCCTCTACGACGAGTGGGACTTGACGACCGTGGTCGTGCGGGACGGTCGCGTGCAGGGCATCATCGCGTTCGACCGGAAGACCGGGGAGTTCGAGGAGATCGCGGCGAAGTCGGTCGTGCTGGCCACCGGTCCTGCCGGGCGGATCTACGGCCGGACCACCAACGCCCACAGCTGCACCGGCGACGGCCCGGCGGTCGCCTACGACGCCGGAGTGCTCCTCAAGGACATGGAGTTCGTCCAGTTCCATCCGACCGCCCTCCTCGAGACCAGCATCCTCATCACCGAAGGGGCCCGCGGCGAGGGAGGGATCCTGAAGAACGCGCAGGGCGAGCGGTTCATGTCGCGCTACGCCCCCCGCGTCCTCGAGCTCGCGTCGCGGGACGTCGTTTCGCGCGCGATCGTCACCGAGGTCCTCGAGGGCCGCGGCTTTGCCGGGCCGTACGGGAGCTATGTCCACCTCGAGCTGATGCACCTGGGCAAGGAGAAGATCGAGAGCCGCCTTCAGGAGATCTGCGACTACGCGCGACACTTCGCCGGGATCGACCCGGTCACGCAGCCCATCCCGATCTACCCCGCCCAGCACTACATGATGGGGGGCATCGGCACGAACATCCAAGGCCAGACGAGCGTCGCGGGCCTCTTCGCCGCCGGCGAGGCCGCCTGCGTGTCGCTCCACGGCGCGAACCGACTCGGAGGGAACTCGCTCATGGAGACGCTCGTGTTCGGAAAGCAAGCCGGGATCTCCGCCGCGGAGTACGCCGCGAAGGCGCCCGCTCCCGTTCTTCACGCGACCGACCTCGCGGCCGCCGCCGACCCGCTGAGGGCGTGGTCGAGCCGGAAGGACGGCGAGGACCCGAGCGCGCTCCGCCTCGAAATGCAGCAGACGATGGACCGGTACGTGGGGATCTTCCGCAACGAGGCGGACCTCTTGGAGGGGCTGAAGCGGATCCGCGCGATCAAGGCCCGGTTCGACCGCGTGCGGGTGGTCGACCAGTCGCGGGTCTACAACCTCAACCTCGAGGAGGCGATCGAGGTCGGCCACATGCTCGACCTGGCCGAGGTGATCATCGTCGGGGCGTACGCCCGGACCGAGAGCCGCGGGGCCCACTCGCGCACGGACTTCCCGAAGCGGGACGACGCGCGCTGGATGAAGCACACCATGGCCGCAAAGGGTCCGGAGGGGCCCCGTCTCAGCTACTCCCCCGTGACGTACACTCGGTGGGAACCGAAGGAGAGGGTCTACTGATGAGCGCTCCACCCCCGACCGTCAAGGTCCCGTTCTCGATCTACCGGTACGAGCCCGGCCGCGACCGCTCGCCGAGGTACCAGGAGTACACCCTCGACCTCGCGCCCCACACTCCGCTCCTGACGGCGCTCCTGCGCATCCGCGCGGAGATCGACCCGACGCTCAGCATCCGCTACTCCTGCCGCAGCGCGATCTGCGGCTCCTGCGCGATGCAGGTGAACTCGAAGAGCCGGCTCGCCTGCGAGACCCCCGTCGGCCCCGAACTCGAGAAGCACGGCCGCATCGTGGTCGAGCCGATGCGGAACCAGCCGGTGGTCCGCGACCTCGTGGTCGACCAGTCGCCGTTCTGGACCCAGTACACGAAGGTCGAGCCCCACCTGAAGCTCGACCCGCGCCGGCCGATGCCCGAGGGGGCGCCGAACCCGATGACCCCCGCGGAGGTCGAGCGGTTCTACGAGACCCCCCGATGCATCGCCTGCGCCGCGTGTTTCTCCGCCTGCCCGGCCGTCGAGGTCGACCCGGAGTTCCCCGGACCGATGGCGCTCGCGAAGCTCTACCGGTACACGGTCGACCCCCGGGACCAGGCCCACCAGGAGCGGCTCCTCCGCATCCAGCCCGGGGGGCTTTGGCTGTGCCTACGCTGCCACCTCTGCACGGAGTCGTGCCCGAAGGACGTCCGGCCCTCCGAGCGGATCCGGGACCTGAAGGAGATGGCGATCGCCGTCCAAGGCGCGACCGAGCAGGGCTCCCGCCACGCCTTCTACTTCAAGGAGAACCTGAAGGACGGCGGGCTCCTCAACGAGATGAAGCTCGCCCGCCAGACCTACGGCCTCTTCGGGCTCGTGAAGGAGCTCCCGCAGGGCGTCCGCATCATGCGCAAGAAGCCCGAGATGCGGAAGAAGCCCCACCCGATCGAGGGCGCGGACGAGGTCCGGAAGATCTACGACGCCCTGGACGCGAAGGAGGCGCCGAAATGAAGCTCGCCTACTACCCCGGGTGCGTCGCGCAGGAGTCGGGCAAGGAGCTCGACCTCGCGACCCGGTGGGTCTGTCGCGCCCTCGGCATCGAGCTCGTCCCGTTCCCGGCGTTCTCCTGCTGCGGCTCCGGGTTCGTCGATGAGGCGAACGAGGTGCTGAACATCGCGATCAACGCGCGCAACCTCGCGATCGCCGAGAAGGCGGGCCTCGACCTTCTCACGATCTGCTCGACCTGCACGGGGATGCTCAACCTCGCGAACGTCCGGATGACCGACCCCCAGGTCCGTGCGCGGGTGGACGCGGCGCTGAAGCCGCTCGGCATCGAGTACCGTGGCACGGTGAAGGTGAAACACTTCCTTCAGGTCCTGACGCAGGACGTCGGCTTGGAGGCGATTCGGGCGAAGGTGAGGCGGCCCCTCGCCGGGCTCCAGGTCGGGGCGTTCTACGGATGCCACCTCCTCCGGCCGGCGGACGAGATGCGGTCGGAGAGCGGCGAGGAGCCCCAGTCGTTCGAGGAGCTCCTGAAGGTGCTCGGCGCGACCCCGGTCTACTACCGCGGTCGGGTGATGTGCTGCGGCTTCCCGATCCAGTTCGTGAAGGGCCCGACCGCGAGCCGCCTTGCCGGCCGGCAGATCCAGGACGCGAAGTCCCACGGCGCCGACGCGATGGCGACCCCGTGCCCGCTCTGCCACATCAGCCTGGACGCCTACCAGAACCGCGCGGAGAAGGAGGTCGGGCAGCGGCTCGACCTGCCGGTCTTCCACCTGCCCCAGGTGGTCGGCCTCGCCCTCGGGGCCACCCCGGCCGAGCTCGGCCTCAAGCGCCACCTGGTCCCGACCGACTCCGCGCTCGCGAAGATCCGCGCCCCGTCGCCGGCGTAGGCCCGTGACGGACGACCGGACCCGGTACTCGAGCGGCACCCCCTGGGAGGAGACGGTCGGCTACTCGCGGGCGATCCGGGTCGGCCGCCAGGTCTTCGTCTCCGGAACGACCGCGACGGGACCGGAGGGGCGGATCGTCGGCCCGAACGACCCGTACCTCCAGAGCGTGCAGGCGCTCGACAACATCGAGCGAGCGCTCGAGGCGCTCGGTAGCCGCCGCGCGTCGATCGTCCGGCTCCGGATCTACGTGCGGTCGATCGCGGATTTTCCCGAGGTCGCCCGAGCGCTGGGGGAGCGGTTTCGGGACGTGCGCCCGACCTCGACCCTGGTGGAAGTGAGCGGGCTCGTCGACCCCACGATGAAGGTCGAGATCGAGGCGGAGGCGGTCGACCCGCCCCGCCGCCGCCCGCGGCGTCCTACGTCCCGTCCGAGCCCTCGCCGCCCGGGTCGCGGAGGTGCCGGGCGCCGTCGCCCTTCGTGACGTAGAGGTGGAGCCGGTCGCACATCTGGCGGAAGTAGCCGCTCCCGTCCCGGCCGAAGTCGTTCGCGAGGTGGCGCGCGAGCTCCGCCTCCGAGAGCTGGGGGTCGACCTCGGGGGTGAACGAGCAGCCGAAGACGAGGAACCGGTGGCCCTCGAGGTCGAACCGCGCGGTCTCGGCGGCGCCGCAGAAGGGACAGCTCAGCATCGGTCTTCCCGGGCTCCCGGCGGCCTCGCCGGTGAGGAACTCCTCAATCGATGTACCCCAGCGAGCGGAGCCGCTCGCGCAGGAGCCGTTCGTCCTCCTCCGAGAAGCCGACCTCCCCGGGTCGCTCCAGCAACCGGGCCAGGACGAACGAGACGAAGGCGTCCAACGAGTCGAACGAAGACCCCCGGATCTTCCGCTCGAGGCCCTCCGCGATCTCTTCGGGAACCGCTACGGTCCGCTTCGAAAGGGCGGGCGGGGCCTCCGGCATGGACGCACCGTCCCAACCGAGCCGTGACCGCAGATAGGGTCTTCGCGGGCGTCGTCGGTCGGGAACCCGTCACTCCCACTCGATGGTCGCGGGCGGTTTGTCGGTGATGTCGTAGAGCACCCGGACGACCTCGCCGGTGAGCTCGCGCGTGATCCGTTCGGCCATCCGAGCGAGCACCTCTCGCGGGACCGCCATCGAGGTCGCGGTCATCGCATCGACCGACTCGACGACCCGTACGCTCACCGCGTCGCCGTGGACCCGGTTGTCCCCGAGGACCCCGACGGTCCGGGAATCGAGCAGGACGGCGAAGTACTGCCAGGGAAGCGCCATCTCGCCCGCGGCGACCGCCCGCTGGACCTCGGCCTCGACGATCGCGTTCGCGACCCGGGCGCGGCGGACGCGCTCGGGCGTAACCTCGCCGATGACCCGTACGCCCAGCCCGGGTCCGGGGAACGGCTGACGCTCGGCCTCGGGGATCCCGAGGTGGCGGGCGACCGCGCGGACCTCGTCCTTGTAGAGGTCGCGGAGCGGCTCGACCAGGGTGAGGCGGAGGTCCTTCGGGATGCCTCCGACGTTGTGGTGGGTCTTGATCGTGTCGCGGGCCGACCCCCCGCTCTCGATCCAGTCGGGCGCGATCGTCCCCTGGACCAGCCGGTCGGCCCCGAACCGGGCCGCCTCGTCCTCGAACACCCGGATGAACGCCTCGCCGATCCGGCGGCGTTTTTCCTCAGGGTCCGTCACCCCGCGGAGGGCCCCAAAGAAGCGGTCCGCGGCCGACACGACATCGAACTTGAGGCCGCTCGTGCGAAAGAACGAGGTGACCTTCTCGACCTCGCCGGCCCGCAGGAGGCCATTGTCGACGAACACCGCCCGGGCGCGGTCCCCGAGGGCGCGCTCGACCAGGAGCGCCGCCGTGGTCGAGTCGATTCCGCCGGACGCGGCGATGATCGCGCGGCCGGGAACCGCGGCCCGTAGCCGCTCGGTCGCGAGCCGGACGAACTCCGCGGGGTCGTTCACGTCGTTCCTCCCGACGTGGCGGGGGGCTCCTCGCGCCACTTCGCCCGGTACTGCTCGAGGCGGGCGATGAGCTCGGGGTGCTTCAGCGCGAGAATCTGCGTGGCGAGCAGCGCGGCGTTCTCGGCCGCGTCCAGCCCGACCGAGGCGACCGGGATGCCGGGGGGCATCTGGACGACCGAAAGCAGGCTGTCGAGACCGAGGCCGCGATAGAGCGGAACCCCGATGACCGGCTTCAGGGTCCGGGAGGCGACCACCCCGGGGAGCGCGGCGGAGAGGCCGGCCATCGCGATGAAGACGTCCGTCTCGGGGTCCCGGACGAGCCGGTCGACCTTCTCGGGGTTCCGGTGGGCCGAGGCGACGTGCACCTCGCAGGGGACCCGGAACTCCTCGAGGCGGGCCCTCACCTTTTCGGCGATCTCGAGGTCCGACTTCGAACCGACTAGGACCGTGACCTTCACAAAGGGACGATGCCGACCGAGAGAAAACCTTTGGCCGGACCGCCCCTACCTTCATACCCGACGCGGCGTCTCCCGCCCCGCCATGGAGCTCCGCCTGCACCGGGGCGGCCGCTTCCGGGCGTGGCTCGGTGCCCGCCTCGGAGGCGACCCTGAGCTCGGGAACCGGGCCTGGCGGAGGATCCTCCACGCCCTGGCCGCGGCGGTCCTCGTCTACTACATCCTCCCGAACGGGTTCTTCGTCATCGTCCCGAAGGAAGTCGTCCTGGGCGCGGGACTCGCCGCCCTGGTCATCCTCGAGATCCTGCGGCACACGGTCGGCGTCCAGCTCCCGACCCTGCGGCCCTACGAGGAGGGCCGGGTCGCGAGCTACGTCTTTCTGGCCCTGGCGTTCGTCGGAGCCATCGTCCTGTTCCCCCAGCCGATCGCGGTCGCGGTCGTGCTCGGCACCGCATTCGTCGACCCGATCGCGGGGGAAGTGAGAGGGCGCCCTCAGCTCTACCCCGGGCTTCCGCTCGTGGCGTACTTCATCCTCGCCCTCGCGGGGCTGTGGGCGATCGGCGGATGGCCATTCCTTCCCTCGGCCGGGCTCGCGGTCGGTGCGGCGATCCTCGCGGTACTCGCGGAGCGTCCCAAGCTCCCGTGGCTGGACGACGACCTCCTGATGACGTTCGCGCCCGCGCTGTTCCTGTACGCGGTCGGCGTCCTGCTCCTCGCATTGTGACTTCGCCGCTGGAGGTCCCGTGGGAATTGCCCCACCGGGGTCGTGGGGCCCTAAGAGGCGGTGAACCCCAGCTCCTGGACCCGGCGCCGCACCCAATCGAGTCGGTCGATTTTCAAGTGTTTGTAGATGAGCAGCGCCGCGAGCGTGTTCCCGCCGCCCACCTCGAGCTGGTTCGGTCCGCGGCGCAATCCCTTCGGGTCCTCGACACCGACCTCGGCGAGCCCGAGCTGGACCCCGGGAAAGACGAGGCGAGCGATCGCGAGGGCTTTGAGCGAGGTTGCGACCGACCCGGGCCTCCGGCCGGCCCAGGGCGTTCCGGGCACCGGCTGGAAGGTGGAGATGTGCAGGTGGGAGAGATGACGGAATCGTTTCGAGTGGAGGATCGAGGCGATCAGGTCCCGGGGGCGCCCGAGGCCGTTCATCACCACGTTCCCGAGCGAAAGGCCGACGCGGTCCACCATGTCCATGAATTGAAGGCGCGTCGCGAGGCGGTCACCGGGCTTCGCCGCCGCAAACGCCCGAGGGTTCACGGTCTCGACCGAGCAGTAGACGGTCCTCACCCCGAGTCGGGCGAGCCATCGAAGCGTCTCTTCCGACAGGGACGGTCCGATGTCGAGAGCAAGGTCCGCGTCGGTGGCGTCCAGCACTCTCGGGAGGAGCTCCCGCACCGGGTCGTCCGACCCGTCGAACACCGTTCCGCCGACCAAGACGATCGCATCGACGCCCCGGTCGGTGGCCTCCCGCACGTGCCGCAACAGCTCCGACGTTCCCAGCTTCTCCCGTTCCTCGCTCACGGCCGCTCGCGAGCTCGAGAGGCTGCAGTAGTGGCAGGGAGGGGAGACCTCGCATCGGGTCACCATGTGGAGGTGGGCGGTGAGCGTGACCGTCCGTCCCAGGTGGCGGTCCCGGAGCTCCGTCGCCGCCCGGAAGAGCTCCCGGGCCCGCCCCACGGTGTCCGCGCCGCGGAACAGCGTGAGGGCGCTCTCGAGGTCGACGTCTCCCGCGCGGCCCCGCTCGAGCGCACCCTCGAATGCGGAGGAGGAGACCCGGGGACGCATCGGGGGTTTCGGTTCGCTCCGATGCCCTCCCTATGCCACCCGGTCGGACCCGGGCGGCCGGCTACACCACCGGCGTCAGGACCGCGTGCGGCGCTCCCTTCTCCGGGTCCGGGCTGATCGCGTAGAGGGTCGTCCGCGGCCGGATTCCGTAGATGCAGGGGGCGCTGTCGATGTTGATGATCCGGAAGTAGGTGTCCATCATGTTGAGGATCTCACTCGACACAAGGAGGCCGGGCTTCAGGAGGCCGATGCCGAGGTTCCCGACGTGCTTCGTGCGGGAGACCCCGGTGAAATACATCCGGATCGCGACCTGGTCCCCCATCAGGCTCTCGAACGTGTCGAACGCCATGTACTCGACGAACGGCTTGCGGTCCGGGCCGGCGGCCGCCTTCTCGGCGGTCACCATCGCGCGCATCGCTTCGTCCCGTCCGTACCGGGCCATCGGCAGGATGTACGGTTCCTCCGTCTCGCTCGCGGTGTAGTCGGGAATCCGCACCCGAGTGTCGAAGACGTTCGCCGGGACGTGCCGGATCAACGTCTCGCGGAGCTTCTCGGGGGAGTCGCCCGCGGCGAGGACCGCGATGATCCCGCGCCCCTGCGACATGAAGTTGAGGAACGTCGGCGTGAACAGCATGTAGTAGTCGTCGATCCCGACGTTCACGTCGACCTCGAAGGCGTTGAAGCTCCCCCGGCGGAACCCGCCACCGAGGAGCTTGTCGAAGTCGGGGATGCCGGTCGAGTAGTACCGCTCGGGGTCGGTCATCGGCTTCCACGGCCCCTGCCCCGCGGGCCCCGCGTGGGGGCTCGTGATGCCGAGCGCCTCGAACCGACCACCGTCCAGCGTGACGGCGTAGCGCGCCCGGCCGATGTTGGTCGCCCGGAGCTTCTCGAGGCGAAGATGGCGGACTCGCCGCTCGTCCAGCTCCTCCCGCTGGATCGAGATCAACCCGTCCACGAGGTACTCGATCCCGCCCGCCTCGGGCTTCTCGAGGATCATCACGACGTCCGTGCTCGACCCCTCGACGAGGTCCTTCTGGAGCGCCATGACGAACTCTTCCATCTCGAGTCCGTACTTGTGGGTCACACCCTCGAGGGAGTCGATGACGAGGAGCGTCTTCTCCGGGAGCGCCCGCTCGATGCGGTTGTAGACGTTCTCGACCTCGGGCATCGGGCTCCGCTTGAGAAGCGCGGACAGGTGGGTCCGGTCGACGCGGGTCGGGGGACCCCGTTCCTGTCCGAAGCTCGCGAGGACCTCCCGCCCGGCGCGGGCCTTCCGGGCCTCGGGTTCCGGTAGCTCGTGCTCGCGGGGCTTTCCGCTCGCTTGAATCGCGTCGAGGAACAGTTTCGCGGCATCGAGCACGCGCGTGCGCATTTCGGTGGTCTTGAGCCACGGGAACTGTCGGTAGAGCGCCTCGTCACCGATCCGGGTGGAAAGGTAGTACGACCGGTTGGGTTGCCCGACCCGCTCGAGCAACTCGAGCCCAAAGGTCGTCTTTCCCGTTCCGGCACCGCCCTTGATAATCAGCGACCGCCCTCCCTTCCCGCTCAGGAAGGCGATCACCTCGGGTGGTACTCCCCCGACTGTGCTCCCTTCGCTTGCGCTCATGCTGATCCCGCGCGGCACGGCCGGACCGAGGGTCCCGGAGCCCTACGAACCATTCCGTGTCCCGTTGCCGTCATGGGCGCCTTCGGAAAGTAAAGCTTTCGCCGAGAATGGAAACGACGTCCCAGTTATCCGGCGGCGGCTTCCCGCGCGACCGACCGGGCCGCCTCCAGCGCCTTCCTTAGAGGAGCGCCCGGTTCTCCGACGGCGGTGGCGGCGGCCGGATTCCCTCCGCCCTTCGCTTGGAACAGCGGTTTCGCGGTGTCGACCACCTGCTGGGCCGACACTCCCGCCGCGGTCGACCCCACGAACAGGAACCCCTGGCCCTCCCGCTCGCTCGCGAGGAGCGCCACCCGCCCTTCCGCCTTCGTGAGGAGCCGGGAGAGCTCCATGAGACCCGTGCGGTCAAGGTCCACCTGGGCCGTGATGAGCACCGTCTCGCCCACGGTCTCGGTCGCGGCCGGGTCGGACGAGAGACGACCCGCGAGGCTCCCCAGGTCCTCCTGGCGTCGCTCGCGGTCGCGGCGCCGGTTCTCCTCCACCTCGGCGAGTAGGCGGTCGATCCCTTCGGGAAGCTTCCCGACGGGGACACCCAGGCGGCGGGCCGCCTCCTTGAGGATCTCCTCGTGCTCCTCGCGGAGGTCGAGGGCGCGTTCTCCGCTCGCGAACGTGAGTCGGACGATGCCGTCCTGGATCCGCTCGACGTCCAGTACCGAGATCGCCCCGACCTCGCTCGTGTGCGTGCAGTGGGTCCCCCCGCACGCCTCGACGTCGAACCCCTCGACCTCCACGATGCGGAGCTCTTTACCGGGGACCGCGCCTCCCTGGTAGAGCGTGAACCCGAACCGCCGCTCGGCTTCCGAGCGGGCCTCGAAGTAGCTCTTTACCGGGCGGTCCTCGCGGACCACCTCGTTCACCCTCCGCTCGACCCGGTGGAGCTCCTCCTTCGTGAGGGGACGATAGTGCGTCACGTCGATCCGGGCGGCCTCGGGCGCCTTGTACGCCCCCGCCTGCCAGACGTGGGGCCCCAGCACTTCGCGCAGGGCCCCGTTGAGGAGGTGGGTCGCCGTGTGGTGCTGCATCAGCTGGGTACGACGTACGGGGTCGATCCGGCCGCGGACCCGCTCGCCGACCCGGAAGGAAGAGGTCCTGTCCAAGCGGTGGTAGACGTAGGGGCCGCGCCGCTCAACATCCACGACCGCTCGGTCGGCGAGGTCGCCCTTGTCGGTCACCTGGCCCCCACCGGTGGGGTAGAAGTAGGTCCGGTCGAGGACGACGAATGGTCCCTCCGAGTGGACGACGTGGGCATCGAACGACACCGTGTACGGGTCGAGGTAGTAGAGCACCTCGGTGGGCGGGGTCTTCGCCGGCACCTCCGGCAGCGGCTCGGTCGTGTCGGCGTAATCCGAGGTCGGTACTTCGCCCTCGTGACGCGCGGCGACTCGAGCGTAGAAATCCTCGGGGATGGTGGGAGGCTGTTCCAGCTCTTCGACCGCGACGTCCGGGGGGACCCCCAGGGAATCGTACCAGGCGAGGAGGTCGTCGGAGGTGATCTTCCCCCCGAGCGAGCGGGTGCGCTCCTCCTGGCGGCGGATCGTCTGCCGGGCCCGCTCGAGCGCCTCGCCGTACCGCTCGACCTCGGCCTCGACCACCCGGCGGAGGTCGTCCCGATGGGCGCCGACCTCCGGGAAGTCCCGGGCGATCTCCCGGCCGGCCCGTTCGAGGATCGCGAGGAGGTCCGGGGCCTCCGGCACCTTCTGAAGTATCCTCAAGGAGCGTCGCAGGAGGAGGCGAGCGAAGTAGCCCTCCTTGCTGTTCGATGGCACGACCCCGTCCGTGAGGAGGAAGTTGAGCGCGCGCGCGTGGTCGATGAGGATGGCGGCCTCCCTCGGCGGGAAGGTGCGCCGGAGCTCGTCGTACTCGCTCCCGAACACCGCTTCGTAGGCGCTCTTCGTCCCCTGGCTCCCCCAGACGAAGCGCTCGAGGCCGTATCCCGTGTCGACCACCGTGAGCGGCATCGGCTTGAGCGCCTCTCCGTCCCGGACGTACTCCATGAAGACGAGGGTCGCGACCTCGAGACCCGAGGCGGCGACGCTGAGCGACGGTCCCAAGTTCCCCCCGCCCTCCCAGACCTCCTCCTTGTAGGTGAAACGGGTCGGGTCGCCACCAAGCTCCGACGTCAGGAACTCGTGGCAGAGCTCGGTGCACCGTTCCTTGAAGTAGACCTCGTGGTCGGGCCGGTTGAAGGCGTGGTGCGCCATCATCTCGAACTCGGTGAAGTGCCGGCCGCTGCGGCCGACCTCCTCCAGGTCGATGAAGCGCAGCGACGGCTGACTGATCGTGAGCGGGTTCGCCGGGGGCGGGATGGCCCCGCTCGTCACCCACGGTTGGAAGTCGTAGATGGATGCTTGCGTGAAGAAAACGTCGTTCCGCCAGCGCGCGACCACCGGGTACCGGCGGAGACGGGTGTGTCCGCGGCGCTCGAAGAACCCGAGGAACGCCTCGCGCATCCCCCGCAGGTCCTGCGGCCGCGCGAACAGCGGCCGGCCGATGAACCCGTACTCTTGGCAGGGCGCTTCCTGGCACCGGTCGAACTCACCGAGCGACCAGAAGGCGTGACCGCAGACGACGCACGTCCGGCGGTGGAAGCCGTTCCGATGGAAGAACGGAAGGTCGTACTCGGCGCTCTCCATCGCGGGCGCCGACGTCCCTCGACACTTAAGGCATTCCCGTGGTTGCCGCGACCGCGCCGCTCGAGGGCGGGTGCCGTTCCTCGGGGCCGGCGGGAGGAGGGTGGGGAGCACGGCAACGGAGGCACCGGTGCCGGAGCAGGTCGCCCGGCGAGCGACCTGGGCCTTGGTGGCGCTCCGCACCGGCTACGCCTACAACTGGTTCGACGTCGGACCGTCGCTCATTCCGATCGGGGCGACCTTCTCGGTCGGGCCGGCCGACTGGGGAATCCTGGTCGCCACGTTCCTGGTCGGGGCCGGGCTGTTCCAGGTCCCCGCGGGCCTCCTCGCTCGTCGCCACGGGCCACGGGCGGTCGCCCTGTGGGGCGCCGCGCTCCTCTCCGCGGGAGCGGTCGCCAGCGCCTTCGCTCCGACGTTCCTGGTGCTGCTCGCCACCCGGTTCGCGGCGGGCGTGGGCGCGGCGCTGTTCTTCTCGCCCGCGATCGGGCTTGTGGCGAGCTACTATCCGCCGGGCCGCCGAGGTCTCCCGGTCGGCGGCTTCAGCTCGGCGTTCAGCGCCGGGGCGGCGGCCGGGATCTTCGTCCCGGCCCTCATCGTGCCGTCGGTCGGATGGCGGTGGTCCCTCCTGCTCGGAGGGCTGGCGCTCGGCCTCCTGACGCTCCTCGCCATCTATCTGGTCCCTTCGACCACCGGGGGGCCCTCGCCGCGCTCGACCGTGGCCCCCGGAGTTCCTCGCTCCCTTCTCTTCCGCGGGGTCTGGGCGATCGGTCTCGCCTTCATCGGGCTCGAAGGGGCCAGCTTCGCGACCGGCCAGTTCATCGTCCCCTACGGGGTCTCGGTCCGAGGCTGGACGTCCGCCCTCGCGGGGACGGTCGGGCTGCTGTTCATCCTCCCGAGCGTGGTCGGCGGGCCGGTCGGGGGGATGGTCGCCGAGCGGAGGACGAACCATCGCACGCAGTTCGTGCTGGCGACGGTGGGAGGTGCGGCCGTCCTCACGGCCCTACCGATCGCGGGGGTGTTTGCCGCGATACTCATCGGCGCCATTTTCTCGTTCTCCTACGGGTTCGTCTTCGCGGTCATGTACGTCATCCCGCACTACTGGCGGCAGGTCCCGCGCGAGGAGGTCCCGCTCGCGATCGGCCTGTTCAACTCGATCCAGCTCGCGGGGGGCGCCCTCCTCTCCGCGGCGTTCGGGGGGTTCGTTGCCCTCTGGTCGTATGGCCCTTCCTGGGAACTGCTCGCCGGCCTCGAGGTCCTCCCGCTCGTCTTCCTGTTCGCGCTCCCACCGCTGATCGCCCCGCGCGGGGGCGGTCCTCCGGCCGTGGCGGAGAGCCCCCCGCGGTGAGCGCCCGCCCGGTGGCGCAGAGGGTCACGATGGGGCAGAGCGGGCACTTCGGGCCGATCGGGCGGCAGAGGTTCTGGCCGTGCTGGACGAGGAGCGGGTTGAGGGGAATCCAGAACCGAGGGTCGATGGTCTCTCGCAGCCTCGCCTCCGTCTCTTCCGGGCTCCGGGTCCGCACGACTCCGAGCCGGTTCGCGATGCGGTGGACGTGGGTGTCGACCGGGATGGCGGGGATTCCGTAGCCGAAGACGAGCACGCAGTTCGCCGTCTTCGGGCCGACCCCCGGAAGGGTCGAGAGCTCGTCGAACGACTTCGGCACCTCCCCCCCGTACCGCTCGAGGAGGTTCCGCGCGACCGCGCGGATCACGCGCGACTTCACGCGGTAGAAGCCGGTGGGACGGATGAGGGCCTCTACCGATCGGCGGGGCGCGCCCGCGAGGGACCGGGCGTCCGGGAAACGCGCGAACAGCGCGGCGCTGGCCCGGTCGGTGTTGGCGTCCCGGGTGCGTTGGGAGAGAATGGTGCCGATGAGGACCTGGAAGGGGTCCTCGGCGTGGTCGCGGAGGTAGGGACGGCGCCAGTCGCCCGTGTGGTAGAGCTCCGAGAGCCGGTCGAGGACGACCTCCCAGTCGATGCCCGGGTCCGGGGCCATTCGCTACGCTCCCCCGGAACGCCGTCGAGGGGCGACCGTCGGCGGGCGGCGACCTGGCTCGCGGCCCGGGTCGGAGAGGTCCGGCTCGTCCGAAGCGTCGGTCGCCGGGAGGAGCTCTCCGACGAGGTAGTCGCTCCCGGTGACGAGGGTGAGCCCGTCCGGCCCCGTCGCGGCCCGCGCCAGGCGGAGGGCCTCGGCGGCGGTGCGGGCCTCGACCACCCGCGGGAAGCGCCCGGTCGCGGCGGCCCGGAGCTCGGAGGCGGGCAGGCTGCGGGTCGACCGCACCGGGACGACCACCAGGGTGCGGGCGAGCAGGGAGAGCGCGTCCAGTATCCGGTGGACGTCCTTGCCCGCGAGCGAGCCGAAGACGATCGCGCTCTCGGCCGGGTCGGCGAGCGGCGAGATCTCCGCGAGGCTCTGGACGAGCGCGACCGCGCTCTCGGGCGTGTGCGCCACATCGAAGAAGAGCTCCGGGCGACCGGGGCCGCGCTCGAGCCGGCCCGGCCACCGCACGGCCTCGAGACCTCGTCGTGCGGCCTCGGCGTCCCACGGGCGGCCGACCGCCTCGAAGAAGCGGACCGACGCCGCAACCGCGAGCCCCGCGTTGCCCGACTGGAACCTCCCGAGGAGGGGGAGGTGGACCGAGCGGAGGGTGTGGTTGGGGACGGTGATGGTCAAGGTCTGGCCGTCCCGGGAGAGGGTGCGGTCGGTGATTCGGATCTCCTCCCCGAGGTTCCACAGCGCAACGCCCTCTTGACGCGCGGTCCGTTCGACCACCTGCCGTGCCTCCGGGGGGATTTCCCCGATGATGCCGGTCATCCCCGCGTGGAGGATCCCGGACTTCTCCGTCGCGATCGCCCCGACCGTCGGCCCCAGGATGTCGGTGTGCTCGAGTTCGACCGTCGTCAGGACCCCGACGCGGGAGTCGAGTACGTTGGTCGCGTCCAGACGCCCTCCGATGCCGACCTCGACCACGGCCGCGTCGACTTTCTGGCGGGCGAAGTGGCCGAGCGCCAGCGCCGTCGTCACCTCGAAGAACGTCGCCGGTCGGTCGATCGTGCGCGCGGCCACCAGCTCGTCGGAGACCGCCTCGATCCGCGCGACCTCCCTCGTGATCGCCTCCCGCGAGATGCGGCGCCCGTCCACGACGATCCGTTCCCGGTAGCTCGCGAGGTGGGGAGAGGTGAAGAGCCCCGTCCGGAGGCCGTGGGCCCGCAGGATCACCTGGGTCATCGCGGCGACCGAGCCTTTCCCCTTGCTCCCGGTGACGTGGACGGCGGGAAAGCGGCGTTCCGGGTTTCCGAGCGCCCCGAGGAGGGCCCGCGTCACCTCGAGGCCGGGGCGGATGCCGAACCTCCGACGCTGGTAGAGCCGCTCGAGGGTCGCGCGGTACGCCGCTCGGTCCACAGGCCTCCCGACGCCGAGCCGGTGGACGGTCTTAGACTCTAGGGGGCGGACCCCCTAGTAGGTCGACCGCTCCCGGTAGGAACCGAAGACGTGCTGGAACGAGCGGACGACCTCGCCCAGGGTCGCCTGCGCCTTCAGGGCGTCGAGGACGGCCGGCATCGTGTTCTCCGATTCCGTCGCCGCGACCTTCTCGAGGCGCTCGAGCGCGGCCGCGTGCCGACGTGGGTCCCTTCGCGAGCGAAGAGCGGCGAGCCGTCGCGACTGGGAGCGGCGCGCCTCCTCCGAAATCTTGAGCCGGGGGACCTTGATCGGCTGGTCGACCGTGTAGGCGTTCACGCCGACCACCTTCGATTCCCCCGCCTCCACCTGGCGTTGGTAGCGGAAGGATGCCTCCTGGATCTCTCGTTGGAAGAACCCGCGGTCGATCGCCGCGACCACGCCCCCGAGCTCATCGATCCGGTCGAAGTACCGCTGGGCCTCCTCCTCCATCCGGTCGGTGAGCCACTCGACGAAGTAGCTGCCCGCGAACGGGTCGATCGCATCGGCGATTCCGGATTCGTAGGCGAGGATCTGCTGGGTCCGAAGCGCGATTCGAACCGCGTCCTCGCTCGGGAGCTGGATCGCCTCGTCGTAGGAGTTCGTATGGAGCGACTGCGTGCCCCCGAGGACTCCGGCGAGCGCCTGGATGGCCGTGCGGACGACGTTGAGCTCGGGCTGCTGGGCGGTGCAGGAACAGCCGGCCGTCTGGGTATGGAACCGGAGCCAGAGGGAGCGTTCCTTCTTCGCGCCGAACTCGTCCCGCATCACGCGGGCCCAGAGCCGGCGCGCGGCTCGGAACTTCGCGATCTCCTCGAAGAAGTCGTTGTGCGAGTTGAAGAAGAACGAGAGGCGCGGAGCGAAGGAGTCAACGTCCAGCCCGCGCTCGACCGCTGCCTGAACGTAGGTCCGGCCATCGGCGAGCGTGAACGCGAGCTCCTGCACGGCGGTCGAGCCGGCCTCACGGATGTGGTAGCCCGAGATCGACACCGGGTTCCAGCGGGGGGTGTGGTGCGTCCCGAACTCGATGGTGTCCGTGACGAGCCGGACTGCGGCCTTCGGGGGATAGAGGAACTCCTTCTGGGCGATGTACTCCTTCAGGATGTCGTTCTGGATTGTGCCGCCGAGGTGGGTCATCGGCACACCGTGCGCCTCGCCCGTGAGGAGGTACATCCCCCACAGGATGTTGGCCGGGGCGTTGATCGTCATGCTGGTCGTCACGTCGCCGAGCGGGATGCCGGCGAGGAGCCGTTGCATGTCGTCGAGCGAGCTCACGTTCACCCCGCACTTCCCGACCTCGCCGCGCGCCTCGAGGTCGTCGGCGTCGATGCCGTAGAGGGTCGGGTCGTCGAACGCGATCGATAACCCGGACTCGCCATGCTTCAGGAGGTAGCGGAACCGTCGGTTCGTGTCCTCGGGGGAGCCGAACCCGGAGAACATCCGCATCGACCAGGAACGGCCCCGGTACATCGTGGGGTGGATCCCCCGCGTGAAGGGCAGCTGTCCCGGGTATCCCACTCCTTCGAATCCCGAGCGGGGGGACCGGGGCGTGTAGACGCGATCGACGGGAATTCCCCCCAACGTGGTGAACTGCTGCTTCCGCTCGGGGCTCTTCCCGAGGGCCGGTGCGAGGACCTCGGCGGTCCAGCGCCGTTCCTCCTCCACCAGGGGGTCGGTCGACCCCCGGGGAGCTCGGGAGGCCGAGGGGGAGACCGCGCGCGCCGCCGACACGGACGGTGGAAGGGCGGCTCGGTCTATAACTCCGGGGGACGCGTCGGCATCGCGAGGCCGACCAGGTCGGTGCGTCCGCGGTAGAGCGGGGGCACGCCGACCCCGCGGGCGAACTCCGGGAACGCTCGGCCGGTCCACACCGTGTTGTCGGCCAGGACGACGGCCCCCGGGGTCAATCGGGGCCGGACGCTCTCGAGCTCGAAGGTGAGGTGGGCGGGCGTATGCAAGTCATCGTGCAGGAATAGCCCCACGTGAGGGAGCTCGCGCAACAACTTCGGCAGGACCCGCTGCGCGGGTCCGATCCGAAGGTCCCAGCCGTCCCTCAGGGAGTCGGGCACGGCCCACCCGCTCGATTGCCCCGGAGGGATCGCGACGGACGACTCGCCCGGGAGCAGCAGACGTTCCCGCTGAGGGAGCGGCAGGTCGATCGAATGGAGGGTCCCGCGACGGTTCCGGCGCAGCGCGGCGAGGAAGTGGGCCGAGGAGACACCGCTGCTCACTCCCGTCTCGATGATGTGGGTCGGCTTCAGCAGTCGAACGATCGCGTAGAGGTCGAACGGGGCCCGGATCTGCGCGTAGTTGGGACGACCCGCGGCGAGATGCCGATGGCGGAGCTCCTCCTCGAGGGGAAGGAGGCTCTCGAGCTCACCGAGGACCCGGTAGATCTCCTTCCGCTTCGCGCCGGTGAGCGCGACGATCCACCCGGGGTTCGGCCCGGCCCGCCGGTCCCCGAGCGCCCGCCGCACCCGTTCGGTCGACCGCGCGAGTTCGGCGGGCAGGGCGAAGGAGCGCGGCGG
>Ga0187769_10000427_pt1 | contig 23259 bp, 10 predicted proteins | sample 0116_SJ02_MP02_1_FD_133140 | JGI IMG/M metagenome (GOLD analysis project Ga0187769, IMG submission 133140) | Tropical peat soil microbial communities from peatlands in Department of Meta, Colombia - 0116_SJ02_MP02_10_MG | ecosystem: Environmental > Terrestrial > Soil > Wetlands > Peat | place... | reverse complement strand
ACTCGAGACGTTTACCAACAACTTCGGCGCAGTGACTGCCGGCAACGCACGCATTTCGTTTGCGCTGGCGGCGGATTCCCCGGCGGTGCAGGTCATCCTGCAAAATACGAGCACGCAGAAGCTATACACCTATTCGGCAAATCCGGGAACGCTGTTGAACGAAGTTCTTCCTGCGGGGAGCTACACGATTGAAGTCAACGAGGGGACGACGACGCTGGTTACCGCCACGTCGTTAACTCTCGATTCGCAATCCGTGGTGATGCTTTTTGCCGACGGAAAGGAAAGCAACAGCACGGTAACACTCCAGACCAAGACCGTCCGCAACGTCATCTAGTTGCGCAGCACGGTTAGCATGGGCCGCCAATTCCGGCGGCCCGTTTTTGTTCGTGGCCTCATTCGGAGTTCTCGCCCGCTATAATCGAAGTGTGACGACGAACGCAGTTCGACAGGTGGCATCGGCGGATTTTCCCACCCGCTGGGGCCATTTCCGCATCTACGGTTTTCGCGGGGAATTCGGCTCGGGGAAGAATCGTCGGGTGGAAGAGGCAGTGGCATTGGTGATGGGCAATGTAAAGTCAGAGCCGCCGCTGGTCAGAGTACATTCCCAGTGTCTGACCGGCGACGTTTTTCATTCGCTGCGCTGTGATTGCCGCCAGCAACTTGAGCTGTCTCTCTCCAGGATCCGGGACGAGGGCGCCGGCGTCCTGGTCTACGAACAGCAGGAAGGGCGCGGCATCGGGCTGATGGCAAAGCTGCAGGCGTACGAGTTGCAGGATGCGGGGCTCGACACGGTCGAAGCCAACGAACGCCTGGGTTTCAAAGCCGACCACCGCGAATTCGCGCTGCCCGCCGAGATTCTCAAGGCGTTGGGAGTCAAGCGTGTGCGGCTGCTTTCGAACAATCCCGATAAAGTTGAGGCTCTCGAAAAAGCCGGCGTGAAAGTGGTCGAGCGCGTGCCGTGCGTAGTCACTCCCAGTCCCCACGCGGAAGAGTACCTCAAGACAAAAAAAGAGAAACTCGGGCACCTGTTCACATCGAGCTAGACAGGTCGAGGTTACGGTTTGCCGCTCGCGACCGTGACCGCCGTGCTGGCAGGACCGACTTTTCCGTCAGCCGAAACGTAGGAGATCCTGTACCCCACGCTCGCCGCGGCGGGCATTGCGTTGTCGGCAGCAGTTTGCGCGATCATGGGGCCGGCGATGCGAATCCACCCGCTCGCGATTGGGTCATTCGCTACCTGCCGTTCCACAATCACGCTGAGGCCGGCCGGCGGCGTCTGGAATTGCAGCACGACGTGGGGAAATGGAGTGCTGGCAAACTGTGCGGTGGGAGCCAGGGGTGCAGGTATCTGCGGTGAGCCGACGTGAATCGCCACCGGCCGTGTCGGGTCGCTGCGATTTCCATTTTTGTCGACCGCGACCAGGCGATACCAGTACTTCCCGCCGGGACTTACGTACAGATCGGTGAATTGACGCGCGTTCCCCGGCAGCGGGTCGCCGATCACCACGCCGAGATCATCCGCGCTTCCCGACCGAAGGACGAGAAATTGTGCAGCTTTCTGGTCGGCAGGGGAAAAGTCCACCACAGTTTTGCCATCAGCTCCGCTCGCTGCCGTAATCGACGGCGCACCCGGCAGCGAGCGATCGGCAACCACGATCTGCACACTCGCGCTTGGCGGGCCTTCGGCATTGTCGAATCCTACGGCGAGCACGCGGTATTCCAGCTTCTCGTCGGAACTCAGGCCGAGATAGTCGTCATAAAGGGGCTCGGGCGTCACGCGCGGGTTCAAGCGCACCCAGTTTTCCACACCGGCGGATCCGGTCGTGGCGCGGCGTTCCACGAAGTATCCCGCTACCGGGAACTGCACTGCCTTCCACGCGAGGTGCACTCGAGTCTGACCCGCATCTGCGGCAAGTCCCTCCACCTTGGGCAACGTGCCCGGATTCTTCGCTTGCGCCACAACTGCGCTCGAGGGATTGCCCAGGTCGCCCCGCGAATTCACGGCGCGGACGCGGTAATAGTAAGCCGTGCCGCCTCGAACCGTCGTATCTTCATACTGCGTGGTGCCCGGCGGCAGGGCCTGCGCGGCCAGGGCTTCGTATGGCCCGGAATACAGGAATGCGCGTTCCACGAGATATCCGGCGAGATTCGGCTTCTGCTGCGCCGGCCAGCTCACGACAATCCTTCCGACATCTCCGGTCGCGGTGACCGGCTGCGGCGGTTCGAGAGCGTGGAAGTCAAAAAAGAAGATGCGAATCGATGTGCCTGCGCTGCGCCTCCCAAACGCGTCCACGCTGAAAACACGGTAGGTCAATTGCTCGTTCGGAGGCGCATTGCGGTCGAGCACGAGAGGAATTTTCGGGTCCCAGCGTAGTCCGGGAATCACGGGCTTAGCCGTGACGGCCGCAGCCGACTGCCCGCCGCCGTCGCGCTCAATGGCGTATGCGATCACCGGCAACTGACGATTCTCCGCCGGGGCTTGCCAGAACAGCGCAACGCCGCGCTCGTCCACCTTGGCTTCTACTCCACCGGGCGCAGGCGCAAGGGGCGTGGCCTGCGATGCATCGACTGGCGCACTGGTGAGCTGCACGCCGGTTGGTTTGCCCGCACTGTCGAGTCCCTCAACTTTGTATGTGCGGCTGCCCGCCGCGACATTTTCGAGCGTCCAGGAAAGTCCGAGAGCGCGGGCGTAGGCTGGTTCGCTCAGCACGCGCAGCCCAAGAATGTTGATCAACTGTTTGCCCTTCTTGCTCGTGTCGGGCTTTGCCAGAATCGGCGGCAGGTTGTGGATCGCGTCGGCGTCTTCCACGGAAAGCGCCTGCAGAGCACCGGCGTCTCCCATGCTGATCTTGGGAACCAGAACTTGTCCCGTGGAGTCCGACAGCTTCCATCCTCCGGCCGGCCATTTGGAAGGCGGCGGAAACCACAACAGGGAAACATGGCCCTTGCCGTCGGAAATGGCAAAGAGTGCTCCGGGAGACTCTTGTGCCGCGCCAGTTCGCGGGGCAAACGCCACCACAAGCGCCGCAGAGAGCAGAAATGCAAATTTCGAGTGCAGCTTCATTTTTTTCCGCCGAATTCTTCGCCGCATTTCTTATCGCCGTTCAAAATTCGCCTTACAAATGCACCGAGAACGAGACCGACCCGAGAGGCCAGGGCAGTCCGATGCTGGCGCTGGCGTCCATCTCCAGCGGCAGAGCTTCGGCATGCACCTGCGCAGAAACGCCCGCGGAGACGCAGACATTATCGACGCACACACCCGCCTCGACGCTAGCCGAAAAATCTCCGGAAATGTGTGGCTGTGACGTGACCGTGAGCCCCATATCAACACTTCCGCGAACGTACGCTGACGCCACCGAGTCGTCGCCGACATCGAGGTTGATGCTTTCGCCGCCGCCGATGGACAGGCCGTCGCCCGACAACATCACGTACATATTGGCGTCGGAAACCAGCAGATGGCCGTCAATGCGCGGTCCCTGCTGCTTTCCGGCGTCGATGTGCCACGGGCCGCTCGGGCCGAAGTGAATATCGACAGCGGCGTTGCTCGCGCTGTTGCCCATGTTGACCGAAGCGAGTCCGCCCATGAAATTCAGTTGCCCCCACACTCGTCCGTCAAAGTTGTTGCCTGCATACTGGAAGTAGCCCTGGAAATCTCCGTTGCTATTGTCGGGTGGCTTGAGAAGCCAGGCGTGGAAATCCAGGCGCGCGCCTGCGTTCTGCCCGCCTGCCTCGATCACCAGGTCACCGTCTACTGTGTAGGTGAACTGGTCGGGCATGCCCACGCGCATTCCGGCCATAAAAAGGAACGAACCATCCATTGAAGGAGTGGCGGCACTGAGCGATCCCGTGTCCTCAAATGCGCTGATGGGGAAGTTGTGGCCCAGACCGCCCTGCACGCGGTAGAGGTTCATCACCGGCGGCACGGGAATCAGGACCAATCCGGTCGGTCCCAGGGGATAGCTCACGCGCGTCAGCCAGTAGTCGTGCCCGCCTTGATAGCCGAGGCGGAACTCGCCGGTGATCGGCGGTCCGCCGACTTCGGACAGATCGACCGTGCCGGAAAATTCACTCCCGCTCGTGCCCGAATACACGGGATGAACCTTGGCGTCAGATGCGGGCTGGCCGGAAGGATACGGCACTTCGATCGTGAACGGAGAATTCGTGGGCCCGACGGTCGTGTAGTTGTTGCCCGCGATGTTGACCTGATAATTCACCTGCACCGGCGCGGCAGCCATCACTTCCGAGAGGTGCACGTTTGTGCTGAACAGCGCTCCCAGCACCTGGCTGCCTTGCGGCGGCGCGGTCAAGTGCACCGACACCAGATCGACGGGAGTCTGTCCCAGCGTCGAACTTCCACCCAAGGGAATGTCGGCCGTCTGATTGGCGTTGGCGAAATATCCGCGACCGTCCATGCCGAAGTAGAAAACCTGGTCGAACGCGGCGAACTGCTTGTTTTCGGCGGAGAACACCATGTGCAGCTTGTTGGCCTGCACCACCCATCCGATGCCCTGCTGCGTCATGAACTGCAGATTGTTCGCGGTGAAGGCGAAGTTGCCGTAGGTCTTCGAAACCGGTGGGACATTGAATGGGAAACTGATGCTGGCCTGCTTACCGCCGCCCGACACGAGACTGGCGTTGCCTTTCAGGTGGACGTCGATCCACGGCACGTAAATGTCCATGCCGTTGTAGGTGGCCGTGAAGTTTCCGTTGAACGCGGTCGCGTTGATCGATTGGAAACTGACTGATCCCAAGCCGAGCGTCGCGGTAAACGGTCCGGTTGAGAGCGCGCCGCACAATCGGCCGGTGATTCCCCAATCATTCACCACGGGCTGCAGGGATGAGGTGGAAACGAGATCCATGGTGTAAGGCGTAATCGCCAGGCTGGGGAAACGCACGCCTACCCAGTCACCGCCCGCCAAGTTTCCGCACAACGGCCCCGCGTTGTCGCCGTCGTTGTGACTGAGGTCGAGGCGGACGCTGTTCGACTGCATGGTGAACGAACTCCAGCCAATCATGGTTAGGGGCAGGGTAAGGCCGTTCTTGATCCAGTCGCCGTTGGCCTTGAGTTCGGAAGTGACGCCATTCCAGGACACCGCCTTTTCACCCGGCAGACGAAGCGTGTCATCGGCGAGCGTGACGTTCAGGGTTGCATCGAGTTCGCCGCCGGCCTGGCCGGAAAGAGTCGTCAAAGTCCCCGTCAACGCCGGCAGGCTCGCTGCTAACTGCAGGTTCGGAGAAACATTGATCGTGCCGGTTTGAACGTGCAGGCCGTCAGGCACAACCCAGTTACTGATCTTCACCGGGATCGGCGGATACTGGTCGTAACCCTGGCTGCTGGAGTTGGCGAAATGAATGATCAGATTCCCGGTGCCGTTATAGGTCGTGCCCTGTTGCGTGACGCCCTTCTGCAATCCGCTGATCTCAAATGCGCCTCCGCTCTTGACCGGAAAGAGAAACTTGCACGGCTTCTTCGGATCGGACGCCGTAACCTCGTAAAACTCTGTGTTCGAGGCGACGTGCTGGTCCGGAAGAGGATTCGTTGCCTGTGCGATCACCTGCTGCAGCGCTCCGTTAACGTATTGCACTGCGCCCAGGCCTGAAGCACTTTGATTCGAGGGCGACAACACGCCGATCTTCAGCGGCGGCAAATTGCTGCCCGTGGGCGGCGCGAGCGTCGCCAGCAGCGACTGCGCGTCAGCTAGATTCGGGGCAGCACTTGCCTGTTTTCCGCTGCTGGGAGGATTCGATCCCGCCGGCGGCGACAACGTTGACGGCATCAGCGAACCCAGGGCCTTGCTCACTGCGATGCCCAGGTTGGGCATGGTGGGATTCGGCATCACGTCGGCCTCAACCATCACACTGTGATTGCCGACAGGTTGCACTTGTAATCCGGGCGAATCGAGGGGGTTGCTTTGCCCAATGATGATGGGCGGCTCGGGCGTCGGGATCATGACGACGTTGCCGAGAATGTTGACTGAGGTGTATCCCTGCCGCGTGAGATTCTTGCGCGGCGGCGACGGCGGCAACGTGAAGGTCTGCGGTGCGGTCGGCGTGCCGTCCACGATCCACGTCACTTTCACCGGCCCGGTCCCGTAATAACTCAGGTAGCTGGTGGCATCCATGCCGTCGTCGCAGGTGCTGCAGATGGCGGCGATGGGCACCTGACCCGGCGTCAGGGGCAGAATTATTTCCTTGCCTTCTTTGGGTTGAGCCGCGGGCTGCTGCGGGTTGTTGGCCGCTGTGATCGGCGCCATCGTTTCGATTTTGGCTGGCGTTTTGTTCTGTGGCGTGCTTTGACCACCGTTCTGCAGGTTTTGCAGCGCGAGTCCCTTCACCGCGGTATTCGCCGGCAGCTTCGGAGTCTGGACATCGTAAGCGCCGAAATCCGGGTTGGCGATTCCCTTGAGGTGCAACGGACCATCCGCTGCCAAATCTTCCGGCACTGTAATCAGCACCGTGTGGCAATAGAGCATGTAGGCATCGCTTGCCGCTTGCGATGCCGGAGTGGTCGCATTGCCGCCTCCCGAAAGCAGCTGCGCAAAGTTGGTCTGCACGCCGGTGAGGGTCAGTCCATTCTTCACCGCGCCGGTCGCTGCCATTTTCGAAAGCAACGCCGTCTGCATATACGGCGTTGTAGGGCCATCGACGCTCGCTGAAACCGAACTCACGCTGACGTTTTGCAAGTCCTCCTCGGAGAGCTGGAACACACGCACCGTATATGCGTTTGGAGATTGGTATGTGTGCTGCATCGGGCTGGTGTAGTTCATTGGCAGCGAAAGCTGTATGTTCGGCGTCCAGTTGTAGACGCTATAGTTGTTCGGTGCCGGTGGTTCTACCGGAGGGGCGACCAGCGGCTGCACCGTGCCATCGCCCCAGTCCACGAAAACGTTGTCGAACTGCACCGAGGATACATACTTCACCAGACACTGGCTGCCGCAGTTCGGCGGATCCGACGTCTGGGGCGTGAATTGGATCTGATACGGCGAATTGGCCAGATTGATGTTGCCTTCGAGCGCCCAGGGATCGCCGATGTAATTGTTCGGGTCGACGCCAGTGACTTTGCCGTTGGCGTCGTAAACATTCTTGTCGGCAATGTTCACCGTTTGCACGCCGCCGGTGGTGAAGCCGGTCCCGTTGCACTGCATTCCGGTGGGCGGCTTGGGAGCGAGCAACGGCCAGCGATCAGAGATTTCGACTTCCAGGTCGACCGTCCCGCCCGTGCCACTCGAAGACGTATTTTGCGTCGCAGAATTTTGCCCGGCGTTGTTCTGTGTGGCACTTTGATTCTGGATCAGCGCATTCTGCGCGACTTTGGCCTGCGGATTCGTCTGCGGCGCGACTCCGTTCTTGTTGTAAGTATGGAAGCCGGCAACCTCCCACTGCAGATTCCCCTGGCTCAGCAGCCCACTCAACTGATCGGGAGGGAAGTTCGGCATGACGACGCCCGCCGAAGCCGGGTTGAGAACCGGCGTTTTCGAAATTGATGCTGGCCCGAGCAGTACACCGAGGTTCGGATAGAGAGCGCGCTGGACCGGCTCCAACACCGACTCCAGAAACGCCGGGTCGGGCCGGTAGTAGGTCGGCACGACAGTAATCAATCCATTGAGCGCAGGCATTTGGTAGCCGGTAATCTGTTTCGTCGCCAGCAGAGTCTTGCCATCCTGCGCGTAGATACGCAACTCGTAGTAATCGGCGAGTCCGGGATTCTGTTCGTGCCACTGAAAGACGGAATCGTCATTGAGCATCGGAACGCCATAGGTCACGTACTGGTCGCTCTGCGTGGCCGGCCCCAGCGGCCCGTCAAGATGAATGATTCCCAGAGGAAATCGTTGCAGCGTGATGGGAGCAATCTTGAGCGCGGTCGGCAAGCCTGACTGCTTTGCCGCCAGCACGTTCAACATTCCTTTTCCGACGATCGACTGCTGCTGGCCGGACGCCTGGAGGTTGATGTCGCGCCCGCCGGGAAGCGCCGCCGGCAGGGCGCTGACGCTGATGTGTATTTCCGTGCTATTGACGTAGCGCGCCGGCCCGTTGGCGAAGACCGCCGCCGGAACTCCCGCGCCCACGGTAAAGGTCACCTGCGTGCCGGGAACGAAATTGACTCCCTGCAGGGTCACGTCCACATTCTGGCTTCCCGCAGAGATCTGGTTGGGCACAGCCCGCAGGATCTGCATGGGAAGCATGTGGGCAATTGTCACTCCGGAAACGACCGTGAACGTATTCGACGCAGAGACACGCGTCTTGCCGCTGCCGATGACCAGCACCACGCCGCGCGCACCCAGCGAGGCATTAGGCGCAATGCTCAACTGCGCCTGAATCGTGTTCGCATTGGTTACAGTCGCCGACTGCACCGTGATGCCGCTCCCCGGCATGAACTGCAACGCCGCCGGTGGGGAGAAACTGGCGCCCGTAATCGTCATGGCTACGTTGCTGCCCTGCGTTCCCTGCAGGGGAGAAAACTCGCGAATGGCGGGTTGTGGTTGCGTTGGGCAGGCGCCGTTTGGGGTCAACGCGGACGTGCAGGGCTGCGTCGGCGGTGTCGCGGCAGTGATGGTGAACGGAGTCGGCGAGTTCAGGTTGTGGTCGGCGTCAACCAGAATCACCTGGCGGTTGCCGGGCTGTGCGCTGGCGGCGATCTGCACCTGAGCAGAAATCTGCATCGGCGAAACCACTTGAAGGTTAGTGACGGTGATTCCTTGCGAAGGATTGAAGATCAGTTGCATCGACCGCGGGGCGAAGTTCGTGCCGTTGAAAGTGAGCGTGACGGAGGATCCTGCCGCGGCCTGCGCGGGCGCGAAGCTGATCAGCGTCGGCGGCCCTTTCTGTGCATATCCGGTTCCACAGAGCACGAAAAACACCAGCGCAGACATGATCATGCGCCAACTTGAACGGCTGGTTCTCCTGCGCTTGTCGCTCATTCGCGTCTTGCCCCGTACATCGTTCCTTGCACGTCTTGCCGTTCGTTGATTGCCCGGCTCTCTTACCCGGACGTTCTTACAACGTATGCTTGTGGCTCCATGTCGCGGTCCATATCACCATCAACTGCGTGGTGCGCTGGTCGACGTTCATGATTGCATCCTTGTTCTGGTTGTAATTTCCCTGCGCCGAAAAGGTGCTCCACTTCAGCGGACCGGGCAGCGTCCACGACACTCTCCCGCCGTACTGGCCCGTGGTTGTGTTCGTGGTCAGCGTGCCGTTGGAGAGGATCGTTCTGCCCTTCGTTACCGTAACCAGCGGCGAGAGCTGCAGGGCGGGCTTCTTCCACGTAAACGCCGGCTGCACGTACACTGTGATGTTGCGTGTCGTGCCGGTCGTCAGGCCATCCGCGGCGACCCAGTTCACATTCACCTGCCCGTTCAGGGAGAAGAATTTCCTGGTCGCCAGGTTCGTGCCGAAGGTCAGCGACGAAGTAATCGTGCTTTCATCGGCAAACAGGTTGTTGTGGTTCCAGTCGCGCATGCCTCCCGCTGTCACGGTCACGGTGCCGATTTGCCGGTTCAGGTTGAGGCTTTCTGAGATGTCGCGCTGATCCTGCGCTCCGGTCTGATCGGGCGGTTGACCTTGCAGCGCGGTGGGAACCGTGCCTGTCTTCGTCAGCGACTGGCGCGCATCGAGCACGAGGTTGGTCACTTTTCCAAACGCCTTGCTCCAGGTTTCGTCGAAGTTGTCGAGGAAGAGTTCGTCGCTGGTAGTGGGATGAACGTTGTTCGCCAGGAATGTGTATGTCATTCCGAACGTGCCCGCGGTTGTGGTCTGCGTCACCGTGGAATCAACGCCGCGCAGATTGGACTGGCTCGACTGCGTGAGGCTCGGATTCGCCGGGTTGCCAAAATTCTGGCTGAGGTCGCGGTAGGCAACGTTCACGTTCGTCTTGCCTGCCTGCCCGGAGATTCCCGTACGCCACGCCCGCCCGAACTCACTCTTCGCGAACTGAGTCGTATCCGGATTTTCGCGGCTGAACGCGCCCTCGGATGTCCACAGCCATTTTGGCTTGATGTGAATTTGCAGCAGGCCACCGTACACATCGCCCATCGATTTCGCCGCCACGGGATTGGGAAGGATGATGGGATTTCCCTGTGAGTCAAACGACACGCTAGTCGGAGCACCGGTGTCCTGCGCGCTGAGCCACATCAGGCGGAACTTGGCCCACTTGGGCAAGGGCGCGGTCCAGCTTGCTCCCATCATTTGCTGGTGGAAGTTGATTCCGGAGCCGCCGCCGAGGGCCTCGTCGTTCGTATTCACGAAATAGCCGAACGTTCCGGCGGGAGTTTTCAGTGTGGCTTCGACTCCCTGGCGGGGCGTCGCAGCCGTTACAAAGAGAGCGTCCGTGTACAAAACCGGTGAGACGATTCCGAAGCGCAGGTTGGCCGCCCAGTCCCCGCCTTTGTAGCCGATTTGCAGGACGTAGTCATTCACTCGTCCCTGACTGGTTCGCTGCACCTGCGGATTCAAAATCGAATTCAGCAATCCACTGCCGTTCACTTCCATGCGCCATGGACCGTCGCTGTAACTCATCTTCTCCGCAACCGAAAGGGTGTTGGCGTCGGGCGGAGTCGAGCCTGAGGCCCACTGCGTGTTCGAACTGATCTGGCCTTCCTCAGATGGAGCCGTTGGCTTTGGCGGGGCCGCAGCGGCGGGCTTGTGCGCCACGGCAACGATTGCAGGCGTCGGCAACACGGGCACGCCCGGAATCAGCGGTGGGATCTCTGCGTCAGTGCCAGGCTGCACCGCGGCCGCACCTGTCGGAGTTGGAGCGGATGGTGCCGCTGGAGTGGCCGCAGCAACCGGAGCCAGCACCGTGAACTTCCACGTCGCAGCCTCGCTTCCGACTGTGAGATTTACGTTGTGATCTCCGCCCGAAAGCGCGAGCGGCGGCGTAAATGCAACCTTAACTTCGCTGACCTGAGCGAGCGTGGTCACATCCACGTCGTCAATCATCAGGCTCACATCCGATGGATTCACGGGAGACTGAAAACCGACAGAGATCGTCGGCTGCAACTGGCTGGTGCTGCTGTTAGGCGTGGGCGTCTGACCGGAAAGCTGTCCCGCCAGATCGGGCAAAGCGGGCAAGGCATCGGGCGGTCTGAGAGACGCCAGCTGAACAAAATTTCGCTTGCGACTCAGGCTGGCCTGTGGCACGGCTTCAGCCACAAAACTCTGTATTGGACCCGACATGAGCAAGTGGCCATTGGAAGCAATCGCATCCACCCGCCAGAAATAAGTTGTTCCCGGATTCAGATTCCGATCGGCCAACCGCAAGTCCAGTTTCGGATCGGCAGTCAGGTATTGGCGGATGATCTGTGCGCCCGCGGCATCGCCGCTGATGGTGACGAAGTAGAAAGCGCCTTTCGGGGCGGGCTTCCACTCGAGCAGCGTGTGACCTGCAAGAGTACGTGCGGGCACGGCACGCGATGACGTCAAACTGCCGTCCGGCGCGTGGTAAACGACTCTCATCGGCAGCGCCTTGCGCGGCATGCCCGTCGATTCGATCGCGCGCACTGTCCAGTAGAGTTCGCCGGTCGGCAGCGACTGCCACTCCTGAGATGGAATCTGCCAGCGATTGTCGACGACATCAAACCAAGTTTGAACCGTCGAGAGATACGGCTGGGTCGAAAATCCCACCTGGTATTTCGCAGCGCCGGGAACGGGCGACCATACGAGTGTGGGCCCGTTTACGGCGCTGAACATTGCGCCATACGCCGGCTGAATGAGTTGCTCCAGTTTCCAGTCTCCCGGATTCACCACCACCACGATCGGCCGGCTGGCGAGCTGGTTAGGCTCAACCATCCGCAGAATCAGCGTGTGCGAACCGAGCCACCACGTCGGCAACGATTGGTGCGTCTGAATCATGGTGCTTTGCCCGCCCACAATCGACGCGGAAAACTGCTCGAAGACATTGCCATCCCACACCCACTGGCCGATGACGGTTCCAGTGCCCGTACCGGCCAGGACGGCGCGCCCATAGAGTTCCTGCCCCTGCATGACGACCGTCCCGTCGCGCGGGTGCGTCAGGGCTAGATTCACAACGGAGAGTGGCGCGCCCAGCGAGTTCGAGGCCTCGATCTCGAGGGGCTGTGACGTTCCCCCCGCACCGTTCGTAACGCTGCCCCCTGTGCTGGTTCCATCGAGATTCAGCACATCCACGGCGCGCAGGCCCAGAGTCGCTCGCGGAGCTGCGCTGAACAGTGCCGTCATCAGTCCGGAATTCACGACCGTCGCGCTGAGAACTGCCACGTCGCCGGCGCGCGTGTGTCCGTTCGAGTCTGTGACCGCGGCAATCGGCGGTGAAATGATGACCGTTGCGCCCGGCCGGAAGTTCGCACCCACCAGCGTCATTCGAACGTGATCGCCGCTTTGCGACGTGAAGCCCGGAGAGGCGCTGATCAGGGTCGGCGGAGGCGCAGCCGTCGCGCTGAGTTGCACGGTATTCGAGGTCAACCCTCCTCCGCCTACCGCCGGGTTGAACACCGTGACCGCCAGCGTAGCGGGTGCAGCGATATCAGTCGCAAAAATCGTTGCCGTCAACCTCAGTGCGCTCACAAAGACTGTAGGCCGATTGCTGCCATTAATTTGCACCGTTGAGTTCGCCTGGAAGGTATTTCCCGTCACTGTCAGCGTGAAGGTTGGCCCGCCTGCCGACACCGAACCGGGACTAATGCTGGTAATGACGGGAGGGTTCTGTGCGCTTGCCGCCTGGCCCAGCGCTATACCTATGAGAACGAGAACGATACGAAGGGAGCGCGGGCCGTGCAGAGAGGGAAAAATCATAGATTCGGCTGTTCTTCAACGTGCTTTGGCCAGTCCGCCTCCGAGTCCCGGGAACGAACCCAGGCACCAGCGCGCGGCAAACGATTGTGAAGATGAGAACACAGTCTTTCATTGGGAAAAAGCACAATCCAGGGGTCGTACCCCGAAGGTCAACCGGAATAGCGCCATTCTCGGCGTGCTCGAGCAAAGAGGGAGCCGGGAAAATGCAGCGTCATCTCAAGCGATGAGGTTCGATTGGGGATGCCCCCATCGCCAAACGCCCCCATTGGAGTCGACTCGGGCTACTGTCGGAATCCCGCAGCCACACTCAAGTGGATTGTAAGAAAACTGTTTGAGGTTGGCTGCGGGATTTGAACCACCGACCTTTGGGTTATGGGGCGAGCCGAGCAAGTACGCCTCGAACACGGACCTTCACTCAGTGAGCCTTTTCCATCGCGATGGCGCGTGGAAACAAGATGTTGTTCTCCAGATGAATGTGCTGGTGAAGGTCAGCCTCGAAGGCCGCCAAGGCGCTGTACAGCGTCTGATAACTGACGCATGCATCCGCCGGTGCTCGAAAATCGCGGCTCGCCTTGCGTATGCTGCGTAGCGCACCTCCGGCCGAGTCATGCTCGTGTTCCATCATGGCCACTGGATTCTCCACGGTTCCGAACGGGGCTGGCAGCACGGGTTCTTTCTGGATGACTGCCTCCTCCATCCTCACGATGTAGGGGAAGAGCACCATTTCCTCTTTCATCAAATGCATGGTCAGTTCCTGGGCCAGGCCGCTGAAAGTCGACTGGATTTCAAACAACTCCGGATGGTTCTTGCCATGCACAGAACAGACCTTTTCGAGCAGCGCGGTAAGGCGAAAAATTTCCTCTCGCGTGTATTTATGGTGCGTATTCTTGATGTGTGCAACAAGTTCGCTGAGCGGTTCGCTCTGCCAGTCACGGACTTGCTGCGCCGCTCGCGCGGTCGCCTCTTCGATTTTGAGGGAGTCCACGACTTCATCGACTGAAACGCCGACTTTTTCGCAAGCCTGCTCAAAAAGCTGGTTGCCGCCACAGCAGTAGTCGATCCCAAATTTTTCGAGAACGCGGGTTGCCGCTGGATTCTCCAGCGCTACTTCACGTACTGTTTTCGCCGTCATCACCGTCATCGGTATTCTCCTTGTTAGCTTTCGCCTCGCGACATTCCCAAGATAGCGAGCGACGAGTCCGGTGCCGATGACTTATGTCACAGCACGAGAGGGAAATTGGGGTGGGGATCGAACCTATTCGGCCGACTGGAGTTCAGCTTCCAAAGCTTTGAGGTCGGTGACGGTGACCCTGCGACCTTCGACTGTCAGCATTCCTTCGGCTTGAAACCGGGAAAAATTTCTCGAGACCAGCTCGCGAACCGTGCCAATCTGCGATGCCAACTCCTGGTTGTTTGCAGGCAAGGTAATCTCAATACCGTTTCGTGTCCGTTTACCCGATGTTTTTGCCAGTCTCACCAGGAAGGCCGCGAGGCGGTGCCGGACTGTCGTGAAGGAAAGCTCTTCGATGATGCCCACCAGGTGCCTCAAGCGCGCCCCGACGACTCGCAACACTTTAAGAGAAACCTGGGGATGAGCCAGACAAAGGGAGTGAAAGTCCTGCTTGCTGACGAACAAAAGAGTAGCCTCGTCGACCGCTGCTGCGGAAGCGGGGTAGTTGCCGCCGTCAAACACGGGAAGCTCTGCGACGGAACCGCCGGGGCCTTCGATGCTGAGAACGTGTTCTCGTCCAATCGCAGAGCTCTTGAAAATTCGCACATGCCCCGACTCAACCACGTAGAGTCCGGCGCAGGGCTCGCCTTCGGCGAACACAGTTTCACCCGCGGAGAATCGGCGCGGAACAGCACGTTGCGCCAGGAAGGCGAGTTCGGCTTCGCTGAGTCCGGAGAAAATACGGACTCGGGCCAGCGTCTCATTACGATTCAGTTTTGCCTCGGGCACGCCGCCTATTGTAGCGAACGGGCGCCGCCTCGTGGGTTGTCCCCGACCAGTGAATTAGAGCGCACTGGTGGTCGGGAGGAAAGTAGCGGTCAACGACCTGCGGGTTCAGCTGATCGGCTCGGCACTCGGCGTCTTCAGTTTAAGGGTGGCATTGGCGATGAGAGGTTTTGCCCAGAAACCCACACTGAGTACGCAACCGAAAGTGAGGTACAAGAACGCGACGCCGGAACGCAAGCCGAAATAATCACCGAGTTTGCCGATAACGACGGGCACGACCGCCCCGCCCATGATGCCCGTGCTCAAAATGCCGGCAAATGGACCGTGATGCTCGGAGACAGAATTCAAGGCCAGCGAAACCAGGATCGGCCACATGACCGACGCGAAAAGACCGATGGTAGGAAACGCAACCAGCGAGACGTTGGCTGGCCCAAACAGAGCCGCAGTCAGGCAAAGCAGGGCTCCGATGCTGGTGCCAACCAGAACTCGCCGGCTGTCGAAAAGCTTGAGCAGTCCCATGCCGATAAAGCAGCCCGCGGTCAGCAGCCCCCAGAACCACGAAACTGCGGTTGCGCCGGTCGTGTGTGGATCGTAACCGTGGTAGACCGAGAGAAATTTCGAGATCCAGTTGGCAGTGCCTTGCTCGCATCCCACGTAAGCGAACACGGAGAGAAAAAATGCCCACACCATCGGCCGGCGCAGCAGGCTCGCGTACATCTGGAGGGAACCGGCCGATTCGTCCGCAGTGTGTTCGACCTTCGGGAAACGCAGGAATCCCAGCACCACGACCATGAGCGCTGTCAACGCCACAAAAATCCAGTAGATCGAAGCCCAGGGAAGCGCGGGCGGAGTCAATCGGGCCAGGATCGCAAGCAGCAGATTGCTTTGTGACCCGCGGCTGAGATTCTCGACCAGATAGGAATAGATTCGCGGGCTGATGAAAGAAGCGCTGCCGAAAACCAGTTGCGCGAAGGCGGAGTTGAAAGCAAAGTGTTCTTCGCCTCCAGCCACGCGCAGCAAAGGATTGATCGCGACTTGCAGCGTTGCCATTCCCGCGCCGATGACGAAAAACGAGGGCAAGGCCACGTGATAGGCTGGCCGCAGCGCAAAACTCAGCGCTCCCGCCGTCGCAGCAACAAACGCCACGATCATGACCGGCTTTTCGGTGAAGCGCTCCACCCAGAAGCCTGCGGGAATCGACATGACTCCATACGCTATAAAGAATGCGAAGTTCAGAAACGCCGCTGCCGCCAGGGTAACACTGTAACTGACAATGATGTCGGGGATGAGCGAGTTCAGAATATTCGTTACGAGCGACATCACGAAAAACGTGAGAAAAACCAGCCCAACCATGGTGCGGTTTCTTGCCATGATGTTCGTCTTACTCCGTCGTCGTGACCTTTGTGGCCAACTCGAATTTTCCCGGTTCGCGTCCGGCGAGCCCCGCCAGAGCGAGAGTGATCATCTGAATGGGCAAGATTTCAAGGATGGGGCGAATGCTGCCGCCATGGTCCCTCAGACGAAAACATTCGAGCGCTGAAGTTTCTCCCACTAGTTCGGCCCTTCCACCGCCTTGTTGAATATCGGCCAGGAGACGATGGTTCAGATCTCGAGTCTTGTCGTCGCCGGAGAAGACGACGACGAATGTTTCATCGCTCAACATTTCCAGCGGCCCATGGCGAAAAGCCGCGCTGCTCATTCCCTCAGCATGAAAATGATCAGATTCTTTGACGATGAGCGCCCCCGTGCCAACCGCGGCCAGCGATGCGCCGCGTCCTACAAGAAACAAGTGTCGGATGCGTCCCAGCATTTCCGCCAAGCTGACTACGTACTCTTTCCAGGCGGCCAGGTAAGCCGCAACTGCTGGGGCAGCATTCTTTAGTTCGCACCGGCTCTGTTTTTGGTCGCGCTGACAGAGAATGTCGCCCAGCCACTTCAATACGATCAGGGCTGTGACATAGGTCTTGCAGGAAACTGAGAACTCGCGCCCCGCGCGCGTAAATACCGCAGCCGTTGCCTGCTTCACCAGCGGGCTTTCCGGAGTATTGGTGACGGCAATGACCGCCGAGCGCTTGCGATTCACTTCCGCTAACCGCACCATCTCCGCACTCTGCCCCGACTGCGACACCGCTACGATCAGCGTGTTGGGATCGAAGAAGCGAGCTTTGTAATGAATCAGTTCAGAGGTTTCCACCATGATCGCCGTGAATCCATGACTGATGAGCTGCAGATTCAACGGATGCAGCGCGTGGAACGAAGACCCCATGCCGGTCAGAACGACGCGTTGAAATGTTCCCTTCTGGAGTCGCTGGGCCAGGTCTCGGAGAGCTTTCGAGGTGTCGAGACTCCCGAGAGTATCCTCGAGGGCACGGGGCTGATCAAGGAGATCCTGCAAATACTCGCCTTCGATCACGCTGAGATCAGCACGCACGCTGCCCACCCCCGCTGGCGAACCGGTGGTGCCAGACCCGCGCTGCGCCGATCAGATTTGCGTCTTCCCCCAGGGACGCCAGAGTCAGTTCGGTCTTGTCGAAGGGAACGAGGCGGCAGCTCTGTCGAATCACGTTGCGGATGCCGTCCAGAAAAAGATGTGCGCTTTTCATCACGCTCCCGCCCAGCACGATCGCGTCCGGCGTGAAGATTGTTACGAGGTTGGCGAGGCCAAGACCGAGGTAATAAGCCTCGCGTTCAACGGCGCGCTTGGCCAGCTCATCGCCTGCCGCGGCCAGTTCGCAGATTCTCTTCGCGCTCAAGTCGGCGCGATGCGGATAGTTCGCTGGCGCTTCCTTCTCCATCCATGCAGTCATTGCGGGACCGGCGGCCAGCGACTCCCAGCATCCGTGAAAGCCGCAGGCGCACGGCGGCCCGGATGGATCAACCAGGTGGTGGCCGATTTCCGGGTGGGCGTGGTCGACTCCGCGATAGAGCTGTCCATCGACAATGACGCCGGTTCCAATACCCGTCCCTACCGTGACGTAAATCAGCCGCTTCTTATTCCGGCCGGCGCCCCAGCCCGCTTCTCCCAGAGCCGCGGCATCGGCGTCGTTCTCCATGGCGACATTCACATGCAAGATGCCGGCAAGATCTTTGACCAGATTTTCACCCTTCCATTTGGGAAAGAAATTGACGTCTCCAAATTCGCCGGTGATGGGATCGACTGGCCCGGTCGATCCGATGCCGATGCCGGAGACCTGCGTGCTCGCGGTAACGGCGGCCTCTTCCAGCATTCTCCGGATGTTCGCGAGGGCGTTCGAATAACCACGATCCGGATCGGTTGGGCATGCGAGACGCACCCGGACTTTGCCCTCATCGTCGATCATGCCCACGGCAATCTTGGTCCCGCCTATATCGACCGCTCCAATCAATCGTCTCTCCCTTGCTGAATATCTCTCGCTCGCGGACTGTGTCCACTCACTGCTTCCACTCGAAGACAGCACCTTCGTAGGCTCCGAGATCGACTTTGAATGTTGAGCCGCTGAGTCTTACTGCGCTCGCACCTTGCGGGGTAATCCGCGAGACAGAGTGCAGCGGTACAGTCGCCGTAATCGTCACAGTCTGGCTGCCCGCACCATGGTTGGTAACGACAGCATAGCCTCTTTCTTTGCCTGCGAGTGCAGCAACCTCGACAGCAGGCTGGTCGCTGTGAAACAGGGGCTTGACGCCCGAGCACTCCCGGAAGGCCTGGTAGATTCTGTAGGTGTTCTCAGGCTTGTCAAAAACGGCGGGCACGCTCGCCAGGTAATTTTCCAACGGATAGGCGCTGAGCAAAGTCTTGCCGGAACCGAGAGAATTCGCGACGAGCGCGGGCCGGCCATCCTGATCCACTGCAATCACCGTGCCTCCCTTGACGGCAAGAACTGCGCCCCAGGATCGCGGACCGGGCGTGGGCGCGGAATAGTGAAATGTATCGCCGACTTTCAGATCGCCGAACGGAGCGACGATCTTCAGCGTGATTTCGTCTTTCGGGTTCGCGTCCACCATCCTCGCTCCGAAGAGAGACTCCATTTCCGGGATGGCGGCGTCGGCAGCGACGGAAGCATACAGCGCCCCGCCCTGCGCCACATATTGTCTCGCTTTGTCCCAGAAATCCGAATGCACGTGCACCAGAAAACTGTCGGTGCTGGTCAGGGGCGAGGGCAAAAGCACCATCGGCCGCTTCTGCCAGTCCTCGTACTCGCGGGGAAAGTCGGCCTTCATGCCGGCGCGGCGCGCAAGAATATAAGAAGACAACCAGGAGCCGGTAATCCACGCGTTTTCTTCGCTGAAGTTGGGCTGCGATTGGCCCGCGATATTGGCGCCTTCGTCCGTCGAAACGTAAGGAACAACTTCCGGACCGGTCAGGCCGAAATGTGAGAAGTCGCCGCGCGGCTTCGACCACTCGTTGGGAACAATGATTCCCGCCTCCGCCGGAGCCGGCTCGATCCCAGTGAGATCGAGGCTGCCCACAACTTTCTCGAAATCCTGAAACATCTTTGCCGAGGGCCGCTCTTTTCCATCCCAGGCCGTGAGTCCGAATTGAGTTTCGTGCGGCGAGCGCAAATAGGGAACCTTGCGATATTGCTCGGGTGCAGCATCCGTGTAACACCAGATCAGGAATCCGTTCGCCCCGGCCCCCAGACCGGAATAGAGACTGGCCCGGAGAAACTTCGCAATTTCGTCGGGATCATACTGCGCAGACGAAGCACCGATCTCCTGCACCATGACTGGATGCCCGGCACTGCCGGACAACGCGGTTTCAAACGCAGAGCCATACGTCCCTCGTTCAGAGAGCATCGCGTCGGGAAACAGCTTGGGCGAATAGATCGAATACGGGTGAACGCTGAAGAAGTCTGCTTCTTCGCGGACGTTGTCGGGGCGGAACGGTCCGTGCCCGACGTCTTCCATGCTCGTTCCGACCACGATGGGATGAAGCGAATCGTAGCGCCGCATGGACCACGTCAGCAGGCGCGTCCAGTTAATCGCCATGGCGTCGGTCGTGTTGTCGGCGGCGATCCAGAATGGAGGCTCGTCGGTCAGGTCCCAACCAAGAATCGCGGGCTCTTTCCCATAGCGCCGTGCCAATTCGGCTACGTGATCGGTCTCAAGGCGCAGCATGTCCGGATCAGAATGTGGATGCTTGCCCTGCCGGTAAGGAACGTCCCAATACGCCTCTCCGACTTCGCCGCCAATCAACAACTCGGGATGCAAATAGATGTGGTAACGGTGGGCCAGAGAAACTAGGAAGTCGATCTCGCGAAACGCCTCCGGATTGTAGTCGCCGGGCCGCGGCTCAATCCATGCCCACACAAAGTCAAGACGAATGGTGTTGAAGCCGAGTTCGTGCATGCGCGCGAAATCGGCCTCAATCGCCTTGGGGTCCCACTGAGTAGGCCATTGCATCGCCGCTTTCGCTGGAACCCAGTTAGCGCCAACCGGAATGAAGCGGCGGCCGTCGCGTGAAAAATAGTTACCGTCGAGGTGAACGGGCGCAAGCTCTGGGGTCCCTTTCTCCTCAGAACGAGCCTTCTGTTCAGAAGACGCGGATTGAGCGTTGATCTGAGCCTGCAGCGCAAATGCGCTCAGTTCTATGAACACTGCGAGCGTAAGCGCTGCCCGAAGTCCGATTCGCACGATAGTGCTCCGCACATGTCTCCTCAGAAGGTAAACCTTGCCACTAATTGAATCTGGCGCGACGTATTCACGGTACTCGAGACCGACGGTGGGAGTACGTCGACAGACGGATTCACGGGCGGTGCGAACTGCGGCGTATTGAAAAGGTTGAACGCCTCGGCTCTCAACTGCAGAGTACCGGTCTCCCAAAGTTTGAAGTTCTTGAACACAGAGAAGTCCGTATCATAGACGGCCGGCCCGCGCAGAATACCGCGCCCGGCGTTGCCGAATATCGTTGCCGACGTCTGACCTGGTGCAAGCGGGGGAGTTGCAAACGCCGAAGGGTTGTACAGGCAAAACACAGTTTTGTGAGTAACAGGCGTCAAGTTGGAGTTCAGGCACGACAAGAATGGAGCTGACGCTGGGTTACTGGGATTTATTGGCACGCCGTTGAAACCGGTCACATTCGAGAAGTTATTCGGATCACTGACCAATTCCGGACGTGGCCCTCCAGAACCCGTGTTTGTGGGATCAGACGACAAGTACGGCGTAAACGCCTGCCCCGAATACAACGAAATAATGCCATTCAACTGCCAACCTCCGGTGATCCAGTGCGCCGGTCCATCGCTATTGAAAAGGTGCTGTCCTGGCCCGAACGGCAGCTGATACGACCACGCCGACGTGAACTGATGGCGATAGTCCGGAGCGATGTCGCCGCGCTCGGCTTTCAGGTTGTAAGTATCCTGCGGCTCTGCCCACTCATTTTCTTCGGTCTGGCCGATCGTGTGCTGATAGGTGTAGCTGTTTAACATGCTCCAGCCTTGGGAGAAGCGCTTTTCAAAACGCACTTCGAGTGCGTGCGTAACTGAATTCATGTCGTGGCCTTCGGTCCGAATCTGCGCAATATTGGGAACCGTGTCGAAATACGGCCGCCCGTAATTGGAAGGCACACCCTGCACACAATTGAAGCCGGGAGGAGTCACCGGAAGCGGGCAGTTTGCGGAAAGATTTGAATCCAGATTCTGCGTGGCCTGGTTCTCGTTCCTCAACAGACCCAGGTGCACGCCGTGCGTGCCCGCGTATTCGATCTGCAGCACCGCGTCTTTCATGACCTCGCGCTCCACGTTCAGATTCCATTCTTCAATATAGGTCGTCGGATTGTGAAAGGGGGCGGCGCTGGCGCGGCCGCTGGGATTGCTGATCGTCGGAAAAGGCAGTGCGCCCGTGGGATTGGCGGCCGTCGCGAAACCAGTGAAGAGCCGCTGCGGAATTACGGTGGCCGAGGAAGGCGGCGTGATGCTTTGCGTTCCATAGAGTCCGGTGGGGTCGAAAGCCAGCTCGGTATCATTCTGGTCGGCCTGAAGGTCATAGAAAATACCATAGCCGCCGTGGATCGCCGTTTTGCTGTTCCAGGGAGTGTAGGCGAAGCCGATGCGCGGAGAAAAATTCTTGTAGTTGATGACTACATCTCCAGACCGGCTGGTGCCGGGAGTCACGCCGGGTTGAACGAATTCTCCGGTCGCGAAATCAAAGTTGGCCAGACGATTGAACTCTTCCACTTGGGGAGTGTAAATGTCGTAGCGCACGCCCAGGTTCAAGGTGAGCTTCGGCGACACGCGGAAGTCGTCCATGAAGTACGTTCCGAACTCCCACCACCTCATGCCAAACAATCCATTCTGTCCAGTCTCGGCGCTGCCGAAGGGATATCCCAGCAGGAAGTCAGCCAGCGCGTCGCCGGTGAACTGCCCGGTGAAATAGAAGTCGCCGTGGGTGTTCTGCGTCTGGAAAAAGCCGTGCATGCGCCGGCGCAGGTCAACGCCCATCTTGAACGAATGCTTTCCTTCCACCAGAGTGAAAGCGTCGATCAACTGGTAGTTGTTTTCGTGCAGATGCTCGGGGAACCAATCGCCATTGCCCAGAGAGTTCTGCAGCGAAGTACCGCTGAAGCCAAGGGGCGGGATGTAAATTCCGGGCAAACCACCAATCACACTATTCTCGTAAATCCCCGGAATACCCAGCTGGGTTGCGATCGGCTGCCCCGTGAAAAATGGCACCGCATCGACGAGATAGCGCGTGTAACCGATCTTGAACTCGTTGATTTTGGTTGGCGAAAACGTATGTACGTCGCTGACGCCAGCCAATAGTGACTTGTTGTTTATGTTTCCGGTAAACTGCCCGCCTCCCGCGAAGCCCGGAAATGGGTCCGGTATGTCCGCATCGACATTGCCGAAGCTCACCAAGGCAAACAGGCTGTCGTGTGTGAATGTTTGGTCGACCTTGACGTCGAAGGCGTCCTGGTTATTGCGCTCGATCGGATTAGAAAGGTAGTTATATCCAGTTGGACTGTTGAATAAATTGGGGGCAGGAAACAGAGCGATGACATTGACCGCCGCCGGATCGAGACATGAGGAACTGTACGACGGACTCGAACAGATCGGGAGACCCGCCGGCGTGTTCGCGTTCGTGGGATCAAGCTGAGTAGGACTGAGTGACGCTCCGGTCCGTGGATCGGTGACATTGCCGGAAAAGTTCGAAGCGATCGGCAGTGTGGGAACTAAGGACAGGTCCGTGTCAGACTTACGCTGGCGCCTGCCCTGGTAATCCGCGAAGAAGAACGTTCTGTCCTTGACGATGGGGCCGCCGAACGTCGCCCCGAATTCGTTCCTCTTAAAAGGAGGAATGGGCATACCGGCCAAATCGAAGTAGTTCTTGGCATCCATCCAGGAGTTGCGCAGAAATTCGAAGGCGCCGCCGTGGAACTGGTTCGTTCCGGACTTGATGGCGATGTTCACCACCGCGCCGCCCTTCCCCACGTCGGCGGTCATGGTGCTGGTTTCGACCTTGAATTCCTGAATGGCGTCAATCGGTGGCTCGATCAACTCGAATCCGATCTGCTGTTCGTTGTTATCGAATCCGTTCAACAGGTAATTGTTGTTCGTTGCCGT
>Ga0187769_10000426_pt1 | contig 23287 bp, 23 predicted proteins | sample 0116_SJ02_MP02_1_FD_133140 | JGI IMG/M metagenome (GOLD analysis project Ga0187769, IMG submission 133140) | Tropical peat soil microbial communities from peatlands in Department of Meta, Colombia - 0116_SJ02_MP02_10_MG | ecosystem: Environmental > Terrestrial > Soil > Wetlands > Peat | place... | reverse complement strand
TGTTCAGGCCCAACAGCGTCCCCACCAACCACTTGGTTCTGAAGAAATACGATAAGTCTACACGGGTTATCTGCAGCATTCTGTTCAACTGACTCACGACGACTTCACTCCTTCTAGTGTGCGTGGTACTATGGCCATGCCAAGGGTGAGCATTGAAACTCCGACGGCCGCGACTATGAATGCTGAGGATCCTGGGTTGAGCAGTTGATTGACGTCAATGCTCATGACGTTCCTCAGCAGGTCAGCGCCATAGGTAAGCGGGTTGAACCTCGCCACTGACGAGTAAGCGTTAGGCATGAACGAGAGCGGATATAGTATTGTGCTGAATCTGAGTAGAATGGCACTTGTGGTGGCGACTATCGCGCTATAGATGTCGAACGACTTGAATGCTATGAAAGAGAGCGAAATCATGATTCCCATTACACCCACACTCATGGAAAGAAGCACTATCAGAGATGTTAGCAGGACTATCGGAGGCATCCCATTGAGCCAGAGTACGATGATTAGCGGTGGGCCGATCCTGACAATGTTCGCGATTAGTCCTAAGAGCAACTGCTCAAGGAAGAGTTCCCCACGCCTGATGGGCAAGGACAGAATGTACCTGAGCCGCCCTTCATGAGCGCCTTCGACGAATCTTCTTCCTGACCATGACGCTACGTTGAATGTCATTATGATCAGCAGACCGGTCCCGTAGTAGACATAGTAGTCGGACAGATTGACGACAAGCCTAGACACTAACTGGCCGTAGACGAAGTATTGGAATCCGAAAAAGAACCAGAAGTAGACTGTCCAGGGTACCGAATCGAAAGTCTCCTTGAGCTCATATCCCAAGAGGGTGATGAACTCACGCACGCGCGTTCGCGACCTCTTTTCCAGTGTAGTGAAGGAAGACGTCGTCTAGTGAAGGTTCCGAGACCCGGATTGATGTGATCTTTACGTCGAGGGACTGAACGGAAGCCATCATTAGTGGCAGCCAGTCTTCCGACCTGTTGACGAACGCGTTGAGCGTGTCTTCCGTCACCTGCGTGACCCTTACTGTTCCGGGGACATCAGAGATGGCCTTCAGCGCCCCGCTGGTGATGGCAGGAGATACGCCGACTTCTACCACGTCTCCTCCGGTAATGCTGTCCTTAAGCGTCCTAAGGCCCTCAGTTACGACATCTTTCCCTCCTTTCATTATGCTAATCCTGTCTGCAAGGTACTCCGCCTCCCTCACTTCATTCGTGGCGACGACCACCGTCGAACCCTGCTCACGGAGCCCCCTGATTCTATCCCAAATCATCCGTTTCCCATCTAGATCGACCATCGCCGTCGGTTCGTCAAAGACAGCAACTTCTGGGCGATGGACGAACAGCTTTGCCACCTCGAGCCGTTTGGCCTGACCACCTGAAAGTTCCATGAACTTCTTGTTCCTCGATGGCCAGAGCTCGAAATCTCTGAGGGTCTGGTCGACGATGTCGGATCTCTCTTTTCCCTTGAGCCCGTAGACAGCTGCGTGAAACGCCAGAATATGATACGGTTTGTGTCGCCAGAATCCTCTGGCTTCTTGGAAGGATATCCCTATTTTCTCTCTGACCTGGAGTGACTGCTTTACGATATCGTAGCCCATCACGATTGCAGTTCCTGCAGTCGGCTTCAGCACGGTTGAAAGAAGATGGAGCAGTGTGGTCTTGCCTGAGCCGTTTGGACCGAGAAGGACGAGAATCTCTCCCCGTCTGACCTTGATGCTCAGACTGTCGAGTGCCTTTAGGGGGCCATAAGACTTGGTCAAGCCCATTGTCTCGACGGCGCTATCCAATCACGCTCACACCATTTGGGTCAGTGAATGCCCAGAAACAGGTTTCGGTTTTGGGGGATACCTGAATATTTGTGACCGAAATCGAAGCCATTCCACGATTTATTGCGCAGAGCTCTCTCGGATTCCGATTAGATTGGAAGAGTGCGGGGGGTGGGATTCGAACCCACGAACCCCTAAGGGACGAGGTCCTGAGCCTCGCGCCGTTGACCAGGCTGGGCGACCCCCGCGTTATCTCGTCAACCAATCATTTGGGTTAATAATCTTGAAAGTCTGATTCGTCGGCCATCGCGCGACACTTTCGGATGTCTGTCTCCCTCTAGACCAGACTCACTTTCATGGTCTCCGCATTAAATTCCGGGGATCGCGCAATCTCTCAAATGGCTATGCTCCACCATCTGTACGAGCAAGAAGGAATCGGGAGGGCGCATTTCGTCTACTACTGCTCCAACTGCAACTGCGTTCTTCTGGTCAAACGAGACCTCCGACCTCAAAGTGAAGCCATTGAGCCACTCCGTGGCCGCTGCTTCGGATGTGGATACAAGCTCGAAGGGAACATCGAGTGCAGACTGGTCCCAGTACCCGATTCCTGGTCCGACATCTCTGCGCCGGAAGCCGCCATCGCCCAAACGAAGACTTCATCATCGCCATTTCGTTCAGCTTCGTCGTTCCCTCACTTTTCGTTGGGTTTCCCGTGCCTCGATTCGCTGATGAGACCTCTTTCTTCCCAGCACCTAATTGTGCTCAGTGGCGATACAGCGTCGGCGGTTGCCGAGCTCATGACGCTCAGAGCCCAGCTGCCGCTGGAAGCGGGCGGCTTCGACTCTGCCGTGTTCTTCATCGATGGCGGAAACCGGTCTGATCCATATCTCTTCTCCATGTTCGCGAAACAACACGGTCTCAAACCTGCAATCGCAATGAGGAGGGTGGTAACCTGTAGGGTTTTCACAATCTATCAGCTTGCCGACTTCATCTCTGGACATCTAGCCAGCGTAGCGGAGGACTACGCAACCAAGCTTGTCGTCATTTCCGACTTGCTTGCTACGTTCAACGAACCAGAACTGGAGGAGAAAGAGGTCAGTAGACTGTTGAACGCCATCGGAGCCGGGATTGAACGAGCAAAGAAGCGCTCACTTGTTCTTGCGACGCTCGTCTCGCCCAACAAATACGACAGTATAATCATGGCAAGGGCCGACATCGCTATCTCGATGTCGTCGTCACGAAACAGAATACTGGCAGAACTTATCAGGCATCCGACAAGGCCGCCGGCTGCTTTCAGCTTCACCCTGAATCAGTTCCTGAAATCCACAAATCCTAGGGTGCCCGGCTGATGGGAAGAACGGTTCCGTCGTTCAGGATGGCCGAGGCACAGGAAGCAGCGGAGTGGAAGGCGTTCAGGAAGAGTCTCTCGAAGCAGGATAGATTCATCTTCGACGACATGCTAGGTACGGCCAAGCTCTATGCGTCGGCTTCCTCTGCCGCGCTCAGAGCGTTACGATTCGAAGGGATGGCCATGCCCATCATTTTTCACCACTACAGAATGCTCGTACACTCTATGGAAGGAATCGCAAAAATCAAACGGGGTGACGGCGAAGAAAGAAGTTGATCCTCTTCGACGTCGAAGTCATCGAAGAACTGGACAGTTGGAGACGTTTCGCAGGCGCCCTTAGGGCAAAAGACAACAAGCTATTCTGTGAGATGCTGAAGCTCTGTTACGAATACTTTCCAGCGATACAAGCGAAAGGATCGCCCTACCTGAGCGACGCGCTCTTCATGAGCCTCCTGCTGATACAGCACAAGACCATCGTCTGGCTGGCCGGCGAAGTGGAAAAGACGAAGGCTGGGAGGGATGCTTCATTGATCACAGCCGCGCCAAATGATGGACAGGCCCGCCAAAAACCAGATGACCCAAACGCAGACTGGAGCCGCGGGTGGGATTCGGACTCACGACCTTTGCCTTACCAAGGCAACGCTCTAACCAGCTGAGCTACCGCGGCTCTGCATAGACCAACAGGGGTGCCGTTTTTAATCGTTGAAGGGAATCTGGTGTCTTAGATGAGTCGAACCGCATCAGGAGTCTTTTAATCTCCTATGAATGGCGTCTGAGTGGATGCCGGGGTAGCACAGCTTGGCCTATTGCGCCGGGCACGCTCCTGTGGGCGTAACTCATAATCCAAGCTCGGATGCGAAATCCGGAGATCGCGGGCTCGAATCCAACGACGAGAGTCCCGCCCCCGGCACCTGCATCAAGGGTTCACACCCCACTCACTCGTTTAGACCTAGCGCCCTACAGTCATCCGGCGACGTCCCATGCGTCTAGTAAGGCTTATTATGAGTCGTCATTGCAGAGCGATACGGTCAGTTGCTGCACCTCCCATTCCTTAGCATAGATAGCTACTACAACTTCCTGAGTACCGCAATGATAGTGCTCTTCGTCGCGGCCTTGGTCATAATCTTCGTCTATGAATACGAGGCACTCAGGCGTTCGAAGACCTAGCCGCGTTCGCGAATTCTCTCGATTATGGTCAAGTTCGAAATCTGAAGCACCCGTGTCCCGAGCTTGTTGACTTTGGGCGTTACTCCTACCACCCTGAGCCTTTCTCCAGGCTGGATGCCTTCGACCTTTCCGGAAAGCTCTCTCCAACCTACCAGTTTCAACTCGGCTGTGTCATCACCCACTGTAAGTTCTCCTTTTTTCACTGTCGTACCGTCCTTTAAAGTGACATCTTCTGTGGTACCATGGGAAAGGGCGATCACTTCAATCAACACGTGTGCAGCTTCGTCAGTGGTGTCCTGCAGCTTGGTGGCGAGTGCCTCCAAACTGGCAATCGTGCTCTCTCTGACCAGATTCACAGATCCCTTGGATCTGCAATACAGCCTGCCGTTAGTTTCACTATCAGGGATAACCCTAACTGTGTCTCCTATAGCCGGTTCGGCACCTTCCTTCGCTTTTTCGACCACCCATACCTTCTTCTTGCCGTCAGCAGCCATGAGAATCGTTCCCGTGGAACTTTCGCCAACGGCGGCAACCCGCAGTTCCAAAGGCGGCGCCTTTTGTGCAATCACCACAGCGCTTCCTGCATCACCGTGAAGCTCGTATTCACCGCTGGAGGACTGCTTACCCCTCAAATTGGTAACTTGGATTTTTTGGCCCTTCCTGAGATCCGAGCGGGCTGAGGGATTCCAGATGACCACACGCGTTTCCGTCTTCCCTCCGTCTCGGGTTACACTGAACTGGTAAAGGGATCCCTGTGAACCATCAGACCTTACGAATTCGCTAAACCTGGGTTCCGAGTTCACGGTAAACTCCAGTGCCATATACTGTCTCTCCTGTGAAATGTTGGCCAGCTTTTCGGTCACAGCAGATATGGGGACCAGTTTCGAGGTCAACTTCTCATCCTTTAGAACCTCAATCCTCCCCCTCTTTCCTAGATTCAGATTCGGCTTCCCGTCGAGCCCCTGCCTTACGTATCCGCTCACTATCCTGACTGGCGTGTCTGAAGCGATCCCGAGCTTCTCAACGAGTTCCTCGGCCATTTCATCCCAAATCGTGAGCTTAACAGAGTGCTGCCCATCGAAGAGAACAAGCCTCCTGTACTTGCCTGTGCCGCTGCCATCTTTCCTCTTGTAGGTCGCAACCGGGTAGACTGCAAGTACCCTCCCCACCACAGAAACGTCATTTGTGCCGATGTAGAGGTCCTTGATGGCCATGTCGGAAGAAGCGTCGACTCGTCTCAGAGAGACTCCCAGCTCTCCAGCCACAAGGAACAGCGCGCCTTGGTCTGTTAGGTATCCCGCCCCAATAGTCTCCTTCTTCTGGCCGATTCGCCGCATCACCTCTTCCCTGTTGAGCTCTGGGTGGCTCTGGAGCAGTTCACCTACAAGTGTTTCGAAATCGTACATGGCCTAGCCACTTGCGGCTGCTGAGCTGACTTCGGCAATTCCCTCTTCGAGGATGTCTAGACCTTCGTCGAATTCCGCATCCGATATGACCAACGGAGGTATAATTCTGAGGGTGTTCCTACCCGCAGTGATCACGAGAGCGCCGTGTCGGAAGCAGTAGTCCATTATTTTCTTGGCTTCCTCCTCACCCCTTGCCTTTGATCGTTTGTCTTTCACGATTTCTAATCCTATGAACAGGCCTAGACCTCTTACATCGCCGACTATCTCGTATTTCTCCTTCCACTCGATCAACCTCTTCATCGTCTTCTCCCCGAGCTTCTTGGCATTCTCGATTAGCCGCTCTGATTTGATTATCTCCAACGTTGCAAGGGCCGATTCGACAGCCACGGGGTTCGCACCGAAAGTGGAGGCGTGCTGCCCCGGCCTCCAGCTCTTCATGATGTCAGCCTTCGCGACCATCACACCTAGAGGCAGGCCTGACGCTATCCCCTTGGCGATTGTAACCAAGTCCGGTGTAATACCGAAATTCTCGATGCCCAAGAACTTGCCTGTCCTCCCCACGCCCGTCTGAATCTCATCCGACACGAACAGCACACCTTCCTTCTTGAGGAATTGCATCTTGCTGAAGTAGTCAGGAGGGGGCACCACGTACCCCCCTTCGCCTTGGATTGGCTCGAAGAAGTAGGCGGCAACCTCGTCCAATGGAACGAATTTTTCCAGATATTGCTCCTTGAAGTAGTCGACGCAGTAATAGTCACACTCCGGAAAAGTCTGCTTCCAGGGGCATCTGTAGCAGTAGGGATACGGGAAGTGCACCACATCTGGGACTAGGGGCAACGCTCCCTTTCTCTGAATCGGCTTGCTGGCCGTGAGGCTAAGTGCGCCCATCGTTCTGCCGTGGAATGACCCTGAATGCGCAAGGAAAATGGGTCTCTTTGTGTAATTGCGGGTCAGCTTCATCGCTGCTTCAATCGCCTCAGCGCCGCTGTTACCATAGTAGGCCATCTTCGGATAACTTCCAGGCACAAGCGGGAGGAGCCTCTCCGTCAGTTCGACCAGGTTGGCATAGTAGAAGTCCGTGTAGGAGTAATGGATGAACTTCTCCGATTGTCGCCTAACCGCCTCGACAACTTTCGGGTGAGTCGAGCCAGTGCTGAGAACCGCTATTCCGGCGGCCATGTCAATGAACTTGTTTCCGTCCACGTCTGTGACAATTGAACCATGAGCAGATTCGACGACAAGAGGATAGAAGCGCGATATTGAAGGAGACAGGTATTGCGCAGTCTTCTTCACCACCTCTTCACCCTTCTTACCAGGGAGCGTCGGGCTGACTTTCGCAAATTTTCTTGTCTTCATGAAAAACCCTGTCTTTCGCCCGAAGAGAGGCGCTAAAATACTTACTGGGGTATAGAGAGTTCTATCTCAAGAACGGGGAGGTTCAGCTGTCGCCCGTCTCTTGAGGTGACGTTCTCGCCGTCAATCACTATATTTGAGATTTCAACGTTGCTCATGAAACGCTTCTTGAGCACTTGGTAGACCTCGACTGACATGTTGATTGCTTCGCCCCTGGCCCTGAGAACCACTTTGCGCGCACCGCCGTTGAACATGGTGATGCACGCCGTGACATAGTTCAGGAGCGGCTTCGACTGACCGACGATTACCATCTTTCTCTCTTCTGACATTGGATAAACAGCTGTCATTCTAGAGCTATAAACGCTCCTCTTGTCGACCACTGGCTGACCGAATCCTATTTCTGTCCCCCTGAGAGGCTCTGCGGGGATGGTGAACAAACCCGGGCGCAGGAAGAAGGAGGGTCACGGTCAGGCCTATCTCGCCATCGGGGTGGTCATCATCTTGGTCGCCGCCAGCGCAACCTACGCATATGTGGCAGGGCTGGGGCCTTTCAGCAAGGGACAGATTTCTGTAGGGACCACCACCTGCCTGACTACGACTGAAAGCTCAGTCCCAGGGAACTCCACCGCGCGTTCAGTGCTCTACGCCAGGTTCAACACAACTCTCGGGTCATTCGACGTGGAACTTTTCTATTCCCTAGCACCGGACACCGTCGCCAACTTCGTGAACTTGGTCAATCAGGGTTTCTACAACGGTCTGGTTTGGCATAGAATCGCATCTGACTTCGTCATACAGACAGGCGACCCTACAACGAGAGATGGCGGTGGGCAGAGGGACAAGTGGGGGGAGGGCGGCTCTTGCACTTACATTCCATTCGAATACGCTCCCTCATTGCACAATGACGAGTACTATCTCGGGATGGCGAGCACTGGAGCTCAAGTCGGTGGGAGTTCACAGTTCTACATCAATCTCGCGAACAACTCGGCTTCCCTTGACCAGAAGTATGCTGTGTTTGGGAAAGTGATTAACGGAACAAGCGTGGTCCAAGCATTGGGAAATGCGCCCACAGAAACCGTCACTCTTGTAGGAGGGGGCTCACAACCTGAGCCAAATCCACCAGTCTACATCATTAGCATTAAGATGATCAGCGGCCCCTGATGAAGAGATATTCGTTCCTACCAAAAATGTACCCGGCTGGTGGTAGAACCGAAACAGACCGATAGTGAGGCTCGTATGTAACACAGATGTCTCCTAGTATCCACTCTTCAGCAGCCCTGCATAATCGAAGACCATCACCCCATCGCTGTTCTGCAGCGCATATTGAAACTCCGACTGATATTCTGCCTTGCTAGAAGTTGCGAATATTCCAACACTGCCTATGATGCCCGACTTGATGTAGGATTGCTGATCGGTGTAATACGTCTCCAAGACAAGGAGGTTGGGCTTTAGCGGCGAAGTCATGTCTGTCGTCGTCACGGCCGTTTCACCCCCATATTCGCTCTTCAGAGAGGTCAACTTAGACTGCTGTGACGCCAAGCTCAAGGTAGACATGTCAAGGCTCACGCCGTTCTCTCCCGACCCCAAGGCACCGAACGGTATTTGTTGAGAGGCGTTGGTTATGTAGAGTGCGAAGAAGATACTTAGGTTCTGAGAGTGAGCCATCTCTACAAATGTTTGAAGTTCTTGCTGACTGAACAGAAGAGTTCCTTCTCTGTAAATCTGAAAGAAGACGGTGTTGAACCCCCGGGAGGTTGCGAAGCTCGCCATTGCGCCGAAGTTCGTTTCGTTGACGATGCCGTTACCTTGATTCACATACAAAATTACTGGCTTGTTAGTCGGCTGACTTTGATTGGGCTGTTGGTGGGTCCACCACGCGGCAGTCGCAATGATGACGATTGCCAAGACAATGCCGGCGATTAGATAGTACCTGTTCGCTCTTCCGCTCTTCCTCGCGCGAGCCTTCCTTGACCGGCTCAAGGTGCATCCAATCGCCTGCGATAGGATATAAGATGAGCATGCCGGAGGCGCTGAGGAGGGGTCGTCGGCTAGACATCGAAGTCAGCACGCGGCTCGGCTTCAGGGCAAGTCTGGTCTAGGCTTTCAGCCTCGGGCGCTGAAGATCGCTGGTTCAAATCCGGCCGACCCCACCAGAATCACTCGGTCCATTCTTTTGCGTAGGAGTTGCAGCAGCCTGCCCTTATCTGACCGCTAACCGCGCGCTCTTGATTATAACCTTGGTTGGATTCGGACCTTCGCAGAATTAGCAAGCTCGTCATTTGCACATGAGGGACCTTCCAGCAGTAATCGAACACATAGGAAGGGGCGAAGAGTGGTTCCGTCGGAGATTCTTCGAAAAAGGGTTGCTGAATGTGGAGAGGGTTAGGGTCCGAAGCTTAGACTCGTGTGCTGCAGAGTCCCACGCCATCAATAACGCCTTAAATCAAACTCGACAGCCTCGAGTAATCTTGGTCAGAGTGATAGGCCACATCGATCTCGATTACTTCTATGCCCAGGTCGAAGAGCTCGAGGACCCTTCCATCAGAAATCGGCCCGTTGTCGTCTGTGTCTTTTCGGGTAGAACGGCTGACAGCGGCGTAGTAAGTACTGCCAATTACAAGGCGAGGGCTTTTGGTGTGAGGTCAGGGATGCCAATCACAATCGCGAAGAAGAAGCTCGACGGGCACAATCCGGCGATGATTCGGATGGAGCATGAAAAGTACGAGAATGTCTCTAAGAGGGTGATGGACTTGGTGAGCGAGCACGTCGATGTCTTTGAAAAGTCAGGAATCGATGAGGCGTTCTTCGACATCACTGCATCTTCAGAGGGCGATTTCGGGGTGGCCCCTAGGATTGCCCAGGAAGTGAAAGATGTTATCGTTCGAGATGAAGGACTGACTTGCTCGATAGGAATTGGAAGAAGCAAGGTCGTCGCAAAACTTGGGTCAGATTCGGCCAAGCCCGGGGGTTTAACCGTTGTAACACCAGAATCGACCATAGCTTTTCTTGGACCTCTACCTGTCATCAGCCTTTATGGCGTGGGCCCAAAGACTGCGGCTGTCCTCGGGGAGATGAACGTGAAGACAATAGAAGAACTCTCTCGGAGCGATGTATCTCTGCTCACGAGGAGGTTAGGCAGTAAGCTTGCATTGTACCTGCAAGCGGCCGCGACCGGAACCGATTCAGATCCTGTCGTGGCTGGTCTTGAGCCAACACAGTTCAGCCGCATAGTGACCCTCAAGCGCGACACTCGGGAGGCCAAGGAGGCGCTGGGCCAGCTCGAGCAGGGGATTGAATCAGTTCAAAAAAAGCTGGCCGACTCTGGGAAATCGTTCAGGACTGTGTCGGCGATAGGCATCTTCACCGACTTGTCGACCAGAACCAAGAGCAAGACGTTTGACTCCGCGGTCAAAGATCCATCTCTTGTTAGGGAATGTACTCGAATTCTTCTTGGCAGTCTTCTCGAATCGACCGACAAGTATCTTCGTCGTGTGGGGATAAGGATCTCCGAGTTCAGCGACACCAAGGACCAGTCTTCCCTTTCGCAGTACATCGAGCATGATGGGTGAGCTCATGGGGGAGGAAGAAAGGCGGACAGTGGTAGAGCAAGTCGCGAATCTTGCAAGTTATGGACAAAAGTTCGAAAAAGCAGTTGACGCGGTGATGGCTGGAGGTGTTAAGGAGTGCCGCTTTCTTCCGAGCGGGCGACGGGTGCTTAGCGTAGTCGGCAAGCTAGGGGACGAGTTCATCGACCCCGAGAGGCCATATTGTTCATGTGCGAATTTCTTCTTCCGTGTCAAGAGAGGCCGGGAGGAGATCTGCTATCACCTCCTCAGCTATCGAATCGCGGCCGAAACGGGCAGGGTGGATGTCATCGAATTCAAGGACGACGAATACGGAGATTATCTAAGCGCCATTGTGTCCGACGTCTTCGAGGTTCTCACGAAGAGCAGCTAAGCATTGCGGGCAAAGAAGATAAGCAGACCCTTGGGCCGGCAGAGTCAGGCCACGGTAGCTCAGCCTGGTAGAGCACCTGCCTTGTAAGCAGGTGGTCGTGAGTCCAAATCTCACCCGTGGCTCCACGCTTCTGTTTCTGTTGGATGAGAGAATAATAATACGAAGACGCAAAGAAAGATCGCATGGAGTACCGGAGGCTTGGGAGGACTGGGGAGCGAATCTCGACGGTAGGAATGGGGACTTGGAAATTCGGTGTTTACTCCGCCCCCTCAGAAAGGGCCGAGCAGGTTCTGGCCCTCAGAAGGGGGTTTGAGCTGGGTTGCAACCTGATAGATACAGCGGAGATGTACGCAGATGGGCGATCAGAGGAGGTCGTCGCTGAGGCTGTCGGAGACCTCAGGAAGGATGTCTTCATCGCCTCGAAGGTGTCGCCCGGCAACTTGCATCACGATGACGTGATTACGGCCTGCAAGAGGAGCCTGAAAAGATTGAGGACGTCTTACATCGACCTGTACCAGGTTCACTGGCCCAACCCCGCGGTTCCCATAAGAGAGACGATGTCGGCTATGGAGGACCTCGTCCAAGAGGGGAAGGTGAGATATGTCGGCGTAAGCAACTTCAGTGTTAAGCAGACAAAGGAAGCTCAGGTCGCCTTGTCAAAGAGCGAGCTGGTTTCGAATCAGGTCGAGTATTCGCTCACGAACCGTTCTCCCGAAGCCCAAGTTTTGCCGTATTGCGAGAAAGAAGGACTCACCCTAATTGCATATACCCCGCTGGCAAAGGGGAGGGTTCCAGAGGGATTGATTCCCAGGGCAATCTGTGCAAAGTACGGAGTGACCCCAATTCAGGTGATGCTCAACTGGGTGACGAGAAGCGAAAGCGTCATCGCGATACCAAAGTCGGCCGATGTCAAGCATGTCGAGGAAAACATGTCGTCTGTCGCCCTTCGGTTCTCCGACGACGAGTACGACGCAATCGGAAGTGCGTAGGTACCCTGCGAGAGGGCGGAGCTTGGCAGGGTTTCAAGGGTCGGGCGCTCAGCATGTATTGACAACTTCGTCAATTAACTATCGCCGCGTCGCTTACAGCCGTATATTATATACTATTCCTAGGTGATGGCAACTAATGCAGAGCTTCCAGGTTGAACGGTGTATTTGGTGCAACAGGGTTCTGGACCCTACCAACAGTATTGAGCTGTCGTACCAGACATGTGCAGGATGTCTAGTTCCGCTCCCCACTGAGTAGGTCGCCTGATAGTACAGTCCTATCGCGCTTCGTTCACGTCAACAGGTGGTGCATCCGGACCAAGTCCTTCTCGAAGTGAACGAGACTGGCAGGAATCCTGACGTTGATTGGGTCCTTCAGGGTGAGCCCCTTGTCTCTCTTCGCCTTCCACACGTGAGCGTTGAACTCTAGAATGCTCTCGCTCACCTTCTCGGTGATGTCGTATCTCTCTGGTTTGGGCAGCTTCTCAAGGTGGATGCTCCGAGGTCCATACAGCTTTCGCCAGGCGCAATCGGTTATGAAAGGGGATATCGGAGCCAACAAGAGAAGCAGGTCTTTGGTAGTCTCGTGTAGGGTATACCATGCTGCTTCCTGTTCCCCTTTCGTCACACCGTCACCGTATGCCCTCCCTTTCGCCATCTCAAGGTAATTCGATGCGAATACATTCCAGAGGAACTCGCGTATCTTCGTTGATACGGTGAATACGTCGTAGTTCTCGTATGCCTTCGTGCACTCTTCTATCAGCTTCCCAAGCTCGTTGAGCATCCACTTGTCTGTCCATGTCAATCCGGCTGTCTCAGGTTGTGGGAAGGAGCTGATGAACCTGCAAGTGTTCCAGAGCTTCGTCAAGAACTTGCCGGCTCCCGCAATCCTTTCTTCGCTGTACCTGAAGTCGTAGCCTAGGCTCGCCTCGGAGGCCCCCCAGAACCTGAAGGCGTCTGAGCCATACCTCGCGAGCATTGGCTCTGGATCGACGAAATTACCCAGACTCTTCCGCATGGCCCTGCCCTGAGAGTCCTGCCCCAGACCCCCGATCCAGGCCTGTTTGAAAGGGGCTCTCGCGGTGAGCTGGTAGCACTTCAGCATGGTGTAATAGAGCCAGGTCCTTACGATTTCCTTGCCTTGCACTCTGACTGTCGCAGGATACGTGAGACTGAAGAACCTGTGGTTGCTAACGTACTTGGAAATGAATAGTGGAGAAAGGCTCGAGTCCATCCAGGTGTCGAAGGTCCGCGTCTCTCCGACGAACTTCGTATTCCCGCACTTCTTGCACTTCTTGAAAGGCGCCTCGTCCCTCCACGGCCTGTAGTACTTCCCTGGCTTCGGCAGATGGGGAGTGTTGCACTTGCTGCAGTACCAGACCGGAATCTCTGTTGAATAATACCTGCGTCGGGATATCGGGTAATCTGTGGTAAGGCCGTCGATCCAGTTCAGAAGAATCTGGCGATGCATGTCCGGATGGAATTCTATCTTCCTTGCCATCTTCTTCAACGCCGGTTTGTAGATGAGCTGCTTGAGGTAGTACTCTTCCATTGGAATAATCTCGATGGGGGTCCTGCTTCGTTCGCAGAGCGGGGTCCTATGCTGGATTTGTTCCACCTTGGCGGCTACCCCCACCTCTTGGAGATCTTGGATTACCAGAGACCTTGCATCCTTCACCGCCACACCCGCATATTTCCCGGCGGCCGACGTCAACTTCCCATCGATGTCTATTGCAACTACCTCTTTCAGCTTGAACTCTCTGAACATCTGTACGTCGTTGTAATCCCCGTAGCTGCATACCATTAGGACCCCGCTCCCGAACTTCGGGTCTACGCGCTTGTGGGCTTTGATAGGCACCTCGTTCCCATAGAGTGGTACGATTGCGGTCTTTCCGATTAGTTTCTTGTACCTTGAGTCAGTCGGGTTTACCACTACGAGTCTGCAGGCTGCAAGAAGTTCAGGTCTAGTGGTCGCTACAAGGAGTTCCTGCTTGGTCTCCTTGACGGTGAACCGGTTCGTCACCAAATAGGTGGGGAGCTCCTCGTATTCTATCTCGGCGTCCGCGATGGTGGTGTTACAATCCACGCAGTAGTTGTTCGGCCTATTTGCAACGTAAATGAGCCCCTTCTTCCAAAGCTCCATGAATGACCACTGAGTCAGCTTCCTGTATTCCTCCGAATCTGTCCTGTACTTGCTCTGGAAGTCCCCGGAGATTCCCAAGGTCTTCATGAGGCCTATCATGTACGTCTCGAGGTCGTCTAGGGCGTGCTTGCAGAGGTTGATGAACTCCTCCCGAGGTGTCTTCTTCATCTGAACTCTGTACTTTCTTTCAGCGAAGATTTCAACTGGGAGCCCGTTTCTGTCGATTCCGATAGGATAGAGGACTTGCAGTCCCCTCATCCTCGCGGCGCGAGCGATCATGTCTATCTGTGAGTACTGGGTAAGGGCGCCAGGGTGCCACGGCTTCCCTGATGGATAGGGAGGCGGCGTATCCATTACGAAGTTAGACTTCTTGTTATTCTTGGGGACAAACTCAAAGATTCTTTCTGTTTCCCAAATCTGTCTCAGTTCGGCTTCTAACTTGGGGTCCCAAGAAGTCGCTTCAAGCTTCGCTGAAAACTGAGGCTGCAAACACCTTCGGAGCCTCCCCCGACCTATATGAAGGTGAAGGGGAAAATATCATGCAAAACCCAATTTTTGCAATATACGAAAAAATCGACGGAGCACCAGACAAGTTCGTCCGTGGTTTCAGCCGGCTTGATAAAAAAAGTCAATTCAAGCCCGGATGAGCTCGCGGAGGTTGACCCAATCTCCATTTACCCGTCAGGGCGACATCTAGCTCAGGATCTCTAGCCAGATCCCATTGGGATCCTTCACATAGAGCTCTGTCTCCTTGGAATCCTTGGGGCCTACTGCGACTTCTGCGCCACTTTTCACAAGCTCCTTGAACGCCTTACCCTTGTCCTTCACCACGAACGCCAAATGGTCAAGCTCCTCGCCATTGACGTATTCCGTGTAGAACCTGCTCCCCTCAGGGTACCAGTTCAGTTCGAGAATCTGCTTCGATCCCTTTCCTCTGAGGTGAAAATACTTCCCACCGTGGGGCATGGTTCCCTTTCCAACGACCTTCATGCCGAGGACTTCGGTGTAGAAATCGAGTGATTTCTTCAGATCCTTCACGCGAATGCCGGTATAGTGGAACTGGAACTTCATCGATAGCATGACGCCAGACCAGACAAGGATTAAGTGCTTTCGCTTTCGCTGGCTCCGATCGCTTTAGCTCGAAGCCGAAGTCATAGCTCGGGATGCGTTTGGCTCAAGGGAGGAGAGTATTCGTTCACTTTCTCGTACGTCTCCCCTCCATGAAGAGCTTCCACGTCGACCACCGGCTTAAGTAGCAAGGCTCTAGCAGAGGCCCTTCAGCATGAGATTCGTACTGGTCCCTGGCGCATGGTTGGGCGCGTGGGCATGGAAGGAGGTAACTCAACTCCTTGAGAAGGAGGGTCATTCCGCATATCCAGTTACATTAACGGGAATGGGTGAGCGGGTCCACCTCGTCACTAAAAACGTAGGAATGGAGACAGCTATTCAAGACGTCCTGAATGTAATCAAATACAACGATATCGAAGACTTCATACTTGTAGGTCACAGTTTCGCGGGGAAGGTGGCAGCCGCGGTAGCTGACCGGGTCCACGAAAACACACAGAAAGTCATCTACGTTGACGCGTTCAGGCCCGAGAGGGTGAGGAAGCCTCAGGGTGCCTTCAACCCTGCCGGCGAGTTCGGGCCCCCTCCTCAGGGCGAATATGCGATTCCACTCACGGAGAAGATCGTCGATCGAATCGGAAACGACGTAAGAGGTCCGAACAGAGAAAGGATGATGTCCATGGCGACGCCCTGGCCCATAAAGCTCGCGACAGACCCGATCGAATTGTCAAGGAACTACGACGAATTGAAGGAAGCGTACGTGTTCTGCAGTCTTAGCGGGGATCCCGTCGACGAAATCATCGCAGGAAAGTGGGGGAAGCTGGAAGGTCCCTACAAGGTTATCGAGACAGGCCATTGGCCGATGATTACGAAACCCGAAGAGTTGGCTAATGACTTGGTTTCATTGGCCAAGTAGTGGCATGGTAGTGCAGAGGAGCTCAATTCAGAGTGCGGTCACTGGGACCTAAGAGACACGCAATATCGAAACTCGTCCGGGTCATAGGGTAAATGCCCAAGTACCGTTGAGTACAGTATTTCCTCGAGTTGCTGGCTGCAGGTCCGGTGCAGCAATGTGTGGAATTCCCCCAATAATCTGGTAACAATGCGTAAGAATTCAAAATGTCTCTAAAACGCCGATGGGGTTCGGTAGATACGTCACCCGCAGACTCTGCTACATGTTCATCCTCATCTTGCTAATCATATGTTTCAATTTTGTTCTCTTCCAAGTCGTCCCGTTTCTCACATCATGCCCAGGGAGAACATATACACAGTGCGCGGCTGCGCTTTACCTTCCGCCAGCCCCCGCGCACGGTACTCCGCCAGACGAAGCAGCCATCATGAAGAAAGAGAGGCTTGACATACTTGCGCTTTACGGCTTCAACCAGTCGCTCTCCACCAGGTTCGTGCTGTACGTACGCAACATGTTCACTTTCCAATTTGGGTATAACGTGGGGAGTCTCGAAACGGGTCTGGTTGCTAGGACAATCGGAATCAGGCTCCCCTACACCGTCCTCCTGATAGCTGCGTCTACGATTGCGGCCTTTCTCATAGGCATTGGTCTTGGCGTGGTTGCGGCTGCAAAGAGGGGGAAGGTGCTGGACGTGTCGTCCCTGGCGGGCCTTCTTTTCGTCAACTCCCTACCAGTATTCTTCCTGGGTGCGATACTGGAGCTTGTCCAGCTCGGGGCCCTGGGGAGCTTCTACAAACCAATCGGCCCGCTCACGCTTGCAAAGACAGGGCTCGCGTTCGACGTTGGGGTCCTCCAGGCATTCTTCCTCCCGTTTCTCACGCTCACCCTCGCAGGAATAGGCGGCGTCTTTCTGATTCAGAGGGCTACGATGATTGACACTGTGGCTGAAGACTACGTCCTTATGGCAAGGGCAAAGGGGGTGCCCGAAAGGGCAGTCCTCTTCAAGCACTCGCTTCGGAACGCGGTTCTCCCCATTGTGACGGCCTTTGCGATTTCGATGGGAGGGATACTATCGGGAGCAGTGATTACAGAAACAGTCTTCAGCTGGCCGGGGCTCGGTTTGGCGATCTACCAGGGGATACTTTCCCTCGACTTCCCCCTCGAGCAGGCGATATTTTTCGTCATTTCGTTGATGATACTGGTCGCGGTCTTCATCGCAGACTTGGTATATGGTGTTCTTGACCCGAGAGTGAGCGTGCGCTAGCGACCGAAAAAGCCTGTCAATCGGCGAACGATACGGGAGATTGTCTCCAATGAAGATCAATCGACTATCCCCATACGTGCAAATGATATAGTTTCAGCTGAGCTGTAAATGATGCTGCAGACTGAAGATTCTCTCTCGGATTATACCCACTCGTCTCGATTGGAAGTCTCCGAAAGAACAGACGAGTCGCAACAGGCAGTACCCTGCTGCGTTAGCAGTCACTTTTTTCTTGAAGGAGAGGATGACCTGGGCTTCAAGACAAGCTCTTCGGCGAGGACTTCCTTCGGAAGCAGCGCATAGATGTCAGGATGCTCTGTCTTCAGAGTGGAAAATGTCGGGGGGAGCAGTCCGTTCCGCCTTGCCCTGCGTACGTTGTACTCAGCGAACCGCTTGAGGTTACTTGTCTCCCCTGCCACAGAAACGAATGACCTGATTTTGTCTATTGCCTCTTCGTCCTCTACCTTCTTTACGTTGACGAGGTACGGCGCGAGCACCAGCCAAATCAACCTGTGTCTGCCATCTGAGACGGGGTGCTTCAGGAGTTCTTCCACGTACAGGTATCCCTTCCCTGCCTTTGCCTTTGTAGGCGGTACGTACTGAATGACGTGGTTCTTGGTAGCTTGGAGTTGTCGTGGGAACGGTGCCTTCCTCAAGTTCCTGGCGCCCTCCGCGATAGCTGCCTGAGCACAGTCCCCAAACATGTCGTTGAGCATGTTCTCGCTCAGGTACACCGTCCCGCTTTGCAGTGCCTGTCTAGAAAGCTTCCACTTCGGAGACTTTGTCATCTCGAACTTGGAGACAAGAGATAGATACTCCTCGAACCGAAAAGCGTACTCGGGCTGGCCATCCATATCGCTCCTCTGTTCCACTCTGAGCCCAAAGCATTCTGACATCACAGTCGCCTTGTCTGGTGGCGCCTCTCTTGCGAACAACTGCCTTGCTCTTTCTGCTTCTCTCCTAGAGAATTTTGATGCCAAGGACGTGTCCTGACTCGCGACCAGAGCAGCCGCGAAGAAGCTAGAGAATTCGATAAGCTGTGAGATATGGGGCTCGTACTTCGTTCGGCCCAGAGCGCCCAGGAGCCTGTTCTCTGTCTGGGCTATGACTTCCTTGCTGGCGAGTCCGTCTTCGACTGGGATGGATTCGAAGAACTTCCTTGACTTGGGCGCGAAAGGGTACCTTATCTCAAGGTCAGACAGCAGCGGTTCTCCGTATGGCAAGTGGTCCTTGGAAACTCGCTTCTATCTTTAAGGCTCTTGCTATCCATGCTTCGCAGTGGAGACTATCGAGAGCACATCTCTGTCTCGGAGAACATAGTTGGCAGGAAGATGGAGCCCCGTCCTGACATCCAGAGCGTAGACCAATCCCTTGACGAGGTCCGTGTGCACCACTCCGGCGAGATCCTCCACGGTCGACCCGGCTGGCATCAGATAGACGTCGGGGAGAACGCGCCCGCGGGTGTCTGCGATTTTCTCGGCGTCGGCCACGGGATAGATTGCGTTCATCTTCAGGAGTTTGAAGACAGCGATGTTCTCTGCGAACTGGACGCCTGTCCTCAGATATTCTCCGAAGACCTTTCTCTTGATATAAGCTAGCGCGCTTCTCTGAGAATCGTTCAGATCTTGCGGCCTCAGAATCTCAAAACGCTCCTCCCCTGGTACGTACTTGATCAGTTTCTTAGCCTCGGCCCTTCTGAGAGTCAGCTCCGCTTCGCCGCTCGTCGGGACCACAATCAGATTCTTGTACTTCTCCCGCATCTTCTTGAAGTTCTCCGCAGCGAACGGCAGGTCCATTTTGTTCGCGATTATGAGGGTCGGCTTCGAGAAGTCTCTCAGAGACCAACAGAAATTCTGCACGTCCTTCTCGTTCCACGAGTCGAATTCCTTCTCTGAGAGCATGGCGTCTTTCATCGCCATGACCACGTGCTCCTTCTTCACGCCGATTCCCTGCATCACTTCCTCAACCGCTTTGGGTACGCCGTACCCGGGGGTCTTGGAGAGCTTCGAGATCCTGGGGAAGTTCTGAGTGAACAATTTTGTGTACCAGAGAACGAGCTCGAGTTCGACGTCGTCGAAGTCTGCGATTGGATCTCCTGTGCCGGGTTCAGAGATCTTCCCATCCCTGTCGACGCTCCCGGAGGCGTCGATCACGTGAAGCAGGGCGTCTGACTGGGCTGCAACGCTAAGGAACTGGTTCCCGAGCCCTTTCCCCATCCAGGCTCCCTTGATCAAACCTGGCAGGTCGGTGATCTCGACAGGTATGAACCTCCACCCATCTTCACACTTCGAGTTCTCTGGATTGTCCGTCACGCCGAACTCCTTGTGCACACAGGGCGTCACGGCACTGGCGATTCCTGTCTCCGGTGTCTTCGTGGTGAACGGGTAGTTCGACACCTCACCAGATAGAAGGGTCATGGAGTTGAACAGGGTCGTCTTCCCTGCATTGGTCTTCCCAATGAGACCTATCCTGATCATCGGCTCCTTACCTCGGCGAAGAACCTCCTACTTAAGCTGGAACAACAGGTCGTTCGTTTCGGAGTGTGGGTCATGTCGAAGGTGCAGACCTCCAAGCCCTGAACGCCTCGTACCAGAACGCGAGGGCTGAGAAGCCGAGGGCCCCGGTGAACCATTCAAGCAGGGGGACATAGCTGAAGTATGGATACGCGACGAAACCCAGATAGAGTGTAAAGACGCTGATGAATACTGCATAGAAGACGAATCTGGGGACTATAAGGGTCCCAATCCTCAGGAAGTTCCGCATGACATCGACCTCAACTTCTTTGGAGACCTCATACTCCCCGTCGTTCTGGACAACGAGACCCATCTCTTTCAGTTTGTTGAGATGGTACTGGGCAAGGGAAGGATTCGACATAAGCAGCGCGCGCTGGACTTCTCTTACTCCGACCTTACCCTTTTTCAGCATGTATACATAGACTCGGAGGGTGTTTCCTTTCAGTCCGGAGTCGATCATGCCCTGGGTCAGTTTCTCAGCTGCATGGGCAGGTGGTTCACTCAACGAGACAACCTGTTGCCGGGCCTTCCACGTTCAAAAACGTTGATTCGGATGGAGCGACTCTGTCCAAGTCTTGGCCATTCTCCTCGTCAGCTAATGCGAGCACTCGACCAGTCGCCATCGAGAGGTCTGGTTAGCCTGACCTGTACCTGAGGATCGCGGCCATGCCTCCGAAGGTCTTGAGCATGCTCCCTTCTTCGGTGCCCGCCGAGATGACCTCGACTTTGGCGGAGACCTCTAGCGCCATTTCCTCGAGGATATCCACGATGTCCTTCTCCGTCACGTCGAAATCCATTCCGCCACACTTTTCACACGCTGTCGATATCATCCCCTGCTTTTCCTGGATTTTCTTCGAGGCCTGCGTCACTTCCGACTTGACGGTGCCACACTTCCTGCACTTCGCTTCCAGCCTGATCGTGTCGAGATCGTCCGAGACGAGAATCACCTCTACGTTCGCCTTCTGCAGCGCGTCAATGATTCTGGGCAGACCGTAGACGGCTAGGCCTCCTGCCTTATTCACTTCGTAAAGGAACCTCTGGACGAGCTTCTTCTCCTCCACCAGCCTCACGTCGGCCAATGTGTCTGACGCCTTCTCCACTAGCTCCCTCACGCCTTCCCTCCCCGAGTATGACGTGTCTAGGACGACAAGCACTTTCTTCCGCAACTCGTAGTGCAGGTAATCGCCCTTCAGAAAATCCTCCTTTGTGGGCCCCGGTCCTCCGACGATCATGCCCGTAACCTTCCCATTGTCCACGAAGACCCGAGTGGCGTGCTCCCCGACGCGATGGTAATAGTAGGTCAGCTCCATCTCCCTCCCGCGCTCATACCTTCGGGCTGACTGACCCCCTTTCCTTGTCTTCCCGGATACGCCCGAAGTCATCAGATCGGCGATTTCGAGCCTATCGCCGCTGAGGATTCCAAGACCGGCTTCGCTTGCGTCAATCGACAGAATCCCGAAGATCTTCTCTTCCCGGAGCATGTCCTTGAGCCATTCCAGATGGAAGTGGTCGTCGCATTGATAGAGATAGGCAGTCACCGGCTTCGGCGGAGATATCTCGTAGAGGTTGATCACTTCGCTGCCGGGCCCGTTGGTTGGAAGCGCTCCACAGAAGATTACGAGACCGTTGTCGGGTGGGGTCCTGTAGAGTTTCAGCCTCTGCATGGCCCTCGTCAGCGCGTCCTGGACGTGATTTCTCGTAGTGTCAGACTTGATGTTTCCTGCTGTCCCCCATTCCTCACGGAGGTTGGAGATGACTTCGTGAATCGGCTTCTTGGGCGGAATATAGAGGGTGACCAACTCGGTCCCTCTCCCTTCCTTGCTCGCCAGTTCGGCGATTAGCTTCTTGACCTTGTATAATTTGACGGAATCGGCTTTTGTTGACAACGCGGAACTTTCCCTGAGTTATTCGGACGAGTGCGAGGCGGAGTCGGAGAGGGCCGTCATCATCGGAACTGAGCGATTGCTCCCTCACCCATTTATAAGTCCTGTCGCATATAGAGAGCTGGAGTGAAAGGCTTCTGCCCCTGAAGGTGGTGCTGAGAATCGGGGGGTCTGTCCTCGGCTCCCCTCCCTCGGCGAAGGTCGTGGACGGATACGCAGCGGTCCTCTCTGATCTCAATCGGGAAGGACACTCTTTCGGCGTTGTGGTCGGAGGCGGCGTTGTCTCGAGGGATTACATCAAATCGGCTGGGGAGATGGGCCTTTCCCCATACCAGCAGGATACTATCGCAATCCACGTCTCAAGGCTGAATGCTCGGCTGGTCGCCATGAAGTTGGGGGGAGTCAGTTCCGTGCCGACGTCGATCGATGGGATGCTTCAGAGGCTCGCGAGGAACAGAGTCGCGGTAATGGGGGGCCTGAGGCCCGGAATCACGACCGATGCGGTAGCGGCCATCGTCGCCCAGAGGTGGAGAGCAGACCTGATCATCAAGGCCTCGAACAGGGACGGAATCTATACGGCCGACCCCCAACTCGACAGGAAGGCAAGGAAGCTTGACCGGATCACATACGAGAAGATGAAGCAGATTCTTGGAGGCGAGCACAGGCCTGGGATTCACAGCATCGTGGACCCCGTCGCGGTCGACCAACTCTTCTCTTCCAGGATTAGGCTGGTCGTCCTTAACGGTGCAGAGCCTCGCGGCATCGTCAAGGCCGTCCGGGGCGAGAAGATAGGAACGCTCGTCGCCTAGAAGAATAGGGTGCGCTTGTGACACAGAACTTGATAGAAATACTGATTGTAATCGCGTTCGCTGCTGCCGTCTGCGTGTCGTTCTTGGTCTCCCTCATTGAAGCGACCTACCTCACACTTCGCCCGTTCTCACTCAGTTCCGAGATACACGCGGGATCGGCCCACGCGTCAAAGGCGCTCGAGATTGTGAACGAGAAGACAAGGTTGGTCAGCGTCACCACTTTCATTGACACCATATCCAACGTCGTCCTGGCGACCTCTATGGGCCTCATCCTTTCCGGGTATTTCGGTCCGATAGGTTGGGTCTACAGTGCGGTAGGGGGTTCGCTCGTGATCATGATTCTCCTGTTCCTACTTCCCAAAGCAATCGGGATCGAAAATGCCCTCCGCATGTCAATCTCCCTCGCCCCGACTACCATAATCCTGATGAAGGCGCTGGCCCCCATAGCCGTTCCCATGACAACGTTCGCGCGGTCCCTCTCGGAACGAATCGTGGGGAAACCAGGCTACAGAGATGTTGACCTGGCGGACGAGTTCGAGGACGTGGTCACAATGCTCGAGAAAGCGGGCCATATCGAGCCTGACGCCGGTCGACTATTGAGGACCGCCCTTGCTTCGTCAAGGAGCACGGCAGAAGATGTACTCACTCCGATCTCAGAGATCATACACGTCGACAGCACCACAACGGTCTTGGGGGCGCTCAAGGCGATGGG
>Ga0187769_10000425_pt1 | contig 23309 bp, 18 predicted proteins | sample 0116_SJ02_MP02_1_FD_133140 | JGI IMG/M metagenome (GOLD analysis project Ga0187769, IMG submission 133140) | Tropical peat soil microbial communities from peatlands in Department of Meta, Colombia - 0116_SJ02_MP02_10_MG | ecosystem: Environmental > Terrestrial > Soil > Wetlands > Peat | place... | reverse complement strand
CAGCTTCGCAGATGACGGCTCAGCACGAAACGGTTCCGATTGAAGCGGTGCTGTCGGGCACGGGGAATGCGAATGAGCCGCTGCACAACGGTGATGTGTTGACCATTCGAGAGCTGCCGGGATGGAACGACCTGGGCGCGTCGATTGCGATCCGCGGCGAAGTGAAGCATCCGGGAACGTACGGGATTCGGCCGGGCGAGCGCTTGAGCGCAGTGCTCGAGCGCGCGGGCGGATTCCAGCCGGATGCCTATCCCTACGGAGCCATCCTGCAGCGCGTGGACGTGCGCGAGCTGGAAACCAAGCAGCAAAACGAAATGATCCTGCGGGTGAAGGATGCGCAGAGCAACCTGGAGCTGATCCCGGACACGGACCCGAAACAGAAACAGGCCAAGGAGATGGTGCTGACGCAGTGGCAGACCACGCTCGAGCAGTTGAGCTCGAATCCGCCGCTGGGGCGCGTGGACATTCGCATCAGCGGCAATATTCGCAAGTGGGCGAACACCAGCGCGGACATCGTGGTGCGCGCCGGGGACACGCTGACCATTCCGAAGCGGCCCGACTACGTGATGGTGACAGGGCAGGTGTTCAATCCCACGGCGGTGTCGTACCGGCTGGGGAAAAGCGCGAAGTGGTACTTGAGCCAGTCGGGTGGGCCGACGCAACTGGCCTACAAGAAAGGGATTTTTGTGATTCGCGCGGACGGCTCGGTGATTGGCGCGAAGAGCGGGCTGTGGAGCGGCGAATCGCTCTCGGCAGCGCTGGAGCCCGGTGACACGGTGGTGGTGCCGGAACGAGCGGCCGCGGTGGGCGGCATCCAGTGGCAGAACATTTTCACGGCGGGGCAGATGGCTTCGGCCGTGGCGACAACTCTGTATATCGCTCTGCATTACTAGTGCCGTTCCGACTATCTCGACCAAACGAGTGGAGGGGCGATGCTAAGCGAGTTGGAACGGTACTAGCGAGGCAGGGATGCGCGCAGGGAGGAAGTTCGTGCTGGGGTGGTGCTTGGTGCTGATGAGCGAGCCGCTGTGGATGAACTGCTGGGCGCAGGAGAAGCAGGATGCTACGAGCGCGATTCCATCGAGTGCGAACGCGGAGAGTTCGAGTGCTGTCGCGCAGGAAACACAGTCGCCATCGATACCGTCGGACGTGAACGACACCGACAACGCCATGGGCCTTCAGTTCATCCGGAATCTGGCCTCGGATCAAAGGGCTATCTGGACGAGCCCGTTTCATTTGCATTGGGACGATGCCACCTGGCTGCTGCCGCTCGGAGAAGTGACCGCAGGATTTCTGGCGACGGATCGGGCGACGGCACGCGCGATTTCGAATAATCCCACAACGCTCAATCACTATCGCAGTTTTTCGAATTATGGAGTGGGATCGCTGATTGCGGCGGGCGGCGGAATGTACGTCTGGGGACGCATGACGCATGACGAGCACAAGCGCGAAACGGGCGTGCTCGCGGCGGAAGCAGTGATCGACAGCCTGGGCGTGAGCGAGGCTTTGGATTATGCAACGCAACGAGAGCGGCCCTATCAGGATTCGGGCGCAGGACTGTTCTGGCACGGTGGAGGATCGTTTCCCTCGGACCATGCCGTGATGGCGTGGTCGGCGGCCAGCGTGATCGCGCATGAGTATCCGGGACCGCTGACGGATTTTCTGGCGTACGGGATGGCCGCGGCGGTGACCGCCTCGCGCGTGATGGGCAAAGAACATTACCCGTCCGACGTGGTGATCGGCAGCGCGATTGGCTGGCTGGTTGGACGCGAAGTCTACCGGCGGCATCACGATCCGGATTTGGGCGGGGGCGGCTGGGAAAATCTTTCGGGGAACGATGACACCGAAGAGCATCGCGATCCGCAGAAGATGGGCTCGCCGTTCGTGCCGCTGGATAGTTGGGTGTATCCAGCGCTGGACCGGCTGGCGGCGCTGGGTTACGTGAGCACGCTGTTCGAAGGCATGAAGCCGTGGACGCGCATTGAATGCGCACACTTGACCGAGGAAGCAGGCGAGCGCATCGCGCAGCAAGCGGACGATCGAACGGAAGCGGCGGCGCTCCAAGCGCGGCTCGAACAGGAGTTCGCCTATGAATTTGCGCTGCTCGAAGGCACGCAGCAGAACCTGATATCGAATGTTGAATCGGTGTACGCGCGCGCCGTCTCGATCAGCGGGCCGCCGCTGACCGACGGCTACCATTTCGGGCAAACGATTGCGTACGACTTTGGGCGGCCGTTCGAGCGCGGCCTGAACGGGCAAGCGGGAGGGGCATTCAGTGCGTCCGCCGGGCCGGTGACGCTGTATGTGCGCGCGGAATATCAGCACGCGCCAGCGGCTCCGCCGTTATCGCCTGCCGAGATCAGCGTGATCAATTACCGCGATGGGTTTACAAACGCAACGGATGCGCCGATGGCCGAAGTGGATCAGCCGCAACTGCTCGATGCGTACCTGGCGGTAAATCTCGACAACTGGGAAATTTCGCTGGGGCGGCAGAGCCTGGATTGGGGGCCGGGGGCAGCCTCGATGATCTGGAACAACAACATCGAGCCCATGAACATGGCGCGGATTGTGAATCCCGAGCCTTTCACGATGCCGGGCTTTTGGCGGTTTCTGGGGCCGGTGCGCTTCGATCAGTTCTTTGGGCGAATGGAAGGGCATTACTACAATCGCCGGCCGTTTCTGCTGGGGCAGAAAATCACCTTCAAGCCGCTGGCGTCGCTGGAGCTGGGATTTGCGCGCACGCTCGAGATTGGCGGCAATGGGCCGGCCGCCACGCCGCTCACGGCCAGTCAATTCTTCTACGGCTTTTTCGGACGCGTTTACCCCGGAACGAACTCGGTGCCGGGGCACAACGAATCGGAGTTCGATTGGACCTTCTATGTGCCGCGCGTGCGCAACTATCTGGTGTTTTACGGCGACATGATTGCGGCCGATGATCCGGTGCCCTGGTTCAATCCGCCGAAAAATCCGTTTCGGCCGGGAATTTACCTCACGCGATTTCCAAAAATTCCCAAGCTTGATCTGCACGTCGAGGCGGCAGACACCGAATCGCCCGGCTTCAATAATCCGTTTCTCACTTCGCTCGAGGGCGGTCCCGCCAATCACGGCGACTTGAACTACTGGAATGGTGGGTACCTCGACGGCGAAACGTATAACGGCTTTTTGATTGGCAACACGGTGGGCCGCGATGGCCGCGCGATTCAGGCTTGGACTAATTACTGGCTGTCGCCGCGCGACACATTGCAGTTCAGCTACAAACACAGCACCGTCAGCAGCGATTTCATGACCGGCGGCGGCGCTTGGCAGGACTACCGCATCGAAAACGATCTCTACGCTGCATCCGGCTTCTACCTGCGCGCCTCCTTTCAGTACGAACACATCTCCCACTACCCCCTCCTCTTCCCAAACGGCCCCCAAAACAACTTCTCCGCCTCCCTCGAACTCGGCTTCCTGAATCGCCCGGGCGCAAACGCACACTCGAGAGTGAGCCAACCATGATCGCTGGTTTGGGCGGCACCGAAGGAATTCGCTGATGTCCAGCAATGTCAATAACGCGCCTGGGATTGTTCTCGCGGATGCGGAGACTGCGATTCGCTTCGATCCAGTCGCACAAAAAATCGTTCGGGAGAACAGGATTGCCCGATGGCGCACGCTGTGGACGCACCGGCGATTTGTCGTGAAGGCAGCTGTTGGCGGTCTTATTGTTTCGGCTGCCTTGGCATTCTTGATTCCGAATCAATATGAGTCCACCGCACGCCTGATGCCCCCGGATGATGCCGGCTCCAACGTTGCGATGCTTGCGGCTGCGGCGAGAACGGGAATGAACGTGGGCGGAATTGCGAGCAATCTGCTCGGGCTGCGAAGCACCGGAGTGCTGTTCATCGGGATCCTGCAAAGCCGAACGGTGCAGGACGATCTGATCACCAAATTCGACTTGCGAAAACTTTACAAGCACAAGAAATGGGTTGATACGCGAATCCAACTCGCAAGCAGGACAGAGATTGCCGAAGACCACAAAAACGGAATTATTTCGATTACGGTGACAGACAAAGATCCGCAGCGAGCAGCCGCCATGGCCCAGGAGTATGTGGATGAGCTGAACCGCGTGGTAGCTCAACTGAGCACTTCATCGGCACGACGAGAACGAATATTCCTCGAGGAGCGGCTCGCGCAAGTTGATCAGGAACTCGAGTCGGCGGAGAAGAACTTCAGCGATTTTGCCAGCAAAAACACGGCAATCGACATCAAGGAGCAGGGCCGCGCAATGATCGACGCTGCGGCGGCGCTCGAGGGCCAAATGATTGCGGCGCGAACAGAACTCGAAGCGCAGCGACAGATCTACACCGACAACAGCGTTCAGGTGCGCGAGACACAAGCTCGAGTGAACGAGCTGCAGCGTCAATTACAGAAACTTGGCGGGAACCAGGACGGCGCTGTCGACGCCAAAGCACAAGGCGATTCCATGTATCCGTCGATCAAAAAGCTTCCACTGCTGGGCATCACCTATGCGGATTTGTACCGGCAAATGAGGGTGAAAGAAGCGGTTTTCGAGACGCTGACTCAACAATATGAACTCGCCAAGCTGGAAGAAGTGAAACAGATACCGAGTGTGCGAGTTCTTGATGCGCCGGAAATCCCCGAACGGAAATCATTCCCGCACAGATTGTGGACGATGGTGGGCGGAACGGTGTTGTGTTGTCTGTTCGCGACCGTATGGGTTCTGGGCAATCAGCGATGGACGCAACTCGATCCGAATGATCCCGGGAGAGTGCTCGCGGTCGAGGTGCTGCATACGGTTCAGGCCAGACTGCCAAATGGCTGGCGGAATGGAAACGGAAACGGGACACACGTGAATAGCGGAAACGGAAACCACTCTCCAGACACCGCGGAAAACGGCTCTAACACATGAATTGGTCCGCGAACATGGGCGATTGGCCAGTTTCGAATGCCGGTGCTCGTGTATGGTCGAGGTGGGACCTGACCGGCGGTTTGCGCCGAAGGGCTGCTCGAGCGCGAATCGGTGGAGAGTGGGTTCAGGTCACGTACGCAGTAATCGATATGTTTTGTATCGTAGCAAACGGAATTCTCGCTTTCGTTTTGGCCCACCACACGACGAACGCACAGCACTTCGTAAATTCAGCCTACCGGACGGTGATGAAACACGAGCCGCTTTCGGGGTATGGCGGCTTCTTGCTGTTGAACGCGGCGCTCATTCTGCTGTTTTGCCATGGCCACGATCTCTACAGGACACCAAGAACGAAGGCCGCGCTCGCTGAAGCGTTCGGAATATGGCGAGCGCTTCTCTACGCAGCGCTTGTAATGAGCGCGTTTATATATCTCACGGGCGCCAATATCGTGTCACCGCCGGTGATGGTCGCGAGCTTTTCGATTAATTTCGTGACACTTGCTTCATGGCGTTATGCGAAGCGACGAGTCGTGTTACACAGAATCGAGAAGGGATACGGAACCCGAAACGCGATCATCATTGGCGCAGGGAGCGTAGGGCAGGCACTGGCAAACCGGCTCGAGGAAAACAGGCTGCTTGGGTACGCGTTCAAGGGATTTCTCGATGACGCGAGCTCAGTTGGCGCGAAGGTAGTCGGCAGCACGACGGACCTATCAAGGATCATCAAAGCCGAATTCATCGACGATGTGTTTGTGACGATTCCCTGGGAGCGCGAGATGGTGAAGCGCGTCGCGCTAGAAGCGCGACAGCAGCGCGTCAGCGTAAAAGTGGTTCCCGATCTTTTCGACGGCTTGGCGTGGAATGCACCGCTGAACTATGTGGCTGGCGTTCCGGTGATGGACCTCTACTGGAGACCGATTTCGATCCTGGGCAATTTTGTGAAGCGATCATTGGACGTTGTGGTGTCCTTCTTAGCGCTTCTTGCGTGCGGTCCGTTTCTCGGAATCGCCGCGCTGTGGATCAAACGAGATTCAAGAGGTCCGGTGTTCTACCGATCGCGACGGGTCGGCCGAAAAGCGAAGGAATTCACCTGCTACAAACTTCGGACAATGGTGGCGAATGCGGATGAACTGAAGAGTTCACTTCGCCAGCGAAATGAGCGGAAAGGGCCGTTTTTCAAAATGGAAAATGATCCTCGCGTCACTCGCGCCGGCAAGTCTCTCAGGAAATACAGCCTCGATGAGCTGCCGCAACTGTGGAACGTGCTGAAAGGGGACATGAGCCTAGTGGGGCCTCGCCCTCATCCTCTGGACGATTACGCGCAATACGGGATCGACGAGCTACGACGGTTGGAAGTGAAACCGGGGCTGACGGGGCTCTGGCAAGTGACAGCGCGGCGCGATCCATCATTCGAGAAAAACATGGCGCTCGACCTGAAGTACATCGACGGCTGGAGTCTTCTGCTCGATCTTCGGGTGCTGTTTCGTACGCTCCCGGCGGTTCTGAGAGGAGAGGGGCAATAAAGCTGGGCTCCCATGATCAGAAGTTTTTCAGCACGAAAACTCATGCGGCGACTTGTAGGCGCGGTGCAGTCTGCGGACGGATTCTCGCGGACGCTGCTGGAATTGACGGGAGATTCCACCCAGTACTTGGTCGGCCTTGTGGTGATGGGCCTTACAAATACCGTGTTGCTGCCCCTATATATGCGGTATTTGAGCCCGAGGGAATTTGGGCTGTACGCGCTGATCGAAGTGACTGCGCTTGGGCTGATGGTTGTGTCCGGGTTGGGATTCAACGTTTCGTATCTGAAGTCATTCGCAGAAGACGGACATTCTGCAGTTACGAAATTGTTGGGAACGATGCTCGGTTGTGGCGCCGTTTCTGCAGCATTGAGTGGCGTGGCGTTGGTGATCCTCATACGAGGCTCATATGGCGTGCACATCTTCGGGAGGGAACCCCGGGAGTTCACACGTCTGCTTGGGCTTTTAATTCTTTTCGAGACTCTCGAGACACTGTTTCACACGCATTTACGGGCCCAAAGGCGGCCGATGGCAATCTCCGTAGCATCGGTTCTGCGGCTGTTCGGGATCGCAGCGTTCAGCATTTTGTTCATTGTTGTTCAACACCGCGGATTGACGGGATTGTTTGCGGGGCGCGTGCTTGGAGACGTGGTTGCGCTGCTCGCAAATATATTCTGTTGCCGTCGAGATTTGGGCCTGAGTTTCTCGAAGTCCGCTGCGGGAGTGATGCTGCGCTATGGCATGCCGCTGGTCACGATTGGCTTGATGCAGCTCAGCCTCGACGGCACCGGACGTTATCTGGTGGATCATTATGGCACGCTTGAACAAGTTGGACTTTATACGGCTGGAATTAAGGTTTCGAATCTGATGAGGATCTTGCTGGTCGCGCCGCTGGGAGCAGCGTGGGGCGGGCTGATCTTTCAAATCGGCAGGAAGCCGAATGCGCAGTTTATCTACTCGAAGCTACTCAGCTACATCCTGTTTGTTGCCGCGGCAGTAGCAATCGCAATTTCCCTCCTTGCCCCGACTCTTTTCCTCGTCTTCTCCGGACCCGCATATCGAGGAGCTGTTGTGCTGGTGCCATGGCTCTTGCTGGTTCAGGTGGCGTCAATTGTGCAGTGCCCGGCTTCGGTGGGCATTTACATCGGCAATGCGACGCCCTGGCTCTTTCCGATTTACGGACTCGGTGTGGTGCTGGAGCTTGCAGCCGGCAGGATCCTTGTCCCGCGGTATGGAATGTTTGGGGCCGCGTGGGCGTGGCTATTCGGCTGGGCAGTGATTTCAATTCTGACCGGCTGGATCGGGCAGCGATATTACAGGATTCAATTCGAGTGGAAATCCATCGCTGGTTCGCTGCTGCTGCTTAGTGTGGTGCCGCTAACGAAATATCTAAATGTCACGCAGCCAAGCGTGGGCTCAGTTCTTTTCGAACTTGGCGGATGCTGCGCGATCGCTGGTGTTGCGATGATTTTGATTGTGCGCGATGTGCGGAAATCCACGACTTTGTTCAAGAACGAATTCGCAGGCGAAGTGAAAGTCGCCAAGCTTGCTGAGGAACTAGGCTGAGGCAGCGAATATGGCCACTGCGTCAACCATGCCGAGTGTGGAGCTGAGAGAGTCGACTTCCACTGGTGCGTTTGAAAGGCGATTCATGGTTGTCGCGCTGGTGCTTTGCGGTGGGTCGTTCGTGAACCTGTTTTTCTCTGTAGATGCTCTGCTGGATTCGGGGACAGGGATGCCGGGTTTTCGGTACTTGTGGGCAGCAATCTATGCAATTGCAATCGCGTTACTGATCCGAAACTGCCCAGGGGCGCTGCGGACGTTGCTCCGCGAATACCCGGTCATATTGCTGGTGCTGCTTGCGGTGGTTTCCTCGGTGTGGTCGACATCGTCCGGGGTAAGTCTGCGGCGCGCCATATCGCTTCTCGGATTCACGCTGGTCGCAGTTTACTTCGCGAACCGCTTTTCGATTCGCGAACAGCTCCGCTTGCTAGGCTGGAGTTCGGCGATTTGCCTGGCATGTAGCTATTTGTTTGGCCTCTTCGGAATCGGCCATTCTGTCGACAATCTTCGAGGAGCGTGGTCTGGAATCTATACGCAGCGAAACGGCTTGGGGGCAGTAATGTCGCTGGCTGCGCTCGTGTTTTTACTGTGTGCCAGCCTCGATCGACGCTGGAGATATGGTAACTGGCTGCTTGCGATTGCAGCGGTCGGTCTGGTGCTCCTGTCTGGCTCAGTGACATCGCTCGTGGTCAGCGCGATGACAGTAATTTCATTTTTGCTGGTGCACGTTCTGTGGAGATCCAAGCATCGCCAGTGGCTGCTGTTGATGGCGGTTGCAATTATCGGCTTGTCAGCTTGGTGCATCGCATCTTCGTTCGACGATGTCGCGGAGGCGATGGGCCGGGACTCGAGTTTGACAGGCCGGGTTGAAGTCTGGGGTGCAAGCGCAGATCTTGGGGGAGAAAAGCCGTGGCTTGGCTACGGCTACAACGGTTTTTGGCTGGGCCTCGAAGGGCCATCAGCGGAGGTGTGGCGAATTGCCGGCTGGGCTGCGCCGAGCGCTCACAATGGCGTGCTCGAAATTTGGCTTGATCTGGGAATCATCGGAGTAGCGATTGCCGGTTTTGGATTCGTTCTGTACATGCGGCGAGCATATCGACTTGTCTGCAGCACCGGCGGCTGGGAGTTTGCGTGGCCGCTGATGTTCCTGATCTTGTTATGCGTGCAAAACCTGACGGAGAGCGCGTTCCTCAGCGGAAACAGCATTCATTGGTTCCTTTACGTAGCCACGGCGCTGAACTTATCTCGATTTCGAACGCGAACGTGCCATGACTCGACAGCGATCTCGGGCGATTCGAGCGCTGTGATCGGCCGACCGGCTCTGGCAGAGAGTGGCGCATGAAGATTCTCGCGAAGCCCGGGATCGAAATCGGAGACCTGAATCCGTACACGAGATTGTTGTACGACGAAGTTCGGGCGCTAGGACATGAGGTTGACGAATTCACGTTTCTGCGGGCATTCATCAAGCGCTACGACATTCTGCACTTTCATTGGCCTGAGTACTTTGTCGGAAACGCTTCGCCGATCGAAGCATATCTGGGAAGCGCCCTGATTCTGTTTGTGGCTATATGGGCTCGCATTCGCGGCAGCAAGAATGTCTGGACGGTTCACAACGTCGGTACGCACGCGCAACGACGTCCTCGGTTGGAGAAGTTGTTCTGGAGGGCATTTTGCGAGTTCGTTGACGGCTACATCTCGCTCACTGCGGCAGGACAAGGCGACGCGCAGCAACAGCACGCAAATTTGGCGGAGATCCCCGGATTTGTAATTCCTCACGGGCACTACCGTGCGGCGTACTCCAAGAATGTTTCGAAGGGGATCGCACGCGATTGGCTGAGCGTGCCGCGGCACGGAAATGTTATCTGCTTTTTCGGGACCTTGACAGCGTACAAGGGCATTTCTGAATTGATCAGAACCTTCAAGGAAACCGACGATCCAGATTTGGTTCTGTTGATTGCGGGCGAAAGCGACGGAAGCAAAGCAGTCGCGAACTACGCGTCGGAGGCGAGAACCGATGTGCGCATCCGTCTTCACGAAGGATTCGTTCCGCCTCGACAGGTGCAGTTCTACTTACTCGCTGCGGATTTGATCGCGCTGCCATTCCGACAAATATGGAATTCGGGCACGGCTCTGCTGGCACTCTCGTTTAATCGGCCTATTCTGGTGCCGCAGCGAAGCGCTTTTGCGGAATTGCGAGATCGGGTCGGCGGGGACTGGGTGCGAATGTATCGGGGCGGGCTCACGGCATCGGAGTTGAAAGCCGCTGTGGATTGGAGCTGCGAAAAAACGCGGCAGACTTGTGTCGATCTCGAACAGTTCGAATGGTCAGAAATTGCCAAGCAAACTGTGAGCGCTTACGAGCGAATTCTAGTAACAAGCACGGCAGCAGTATCCCGCGCGGTTTCGGATTCGCCGCAGCGAGCGCCTGCTGAATCTAAGCCCGTCCACCGAGGCTGAAAATGTCCGAACCTGCAGTGACACAAGTGAACGAAGCGGCGATACGCCGCGCGCGCGTGGCTTTTGTGCTTCCTCAGTGCACGCATTACACACAGGGCCTTTTTGAGACTCTGGCGGCGCGATACGAGGCGGACTTTTTCTTCTTTTCTGACGGGAAGGACTGGTATTGGGAGCAGCGAAACGGATACCGAAGAGGCCGTTTTCGGCATGAGTACCTCTCGGGGTTTCGCGTCGGCAGTATGCGAATTTTGCATTCTCTGCCAAAGCGGCTGCTTTCCGCCCAATACGACGCAATTGTCGCCGCAATTGACGGGCGCTTTGCGCTTCCCGTATCGATGGTGTGCGCACGCCTGAAACGAATCCCATTTGTGTTGTGGACGGGAATATGGAATCGTATCGATACACTCTTCCATCGCACAGTTTTTCCCGTTACGCGCTTCGTGTATCGGAACGCCGACGCGGTAGTGACGTATGGCACCCACGTGAGACGTTACTTGGAGCGAGAAGGCGTTCAGGGTGAACGAATTTTTGTGGCGCCACACGCAGTGGACAACGCAGCGATCTCCCGGACAGTGCCGGAGACGGAGGCGACTTCTCTACGAAAGCGGGTCAGGCTGAGCGAATCACAGTTGATGCTTCTTTTTGTAGGTCGGCTCGAGCCGGTGAAAGGCGTCGCTTATCTTCTTGAAGCGATGATCAAGCTGCGCCGATCAGATGTCCAACTTGTGATCGTTGGAAATGGGAGTGAAGGCGAGAATCTCCGTTGGGCAGCGGGGCAGCTCGGACTGCAAGACCGCGTGTATTTTGTCGGATACGTGAGCCCGGAGCAAACGCGGGTGTACTACGCGGCAGCTTTTGGTTTCGTGCTGCCCTCCGTGACGACACCGCGCGAAAAGGAGACATGGGGATCAGTAGTGAATGAGGCAATGAATCAGGGTGTGCCAGTGATCGCTACGGAAGCTGTTGGAGCTGCGGCAGGCGGACTCGTGCTGGATGGAGTGAACGGATTCGTTGTTCCAGAAAAGGATTCATCGGCGCTTGCGCGCGCCATTGAGACATTGGCCGCCGACGCCTTACTGCGAAAAAGGATGAGCGATGCTGCGCGTTCCGCAGTCACTGTATGGAACCACGAGCGAATGGCCGACGGTTTTGGGCAAGCCCTCTCGTATGTGTTTGCTCGGAGCAAATCGCTTAGTGCCGAGCGGTGGGGCAGTTCGGCGCAGACGGAAGCAGGTGGACCAGCATGACGCGAGAGTTTGTGATGACCACCAGTTGGGACGACGGCAGCCCTTTAGATCTTCGCGTTGCTGAACTCCTTTCGAAATATGGGCTGACGGGCACGTTTTACGTACCGTTTGAAACAGGTCATCCAATTCTCTCGCCCGTGCAAGTACGCGCCTTGGCCGCCGTCTTCGAAGTCGGCGCTCATACAGTCCATCACGTGGAATTACCTGATGTCCCTAACGCGATTGCACATAGTGAGATTCGAGATTCCAAGCACCGGCTGGAAGAAGTCACTGGACGTGAATGCGAGACGTTTTGCTTTCCGAAGGGACGTTTTTCGAAAAGGCATTTGCCGATGCTGCGCGATGCCGGTTTTCGGGGCGCTCGAACGGTTGAACTACTATCGCTGAAGCGACCCGTGAGTATCAATGGGTTGGCAATGATTCCGACTACCGTTCAAGCGTATTCGCACGAGACTTTCGAGTATGTGAGGAATTCCGTGCGTCGCCGGAAGCTCACGAATACACTGCATTTCCTCAGAATTTGCGGCAGCGAGACGTGGGAACATCTCGCAGTACGCGCGCTGATGAAAGCTTGTGAAGATGGTGGCGTTTTTCATTTGTGGGGGCACTCATGGGAGATCGAAGCCGCTGGCCAGTGGGCAACGTTCGAAGGCGTGCTGGCGCTAATGGGGCGGTTCAAAGCACGAGGAGTGTGCGTGACAAACGCAGGGGTTTGCTGCTATGCCGCTTGATTTTTCGGCTCTGGCCGGAATTCTCTATTGCCCGGACGACGGGCACGCTTTGCACTGCAGGCAGCGCAACATCGATTGCCCCGAATGTGGGCGCACGTTTCGCGTATTCGATAACGGCGTTGCTGAACTTCTGCCAGCCAAACCTGCTGACGTCGCCGTCGGCAGGAGCTCCCGTTACTGGCAAGCCTACCGGAATGCGTTTCTAGAGCCGTTCAGCGTCAGCGAAAATGCGATCGCGTGGGGCGCTGCTGAGATGAGTTCTCCTCAGTGGACAATGAAGCGACTGCGACAGACGCGAGCTGTGGAGGCTTTGCTTGCCGGAGATGGTTCGGAGGATCTGGCTCTCTGCGACATCTCCGCTGGGCCGGGCTACTACACGTTTGCGTATTCGTCGCGCTTTCGAATCGTTTTGCATTGCGATCTCTCGGTAGACAATTTGAACTACGCTGCTCGCAAGGCCCGCGAACTAGAACTCACGAATATGTTTTTCCTCCGCACAGATTATTGCGCGATGCCATTTCGCAATTCGGTCGACCGAATCTTGTGTCTCGATACGCTGATTCGTGGCGAGGATCACGAAATTGCGGTGCTGAAGTCGATTCGGTCATCGTTAGCAGGGAATGGCAGTGCGGTGGTGGACTTTCACAATTGGTGGCACAACCCGATCCGGCGACTGGGTGCGCTTCCCGACAATTTCGTCGGGAATCAGAGCTATGGGGTGCGCGAAACAAAGCAGCTGCTCCGTTCTGCCGGAATCAAGGCGTCCGAGTTCATTCGTTTTCACCAGGAATTTGAGCGCAACAGTGCTTATGGTCCGGTGCTCTCGCGCTTACTGCCGGCGACGCGACTGCTTTTTCGGTTTGAGGGCGGCCAAACGTGCGAGTGCTGATCATTCACAATTCGTATCAGCGGCCGGGCGGCGAGGACGCAGCGGTCCGAGCGGAAGCTGCGATGCTCGAATCAGGCGGGCACCGGGTAATTCGCTATTTTCGATCGAACGACGAAATTCAATTGCAGACGCTGGCGGAGAAAGCGTCGATGGCTGCGAGAACTATGTGGTCCATGGAGGCTTATCGCGCGATTCGACAGCTCGTGCGCAGTGAGCGACCGGACATCGCCCACTGCCATAACCTGTTTCCACTGATTTCTACATCTGCATATTCAGCATGCCGTGCTGAGGGCATTCCCGTTGTGCAGACGTTGCATAATTTCAGGCTGTTGTGTCCGGGAGGCGCGCTTTTTCGCGAAGAAGAAACGTGCGAGCAGTGCCTGCGAATGAAAAGCCTGCTTCCGGGAGTGATCCATGGCTGCTATCGAGGCAGCCGGCCGGCGACGGCGTTGCTGGCATCCATGATTTCGTTTCACAGGCGTGTCGGAACCTGGACTGAAGGTGTGGATGCATACATCGCGTTGTCGGAATTTGCGCGGCGGAAATTCGCGGAAGGCGGTTTGCCTAGTTCAAAACTCGAGGTCAAGACAAATGTCGCGCCCGCGCAGGAGAAACCCCGAGTGGTGGGTGATTCCGCAGTGTACGTAGGGCGTCTCGCGCCAGAAAAAGGTCTGATGACGCTGCTAACAGCATGGAAGCTCGCTAACATTTCCAATCCCTTGCGAATCATTGGCGACGGTCCGCTCCGAAGCGAGCTGGAGGCTGAAGCCGCCAGATTTGGCTTGAATCAGGTTCATTTTGACGGACAACTGGATCACGACTCGGTGCTCGACGCAATTCGGAGTTCGCGCTTTGTCGTGTTTCCAAGCGAGTGCTACGAAAATTGCCCCATGGCGATCATCGAAGCTTTTTCATTCGGCGTTCCCGTGATTGCATCGAGGTTGGGAGCGGCGGCGGAAATGGTCGATGACGGCCAGACCGGGCGCCTCTTTGAAGCCGGCAATATTGCGGAATTAGCGCGCATTTTGACGCGCTCGTTCGCGAATTCGCAGGAGATCGAATTCACGGGCATAAATGCACGCGCCGAATTTGAACGCAAGTACGAGTCAACCAAGAATCTGAAAGCTTTAGAGCAAATCTATTCCCGAGCAGTCGAAAGACGGAAGGTCGCGCAATTGAATTAGGAGGATCAACTGCACCCAGCCATGCAGAACGACGAGACGACACAAGTAATCAACAATCGAGACCTGTACGACGTGCTTGGAGTTCGCGTGAGCGCCGTGAGTCTTGAGGATGTGATTGCGCAGATGGGAGCTTGGATCCGCGAGAGGCGCCGAACGCGGACAATCGCAGTCACTGGCATGCATGGAGTGATGGAAGCACGCCACAATCCGAACTTCAAATCGGCCCTGTGTGCGGCGGACGCCGTCGCCCCCGATGGGATGCCGCTGATCTGGCTTGGTCGGCGTCGTGGATTGAGGCTAAAGCGCAGAGTTTATGGGCCGGAACTCATGCTCAATTTTTGCGAGCAAACGGCAACTGAAGGTTATCGCCACTACTTTTACGGTGGAAAGCCGGGTGTGGCGGCACATCTGGCAAACGTGCTTCAGACGAAATTTCCGGGCGTCAGAATTGCCGGAACGTTTTCGCCGCCTTTCCGGCCGCTGACAATCGACGAAGACGCAAACGCGATGGAGGCGATTCATGCGGCCAGACCGGATATTTTGTGGGTTGGACTCGGCACGCCGAAGCAAGAGATATGGATGAACGCGCATCAAACGCGACTAAGTGTTCCGGTGATTGTGACCGTGGGAGCAGCTTTCGATATCAATGCAGGATTACGAGTGCAGGCGCCGGTCTGGATGCGAGACAACGGATTTGAATGGCTGTTCAGGCTAGCTCAAGAACCGAAGAGGCTGTGGAAGCGATATCTCTTATATGGATCCGAGTTCTTGCTGCGGTTGAGTATCGAGATGATTCGCGTGAGACCAAATGCTGCAGTGCAGGATTTGCGGATTATGTAACTGCATGCTGGGGGGCTGGATTTGCGACGCGCGCAAATCGAGGAAGCTTCACGAGAAAAACTGTTCCTGATTCCGAGGTTTTCTCCACAGCGACAGAACCGCCATGATCATGAACGATCTTATTCACAATCGCCAGGCCCAGCCCCGTGCCATTCGGTTTTCCAGAGCTTACAAAGGGATCAAACAAAGTCGAGCGAACGGACGACGGAATGCCGGATCCGTTATCGGCGACGCGCACTTCGAATGAATCGTGGTTTGACGTGATTTGAATCTCGATCTTGCCCTGCGATTGGCCTGTGGCTTCGCATGAGTTAAGGATCAGATTAAAGAAGGCGCGTTCGATTTTCTTGGGATCGAAAACGCCTTCCATTTCCCCGGACGCATTCACAGTGATTAGGCGGCTGCGGAACTCAGGGCGTGTTAGAGCGGAGTCTGCGGCGTGCCGGATGACGTGCTCTAGGGACCCCGGGACAGATGCGATGGCGCCATCCTCTCGTGACAACTCACGGAATGAATCGAGCAGATCCAGCATCTGGTCCGAAGCCATTTTGATTTCGTTGTAAAGGTCATCTCTATCAAGTTTGAGCTTCTCAGCTTCGTACAGAAACTCGGCATTCGCGACGAGTGCGGCGAGGTAATGCCTCAGATCGTGCGAGATTGAACTGGCCGCTCTTCCGAGGGCTGCTGTTCGTTCGTTGGCGATCCATCGCTGCTGCGAAGCCAGAAGTTCACCGCGCATTTTTGCAAAGGCCTCGCCGAGCTCTGCTACTTCGCTGCTGCCGCGAGGGGTGATCGTGTAGCCGTAGTCTCCAGCAGCAAGTGCGCGAACGCCAGCGACGAGATTGTCAAGTGGCCGCGTGATCGTGCGGGAAACAAAGCTCAAAAAGAGAGCGCCCAGAAACACTGCTGAGAGCGCCAGAACAAAAATAGTGCGATTGAGTTGCTGGATCGACTTGTTCGCCTGGCCAAGAGAAACCAGTACGTAACATTGGATGGGCGTCGCGGGATCGTTGTGAATCAGAACGGACTTGACCGCATATTGATCGGAATGGAGAGCAACCTCTTTCGTTACGTCGGCGCTCTCCGAATTTCCAAAGCTAAACAAGTGTTGCAAATCACGTTCGTCCGAAGCTGGAAACGTTGAAGCGATAACGCTGTTTCCGCTTGCCAGGACAATCTGGCTGCCAGCCACGACTGCCAGTTGCCGAGCCACCGTGGAATCAACCTGCTCTCCCACCGCAATGAAACCAAGCTGGTTCGAGTCAGTTCCGGCTCCAGAAGTGATCGGCCGCAGAAAAACCCAGTACAGTTCGCCGGCCGCGTACCACCACGCTGCGTCTTCGCCTTGCTCGAGAGAGCGCTGCAGTTCAGGCTGGGCGATCGGCGGATTCCAGTTTTCCTTGCGCGCATGAAACCCGAGAATCTGGCCACTGGGGCTAGCGACAAGAAACAAGTCACTGCCTGCCAGGCGCCAGAAAGGCGCAGACGCATCCTGAATTGTTAGCGCGTGCTCTGTGGTCATCATGGCCTTGAGCGTGGGCAATTCCGCCAATAACGCGCCTGTGCGGGAAAGCTGAAGTTCTCGTTGCTTCTCGACGGTTGTAAACGCACGGACGGAAGCACTGGTGCTATCACGGACCTGCTGATCAATTTCGGTGCGGACTTTACTCCTTACGATGAACAGAATTGCGGCCGTGAGGCCGCAGACAATAAGGAGGTTCGAGATGAGAAGTTGGGTTCGAAGCCGGACGTTTGCCATTGGTTCTCGATCTTGGGCTATTGCCTCGCTGGAGCCGCAACGTTACCCGTTGTGAATTTGTAGCCTGCACCATGCATCGTGAGGAAGTACCGCGGATTTGCTGGATCAGGTTCGAGCTTTTGGCGCAAGCGAAGAATGTGATTATCAACGGTGCGAGTTGTAGGATAGTTTTCGTAGCCCCACACCTCATTGAGCAATTCTTCGCGCGAGATTACGCGTCCAGGAGAACGCGCAAAAAACTTCAGCAGCTTGAACTCCTGCGCAGTCAGCGTGAGCGATTTGCCGCCGCGCGCTGCTTCCATGCTGGTGAAGTCGATGCGAACATCGCCAAAAGTGAGAAGTTCATGCTCGATCGTTTCGGCGGGAACATTCGTGACGTGTTGCGGAGCAGGTCCTCCACGGCGCATGGCGCGGCGGACACGAGCTAACAGCTCCTTGGGACTGAACGGCTTTGTGACATAGTCGTCGGCGCCGAGTTCCAGGAGCAGCACCTTGTCTTCGACTTCGGCATTCGCGCTCAACACGACGATTGGAACTCCCGCTGCATGAGATTTGAACGCACGGCACAGTTCCTTACCCGGCAGGCGCGGCAGCTTCAGATCGAGGACGACAACGCTCGGCGTCTGCTTGCGGAATGCCTCGAGTCCTGCCACGCCATCAGAGGCAATGCGGACGGCTAGACCGTCTGCCTCAAAAAGCCGCTGAAGAGTGCGTTGCATTGGCCGGCTATCTTCGACGATCAAGACAGTTTCCATAGGTGACTCCCACACTTTGCCGTCCGATTCTTGCGCACGCACGGCATGGATGCTTCCTTGCTGAAGAGTGATTGAATCAGTTCTCATAGTCGGTTGCACCTGCTTTCGAGTCGTAGTCACGGCCGTATTTATTCTTGTGTTTCTCGATCGAGTGCTGCGTAACGGGAATTGAAATCACGGGCAGATTTACGTTGTCCACTTCAATATCAACGGGCCGCTCTTGAGCACTGAGTGCCTGAGGGGTGGCATTGTCGTACCAGATGTGAAGGGTGTATTTCCCGGCAGGGACGTTCTGGATCGACACGCGGCCTGCCTTGTCCGACACGGCATACCATTGCGAGTCGACGGTCATGATCACTGCCGCCATTTCAGGATGAATGTTGCAGAAAATGTAAGCGGCTCCCTCTCGATCAAAGCGAATTTCTTTGTGGGCTCCCGCTTCGTACAGGCCGAGGTCAAACCGCTTTCCTTGGTACAGAGAAAAGACGTTGTGAAACCAGGGATCGAGGTTCGGGAAATCCACCATGCTACCCACCGGCACAACAAGCAAAGCGGGCTCAAACATCTTGTTGTGTTGGACCATGCGATACTTTTTCGGTGGGGACTGAGCTGAGGGCACTTGGTCGTGAGGCGACAACCATACGACGACTTTCGAGGCGTCTTTGACAGGTTTATCTGAACCAGCCAGCGACAGTTTGACGTCGCCAATTACGGCGTAAGTGCTTTCGTTGTCGGTGCCGCCATGCGGACCATCTGTGTGCGCAGTCGCGGCTGATGCGAGTGCGGCTGCGACCGCGAAAAGTACAAGCCGAATTCTGAGTTCATTGCTCATAGTCTTAAAAAAGGAAAGCCGCCGCCAAGCCGATTTGATCGGCAATTGCGGAAGGACCGGAGCTTGGATAAGTTTTCAAGCGCCGAAATTCCGGCGAGAACAGCAGATCCGAACGCGGTCGGAGAATGTAATTAATAAACAGCATCTCGTTGCGGGGCGAAAGGTCGTCAAGCGCCACCGCATCGAGAAGCTGCACTTCCCGGAACTGGGCGGAATTGCGGCCGCCCGAGCCTACGCCGGCATTAAACTCGTTCCTTGAATTGATTTTCAGCTTCAACTGAGTCCAACCACCAATCAGCGTGAGCCCCTGAAGCGCGGGAGCGGCGACAGCGTAATAATTGTAGTCTCCTGGCGGAGGCACTGGCGTTGGCACGCCTCCAAATGCATCGATCCCTTTGCCGCCAAAAAATTCGCCGGATACTTCTGCATGGGAAGAAATCGGGAAGCGCCAATCACCGACCAGACCCCATCCCGACACGGTTGCGCCGCCTTCGAATCGCTGGGGCGAATATATCCCGGATATCCCAAATGAAACGGGATTCTGTTCATTCCTCGCATTTTCGGAAAATCTCACGGCGTAGGTCGGCTGCCTCGAGCCTTCTTGCGGCGTCGGAATTCGAACCGGGAAATTTGCTATGGCATAGGTTGGCGGGTCCATAAGTGCAGCGTCAATTCTTAATTGTGTGCTGCCTGCGTCGATGCGTTGCTCCACACCGAGCGTTGGTGTCCAAGTCCATAGATTTCCTGCTGCCGAAAACGTCGGTATTCCCACGGCCATGTAGGACGTGGGGACGTTCGGTGCAAAGAAGGGAGCGTCAATGCCTCCGAACAATGATGTATGTGTCCAATTCAAGCGGATGCGCGCGACACGCAGGCGCACCAAGCCAGATGTGTTCGCTGCGTAACCGCTCGGTTCGCCCCCGAAGAAGTCCATCTGAACGTCGCCCACTGTGTCCGCGCCGAGAATTTGAGGACCTATACCCGTGATGCCAATAATTGACTGCCTCAATGACGCTCCGACGCTGCCGGAGGATCCCGCAGGATCGTGCGGCAAAGCGATAGTCGGTACATCAATGTTGTCCACTTGACCCGATACACCGAAGGCATTGAGCAGAACCATTCCAGACAGCTTGACTCGATATTTGAGATTGCTCTCGACTTTGTCTTGAGCCTGCTCCTCGACGCGGGCATTTAGAACTTGCCAATCGTCTGAAGTGATTTGTGCATTTTGCTGGGCACCGGCAACTGCCGTCGAAGCGGTAGTGTTTGAAAGTGCAGCAGAAGAATCTTGAGAGGTGGTCGTAGTGACAGTTCCCATTTTCTGCATCACTTGTTGAAGCATGCTTCGAAGTTCTCTGATTTCCTGACGCGATTCCGAAAGCTCGGCTCGGGTTTCGTCAAGAGAATCTGTAAGCGCACGAATCCTGGCATCGAAATCGGTTCGGCTTGACTGTTGGCTTGCGGACTGGGCCCGAACCGGTGGGCCAGAAGCTAATACGATCCATAGAAGACTTCCGCACGCGCAAGCCATGCGTATCGCCCCTAGCTTCATAGGACTTCCTCCCCCTATACCGAAACTGCTGTTTCGGCAATGCAAGTGTAGCGAATGACCGTTTAGATGCTCGGTTACAAGATCTCGTTAAGGCGAAATCGCACGCCGTCTTCGTGCAGGGGCCAAAACACGACTCCAACGCAGAGCGTCGACACCGAACGAAGCCAAGCTGCCAGCGTGAAAGAGCGCGCGTTTCGCAAAGAACATGCTGGTAGCAAGTTTCGAAGCAATGGATGTTTTTATATCGGTGTGCTCGACTCGACCGATTCCTGGGCGTCCCTGCACGGGAATCATACGCCTCCACAGGTACGATCGCCGCGAAGCAGGATCTTCAATGAACTCCTTGTGAGCGAGCAGGCTCAATTTACTGCCGGAAAGGTTCGCAAGCGCCCAACGCGTTCCAAACTGTGCAACCCATTGACGAAGGGCAGCCGGAAGCGGCGCTATACACCATTCCCCCAGAACCTCCGATATTGGACTCGGAAAAAGCTCATTCGTTAGCGACAACATCAGCCCAAAAACGTTGCGCAGTCTGGGATCATCGCTCAAACGATTCGTGATTTCGAGCCAGAGCGACCGATCATCCCAATAGCCGATTAAGAAATTGTGAATCTCGAAGAGCCACGCAACTCGAATCCAGGAACCGAGTAGATGTCGAAAACCATGCAGAATCTGAGCCACAAAAATATCTGCTGTCGAAAGGCGCGAGAACCGGCCGCAGTTTAAGTGGTGAGTGCAAACTCGAGTGAGAAAATCGTGCGGAATCTCAAGCGTGACGTGATCGAAGACAGTCCAAATGGATGTGTGCAGCTCCACTTCGGGCTGGAAGTTCGATGTGTAAATATCATCGTGAATCGAAGGTGGTTTGGTCCGCGGCTTAGAAAAATGGATCTCGCCCGTGTGTAGCGATTCCTCAACCGAGTAGCCACATTCACGTAGCGCGCGCTTAGCCGAGTCGATCGACTCCGTTGACACTAGGATATCGATGTCGCTTTGATGGCGAAGTGCGACGACAGGGCAAAACTCCGGGACCAACGTAACTCCCTTGAGAAATGCATGGTGAACAGCTCGTTCCGTAAGAACTGTGCTCAGTCTGCCGACTTCGACTAGCATGGCATCTGCGCGTTTCTGATTTGAGAACGCGCGATTGTGCAGTGCACTGATGAAAGAACGAGGTAGCGGCTCGGTCTGGCCAGACTCCTCCAATCGAGCCAGAAGATACAGCGCGAGTCCGCTTTCGTCGAGCCATCGCAGCAAACAGCGTATTCCGCGCTCGCTGCACGATTGCAGCAGATGCAAACGCGAAAATTCCGGCGGTTGGCGAAGCGCCGAGATCGCTGCGAGTTTGAGCTGGACGCTATTCATGTGCGTTATCAGCGGGCACGAGCTGAGGTGCGAATCGACTGTTTGCCGGGGCGCGGAGCGCTTTCGTTGTAAGCTCCAACAACAACGGGAGCACGGTTTCGCGAAATGCAACGTCGCCGCCACGAACCCCCAAGAACGCGACAAGCTCACCACGCTCACTATCGATCCCGAAGAGGCAAGCCAGGCCGAGGTTGGCGACCGACACGGAACCGTATGTAATCACAATCGGAGATACAATTTCAGACGGGCCCTCGGGGTCATAGACCAATTTCCAGCGGAATGTTCGCAGATTCAGACGAAGATCTGTTTCGGTCGGAGGGAAGTGCTCGAATACCGTGGCGTCATTCGACTGGACGACGATATCGGTACCGTCGACACAAAAAGTTCCCGAAAAACGCGTGTTCACAAAACGCTTGAGCAGGTCTGGAGGATTGCTCCACGAAAGAAATTTGGTCATCTGCATGTCAATTCCCATCACAGAACCGGCGCACCGCTTGTGCTGTGGCGTCCGGTGGTAGTCCAGTCCTGATCAACCAACAATCGAGCTTCGTGAGCTCATCGATGGTTTGCGAACGTTTGGCAGCAGCCGAAGCGAACTCAGCCGGTAAGCGCTCAGCGCTTGTTTCGAAGAAACGCTTTGCTTCGCCGCCGCTGAATCGGGAGAAATCGCAGACCGGTTCCTCGACCCTTTGCAAGAACAACAGCTGCGAGGGTTCGGACACCAATCGAAACTGTGCGCTGAATGCTTCCGCGGCATCGACCTCATAGGCTATTTCCCCGTTGAGAGATTTGGCAGGTTCAAAGCGGCCAAGTTCGGGAAAGAAATCGGTAGCGGTTGGAAGCAGCTTGACGGGCGCGCGGAGCCCGTGCGCCCTGAGCTGGCCGCTGTCGAGTGTTATATAGGTCCAGTCATCCGCAACCAGCGAAAACCCGCGTTTCGCGAGCGCTACCGCTAAAGTCGATTTGCCTGATCCTGACGGGCCGACGATCATCAGCGCCCTTCCGGATTCGTCCAAGCACGCAGCGTGAAAAGGCACGACCTCGATCATTGTTCCCAGAACGCCGATAGCGATTGGAAGCAAAAGTCGGTTCCAAAACCGATCGTCCTGAGCCGTTTCGGGAGAAACAACACCAAACATGGCATTGCGACTGAGATCAAAGGAAAAGGTTTCGCGCTGGTTGAAAACAGCAAAAACCAGATGATGCAAACCACGGAAATGCGGAGCGGCTTCGGTGTTGCGAACGATGGACGAATCGACGAGCACGCTCATCTCAAACGAACGAGGTGACACCGCGCAAGCCGGCGCGCCAACGCGAAACAAGGAATCAGCCACGACTCGCGAATTTGTCGCCAACTTGCAGGTTGCGCCCGCCACAAAGAAACCGGCGTGAATCTGCAATTCTTGTGTGGTAATCGAATAATTTCTCATCTTATTTGCATCCACTCTAGCGCAAAAATCTGCTTCTGAATCTGGTCAGAGAACAAATGACAGTGGGGTGACATTCCTGTGACAAACGCTTCTGAGGCCCGTTTTATGGTGCTTTTCGGAGATTACGAGTGCCCGGCAAAGTCGTGTTTTTCTTTCCCTCGTTTGCAAGCACGGAGGCAACTGCGCCCCTAGGCATCCTTGCTGTCGCTACGCCGCTGCTACGGACGGGCTACACCGTGCGCCTGATCGATTCCACGATTACGCCCAACTTTAAGAAAT
>Ga0187769_10000424_pt1 | contig 23380 bp, 23 predicted proteins | sample 0116_SJ02_MP02_1_FD_133140 | JGI IMG/M metagenome (GOLD analysis project Ga0187769, IMG submission 133140) | Tropical peat soil microbial communities from peatlands in Department of Meta, Colombia - 0116_SJ02_MP02_10_MG | ecosystem: Environmental > Terrestrial > Soil > Wetlands > Peat | place... | reverse complement strand
CGAACCCGGTTGGTACTGCGCTTGATCAGTGTTGAGGGTCATCGAAAGGGTTGCTTCAATTGTCCCATTCATGGCAGTGTTCGAACTGGTAATGTTGCCGCTGACTGTCACGCTTACGGGCGATAAGATTTGCAAACTAACTTGCTGGGTAAATTCTGTTCCGTTTATAATTGCCACAACTGTCACTACGTAATCAGCTTGGGGAGTATCTGCTGAGGTCACTATCGTCAAGCTTGCATTGAAGCTTGGATTTGCAACGCCGACGTTCGGTGTGAAAATGGCAATGCTACCCGGAGGGACTCCTCTCGCAACGAGCGAAACTTCAGCAGCAGAGTTATCGACGACATATACTCCAAATTTCGCGAACCCACCCGCGTTAACGGCATTCGAAACCGGTTCAACTAAGAAGGAGACTTGACTTGCGCTGTCGGCCGATACGAAACCTGAGATCGGCCCTAATGCCTGGATGGCTGACATTCCGGCCATTAGCAGGATTATAGCCGTCATGGCCTGGTTTCGTGGAATGTGCATCCTTGGAGTCGCCTTGACCTCTAATGTTCGTGCGGGGTTGCTATTTAAGTGTTTGTACGTGCCACATATCTACTACACATAAGTGTATTTGTGTAGCGCTCACAAACTTTCATATACCCTGTCCACAATACACCTACGTGTGGTCTCCTGTGAGTTCCAGGAACTCTGACGCAGTGGTTGATCTACTTAGGAAGATGAATAGAAGCATGGAACTCATTTCGCGAAAACTTGACAGGCTCATTGAAGTACAGCGGTCGCCGGGAGGACAAATGTTGCGGACGGGAGCGACGCTGCCGGATGATATGCCTCTCGACGTGACGACGCTTCTCTCGCTTCCCGATCATCTGCGCAAGTCCGCGCTGGCTTTGTCTACTCTTAGGGAGGCCACTGCAACTGACCTTTCAAAGGAGACCGGTAGAGTGAGAGCGGTCGAAAGTGATTACTTGAATCAACTTGTCTCGATGGGTTTGGTAAAGAAGAAGCGAAAGGGTAGAGATGTGTACTTCTATGTGGAGACTTGAGGTGGAATAGAAATGGGTAAGACACTTGCATTTCATTCGTACAAGGGCGGAACCGGGAAAACATCCCTCGTAGTCAACTTGGGAGCTATATACGCAAAACAAGGCGCTAACGTATGTGTACTCGACTTCGACTTTCGAGCACCCAGCCTAAATGTACTCTTCAAGGGCAAACCACAGTTTTGGTTGAATGATTACCTTGAAGAAAAGTGTGGTATCATAGACACCTTAGTCGATCAGTCTGATAAATTCAAACTAAACGGAAAACTCTGGGTTGGTTTCGCGAATCCCTCACTTGAAGCTCTGAAGGATATCATGAGTAAGGATAGGCGGTGGGAGGTAAAGGCGTTGTCTAAGACGCTTTCCGGGAAGAAAGAGATATTGGAAGAGAAAAAAGTTGACTACCTGATATACGATACAAGCCCCGGCGCGCAATATTCTTCAATAAACGCTCTGGCGGGCGCGGACCTAGTCTCATTGGTAATGAAAGCCGACGAATTCGATCTGGAAGGAACGAAAGAACTGGCCAAAGGAGTGTATGAGGCACTCGGAAGAAAGTCGGGGATCGTCTTGAATAAGATTCCATTGGAACAAGTCGCGGCGGCTGGCGGCAAAGAGAGATTTGGTAAGATGATTGAGGACGACATAGGACTGCCGTTGGTCGGTATGATTCCGTGCATGTGTGAACTCATGGCGTTCGGCGGCAAATCCATCTACGCCATCGACAAACCTGACCACACGTTCACTAGGTCAGTCGGCGACATTGCTGAGACACTGAAGAAGATGTAGTGGCTACTTCGATCTTTCAAGTCGTTTCTCGTATTCCCTCTTGAGTTTCTGATAGGTTGTTTCATCTACTTGGTCGTTGGCCCGTAGTTCCTCAAGGCGGGCAACCACTCTAGCTGTTGCAACGTAACTCTTGTCAGCCTCGCTGGCCTTCAGCAGTTCTTGCACGGCGGCTCTCTTCCGAGACCGTTTCCTTCGCCTTTGCAAGGTCGACGCAACCACAATCAGGATCGCCGCGATAACCGGTAACACCACGTAGAGGGTTCGGGCTGGTCCGGAGGTGATGACGAGTTGAAATGTTGTCGTATGGATTATCGTCCCTGATACGCCGAGGACGGTTATTGTGAAGTTACCCACCGCGGCGGTCTGAGCGATGGTTACGGTGACCTCGGTGTTGCCGGTCGGTGTTATTGAAGGTGGACTGAATTGCAACGTTACTCCGGCGGGGGGATTGAGTGCGGTTAGGTTCACTGGGCCACTGAAGCCGCGGATGGAAAATAGCACAAGGGTAAACTTTCCCACGTCGCCTTGACGAAGTGATAACTCGCCCGTAAGGGGTTGAAGGGAAAAATCGGGTGAAGAGTAACTGAATGTTAATGTGACGCGGGCCGAATCGTAACCCGGTTTGTCCGCCACTAAGTAGGTGGTGTAGTTCCCTCCTAGCGAGTTCAACGGTACTAGAAAGCTATCCCTGAACGAACCGTCGGATGTAGAATAAGCGACCGCGAGATGAATGCTCGTTGCCTGAGGGTTCGTTACTTGAATCGAAACGACTGCATTAGAAACCGGTATGGCGGATGTATCAAACACTTTTCCAATGATTACGACTGACAAGCCTTGTTCGGATTGCGTCGAGTTAATCGCAGCCTGAATGAGCATGGTCTTGTTCGCGAAAGCTTGTGGCAGGGCCATTAGTCCCAAGATTAGGAAAACTAGGAGAATGGCTTGAAGATACGTCCTGCGATGTGACATTAGGCCCGCTATCTAATCCGGTTAGGGTAGGGTTATTGTATATTATTTCGAAGCTTATTCGTGCATATTGGAACGTGTCGGTTTGACGACAATATTCATTCATGGCGCGGGCGCAAATCGATCGGTATGGCGTCTTCAAACAGTCCACTTCCCCGACAGCTTAGCAATCGAACTCCCGGGCCATCCCATCGGCCCAAGCTTGGCAACCATCAGTGACTATGCGCAAGTGGTGGAACGGCAAATCAGCGAGAAGGGAATCAGTAAGCCAGTAATTGTAGGGCATTCGATGGGCGGCGCGATTGCAATTGACTTCGCTCTCAGAAATTACTCACTCGCCGGTCTAGTTCTAGTCGGGACGGGAGCACGGCTGCGAGTCCGCGCCGAATTTCTTGTGAAGATAAAAGAAAACTATCTTGAGGCCGCGAAGCTCCTTGCGTCTTGGTCTGTATCAGCCTCGGCCGATCCCATTATTTCTGAGAGAATGGTACAGGATCTCATGAAGGTGAAACCAGAGGTTACGCTAGGCGATTTCATAGCTTGCAATAAGTTCGACAGGATGGACCGTGTTGGAGAAATCGCATGTAGAACGCTCATAATATGTGGCGAGGATGACGTAATGACGCCGAAAAAATATTCAGAGTTCCTTCACGAGCGGATCAAGAATTCCCAACTCACCGTCATATCTGGCGCTGGTCATAGCGTAATGCTTGAGAAGCCCCGAGAGTTCAATCGGACGTTGGGGGCATTCCTGGCTTCAATGTGATTCTCAATGACTCGAATCGCTTTCCTATTGATGTGAGAAGGTCGTCCAGGCCCTGTCCTGCCTTGACGCTAACCGGAATGATTTCTTCGTTCGGAAAGTATTTTCGGATAATCGCTTTGGAGTCCTCAAGCTGCATTTCAGAAACCTTGTCGATTTTGTTTGCGCAGATAATGGTTGGTGAGGTAACATCTACCTCCCGGAGAATCTGACTGCATGATCTAACTTTCCTCTCGAGCGGAAATGGCTCGTCGCTAGCGTCAATGAAGAGTAGTACAAGGTCGGCTGCGGCCAACTCGCCGAGAGTTGCGTGAAAGGCTTTGAGGATTATGGGGTGCATGTCTTCTATGAATCCGATTGAATCGATGATGATGAATTCCGTCCCGCCTTCCGTAGAGCTGGTGGAGGCTTTGCGGGCGAATGTAGTCAGGGTTGTAAACGGGCCGAGCCCTACGCTTTTTTCCTCATGCGTGACCAGGTTGAAGAAACTTGTCTTCCCAGCTTGGGTGTAACCCGCCAGCGCCACGATTGGGAAGCCAAGTTCACGTCTATGGTCTCGCTTGAGCATCTTTTTCTTGTAAATGTCGTCAAGTTCATTTTCGATTCTGCTTATTCGATTCCTTGCGGCTCGGTAGTATTCTTGATATGGGTAATCGCCTGGTCCCATCCACCCCAATTGTTCGCCCATGATTCCTCGTAGTTTTATGAATTCCCTGCCCCATGACAGCGTGTACTTGAGCTTAGCCAGCCGAATTTGCAGTTTAGCTTCGTTCGTGAAGGCACGTTTGTCAAACACTTCAAGAATCAGGAGGTTTCGGTCAATTACTCTAACCTCTCCGCCCAGATGCTGGGTCAAGTTGAAGACGTGACTGCTGGTTAGAGGGTTGGCGAAGATGACCGTGTCCGCATGTTCATTCTCGACTAGGCTCTTGAGGTCCTTGAGCCTTCCAGGCCCGATAGTATAAGAGTGGTGAATGCTCTTCCGCCTCTGAATTAACGTACCCACCACCTCGTAGCCTATGCTCTCAGCCATCATCTGCGTTTCAGCAGCCAATGATGGAAAAGCGGGCAGTTTCAGCTCAGCGATGATAGCTCGCAACCTTACTGGATTCACTCGACTCTTTTCTTACCAATGATAACCTTCAATGCCAGTTATTTATCCATACATAGCTGGGCAGTCAATGAAAACCAGAGCGCACGTCTACATTAGTGGCCGAGTGCAGGGCGTCTTCTTCAGAAATACTGTGGCAGACCTTGCGGATCATCTCAACGTTGTGGGGTGGGTAAGGAATCTATCCGACGGTCGCGTCGAAACTATCCTTGAAGGAGAAAGTAGTATCGTTGAGAAGATTGTCGAATTCTGCAAGCGAGGCCCACCAGGGGCTTACGTGCGCGATTTGGAGGTCAAATGGGAGGAATGGCGTGGTGAATTCACAGACTTCAGGATTCTCTACTGACGCGAAAAACGTTAATTGAGGGCGAGCGAGTGTTCAGCTTGCTCCGATGCTTCGGGGCTCCGGTGGAAGCAAACTCTGCCGAATGTAGCCCGGTTAAGCATAGTGGCCTTTCGCGTGTTCGCACGAGGACAGTCACTGATCGCGGGTTCGAAATGGCCCCCAGGAAGGGTCACGGGACTCCCGCCCGGAGCACCATCTATCCACTTCCATCTATCCACTTCCACCCGTGAGTCGCTTGGATGATGTGCGCTTACATGCGCAGAACATTCTAGCTGACATCAAAGAAGCAAACCAGCCACGGATTGCAAGCTTAACAGCGTCTGTGGCTCAAGGCATTCGACTTGATCTCGACAAAGTAGGAAAGCAGGAGTTCGAACTGTTGCTGAATGGTTAAATGAGTAGATGCGGGTAATTACGCCATGGTCCTGAAGGCCAAAGATATTCTCGAGAAGAATTTCCTGTCACTTCCCGCAGCTACTTCCGCTTTGGAAGCGGCTAAACTCATGAAATCGCAGCGACATGGCTTCGTCGTGGTTATTGACGAGGCTGGCAAGCCGGTCGGCATTGTGACGGAGTGGGACTATATGTCAAAGCTTACGGCGGAAGGAAAGAATCCTCGAGATGTAACTCTTGCTGATTTGATGAGCAACGACATCCTTTGGGTGAAGCCGGATACGGATATGGATGCGATCGCACAGATCATGTCAGAAGAGGGAATACGTCGCTTACTGGTCATGAAGGATGACAGGGTTATCGGCGTCGTAACGTCCAAAACGGTCTTGTCCAGGCTACGTGACTATATCGACAGAATCTCATCGCAGATTGCCAGGCTTCAGGCGCCGAGAATTTAGTGAAATGTGTCCTCTGGCGAATCGTTCGTTAAAAGCAACCGCCATCTCGCCTAGTTTCGGGTAAGTGTTGGGTTCACGGTTAGCAGATATCTGCCTAATCGGTTGTTCTTAAGAACTCTAGCCCCGAGTCTGGCCCACATCACAAAGGATTCCGGTTCCTTCCGAATCTCCTTCAGAGTTTGCCGAAGAGTAGCCCATCGGAACCCGTAGGCCATCTTAGAGTTAGGCCTCACTTTCCCGTCATACCTGCCTACAATAACGGCACAGTGTTCGTTCTCACATTTCCTGCCCTGTGGAGCAAAGTAGTTGAATGCTCCGATCTTTCTGAATGACACACCGCGAATACCAAATTCGGTCTTGACACACCGAGCCGCCGCTTCCACGTATGTCTCGTTTCGAGATCGCAACCTCAACGGGTGGCTAGCACCGGTTAGGTCCCACCTATTCGAGAAGAGGGCATGCTTTCGTCGTTGAAGAAGCAGCATTCCTTTGCTGTTATAGAGCGCAACTACGAAAGCTCGATGCCGTTTCCCTTTTCCCGTGTGACACACGCTCTTGGGAGCGTAGCCCATGATCCGATCGTTGTTGTCTACAAGTATCAGAGTCTGCTCCAAACTTTTTCACATCGCGAACTTGCAGGCGTACTCCCTTTTGGATATTAATATTGTCAGCCAATATGAATCGTTGGAGTCGCTTAGAAACTGTTACTAAGGTATCACACACTCTGACGGCCACAACCTTGAAACTTGCACATTACTCTAGAGACGGAGAACTGCACGTAGGCGTGGTTGACGGCGGGGTGATCTACGACCTACCGCCTACGAATCTCGACAGCAAAGGGACGGAGAAGTGGACGATCGATGAGATTCTTACTAGAGGCTTGATACCCTCACTCCGGGACTCAGAAAAGGGAGGGAGAACCAACTCAGGAGTTCCGCTTGAGTCAGTGAAACTTTTCAGCCCCATCTTGAATCCCGAGAAAATCCTTCTCATGGCGGTGAATTATCGCTCACATCGAAGAGAATCCAAGACGGAGGGTGCTCCCAAAGAACCGTACCTCTTCACCAAGTTTCGGAATGCCCTCATAGGGCCGGATGCCCCCGTTCTTATTCCGAAAATCTCTTCTCAGGTGGATTGGGAAGTCGAGTTGGCCGTAATAATCGGCAAGGCCGGGAAGAATATTGCAAAGAAGGATGCGATGAGTTACTTGGCCGGCTACGCTGTCTCAAACGATATCAGCTTTAGGGACTTGCAATTCTCGACACGGCTGCCAGATGGTAATACAAAACTGGGATTAAACTGGGTTAAAGGCAAAGGCCTAGACGCGTCTTTCCCGCTTGGCCCATGGTTGGTCACAACAGATGAGATAGAGAATCCACATAAGCTACAGATCTCCCTGGCCGTGAACGGGAAGACTAGGCAACAATCCACTACGGGCGACATGGTATTCACGATCGATTCAATAATTGAATACGTCTCGCAGGGCATGACCCTGAAGCCGGGCGACATAATATCAACGGGCACCCCAGAAGGGGTTGGAGCTTTCACAGGCGGGCCCTATCTCAAAAATGGAGACGTTGTCGAGGGGACCGTCGAAAAGATTGGGACTTTGCGCAACCCCGTTCGAGCAGAATAACGCTCTTCACAATTTGGACGAATACTTCCTGAATACTTTCGGCGGCCGAACCCATTCCAAGCCGAGTAAATTCAGCTCAACAAGCCACGGCTGACTGTTGACATAAATTCATAATTCAGCTTAGTTTAGTTGTGGTGAATACACAAGAGCCTGCTTCAAACCGGGTCGGTTGGAGTTGATCGTTCAACCCCTAGAGGGCTCTTCCACTCGATTATCGAACACTTTCACCTATGTCTCCAGAATATGGTTGCGGAAGCCTAAAGGTCTGTACTGGTGATTGGTTTGAAGGACTTTACATTGGTCAAAGTGTGCAAGCACCCGAAGAAGATTCGTTTTCTCTTCAGGAACGACCTCTACGAGTTTCTCAGGTGTGAGGGCTGCGGGCAGATACTCCGTCTGCCCCTCTGACCTGCACAGTTTACTGGCACTCATTTTGAAGGGGTCTTTTAGCCCCTTCTTCCTTTTTCTCATAGCAGTAAGCCGTAAAAATAGATGGGCTATACTCCATTTGGGTGCATTGTTTGGTAGAGGTCGAACTGGGTGACCTCAAGAAGGTCAGCAAAGATATTGCCGAGGTTGTTAACAAGAAGCTCGGAGCAGAGGTTCAAGTCAAAGGGAAAATCCTCTTGGTTCCGGATACAGTTAACGGGAAACACTACGGCGTGAAGGACGTGAAACTCATCATGAAGCATGCGCTTCACCAGTTGGGCATGGCTGACGAGTACAGGGTTCTAAGCGAGCACCATCAGGTGCGAATCGTCAAAGTCGAACAGAAGGCGCATTACGCAGAGCGAGAAGGCAGAGCTCCGCCACCTGCTCAAAGCCTTCCATATTTCTTCCCGGGTTGAGAGCCCCAACCCAAACTGGTCAGAGTTCGAACCGGTACGCTAATCAAAGCAGTAGCTGATTCAGCGACGGACCGCTTGCCTTGAGGTTAGAGTCAGTCTCTTCAGGCCATGTCGATGTGCTTGTCGGTTTCGTCACGCTTTTTCTAGATTGCTTCAACTACTTCAGTCGGTTTGTCATATTTCTTAACGTAATCCGTGACGTCCTCGAACGCTTCTAAGTGTTTCTGAATGTCTTGTTTTGTGTGCGCTACCGATATGGTCCATTGCTCGTCCGGTGACGGACCGGCTGGGATTATGCCTCGATTCATCATTGCAAAGCAGTAAGCAAACCATTTCCCGGAATCGCAAGCTTGAAAGGCTCTCCAGTCAGTGACTGGTTGTGAGGAAAAGGCTATCGCGCCGCTTATCCCTGCCTGAGATATCTGGGCGGTTAGGCCTTTATCGTCGATGATGTCTTGGTATCCCTTAGCTAACTGTTCGCTGAGTCTTCTCGCTTTGCTCATAGCGTTCTTCGTGAGGATCTTTGACAATGTCACGATGCCCGCTCCGACACACAAGGGGTTAGAGTTGAATGTCCCCGCGTGACTCACGTTCCCCGGAATTACGGTTTCCATGATCTTTCGTTTGCCGGCTATCGCTGAGATTGGAACGCCTCCTCCGATCGCTTTCCCGAGTGTGAGCAGATCAGGTTCCACGTTAACGTAGTCTTTCATGCCTCCGTAGAATTTTCCGCAGGTTTTGATCTCGTCGAATATCAGAACAAACCCATACTGATCGGCGAGCTTCCTCAATCCTTCCAAGAAGCCTGGTTTGGGGAGAACGAAGCCCATGTTCATGGGGATAGGTTCGAGGATCATCCCTGCGATTTCGGCACTGTTTCTTCGGACAATCTCTTCAACAGCCGGAAGATCGTTGAACGGAGCAACCAGCGTGTTCTTGTAGAATCCTTCGGGCACTCCCGATGAGGATGGGACGGCGTTAGGCGCTTTCGGGTCGCCTTCCTTGGCTTTCGAAGGTTTGACGCTGACGATGAGCGTCTCGTTGCCGCCGTGATAGCAGCCTTCGAACTTTACGATCTTATCTCGCCCCGTAAAACTTCTAGCGAATCGCGTGGCATACATTGTGGCTTCGGCTCCCGTATTTGCGAGCTTAACTTGTTCAACGCGAAACCGCTCGCAGATCATCCGAGCGAATTTCGGTGTTTCTTCCCATTCGAATCCAAAATCTGTGCCCTTTGCCGCTTGGGTCTTAATTGCCTGTACGACTAATGGATGGGCATGGCCTGCAACAAGGACTCCGAAACCCATGTTATAGTCTGTATACTTGTTACCGTCTACATCCCATAACCGCGTTCCCTTGGCATGCGTAAAGTAGAGCGGGTAGGGTTCGGAGTATCTGTAGTTGCTATGGACGCCAAATGGCACGTCCGCTTTTGCCTTCTCGTAAATGGCTTTGGACTTCTGTGTTTTCTTATCGAGTTTGCTCATTTCTTCGTCTAAAGCGCTCAAGAATAACTCCGCTTTATTGGGCAGTGTCCCAGATGTATAAAACGTCTGCTAGTTTTGTAATTGGTTTTTTGAAAGCAATTACAGTGTTTAGATTCAGGGTTGGGGTAAGCGAAGATTATGCGAGTGCGACAGGCAGCCCCCAGAGTGTTAGATTAAGCTGACTGCAAAGTCGGGTCAGGATTTCGGATGTTTAGCGGCGAACTCTTTGTAGCGTACCGCCAGCTCTTTCGCAATCATCTCACTCTCTGAAATGCTGAAGCGCTTCCGCTCGTACCCCAGTAATTCACCCATGATCCTCTGCGACCTGTCAGTGAGCACAACGGAGCCGTCGTCCTCTATTCTTTCTATTCCATCGTATTTTTGCGCTTCCTCATTGATGTGGATAGCTTCCTTGAGTGTTAGCCCATTAGGGACGATGACCTCCGCTCCTTTCGCGCTGAGGCGCACCGGGTAACCCCCCGGTAATCCTTGCGGTCCCGGAGCATGCGTCAATTCCCCAGTGTCGTTAACGATTGCAAGTATGTTCTTAACTGCAGATGAGGCGACCTGCGGGTCGCTTCCGGTCAATGGAGGTGTTGGAATCGGGGTCAGAAGCATCTTCTCACCGTTCACTTCCTCTGTCACGTCGCGGTCGCCTACAAGAATTCGGAGAAAGTATGGAGCACCACCCGTAGTTCCGAACTCCTCGACACTAACGTCATGGTAGTGGTGCCCAAGCATGAAGACGCTGACATTGTTCATCGGGATCCCCAGTTTGTTACTAACAGCCATCTTGACTCGGGGTACCAGAAGATCGAAATTCCCCACACCCACGGTAGGAGCTAGACCGGCTTTGGATAAGATGCAGTTTACCGCGTCGGGAAAGGAAGTGCTGACGACGTGCGCCTTTGTGCCGGACTTGCGTACCGCCTGCATCAATTTATGAGTAAGCGTCAGGTGCATGGGAATCCAAGGGCCCAAGCCTGCATCTAGCAATTTGATGTAGGCGTCCTCGCGAAGCTGTGATCCAATAACCCACCAGGACTGTAGCGTTGTTGAGTTAACTATGACATCTGGTCGCTCGGTTCGCAGAATCGCGCTTGTCGAATCGAGGTCGTTAAGATTCATCTTCAGAAATTTCATGCGCGGGTAGGACCCCATGTTGGCGGCTCCGAGGATCGCGTTGTTCGTTTTTTGAAGTCCTCGTTCTTCGTCGATGTCGGATGCGATGATTTCCGTCGGGCCGTGAGATCGAGCGAGAAATTCGAGGACAAGGCCTCCGAGGCTGCCAAGACCGATGACGAGAACTTTGTTCATAATGATCAGGTAGCGGACGAAGATTATGTGAGCGATAAAATTTCGCTCGAAGTTTCGTCGATCAAATTAACGACTAACGAACCCTAAACTCGGGAAACATGCGGCAATATACTGTAGTTACAATAATTGCGGGCGTTGGAAAAGGGCATATGCGATTTGCAAAATTTCAAAAGCATACGCAACTACCAGCGCCCGAGCACAAGGCATTTAGGGTGTCTGTCGGCAGGCAAGTGAGGAAGTTGTCCAAGTTATGAAGATAGTTGTTCTAGGAGCGGGTTTGGTGGGTAGATGCGCCGTTCGGGATCTGATCAAGAGCGAAGACGTTTCTGAAGTTGTGGTTGCTGACTTGGAGGCGGAGCGAACTGAGAAGTTCGTCGAAAGCCTCCGGAGCCGAAAGGTTCAGGCCGTGGGTCTCGATGTGAGAAACCACGAAGGTACAGCGGCGATTCTGAAGGACGCAGATGTCGCCTTGAATGCCGTACAGTATTATTTCAATGTCGATGTTATGAAGGCCGCTTTGATCGCTAAGACTGATTATTTGGACTTAGGGGGCTTGTACCACACAACCCGGAAGCAACTGGAATTAGATGCTGAATTCAAGCGGGCGGGATTGACAGCTGTCGTAGGTATGGGTTGTGTACCTGGTGTTTCAAACGTGATGGCCCGATGGGCAGCGGATAGGCTTGACTCTGTAGAGACAATTCGGATTAGAGATGGTTGGAGAGATTTTACTCCAAACGCTCCACGTTTCGTCGCAACTTGGTCGATACAGACATTTACCGACGAGTTCGTTCAGAATGCCGTAATATTTGAAGACGGGGCCTTCAAGGAGGTGCCGCCGATTACTCTTGGAGAAACAATAACACTCTCTCCTCCTGTAGGGGAGGTTGAGGTTTTTACGACCCTGCACTCGGAGCTTGCAACGTTTCCATACTCCTTCAAGGAGAAGGGGATTAGGAATGTGAACTGGAAGGAAGGAGGCCCTAAAGGGTGGCAACAGGATTTCCAACTCATAGTCGCACTGGGGTTGATGGAAAGAGAACCCTTGAAGGTTAACGGTACTCCTATCTGCCCGAGAGACTTCTTCCTGCAACTTTTGGCCAGCAAGCATTTGTTGGGGCATCCCGAAGAAGTGGTTCCAGAGGATTGTGAATGTTCAAGGGTGCAAGTCGTCGGAAAGAGACATGGTCAGCCGGTCGAACTACAACTTGACGTCCTCTATCGTTCTAAGAGGGAATGGAGAGTGAGTAGTGCTCAGTATGGTGTCGGTATTCCGGCATCGATCGTCGCACAGATGCTGGGCAGAGGGCAAATCGAGGAGAGAGGAGCCCTGCCGCCTGAGAACTGCGTAGACCCGGCGAGTTTGTTTAGCGAACTGGCCAAGCGAGACATGCACGTCACAATAAGTGCGCCCTCGGAACTTGTCAATTAAGAATGAAGCTACCCATTCAGGTATAATCCGTCTGATATCGCCTGGTTTGCTGGTTTGTTCTCGCCGGAATGATAAGCGGTTTCGACAACAGTGGCTAATGAAGTGGCCATCCTCAAAATTCATGGAGATACTCTGTGAGAGCAAAATTTTGTCGATCAGGAGAGTTGCTCAAGTGCCTGAACCGAAGGCTCGGAAAGTTCGGACGGCACTCAATACGGATAGCGGCTTCGTTGGAGCGATGCCTCGTCAGTTGAGAAAGTAAGTCACGGTGGTGACGGAGAGCGACGTACTGTGCTTGCTTACTCGGGCGGAATCTCCTTGAAGACTAGGTCCAGTGGTAATCCTTTGGCCCTAGTCCTGAGGTAACCTATTACTAAGACCACTAAACCTGCTCCGTAGATTATGCCGTACAGCGTGATGGAGAAGGAATCTATCGGCAGGCTCCCGGACTGGCTTGCGAGCCAGGTCGAGTAGATTAGGTAGACCGCTGATCCGAGTCCCAGCCAGCTAAGGAGCGGGAGTAGGAATTTCTTCTTGGCTACAAATGTGTCTTCATAAATCTGCTTCCTTCTGAACGGAAAGATGACTCCGGTAAGGGCTGGTATAATGAATCCGAAAGTGAACACCGCGAACATTGCTGTTGCGAATTCTCCTGAATTGGGGAGAATGGCCATCAAGGAGAGGCCGATCATTCCACCGATTGTAACTAGAACCGTAGCCACCAGCGGTGTGTGGAACGTGTCGCTCACGGTCGCTACCGTCTCAGGCAGGATCCTATCAAACGACATTGCGAACATGTACCTAGTTTGAGAGATTACTAACGGTAGCAACGAAAAGAATGTTGGTAACCACAGTGCAATGAACATCACGAAGTACAACGGCGTGCTCTTGTAAACCAACAACGCGAAGAAGGGTATGAAGCCTCCAATGCCAGGAACAGGCGCTGTTCCTCCAGCTGCAAGGCTGCTCCAGTTTTCCAAGAAGGGTTGACCGAAAGAGTGTGTAACAGTCCAGGCAAGTGCTATGTAGAAGATCGCGATAACCCCCATAGCTAACATTATTGCTATCGGCATCGACGTCTTGACGTGCTTTACTTCTCCACTCCATGAGGCTGGTAGGTTGTACCAAGTGTATGCAAACCATGTGAATGGGAGTGCGGCTGATGTAGCAAACAGCATCCCGTTGGATGACGGAATCACTCCGCCCTGTTGTATCACTCCCTGGTACGCGGTTGAGTTACTCATGAATGAATTGTATGCAGTTGCGAAAGTGGCTTGATTAAAGTTCACTAGGGCTGCGAACATCACAACCGTACAAACCAACGATAGAACTCCTGACCAGAAAATCCAAGCCCACGCGTACCTGGGTCTAATTATGGCCAACACGCTGATGACCAAAAGTACAACGAAGCCAAGCGCAACAGACGGGTAAGTGGTTGTTAACCAAGCCCCCAGATTAGCAAGAGCCAGATTTCCATAGAAAGCTCCCAACCCTGAGATCACATATGCGAAATAGACCGTAGCGTAATACCCAAAGATACCAACGTTGAGGATGTAAGCTATGTTGACTCCCCAGTAGTTCATGAATCCAACATACGGGTTCAGCCCTCTTGTTGTGAAGACGTAGTCCCCGCCCGATCTCGGCATCGAAATCCCAATGATCGTAAAAAGCCCAGCCATCAGAAGTGTGGGAATGAAAGCAATGAGAAAGGCTAACGGCCAATTAGCTCCCGGGGCGGTGTACATTGTCGCAACCCAAAGAACCGGGACACCTCCGGTAACAAGTCCGATAGTGGCCATGAACGATGGCCAAGCGCCGACTTCGCGGATAAGTCCTGTTGCTTCTCGCAAAAACACGGGCGGTTTAGCCTGTACCATAATGCCCGACCGCGTTAATCTGTCCGATTTCGATATTTAACGGCTTGATATTTAGACTCCTTACGCTGCTATGTTTGACGACTGAACAACTACTGTAATTTCTGAAAGGTTCGTAATTGTTCCCGCATTTTCTAAGATTCCCTGAAAATCGGTGAGAACCTGTCTGCCGTTGTTCTATCCTTGAGTCAGCAGGTGGCTCTTGAGGCCTTTCTCGTCAATGTTTAGGAGCGCGCCTCGGAGCACTCCTTCGCCGTATTCGCTTCCAGGGTTGATGCATAGTGTCTTCCCGATCCTGACAAAGCCACGTGCCTCGTGGATGTGTCCGTGTAATCCTAGGAACGGTTGGTATTTCTCAATAGCTTGTCTAACCGCTTTGCTACCGACGTGGATCATACTCATTTCGCCGCCTCTGACTACGGGTTTCAACGTCTTGTCGAGTTCAGGTGCCTCGTCCAACGGAGTATCGAACGGCGGGCAGTGCAGGTTGAAAATACAGTTCTGCATGCGGGTAACTTTAGATATCATGCGTTCAAATATTTCAGTCAGTTTTTCCTCAGAAGTTTCTCGCGGGCTGTTCCAGGGTGTGGGGTTCGTCCACGCGCTGGTTATCATTTCATGGTGCTCGTCGACCCAGACGACCTCGTCCTCTGGACATTGTACGACTGATGAGTTTTTCAGGATTTCATCAATGTTGAACCTGTCATCGTTACCGGGGCTCACGTAGCACTTAACGTTCGTGCCCTTTAGGCGTTTTTCTGCAAGCGTGACCCATCGTTTGATCCCGTCTGCCATTATTCCGGAGAATAGTTCGTCGAGGCTCTTCTTGTCGGCTTGGAGTTTCTCGACTTCGGCTTGGTTAGTGCGGTAGGGGTAGTAACCAGAGTGGCGTATGGTCTTCTCGAGCGCCTCCCGTTCTTCATTTGTTTTCATGATACGAGTAGTACCGAGATAGGTGGCGGCGAACGTTCCGTCCGGTTGGTCGACAATTGGGACAATCATCTTCCCAGTTACGTCTCCGCCCAAAATGAGCACGTTGGCCCTGTAGGCTTTTGCAGCGTTTACGAACTTGAGAAAGCAGACTTCCGATCCGTGAACATCGGAGGTGAAGTAGATCCGAGTTAGCGCCATGATGCTTTGTTATCGAATCTATTGATTTAAGCGGTTGCGCCTTGCACTTCTTATTCTATGGTCTATATATAACCCCAGTCTTGCCACAACTCCCGTCAGGGTTCGACATGTAGATGAATGGCCCAAGGTCTCAAGCATTTCAAGCATACTCGGAAGCGATCAGAATGATAAACCCGCCCACCAGTTGTTGCTCAATCCTCAAAGAAGCTAGGCTTCATACTGCTTCGTCTGCTAACACTTTCAGCCTTCTCTCTGAGTTTTATTGGTTTTCTGCATTGTTGGATCCGATGCTTCTGGGCTGGTCGCGGTCAAAGCGGTAGCGTTCCAGTATGAACCTGAAGCAGTAGGACCGTTGCTTGAAAACTTCTGCATGAAGATTCGAGGCCGATTCAAACTCATCAACACCGCGTATAGGGAGTTCAAAGGATACGGGCTGCATAGCCACTACACACTCAACGCTTGCGAGGTCGCAGCCGCAATACTGAAGAACGCTGAATGGAACCATTGTTCCCCAGTCGCAAAAAGGCTATTTCTGAAACTTGACAACCAAACCTACCAACTCGAAAACGGAACGCTTCGCATCCCCCTCAAGCCTAGACAGTTCATAACCTTGAAACTCGAACTCGGCGAACATCAACGAAAATTCCTCAACGACACAACACTGAAACGCGGATCCATCACGCTCACCGAAAGGAAAATCATCGTAGCTTTCGACAAGACGGAAGTTACTAGGCTAGGCTATGCATCTGTGTTAGCTTATGACACGAACGAGCTAAGCTTAGACGGCGCCTTATCAAGCCCGGTCGAGATCAAACCAATCCACGCCGATTTACACAGAGTCGCCAAAATACGAGCCAATCATTTCAAAAGGCGCAGACGCCTGCAAACCCGCCTCTCGCACTGTCAACGAAAACTAAACGCGAAGATGACCGGTGACCGAGAACATGAAAGGAGACGGGTAGACGCGGTTCTGCATCAGGTTGCTAAGGAGCAAATCAACCTCGCGAAAGAGGAGAATGCTAAGATTGTACTCGAAAACCTGAAGGACGTCAGGCGGAGCGTCAACCGGCGTGTGAGGAAGAGAAACCGATACAATGGCGTCAACCAATCTCCGTCCACTCCAAAGCGCTGAAACGTCGCTTGAACACTTGGCCTTTCCGACGCCTGCATACATTCATAGAGTACAAGGCGAACTGGGCCGGCGTACCATTAGCTTACGTTCCGGCTTGGAATACGAGTCGAACCTGCGCGATGTGTGGGTGCCTCCGAACCGGGCATGGAGGGGAGCAAGACCCGAAAACACGCAGAGTATTCACATGCCCCAGATGCGGCTGGACCTGTAACTGTCACCTTAATGCCGCATTGAACCTGCTCAAGACGCAAGATGAAGGGAGATGGTTCTCCCCAGATCGCCTCCCCAATGAGGTTATGACCGTGAGTGAGCCTACGAGGAGGAAGTCAAGCATTCAGCAAACGAAGACTTGACGGAACCGGTCTATATATGCATCCGATTGTCTTCCCAATTTAGTTCGAACGCGACAGCTATATCCGATTCCTCCCGTAACCCCCTAACCAAGCTGCGAACCGTGAATGAGTAACTCAACACCAGTGCCGGACATAGTCGAAGAAGCTAAAAGAATCGTCGACTCCGCGGAGAGGGATCACATAACCCTGAGACTGTTCGGAGGTATAGCCGTCAAGTTCCATTGCCCGAGCGCCAGCCATAGGCAGCTAGCGCGCAAGTATGCGGATATTGATTTCATGGGCTTGCGAGCTCAATCCCGGAGCATGAAGAAGCTCTTCACAGATTTGGGGTACACCCCGCGAGATGTCTTCAATCGGCTTCACGGTGACACGCGAATGGTCTTCAACGACATTGCGAACGGTAGGAGAGTTGACCTTTTCTTAGATGATTTTATGATGTGCCATAAATTAACGCTGAAGAGTCGTCTCAGTATTAACACGCCCACCATTCCGTTGGCGGATCTGTTGTTCACGAAACTTCAAGTTGTTGAGATGACGGAGCGCGAGTACCGAGACATCATCTCCTTGGTGCATGATCACGAGATAGGTGACTCTGACGAACCCGAAACAATAAATGGCCAATACCTATCGAAACTGTGCGCCGAGGATTGGGGCATTTACAAGACATTGACAGCCGGCATCGCCCACACCCTCGCTATGCTCCCTAACTACCAGCTGGACAACACCGACCAGGAGTTGGTCACGAAACGACTTACAGAATTGAATGAACGCATAGAAAATGCTCCAAAATCAGGTCGTTGGAAAATGCGAGCACGCATAGGCGAAAGAGTTCAATGGTACGAGTTACCTGAGCAAGACAAGGAAATTGTCGATTCACGCATCGATCGAGAGCCGAAGTGAATCCATCCAGTGAATGTGTCGGCATGAAAAGACACAAACCAAAACTGTCAACCTAGCATGTCCACGCCGCAGCGTGACCCGGTAACGATATTTGGCCCTGTGGAAGCCTAAGTTGTTGGTGGGGGAAGAGTTGCATGGCTGCCGGCGAAAAATCGATATCCGTACCAGGCGTATGCGGTGATTGCCAAACCTCCAGCTGTCGGAACGGCGGCTATCAATACGGTGCTTATGCGAAGCCTTTCCAGTCTTAATTGTAATCGGGTTCTGATGCCGCTATTCCAGTGATGGCACGTCTTCAAGCCCGATCACCTTAACCCCCTTGTAATCGGTGATGGGCGGGAAGTCCCTGATCACTATCACGCCTCTCACAGTCTTGACTAAGTCGGAATCAAATCCATGTTTGCTCATGTTGAGCTTAGCATACTCAATCTTCTCGAGAAGACTTGGAACCTTCTCTTTAACGAGTCTGCCGTCTTTCATCTTGTATCTCTTTCCGTCAACTGTGCCTCTGAGGTCTCTGATCAGCTGCTCGCGCCTATTCCTATGCTCATAGAATGTGGTTAGCCCGCGAGCTTTCACCTCTACTACGAAGAGTGTTTCGTTACGGCTTGCTAAACCATCAATCTCCAAAGTCGCCTTCCTCTTGTCAGTCACGTTCGGAACCCACTTGAATCCCGCCTTTTCAAAAGCGTCCTTGGCTCTTGCCGTTTCGAGTTCCCTTGACCGCCTTACCGTTTCATTATGAAAATATTCGCTCAGAAGGATCGGGTGCAATAGCAAGAAAATCATGAACGTCATCCTATGCGAGATAAACACGTTCCCCGCTAGCAGCGGAAAAAGAGGAAACGTATCGGCATTAGTGGACGAGCACAACAGAATTGATTCCGCATCGATTGCTTTGCCTTTGAAAACGTGCCTTAGCCCTTCCCTGAAGGTAGCCAGGGGAGTAACCGTCATGGTTTCTCGGACGGCCGCGAATCCACTAGCTAGCCGCAGTATCTGCAAAGGTTCACGAACGACACCTCCGTAGTTTGTGAGATCGAACGTGTTCGCATAGACCACGTTCTTCAGCAGTCCACAGTAGAATGAATTTAGAAGTTCATAGGACGTCTTGATAAATTTCCTTGGCTGATAGCTCGCTTGTTTGGGCGCGCTCTCAAGTTTTAGCCTGAGTTTTTCCCATTCTTGGCGGTACTCTTCCGTCTTCTTATGACCCTCTAGGTCGGTATAGATTTCGTTATTTGCAAAAGTCCGAAGGAGAGGAACGTAATCTTCATTGTAGATCACTATGAATTTTCTTAGTTCGTCTCTCGGTGTGAGCGACGAAAATGTGAATGGTTCTGTTGCCACTAGTTCAGCGTACTCTTCCCGTAGGTAGATGTGCGCCGTCAAGAGCCCCAGGTAATCAGAGAACGAACGCACCAGTGCTAACGTGTTATTCTCGTCAGCCTCAATTGTTCCGTTGAAATCTTCCTTCATCAGAAGCGCTATCAAGTAACTGAAAGCGACGATCGTGCCCAGATCAAGTGGCTCAGGATAATTATCGAAGTAACGTCTCGCATACTTATCCCTTTGCCAAACGATATGCGCTATCAATCGGGTTTTCTTGAATTGCCTCATGTATCGAAGAAATAATTCGTAACACTGTAACACTGTGGACAGAGGCTTTTCATCCCCTTCGCCTGACATGATTGTACCCACGATATTGATGGGTACAAATCTCATTGGCCCCGCTGCGCGCAACCTGATGCCTTGAGTTCTAGAAATTGGGTCTCGAACCCTCAATATGGGCCACGTTCACCATTCTTAAATCACGCATTGGCCGCTCTGGCGTCAGTGTGATGGCGCCTGGCGCTAGACGAAGCCGAGTTGCTCATCGCGGCTGGAGTTCTTCTAGTCGTGTTTCTGTGGGGCCCAGAGAAACTCCCTGAACTCATGAGATCCGTTGCGCTAGCGAAGAAGGAGTTCGATAAAGCGGCTAAAGAAATATCCTCAACCATTACGGAAGCCACGGACTCCGCGCCTATCTCCGAAGCTGACGCACTCATCGTCGCCGCCAACAGTCTCGGAATCACCACTCAAGGCAAGACGAAAAATGAGATCGCACACGAGACTCGTGAAGCAGCCGCCAAGAAATAGAACAACAGAATGAGGAGATTGAAGCCATTTCATCTAACCTTCCGGTTGATAAACGCCCGGGGTTGCCGCCTTGAAACCTAACCTGAGAGTATACGCCGACCTCGCAAGCCTAAACAAGGCGGTGGCTGAGAACATAGCCGAATTAGCATCAAATAAGACCGAACGATTCCACCTTACGCTCTCAGGCGGAAACACTCCTCAAACGCTTTACACGCTACTCGCCACGAATTTCCGAGACAAGATTCCATGGGAATCCGTCCACTTGTTCTGGGGCGACGAACGCTACGCCCCCCCATCAGACCCAATGAGCAACTACCACATGGTCCGCCAAGCTCTCATAGACCGTGTCAGGATCGCTCCGTCGAACGTTCATCCGATACCCACGAATTTCCCGGACCCCGACCAAGCCGCGAAGGCCTACGAGGCCGTTCTCAGAACCTGTTTCCCAACTCCCTGGCCGACCTTCAGCCTAGTATTGTTAGGGCTGGGTAACGACGGCCACACAGCCTCATTATTCCCTAACTCACCGGCTCTTGAAGAAAGAAAACGTTGGGTTATGCCAACCCTGGGCCCAACCGAACCACACCGTCGCATCACACTAACCCTGCCCGCACTCACACACGCGAAGCAAATCTATTTCCTAGTGGCGGGCGTCGACAAAGCTGACGCCCTCCGGAGAACTCTCACCGAAGGAAGTAACACGCCAGCAGCGCAGTTGCTGAGTCAGCGCCCCGACACGGTATTGTGGACGGATGAAGCTGCCGCACGCCAAGTAAGATTTTGATAGGCCCAGTAACACGACGGTTTCGTCGCTATCTCGGTAATCAAATTCGAGTCGATATCATGTTCACCGGTTCGAGCCCGGCAACTTGTCAATTGGACGGCAGGTATACTCGGCTTTCCGTAAGTCATCTTTGACGGTGTATACGAATTCGTAACTCAAATTCGTGAGCGGTAGGTGATCGTGGGGTAAAGTGCATACCCACCTTCCGTCATGTTTGTGAATGCATTTCATGTCTTGTAAGTTCAATTCGCCGCCGTCTATAGCGCGAACTCCGGCCGTGCGTTCGGCATGGGTATGTAGCTTAGTGAACGCCGCAACTGCGTTTTCAACTACTTGCGATTCGGATAGCATCAATCATCCCTATCATAATCTTGGTTAACCTACTCTTCACTTTTTCTCTGCGGTCGTGCAAGCGATACATCTTCCGGAAACGGCGAGTTCCTAGCGGCATTTCTTCACCATCCAAGTACTGCGATGTGCGATCATGGCCTAAATTGCCGACCGCCCTCGCCAGATCAAGTATCGGATAAGCACTTGCGCGACCACCCAGAGCGGTGCATACACGATGATGAAGAAGAGAATTATGTTGGCTAGACCGCGAGTTAGCATTATTTGGAGATTGAGATAGAGAACCGGAATCCAAATTACGATCCAGCTTATGACGCCGCTCATTCCCGTCAGGATGATTGTGCCTAGGAAGCCAACGCGTTTAGGGCCAAAAACTGGTTTCTTCATCAAACGCCCACTGGCTAACCTTCACGATTGCTGGCCAGATAAGCCTAAAGCTCCTCAGGTTTTCACGGTCCGATAGGTTCGCAAGACGCGTGGACCCCTACCCAGCGCCGTTATGAGCGAGCATCGAATCTCCGGTCAACTTGAGTGAGCGCTGGAGGGCGGCTTCGGAAAAACACATTTAGGCTGTGTGGAAGACACATCCGGTTGGAAATGCCATTGGAAAAGCAGTTGAGTCTTGAAGATATAACGCTCTTTTCCGAATCGTTCAATCAGAACCCTAGAAACGCCCTTGCCATGAACGCGGTGACGAAGAATGGGATAGCGCCGGTCGCTTTGAGTAGGAGAGAGGTTGATAGACAAAACTTCGCGTTCAGCGACTTAATCGAATCTCCGGAAGCGACGAACCAGGAAAAGTCGGGCCGATGCTGGCTATTCTCAGGGCTCAGCACACTGTCTCTTGAAGCCATGCGGAAGCTGAACCTGGAAACGTTTGAGCTCTCTGAGATATACCAGACGTTTTGGGACAAGCTTGAGAAGGCGAACTACTTCTTGGAAATAATGATTGAAAGAAAGGAAGAACCTCTGGACGGGAGGCTCCTTAGTTCACTGCTCTCCGACCCAATATCGGACGGCGGTCAATGGAACATGTTCGTGAACCTCGTGAAAAAGTACGGCGCTATCCCGAAAACCTTCATGCCGGAAACGGCCAGCAGCAACAATTCCGACCCCATGGACACCCTGCTGGCATCGAAATTGCGGGAATATGCCAGGGCGTTGCGGCAGATGGACGGGAAAGGCGCTTCCGCAGCCGAATTGAGAGGGAAGAAAGGGGAGTTCATGGAAGAATTCTACAGAATGCTTTGCATCAACCTCGGCGTCCCTCCGAAGACATTCTACTGGGAATGGAGGGACAAGGACGGACACTTCCACAGAAGAGGCAACATCACACCCGCTCAATTCTACAGCGAATACATCGGAATAGAACTTGACGACTACGTGAGCCTCGTGAACTCCCCCAACAAGCCCTTCAATAGACTATACACCGTGCAATACTCCGGTAACATGGTCGGCGGACAGGAGACCCGCTTCCTAAACGTTGACGTGAAGACCATGAAACAGGCCGCAACGGACATGATCAGGGGCAACCATGCGGTATGGTACGGCTGCGACGTTGGCAAGATGCTTGAGACGGCCATGGGCGCAATGGACCTAAGCATCTACGACTACGAATCCGTGTACGGCACCAAGTTCCAACTCGACAAAGCCGCAAGGCTCGACTACCAGGACAGCGAAATGACCCACGCCATGGTGATTACGGGAGTAGACCTCGATGAGAAAGGCAACCCCAAGAAATGGCGCGTCGAAAACAGCTGGGGAGCAACCGTAGGACATGAAGGGTACATGTACATGATGGACGAATGGTTCGACGAGTACCTGTACGAAGTCATCGTGAGGAAAGAGTACTTGCCCCCGGAACTCCTGAAAATTCTTGACACCCCGCCAGTGCAGCTTCCCTACTGGGACCCCATATCTTCATTAGCGAAAAGATAGTCCCAGACTGTTGGAGGAAGCGCCGAGGCGAGTTGCGAATACCCGTAGCGATTCGTCGAGACGCTCACTCCCACCAAGAAAGTATGCGGGGGTTGCCAAACCTCTCAGCCAAGAGCCGGAGGGGTAAAGCCAGGTCAAAGGCGCAGAGCAGCAATGCGCGGAGGGCTTAGGACCCTGTCCCGTAGG
>Ga0187769_10000422_pt1 | contig 23429 bp, 21 predicted proteins | sample 0116_SJ02_MP02_1_FD_133140 | JGI IMG/M metagenome (GOLD analysis project Ga0187769, IMG submission 133140) | Tropical peat soil microbial communities from peatlands in Department of Meta, Colombia - 0116_SJ02_MP02_10_MG | ecosystem: Environmental > Terrestrial > Soil > Wetlands > Peat | place... | reverse complement strand
CAGCGCCGCCGGCCGCACCGGTCTGCCGCGCGCACCGAGGCGGAGGCCGACGCGCTCTACACCGTACTCGATGCGCTCAATTGCCTGGATCGGTTCGGGCGCGGCCCGATTTACGGGCAGGCGCTCGAGCTCGCGCCGGGCGTGCGGGTCACGTTTCTCGACGCCGGCCACATCCTGGGCTCGGCGAGCCTGTACCTGGAACTCGAAGAGGACGGTCGCCGGCGAACGGTTGCCTTCTCCGGTGACCTGGGCAACCGGGGCCGGCCGCTGTTGCGCGCGCCCGTCGTGCCGCCGGCTTCCGACATCGCCGTGGTGGAGACAACCTACGGCGATCGCCTGCACAAGCCGATCGGCCCCTCGATCGAGGAGTTCTACGCGGCGATCAACGGAGCGTTTGCGCGCGGAGGCAACGTGGTGATTCCGACTTTTGCGCTCGAGCGGGCGCAGGAGGTGCTGTGGTATCTGCGGGAGGGCCGGGAACAGGGACGTTTACCGCCCCTTCTGCAGGTCTTTTTGGATTCCCCGATGGCGATATCGGCCACCCAGATCTTCGAGCACCATCCGGAGTGTTTCGAGCCCCACGTCGCCCGGCAATTCGGCGCCGGCAAGGATCCTTTCGCGCTCCCGGGCCTGCACTTTACGCGCGAGGCCGTCGACAGCATCGCGATCAACCGGTTTCGAAGCGGTGCGGTCATCCTGGCCGGCGCCGGCATGTGCAATGGCGGCCGGGTGCGTCACCATCTGCGTCAGAACCTGTGGCGCGAGAGCTGCGCCATCGTATTCGTCGGCTACGCCGCCCGCGGAACGCTCGCCCGGCGCATCATCGACGGAGCTGCGAGCGTGCACATTTTCGAAGAAGAGGTCCGCGTTCGCGCAAGCATTCACACGATCAACGGGTTTTCGGCGCATGCCGACCGCGACGAACTGCTCGAATGGCATCACCGGGTCGCTCCCCGCCGCACGTTTCTCGTGCACGGCGAGGAAGACGTGATGCGGATCTTCGCGGCACAGCTGCACGACACCGAGGTGCAGATGCCCGAGTTCGGGCAGTCATACGAGTTGTGAGGCGAACCGTCGCGCGCCGCCTCGGCATCTTGCCCGGGCCCTAGCCGGCGCCCAGCATTCCGGCGGCGACCGTGTCGTTGCGCGTCGCATCGACGAGGATAAAGCTCCCGGTGCAACGAAAGCGCTCGTAGTCGTCGGCAATCACTGGCGTTTGGGTCGCGAGTTCCAGGCGAACGATGTCGTTGGCCTGCACCGGGCCGTCGTGCTCTTCCCACCGCAAGGTCTCGATGTCTAGGCGGGCAACGACGCGCCCCACCCGCGCGCGCGTCTCCTGCGTGGCTTGCCGCAGCAGATATTCGCGGTGCCGCTCAAGGCCCCGCGCGTCAAGCCAGCAGACTGTGCTCGTGAACCGCGAGGTCGCCCGCGGGGACGGTTCGTCGGCTCGGCTGAGCAAGTCGCCGCGCGAGATGTCGATGTCGTCGACCAGACTCACCAGTACCGATTCGCCTGCAACCGCCCGCTCGCGGGCCTGCGCTCCGATGGTGAGGGCCCGTACGGTCGAGCGCCGGCCACTGGCAAGGACAAGCACCTCATCGCCCCGTGCCAAGCTGCCCGATTCGATGCGCCCGGCATAGCCCCGGAAATCCGGTTCGGAAGCCCGACACACCCACTGTACCGGCAGGCGCAAGGGTGCCTGGGCGTCGGATTCGTGCGCCGGCGCGCGCTCGAGCAGCTCGATGAGCGTCGGGCCGTCGAACCAGGCGAGGCGCTCGTCGCGCTGCACCACATTGGATCCCTCCAGCGCGCTCAGGGGAATGAAATCGACCTGAACATGCAAATCGGGCTGGCACGCGAGCCAGTTTTGGAATTGCCCGACGATCCCGGAAAAGTGCGCCGAAGAAAAACCGACCTGATCCATCTTGTTGATTGCCACGATCAACTGGCGCACGCCCAGCAGACCCGCGATCGTCGCGTGACGCCGGGTTTGCGCCACGATGCCCTTGCGCGCATCGACGAGCAGCACGGCCGCATCCGCGGTCGAAGCCGCCGTGACCATGTTGCGGGTGTATTGCAGATGCCCGGGACTGTCGGCGATGATGAACTTGCGCCTTGCGGTCGCGAAGTAGCGATAGGCGACGTCGATCGTGATGCCCTGTTCGCGCTCCGCAATCAGCCCGTCGGTGAGCAAGGACAGATCCGGCGCGGAGAGCCCGCGCCGGCGCGCGTTGCGCTGCAGGTTCGCCAGGGTGTCCGTAAGCAGCGCCTTGCTGTCAAACAGCAGCCGCCCGATCAGCGTGCTCTTGCCATCGTCGACACTGCCGCAGGTGAGAAACCGCAGCACACCCCGATCCTCGCCCACCGCCCCGGCTTCCTCGTGAGCACCTTCGCCGATTGTGTCGCCACGTGCCATGTCAGAAATATCCTTCGCGTTTGCGCCGTTCCATGGACGCTTCCGACGTCTGGTCGTCCATGCGCGTGGCCCCGCGCTCGGTGAGCGTAGCGCCCGCGGTTTCGAGAATGATCTGTTCGTAATTGACGGCCGTCGAAGCCACCGGACAGGTGCAGGAGATGTCGCCCACCGTGCGAAAACGCACGCTTCGCTCTTCCACCTGCTCGTGGGCTGCGGCCGGCGTGAGCGCCGTCACCGGCACCAGCGTGCCGTCGCGACAAACAACGGCGCGCCGATGCGCAAAGTACAGAGAGGGCACCTCGAGCTCCTCGCGCGCGATGTACTGCCATACGTCGAGCTCGGTCCAGTTGCTAATGGGGAACACGCGCATGTGCTCGCCCGGTGCCACGCGCGCGTTGTACAGGTTCCACAGCTCCGGGCGTTGGTTCTTCGGATCCCACTGTCCCCAGCCGTCGCGGAAGCTAAACACGCGCTCCTTTGCGCGCGCCTTTTCCTCGTCGCGGCGCGCGCCGCCAATGCAGGCATCAAAGCCAAACTCGGCTATGGCGTCGAGCAATGTGACGGACTGGTATTTGTTGCGCGACTCCTGCGGCGTGCGCAGCACGACCCGGCCACGGGCGATCGATTCCTCGACGCTGCGCACGAGCAGGCGTTCCCGAAGTTGCGCGACGCGCCGGTCCCGAAACGCGATGACCTCGGGGAAGTTGTGTCCCGTGTCCACGTGCAGCAGCGGAAACGGAAAAGGCGCCGGCCGAAAGGCCTTGGTGGCCAGATGCAGCAGCACGATGGAATCTTTGCCGCCCGAAAAGAGCAGGACCGGATGGGTGCATTGACCGGCAACCTCCCGCAGTATGTGGATCGACTCGGCTTCGAGCCAGTCGAGATGCGACAGGCCGCGGCGGATTGCGCCGCTTGCCGCCACGGTCGTGCTCATGCCGCTTCCCGCAGGCGGATCGTCCGGGTCTCCGAGCGATGCAGGCCGCACTCCTTGGTGTCAGGGTCCTCCCACCACCAGCGCCCCGCGCGGGGCTGCTCCCCGACGCTGATCGCACGCGTGCAAGGCGCGCAGCCGATGCTCGGATAGCCCTGGTCGTGCAGGCTGTTGTAGGGCACCGCATTGGTACGCAGGTACTGCCAGACCTGCTGCTCGCTCCAGTCAAACAGGGGGTTGAATTTTTCCAGGCAGTAGGCCAGATCGTATTCGCGCGGCGCCAGCGCATCGCGCGTCACGGACTGCTGCGCACGCAGTCCCGTGATCCAAGCGCGCTTGGCCCAGAGCGCGCGCGCCAGGGGCTGGACCTTGCGCACCGCGCAGCAGGCCTTGCGGTTTTCCACGGACTGGTAAAAGCCGTTGACGCCATTGGCGCGAACAAGGTCGCTCAGCGCCTGCGGATCGGGGTGGACGGTCTCGAATGAGGCCCCGTAGTGCTCGCGTACCTTCTGCATCAAGGCGTACGTCGGCTCGGGCAAGCGACCGGTATCGAGGGTGACGATGGCAATGTCGAGGCGGCTCTTGCGGATGAGGTCGAAGACGACCATGTCCTCGGCGCCAAAACTCGTCGAAAAAACGGCGGGAGCCAGGCCGGCGGCTTCTTGCAGCAAGGCCAGGGCGGAAGCAACCGGGCTCTCCAGTCCGGACGGGGGATTCATCAGCATGGGGAAGCTCTCCGAAAAAGAGGCAGCGGGGGATCGACCGAGCCCTGATAGACATCCGAAAACGGGGAAAATGACTGCAGGGCGCGGACGGGATCGCAGTCCGCGCGCAGTGCAAAGCTGTCAAAACCCACCCGACGCAGCGCAAAGAGCTGGTCGGGCAGGATGTCACCCAAGGCACGCAGTTCCCCGCGCCAGCCGTAGCGATTGCGCAACAGCACCGCGCTCGAGTAGCCGCGTCCGTCGGTGAATTTGGGGAACTGCACGCCAAGGAGCGCAATCCAGTGGAAAAACTCGACGGCGCACGCCGGATCGTCGGTCGGCGTGAGCCAGATGCCGGCGCGGCCGCTGGCGCGCACGCGCTCGGTTTGCGCCACCACGAGTTCGAGCGGCAGCAAGGCACCGGGCGAACCGTCCCATTGGGCTGCGCTGTGGATGAGGCGCCAGCGGTCCGGGACGACGCGCGGCACCCCGCCCAACAGGCGAATGAGATGCGCGCCGTCAGACATTTTCGAGCTCGTCGTGCGTGCACGGCGCGGTGTAGACCGCGGATTTGAACGCCGCCAGCCCCACACGCGCCAGCGTTTGGACAAAGCGCTCCTGCGGCATTCGGACAGCGGCGTACAGCTCCAGGATCGTCGCCACAACGTCGGCAACCTGCGTTGCGGCAAATGCCGGACCGATCACGACCCCGATGGCCGTGCGCGCGGGATCCGGGCCGATCTGTCCGCCCAAGGTGATTTGATAGAACTCGGCGCCCTGCTTATCAACACCCAGGATGCCGATGTTGCCCACGTGGTGGTGGCCGCAGGAATTGATGCATCCAGAAATGTTGAGGCTGATCTCGCCCAAGTCGTGCAGATAATCGAGATCGTCGAAGCGCTCGAGCACCGCTGCCGCGATGGGAATCGACTTGGCATTGGCCAAGGCACAAAAGTCGCCACCCGGACAGCAAACAATGTCCGTTAGCAGTCCGATGTTGGGCGAGGCCAGCCCCAGCGCGCGGGCCTGGACCCACAACTCATAGAGCTCGTGCTGGGCAACGTCGGCCAGCACCACATTTTGTTCGTGCGTGATGCGCAGCTCGCCAAAGCAAAACCGGTCGGCCAGGTCTGCGAGCGCAAGCATTGTCGAGGCGTCGAGGTCGCCGGGCGCCCAGCCGGCCCGCTTGAGCGAGAGCGTGACGGCGGCATAACCGGGCACGCGGTGCGCGCGCACGCTGCGGCTATGCCAGCGCGCGAAGGCGCGCTCGGCCGCCATGCGCTCCTGCAGCACGCGCGAGTCTGCGGCCGGCGCCCCATAGGGGGGCGGCGCAAATCCTGTCGCGATCCGTGCGAGCTCGGCTTCGGTGACGGTGCCGGAGCCGTCTTGCAGAAAGGCGAACTCCTCATCGACTTGCCGCGCGAACTCTGAGGCGCCCAGCGCCCGCACGAGGATCTTGATGCGCGACTTAAACAAGTTGTCGCGTCGCCCATAGCGGTTGTAGACGCGCAGCAGCGCCTCGGTGTAGTTCAGCAGCTCGCGCCAAGGCAGCGCCCGGCGAACGATCGATCCGACGACAGGCGTTCGCCCCATGCCCCCACCCGCGAGCACGTCGGCCACGACCTCGCCGGCCGTATCGCGGTACAGGTAAAAGCCCAGATCGTGCATTGCCGTCGCGCAGCGATCCTCGTCGCGAGAGGCGCTGACAGCGATCTTGAACTTGCGCGGCAGAAAGGAGAATTCCGGGTGCACCGTGCTCCACTGGCGCAGCAATTCGCAATACGGGCGCGGGTCGACGGTTTCGTCCGGGGCGACGCCCGCAAACGGATCGCTCGTAATGTTGCGCACGCAGTTGCCCGATGTCTGGATGGCGTGCATCTGCACCTGGGCGAGGGCCGCAAGCACGTCGGGCACTTCCTCGATCTTTACCCAGTTGAACTGGATGTTTTGCCGCGTGCTGAAATGCCCGTAGCCACGATCCCAGGTCCGGGCGATGTCGGCCAAGGTACGGAGCTGGCGCGAGGCAAGCAATCCGTAGGGAATGGCAACGCGCAGCATCGGCGCGTGGCGCTGAACATACAGGCCGTTTTGCAGGCGCAAGGGACGAAACTCCTCGTCGCCCAGCTCGCCGGCTTGCCAGCGCGCGACCTGATCGCGGAACTGGACAACCCGCTCGTTGACGATGCGCTGGTCAAATTCCGAGTACCGGTACATGCGCGATCCTTCAGACCCAAAGAAGGCGCAGGCCGATGAGCAGCAGCATGCTCGCTAAGACCACCCGCAAGGTGCGCTCGGGCAGGCGCCCAGCCACGCGCGCCCCGAGGTGAATTGCCGGAAGCGAGCCGATCAGCAGGGCCGCCAGCATTTCCCAGTCGACCGTGCCCAGCGCCGCGTGGCCGAGACCGGCGACGAGCGTCAGGGGCACGGCATGCGCGATATCCGCCGCGACGATCTGGCGCGTCGGCAACACCGGGTACAGAAACAAAAGCGCAACCACGCCGATCGCGCCCGCGCCCACGGAGGTCAAGGTCACCAATGTGCCGAGCAGCGCACCCAAGGCCAATGTCGGCGTAGCGCGCGGCTCCGGATCGCCACCGAAGGCCACGAAGCACAGCGAATTCGTGCTCCCAAGCAAGCTCCGCTCGCCGCGGACGGTTGCAAGGCGAGCGCCCCACGCCTGGATCTGAGTGCGAAAGGCCAGGGCCCCGGCGGTTAGCAGCAAAGCCAACGCAAGGCCCGGGCGCAGCACCGAGTTGAACTGTGCTGCCTCCGGCTGCCATTGGCGCACCGCCGCGAGCGTAAGCACGGACGCAGGCACCGAGCCGAGCGCCAGCCAAGACACGATGGGCCAGCGAACCTGCCCGCGTCGCGCATAGGTCCATGCACCGCCCGATTTGGTGATTGCGGCAAACAGCAAATCCGTGCCGACGGCAATCTGGGCGGGCACTCCAAAGACGAGGGTGAGCAGAGGCGTCATGAGCGAGCCGCCGCCAACGCCTGTTGCGCCGACGACGAAACCGACAAGGGCGCCGCCCGCAATGAGTTGAGAAACCACAAAATTGCTCCGCAAGCTTTGTCGACAAGCAGCGCTCGCGGCGCCGGCCCGCGAGGGAAGCCGTCGGTTGCGGCGCTGCAAGATCTCGAGTTGTTTTGAAGGCTACGGGCTGGCGGCTGCTAGCGGAACAAACCGATGGCTATGTCAGTATGCGGCAAGCGCATAGCCTTTTTGTGCGGCAAATCGACCGCAAGGCGCGCGCGGTTACCCCGCATCGCCTAGGCTTGCTGCTCTAACTGCGCAAGGATCGCGCCCACGAGGAACCCGTCCATGCCGGGCAGCTCGCTCAGCACGGGCAAAACCCGGACGTGCACCTCGGGTTGGCGTGCCGTGAACTGACGCACCACATCGGGCAGGTCCTGCGCGACGTGCCCGCCTTGCGCCCAGAAGATGGGCGCGATGTCGATGCGGCGACATCCGGCGGCGGCCAACTGCGTGAGCGCCTGCTCGAGGTTGGGGCTTTGCAACTCGAGAAAAGCGAGCTGCACGGATGTGCTCGGGCGCGCCTGCGCAAGCGCCTCTTGCAGCCGCTGCAACGGTTGCACCCAGCGCGCGTCGCGCGCGCCGTGCGCAAACAAGATGATGGCATCTGTCCTGCTCATGGTTCGTGCGGCCGTGCCCTGCCTACCGCCCGTGGTAGGCCCCGATCCGTCCGGGGCTGGCAAGCTCCCGTCCGTATGTATTATGGCTGCCTGCATGCCTACCGATGTCCGGGCGGGCACCGGCGATGCGGTCGGCGAGAAAATTGACGGGAGAGATCAATGGCATCTGTGAATAAAGTGATTTTGGTGGGCAATCTCGGCCGCGATCCGGAGACCCGCTACAGCCCGGAGGGCGCCGCGATGACGAATATCTCGCTGGCGACGACCTCCCAGTGGAAGGACAAGAACACCGGGGAGAAGCGCGAGGAAACCGAATGGCACCGGGTGGCCTTTTTCGGGCGCCTCGCGGAGATCGCCGCCGAGTACTTGCGCAAGGGTTCGCAGGTCTACATCGAGGGGCGGCTGCGCACACGCAAATGGCAAGACAAGGAGACGGGCCAGGATCGCTATGCCACCGAAATTGTCGCCGACGCGATGCAAATGCTCGGCTCCCGCGCGGCAGCGGCGCCTGGCGCCGAGGAGGAGCCACGCTCCTCGCGCCCGAGCGCGCCGCGCGCCGGCGCCGGGGCGGGCAAAGCCGCTGCCAAGGAGCCGGCCGGGGGCGGCGTCGCGGACCTCGACGACGACATTCCGTTTTGAAGCAGTTGCGCGGTCAGCTCTGCTCCGGGCGGGAGCCGTCTGCCGGTTTTTCCCCCTGCAGCAGGGCAAGGATCTCCTCGTGCAAGGTTCCGCTTGAGGCGATCAGGGATGGCTGGCTGAGCGGATCGCCTCCGCTCCAGCTCGTAACACGGCCGCCGGCACCCTCTATCACGGGCACCACCGCGGCAACGTCCCAGTAGGAAAGTACCGGATCGAGCATGGCATCGGCGCCGCCGGTCGCAAGGGCAAAATAGCCGAAGCAATCGCCCCAGGTGCGCGCCAGGGCCGCGCGTTGCACGATGCGAAGCATCGAAGGGTCGGAGTCCTCGTCGCGGGAGCCGGGCAGCGCTGTGGCCAGCACCGTGGACTGCGCCAGCGTGCGGGCGGCGCGCACCCGCGCCTGGCGTCGCGTTCCATCGGCACCGAACAAGGTGGTACCGCGACGGTGCCCGATGAGGGCAAAACCTGCGGCCGCGTGCGCGATGCATCCCAGTACCGGTCGGTGGCCGTCGCCGTCATCACGCTCCAGCGCGATGAGCGTGCCGAAGAGAAAACAGTTGCTGATGAACGCCTTTGTGCCATCGATCGGGTCGAGGATCCAGCGATAACGCCCGCCCGGGCGTTCGCCGTACTCTTCGCCGACGATGCCGTGCTGGGGATAGCGGGTTTCGATGAGCCGGCGCAGCGCAGCTTCGGCCTCGCGATCGGCCTTTGTTACGGGCGATGCGTCTGCCTTGATGTGCACGCGCGCGCCCGCAAGAAAATAGGGACGGATGACACAAAACGCCTGGCCGATGAGTTCGTGCATGAAGGCAGTGAACTCGCGCTCCTCGTGGGCGTCCAGCGGTGCGCTAAAACACTTCCAGTTCACAGGACCTCCATCGCCCTTTGGTCTCATCGTGCCCGGCTGCAGACGTTTTTCGCGGACGCCGGTCATGGTACTGGCCGGCAAGCCCGCTTGGGGAGGGGCTTACACTGCGCGGTGCACAAAAAATCCTCCCGAACGCATCGGAGTTTTTTTCTCAAATGGCATTGCCTTCCGACACGGCCCGGGGCGAGGGCGGCGGTGAAGCCGGCGCTGTGGCGTCGCCGCCCGCGGTGCGCCTGACGAGCGCGCGCCCGGCCCTGGGAGCGGCTCAGGGAACGCTGATTCTGGGAGCGCTGGGCGTCGTCTACGGCGATATCGGAACGAGCCCGCTATATACGTTAAAGACGGCCTACGAGGCCGCAGGTGGCGCCTCTGCCGAGATTGCCCTGGGCCTGCTGTCTTTGATTGTCTGGACCTTGATCATCGTTACGTCGGTAAAGTACGTGGCGCTGGTCATGCGTGCCGACAACGACGGGGAGGGCGGAATCCTCGCGCTCATGGCGCACCTGGCCTTCAAGGGCCGCGAGCGACCCCTTGTGGTGGGCATCGGCGTGCTGGGGGCCGCCATGCTCTATGGCGACGGGGCCATCACGCCGGCCATCTCCGTATTGAGCGCGCTCGAGGGCCTGAAGCTGCCCGCGCCCGCTGTGGGACCGTTCGTCTTGCCCCTTGCGGTGCTGGTGTTGCTTGCTTTGTTCGCATTTCAGCGTCACGGCACATCCGTGATCGGACGACTCTTCGGCCCCATCATGGTCGTATGGTTCCTTTGCATTGCCGCGCTCGGCATTGCATCGGTTGTGCTGCGGCCGACGGTTTTGCGGGCCTTGTGGCCGGGCTACGCGGTGCAGTACCTTGGCACGCATGGATTTACGGGTTTTTCGGTTCTCGGCTCGGTTTTTCTGTGTGCGACCGGCGCCGAGGCCCTATATGCGGACATGGGCCACTTCGGTGCGCGACCCATTCGGCTTGGTTGGTACTGGCTGGTATTCCCGTCGCTGGTTTTGAGTTACGCGGGCCAGACCGCGCTGGTACTCGAGCGGGGCGTGCAGCGTGACGACAACCCCTTTTTTCTTCTCGCCCCCGGGTGGGCTCAGTTGCCTTTGGTCGGCCTGGCCACGGCGGCCACCATCATCGCCAGCCAAGCGATCATCAGCGGGGTCTTTTCTATGACCCGCCAGGCGATCCAACTCGACTTGTGTCCCCGCCTGAGTGTGACCCAGACCTCGGAAGTCGGCTACGGCCAGATCTACATTGGCGTCGTCAACTGGCTGTTGGCTCTGTTTACGCTTGGCCTGGCTTTGGGCTTTGGCTCCTCGGACAACCTCTCCGCAGCCTATGGGATAGCGGTATCGATCACGATGCTGCTCACGACCTTGCTGATGTTTCGTGTCATGCACGAACAGTGGCGTTGGCGCCTTGGGCTGGTCATCGCCATCGCGGTGCCCTTGTTTCTCGTCGACTCGTCCTTTGCCGCGGCCAACTTGACGAAAGTGCGCGAGGGCGGCTGGGTACCGCTGGTGGCCGGGGCGGGCATTTACTTCCTGATGCAGGCTTGGCGAACAGGGCGCAAGGCGATGCTGCGACAGCTCGAGCGCGAGACCTTGCCGCTTTCCGTGTTCCTGAGTTCGTTGCAAGACATTCCCCGGGTTCCGGGAACCGCCGTGTACCTCGCCCGCCGGCTCGACATCGTCCCGCTCGCGCTGCTGCACAGCCTCAAGCACTACGCCGTCTTGCACGAGCGCAACGTCCTGCTGCACGTGCTCACCGAACAGTCGCCGCGGGTGGCCGCGCGCGACCGCATGCAGATCAGCACTTTGGGGCCGGGTTTTTATCGGATCGTATTGCGCTACGGTTTCATGGAGTACCCGGACCTTCCGGTTGCTCTGGCGCATTGTTCGCTTGATGCACAGGGCTTCGACATGATGCGAACGACATTTTTCTTGTCGCGCGAGACGGTGGAGCGCAAACCCGGGCGGCGCCTCCAGGGCGTTGCACGCCGCCTCTTCACCTGGATGCACCGCAACGCCACCGATGCCACCGAGTTCTTCCGCATCCCGCGCAATCGCATCGTCGAGCTCGGCGCGCGCATCGAGCTTTGACCCCGGCGCGAGTCTGCGCTGCGGCAACCGGCGCACCTTATAATTCAACCAGTTGCGAATTTCTGCGAGTCCCGCGATGCCGATTTACGCCTACAAGTGCTCGAGCTGCCAGCACGAGCTCGACGTGCTACAGAAAATCTCCGATGCCCCGCTTAGCATTTGCCCGCGCTGCGGTGCGGCCACTTTTTTCAAGCAGCTCACCGCCGCGGGCTTCCAACTCAAGGGAAGCGGCTGGTATGTGACGGACTTTAAGAACCGTCCCGAGCCCGAAGCCAAGCCGGGGAAGAAGTCCGACGAGGTCAAGCCGGGCGCCGCAACGGAGCAGACCAAAGCGGCCGAGACCGCCTCGACGCCCTCCCAGGAGTCGGCGGCTGCCAAACCGTCCGCACCTGCCAATGCGGCTTCCGCACCGCGCGATGCGGGCGGTGGCTCGACGGCCAGTTGACCGGCTCGGACCAAAGGCGGGACTGCGCCGATGTTCAAGCGCTACCTCATGACGGGCCTGCTGGTGTGGGTTCCGCTCGCGCTGACGCTGTGGATCCTGGACTTTGTCATCACGTTCATGGATCCGATCGTATTGCGCCTGCCGCCGGCCCTGCGACCCGAGCAATGGTTGGGGTTTCGGGTGCCGGGGTCTGGGCTGGTGCTGGCCGCGATCATCGTCTTTCTGACGGGCATGCTCGCGGCCAACATCATTGGGCAGCGATTTGTGGTTTGGTGGGAAGCGATGCTCGGCCGGATCCCCATCGTATCGAGCATCTATCGCAGCGTGAAGCAGGTGTCGGACACCCTGTTGGCGCAAAACGGGCATTCGTTTCGCCGAGCGGTGCTGGTTGAATTCCCGCAGCGCGGACAGTGGGCCGTCGGATTCGTTGTCGGGGCTGCCGGAACGCGGATCGCCAAGCACCTTTCGGCCCAGTCGCTAACGGTGTACGTACCGACTGCACCGAACCCGACGTCGGGCTATACACTCATTTTGCCGGCGAGCGAAGTGCACGATGTCGAGATGAGCGTGGATGAGGCGCTGAAGTTCGTCATTTCGATGGGCGTCGTGGTGCCTCCAGCGTCTGCCCGACCGCACTCCTTGCCGCCGGCCGCCGCCGATTCCATCGGCAAGGTCTAGTCCTTGACCTGCCCGAATTTGTCGGCCCGGCCGGAGCTGGGTATTCATCGGATACGCACCTGACGGAGAACTTATGCGCACGGAGTACTGCGGCTTGGTTGACGAACGCTACATCGGCCGCGAGGTGACGCTGTACGGCTGGGTGCATCGTCGGCGCGACCACGGGGGCGTGATTTTTATCGACCTGCGCGATCGCGAGGGGATCATTCAGATCGTGTGCGATCCGGATTTGCCGGAGATGTTCCGCCGAGCCGAGACGCTGCGCAGCGAATACTGCGTGTCGATCTCGGGTCTGGTGCGCGCCCGGCCGGCCGGGACTACAAATGCTGCACTCACCTCGGGCGGTGTCGAGGTGCTGTGCCGCCAACTGGCCGTTCTCAACCCTTCGCTTCCACCACCGTTTTTGCTCGACGACGATGAGCTTTCGGAGACGACGCGTCTGACGCACCGCGTGCTGGATCTGCGACGCCCCGCGATGCAACAGAATCTGCGTCTTCGCTATCGGGTCGCCATGGCGGTGCGCCGCTATCTCGATTCGAAAGGCTTTCTGGACATTGAGACACCGATGCTCACCAAGAGCACGCCGGAGGGTGCGCGCGACTATCTCGTGCCATCGCGCGTTCACGAGGGAATGTTCTTTGCGCTGCCGCAGTCACCGCAACTGTTCAAGCAGTTGCTCATGGTTGCCGGCTACGACCGGTATTACCAGATCGTCAAGTGCTTTCGCGACGAGGACCTGCGCGCGGACCGCCAGCCCGAATTTACGCAAATTGATATCGAGACTTCGTTTCTCGACGAGCAGCAGATCCGCGAGCTCATGGAAGCCATGATTCGCGACGTTTTTCGCGAAGTGCTCGGTGCCGCGCTTCCGCACCCTTTTCCCGTGATGCGCCATGCCGAGGCGATGGAGCGCTTTGGCTCCGACAAGCCCGATCTCCGGGTCAAGCTGCAACTCACGGACTTGACCGACGTGATGAAGGACGTCGATTTCAACATCTTTCGCTCGGCTGCCGGCCTCAAGGACGGCCGGGTGGCCGCGCTGCTCGTTCCGGGCGGTGGCGCGCTGGCGCGCTCGGAAATCGACGCCTACACCCAGTACGTCGCAATCTACGGAGCCAAAGGTCTGGCATACATCAAGGTGAACCAGCGCGCGCAAGGTCGCGAGGGTCTGCAATCGCCGATCGTGAAGAGTCTGCACGACAGGGCGCTTGCGGCCATTGTCGAGCGCACCGGGGCGCGCGACGGGGATTTAATCTTCTTTGGCGCCGACCGCTCCAAAATTGTGGCCGACAGTCTGGGTGCGCTGCGCACGCGCATCGGCCACTCCGAATTCGGCCACCAGCGCGGTCTGTTCGAGGCGGGATGGCAGCCGCTGTGGGTCATCGATTTTCCCATGTTCGAGTTCGATGAAGACGAGCGGCGCTGGGTTGCCGCCCATCACCCCTTCACTGCACCCAAGGACGGCCACGAGGATTTGCTCGAGACCGATCCGGGTCGATGCCTGGCAAAAGCCTACGACCTGGCCCTCAACGGCTGGGAGATCGGCGGCGGCTCGGTGCGCATCCATCGCGAGGAGATCCAAAGCAAGGTGTTCCGTGCCCTGAAAATTGGCCCCGAAGAGGCGCGCAGCAAGTTCGGGTTTCTGCTCGATGCCTTGCGCTACGGCGCGCCGCCCCACGGGGGAATCGCCTTTGGCCTGGACCGGATCGTGACCATGATGGCCGGTGCCGAGTCCATACGCGACGTCATCGCCTTCCCCAAGACCCAGCGCGCCCAGTGCCTGCTCACGCAGGCGCCTTCGCCCGTTGATGAGAAGCAGCTGCGCGAGCTGCACATTCGTTTGCGCCATGCCGAGCCCAAGCCGATGTCGTAGCGGGGCGCGGCACCCGGCGACCGGCTGCCAGCCATGAAGCCAATAAAGTTACGAGTCGCGACCTACAACATTCACAAGGGAGTGACGACTTTCCGCCGGCGCTCGCGCGTGGCCGAGCTGCGTTCGGCGCTGCACCGCATCGACGCCGACCTGGTCTTCTTGCAGGAGGTGCAGGAGCGCAACGAGCCGTTTGCGCGCACCGGGGCGGAGCGTTGGCGCTCGGGGCAGCTCGATGCATTGGCCTCCAGCGGATACGAGCATCGTGCCTACGGAATCAACGCCGTGTACGCGCACGGTCACCATGGCAATGCCATTCTCTCGCGCTGGTCGATCGAACACTTCGCCAACCACGATATCTCGGACCACATGCTGGAGCGCCGCGGCATGCTCCACGCCGTGGCGCGCATGCCGGGTAAAGGATCGCGCGGCATTCACCTGATTTGCGCGCACTTCGGACTCGCCAAGCGCAGCCGCATGCGCCAGGCCGAGTGGGTGGCCCGATTCATCGAGCGCGAGATTCCCCCCGCAGCGCCCCTGATTTTGGCGGGCGATTTCAACGACTGGCAGCGCGGAGTCGACGCTCAGCTGCGGCAGCGCCTGAGCATGCGCGAAGTCTGTGACGAGATGCAGGCGACGGCCTGGCTGGGGGGGCTGCTGCCATGGCGCAGGCCCTTGCAGGTCGCACGAACTTTTCCGAGTCTCGTTCCGTTTCTTACACTCGACCGCATCTACGTGCGCGGACTGCGTGCACGCGGCGCGTTGGTGCCGCGCGGCCGCTCCTGGGCCCGATGTTCGGATCATGCCCCGCTCATCGCCGACCTGGAGCTCTGATGCGCGCGTCATCGGGCGCGATAGCAAGAAGAATTGCCGGCACCTTGCGACCGCTCATGCGGCCGCATTTCACGGACGGTAACCGCATTCGGCTGCTCGGCTCGGCCCAGCACTACTTCCCGGAACTGCTCGCGGCGATCGCAGGCGCCCGACGTCTTGTGCACCTGGAGACGTACATTTTCGCCGACGACGATGTCGGTCGCAGCGTGGTCGACGCGCTTGCCGCGGCGGCACGACGCGGGCTGGAGGTGCGGGTGCTCATCGACGGTTTCGGCGGCGGCGAATTCGCGCGGCAGCTTGCCGTGCGCCTCCCGGAAGACGGGGTTCAGGTGCGTATCTACCGTCCACAGCGCTGGTGGCGGCCGAGGCGCCAGCTGCTGCGGCGCATGCACCGCAAGCTCGTCGTGGTTGACGATCGCCTCGCCTTCCTGGGCGGGATCAACATCGACGACAACCCGCTGCGCGACGAGTTCACCGGTGAGCCGATCGGGCCGCGCTTTGACATCGCCGTCGAATGCGAGGGGCCGATCGTCGCGGCCATCGCGACGGCCATGCGGCGCCTGTGGTGGGGGGTGGCCGTGGCCAACTGGCGCGAGATCTCCGAACCTCCGCCGCGCCGAGTGCGCCCCCCCCGCCCCTTGCAAGGAGGGGTGCGCGCGGCCCTCCTGCTGCGCGATAACTTTCGCAATCGGCGCAGTATTGAGCACAGCTACCTCGGGTCGCTGCGCGCCGCGCGGCGCCAGATTTTGTTGGCGAGCGCCTATTTTTTACCCGGCCGCCGCTTTCGCGGCGCCCTGGTCCGTGCGGCCCGTCGAGGCGTGCGCGTGCGTCTGTTGCTGCAAGGGCGGGTCGAATATCGGCTGCAGCATTATGCGCAGCGCGCGCTCTACGGCCAGCTGCTTGCCGCCGGCATCGAGATCTACGAGTACCGGCGTAGCTACCTGCATGCCAAGGCGGCGGTGGTCGACGAGGACTGGGCCACGGTAGGCTCGAGCAATATCGATCCGCTGAGCTTGCTCCTGGCGCGCGAGGCCAACGTGGTCGTGCGCGCGCGTGAGTTTGCCGAGGAATTGCGCGGGCTTATCGAGTCGGCCATGGGCGACGGCGCGCGCCTTCTGCACGCCTCGGATTTCGCCCGCCGCTCGTGGCCCGAGCGAGTGCGCGATTGGATCGCCTACGGTTTGGTGCGAGCGGCAACCGTTGTGCTGGCTCGCGGAAACAATTACTGACGACGGCGAAGCAGCACGATCGGCCCCTCGGCGTACAGCACGTCGGCCGACACGCTCGGGTCGAACCGATCGGTACGCGTGAGCGCCATTTCTCCCGGTGCGGGGGGGCGTGCGGGTGTGATCTCTCGGCGATAGACACTGAAGCTAGGGGCGGCGATCTGCCACTGCACAACGGTGCCCGGCAATTGGGCCGCCACCTGTCCCGCGTGTTTCACGGGACCGTTGAGCATTTCTCCCGCCCAGGGAATCAACCCCCAGCCCAAGGCCAGCGCCAGCGCCCCGCTTGCGGCCAGCGCCCTGCGCAATGGCGGCCCGGCGCGGTACGCAAGCAAGCCCAGGGCCGCCAAGGCGCCGGCCAGCGTGAGCGCGTAGTAGGCGTAGTGGGAGCGGGTCGCGATCGTCGTTGCCCTTGCGGCGAGCGCGGCATAAAAAGCCAGGCGCGGATCGGTGGTCGTCGCACTCAATTCCCGGACGAGCGCAGGCACCAGCGGCAGCGCGAGCAGCAACAGGCACGGCAGCCACAACAAGCGGGCGCTTCCGGCGCCCTCCCGGGCCCGACACGCCAGCAAGAGGAACACCGGCGTCATGCCGTAGAGCAGATAATGGGGTAGCTTGGTGCCCGAGAGCGAAAAAAAGACGAAAACAAAGCCAAACCAGATCACCAAGTAGCGCGCCAAGGGGTCGCGCCAGTCCTCCGGCAGGTGCCGCAGCGCGCGCAGCAACAGTCCCGACCATGGCAAAAGCAACAATGGCGCAACGGCGAAGTAGTACCACAGGGCGCCGCCGTGCCCCTCGAGGGTGCCGCTAAAGCGCTCCAGGTTGTGGCGCAGCAAAAAACCATCCACGAATGCGCGGCCATGAAGAATGAGTTGCGCCAGGTACCAGGGTCCGGACAGAGCCAACAGCAGCAGCCAGCCCAGCGGATCAAACGCCGCGCGTGCCCAGTCGCGCCAACGCCGTGCCATCGCGCAGTAGCCGAGGCTGACAGCGAAGGGGATCAGAATGGCGATGGGCCCCTTGGTCAGGGTGCCCATCGCCATCCAAAGGTAGACGCGGCGCAAGGCCACGGGGCGTCCGCTTCCCTCCAAGTGGCGCCAAAGATCGAACATGGTCGCCGCCAGCAACGCGTTGAGCAGCGCATCGGCGGTAGCTGCCCGGCCCATCGCCATCACGCCCAGGCTCGTCGCCGCAATCCAGCCGGCAAGCAGGGCGCTATTCGAGCCCAGGCGTGGCGTCGCAAAGCGCACAATGGCCGCAACCCATCCCAGTGCGGCCAGCGCGGAGGGCAGGCGCAGCGCAAACTCGTTGAGCCCCAACACACTCACGCTCAGGGCCTGCAGCCAGTAGATCAGTATCGGCTTGTCGTAACGGGGCACGCCGTTGAGGGTGGTTGAAACCCAGTCGCCGCTTTGCAGAATTTCTCGTGTTGCTTCGGAAAAAGCCCCCTCATCCACGTCAAAGAGCGGGTACAGCCCCAGTGTGGGCAACAGCAACAGGGCGCAGGCCAACAGCAGCCACGCAAGGGCGAAGCGCGGCTCGCCCGGAGTGCGCGCCGTGCTCGCAGGCTGGCTCACGGGCGGGCTGCACCACTCTGGCGCTCGCGCAGTGCGCGCCAGAGTGTCGCGACGGCGGTGCCAGCGCCTATGACAACGGCGAGCCATTGCAGCGGCAGCGCAAGGGGATAGCCCGTGTCGGCGGCGGCCAGGGAAGCGGCACAGGCCAAAACGATCAGGGCCAACGCGATGCGCGCGCTCGCATGGCGCCAGAACGGCCAGCGCTGCGCGGCGAGCGTGCCCGCCAGCGCGGCGAGCATTCCGAAGAGCGCCCCCCCGAAAACGTCTGCTGGCCAGTGCGCGCCCACCATCACGCGCGAGGCGGCGGCCAGCAGCGCCGCGCACAGCAAGGCGAGCGCCGCTAGCGGCCGCTCGCGCAGTCCTTCGGTTCCGAGAACGACCACGGAGGCGACGAGAAAGATCGTAATGGAGTGTCCCGAAGGAAAGGAGTTGTGGCCGCTCAGAACCGGCCCCTGAATGCGAAAACTCGACAAATCAAGCACGCCGGCAGGCCGCGGTGCAGCCACGAGCCACTTTCCGCAGCGAGAGAATGCCGCGGCGAGCGGCGTAGCGTACAGGGCCGCGGCCAGCACTTGGGGGGCGCGCCGCAGCAAGGTGGCAAGCAGCATCACGGCAACCAAGCCGTGGCCCAGCAGGGTCAGGCAACTGGGCACCGACTCGGGCAGCCAGCGCGCGGAGGCGTGGTTGATCGCCAAAAACCACTGGCGATCGATTCCGGTATCCGCGGCCGTTATCGCCGCGGCCAATGCGCAGGCGGCGGCAAAGCCCAGGAAGAGGCGGAAAACGGGTGCGCGCAGCATCGCCGGGCGATTTTACCGGTGCGCTGCCGCAGGTTTTTCTACAACGCGTGGAGACATCCGCACGATCAGACCTACATGTTGTGTCGATGCCGCTTGCGATGAACAAATTCATGTGCAGCGAACAGACGCATTGCCTCTGGGAAATGTTGCGTCGACCCAAGAAAATCGAATTTTTCCCTCTGAAAACGCTTGATTCTCGTCGCAAATCGCATAGTATTGCGGTCACGCAACGAGAGCGCTCTTTGAGTACCCTCTGCAAGCAACAAGAACGCTGTCGCTGTATTCGTCATTCCCAACCAGGAGATCGTTGATGGCAACTGCCAAGAAGGCAAAGAAAGCAGCAAAGAAATCCTCGGCCAAGAAGGCCTCGAAGAAAACGGCGAAGAAGGTTGCGAAGAAGGCGCCGGCCAAGAAGGTCGCAAAGAAAAAATCGGCACGCAAGCCCAATGCGGCGTTCATGAAGCCGCTCACCCCCGTCGGCCCCTTGGCGGCGGTGATCGGTTCCAACCCGCTGCCGCGCACCGAGGTGACCAGCAAGATCTGGGCCTATATCAAGAAGAACAAGCTGCAAGACCCGGTGAACCGCCGCAACATCAATGCTGACGACAAGCTGCGCCCGCTGTTTGGCGGCAAGTCGCAGGTTTCGATGTTCGACCTTACCAAGTTCGTCAGCAAGAACCTCAAGTAAGACCGAGTCGAGCGGGCGGTTGCGCCCACGAACCGGGCCCGTGGAGCCTTGCGCTGCACGGGCCCGATTTGCTTTTTTGCGTTCCTTCGGCGGGCGATGTCGGCTCTTTGCGCGCCGACGATCTTAGGCCTGAGCCCAGCGTGAATACCGTGGAAGCGTAGCCTGCAGAAAGGCCATCTGGTCGGCCAGAATGCGCCGGTTGCTCAGGATGAAGCCCTCGTTGCGGCACACCGCGTAGGGTACGTACAGCAGGGGCATTCGCGCTTCTTCGGGACTGCGATTGCCCTTGCGGGTGTTGCAGGAGCGGCAGGCCGTAACCACGTTCGTCCACTCGTGGCGACCCCCCCGGGATACCGGCACGATGTGCTCGACCGTCAGGTCCGGGTCACTGCAATGCGCGCCGCAATAGGCGCATACGTGGCGATCGCGGGCGAAGAGCCGGTGCTTGGTCAGGCCCACATGGCTGCGCCCGCCGGGGCTGCGATGGCGCCCGCGGATCATGACGATGGAACTGCTGACGACGCAGGAGCGTTCGCCCGATAATTCCTGGAGGCCCCCGGTAAGGGAAAAGAGGCGTTCGCCAAGATCGTTTACGACCTTGCCGCAAGCGTAGTATCGCGCTGCACGGGGCAGCGCCGCCCACCGCACCGGCTGCCCGTGGGAGTCAACAATCAGAATGCGGGGTGGGTACTCGGTTCCGCGCATAAGCGCATATTGCCACTTCGGAATAAGTTTTGCATGGCCAAGGGTGCTGCCGCACTTCGGAAGGCACGGCTCGCATCGCAAGCGCTGCCTGCCAGCGGGCTTCCTGCGCTCGATTCTGGCCAGGAGATCGAACTCAAGCTCAAGCTGCGTCCTCAGGACGTATCCGCGCTGCGCGCGCGGCTGAACCGCCTGGGCCGAGCGCGCAAGGAGCACATCGACAGCGTGTATTTCGACACGTCGGACCAGCGTCTGGCGCAAAGCAAAGCGGCGCTGCGACTGCGCGCCATTGGCACGGGCCGCGCGCGTCGATGGGTCCAGACCGTCAAGACGCAGGACTCGGAGGCAGCGCTGAGTGTGCGCGGCGAGTGGGAGCGCCCTGCGCCCGGGGGGCGCATCGACCTTGCCTCGCTGACAGATTCTCCTCTGGGACAGCTCTTGGGGCCGGAACTCGCGAATCTGCGTCCGGTTTTCCGGACGAGGTTTGTTCGTTCGGCCTGGACCCTCGTCTGCGACGATGCGCAGGTCGAAGCCGTCATCGACCTGGGCGAAATCCGGGCCAAGGATCGTGCCGAGGCCATCTGCGAAGCGGAGCTCGAGCTGCGGGCCGGGGCGCAGCAAGCGCTGCTCGATCTGGCGTTGCGACTGTCCGGCTCCGAGGGAAGGCGCCGATCCGACCTGAGCCTGCTGCCCTATGGCATCTCCAAGGCGGCACGCGGCTATCGGCTGGCACTCGGTCGCGGCCCGACACCGTTTGCCGCGGGCTCTTCCATGGTGCACCGAGCCTTCGCGCCCGAAATGCGCGTCGGCGCAGCAGCGCGTCGCCTCGTTGCGCTGGGGATGACGACGATGTTGGCCAATGCTGCGGATTTTTCCGCGGCTGGGGACCCGGAATTCGTTCACCAGGCGCGCGTTGCCATGCGGCGCATGCGTGCGGGCCTGGATTTGTTGGGTTCTGGGGCCGAAGTGCCGCCGCATTTGCGCCGCAGCCTGCAGCTCTGGGCCGGGCGATTTGGGGTCGTGCGGGACTGGGACGTGCTCTGCGGCGAGCATCTCCCACCCCTGGCATCGGCTGCCGGGCCAAGCAGTGCGCCAGTCTGGAAGCGCCTGTGTGCAGCGGCCGCAGCGCGGCGCGACGCCGCGCGCGAGGCCCTTTGGCGCCAGTTGCAATCCCCGCCATTTGCGGAGTTTGCGTTGCGTGCGCTGCGCTGGAGTGGCAGCGCTCCGGCCAAGGCCAGCAAGCGGCTTGCGAGCCTAGCGCCCAAGGCGGTGCGGGTGCGACAGCGCCGTTTGACCGCTACCGCGCGCTCCTTTGCGCAGCTCACGATCCGGCGTCAGCATAAAGCCCGCATTCAAGCCAAGGCGTTGCGCTACGGCATCGAGATGCTGCACGCGAGCTTGCCCAAGCGGATTCGTCGCCTCGGACTCCCGGCGCTGGAGCGATTTCAAGACGCCGCCGGCGGTGCGCGCGATGCGCTGATTGTGGAAGCGGTCGTGGCGCGTCTGAGCCGCTCGCCGGCGGTTCGGCAGCAGGTCGGCGATTGGGCCCATAGACAGCGGGCTGCGGCCATCGCACGCGCGCAGCGGCTGGCGGCCGATTTGAAGGATCTGCGCTGAAGCCTAGCCGCAAGCGGGGCGCAGGTCGGTGCGAATCTGCGCGGCTCGATCCACGAATTCGGTACGATGCGCCGCCTGCGAATCGCGAAACGGGTTTAGTGCGGGCCGCACGGCATTGCCCTGACCAAACCCGATTCCGGCCTGCATGGCGCGTTCAACCTGCTCCTGGCTCTGCAGGCCCGCAACAATCAGCCATTGTTCGGAGATGCCCGCGACGCGCGCTTCCAGGGCGAGGTTGTCCCAGGCCTCGGCGACATTGGAGCTCGGCGCCAGAATCTTGGCGAAATCCGGCTGCACAAGCCCAAATGCGCTCAGCTCCATCACCAGCCGGGGCGAAGTAATCCGCAGTCCGACCGGTATGCGCTGCGCTCGCAAGTAATCGACGAACGCGCGGACCCGGTAGCTCGAGCGTACGAGCTCAACGGAACCGCGCAGAATTACCGTGAGTCGGTGGGCCACCAGGGCGTGCGCGCGCAACTGCGCGTCGATGCGCTCGTCGTACTTTTGCACCGTGCCGAAGGACAGGGTGACCCCGACTTGCTCGCATTCTTCGCGCGCAAGCAGCCCAAGGGCGCGACGCAGTCCCAACAACTGGATGCGTGACCATTGCACCGGGTTTGGCTCAAAGCCGTCGGTCCAAAGATACAACTCGTCGAACCATCGCTCGCGCGTCTGCAGCGAGCGCGTGGGCCATACCGTCGCACACACGGCGCCGGCCTGCGCATTCGTCTTGCCGCTGATCGTTTGCGCCGGCCAGCGGTGCACGGTGGACAGGGACATTGCTGCCAACGGGGAGGAAGCCTGCGTCACTGCGCGCAGACGCGCGATCGAGCGCGCCCGTGGGGATTGGAGTTCGGATGGATGCGACCGCAAGCCCCGCCGCGACCGCGGGCGCGTAGTTTCGGCATCTTCGGCATCGGTCTCCAGTGCATGTCTCGACGATACCGGTTCCGTCTGGCGTTGGGACCCACCCCAATGCGAGAGATAACTGCCTTCTAGCCCGCCAACTTGGCATTGGCGGGGGATTGGAGCAGAATCCGTTTTATGCTGCACTGCAGAAAACAGGCAACCTACCGTGCATAACGTGCTCTCGGCCCTGGTGCCGCAATCGGTGGCCATCGTTGGGGCAACCGAGCGGGTCGGCGCGCTTGGGCGTGACGTCTTTCGCAACGTCTTGGCTGGCGGATTCCGCGGCGACGTGTTCGCGGTCAACCCCAAGCACACGCAAGTTCTCGAACACCGCTGCTATGCCAGCCTGACGGATCTGCCGTCGGCGCCCGATCTGGTCGTTGTGGTTACGCCCGCGGCGGCGGTGCCGCAAGTGATGCGAGAGGCCGCCCAACGAGGCGTGGCCGGGGTTTTGGTTCTGTCCGCGGGCTTTGCCGAGGTGGGGCCCTCGGGCCTGGCGCTTCAGGAAGAAGCACTTGCGCGCGCCCGCGAAGCCGGGGTGCGCGTTATTGGCCCGAACTGCCTGGGTTTGATGCGGCCTTCGATCGGGTTGAACGCGACGTTTGCTCGCACCGCCGCGCGCAGTGGCAACATCGGACTGGTTTCTCAGTCGGGCGCCGTGGCTGCCGCCTTGCTCGACTACGCCTGGTCGGCGGGCTTCGGATTTTCGTCGGTCATCACGACCGGCGACGGTTCGGATGTCGAATTCGGAGACCTGCTCGATTTTCTT
>Ga0187769_10000421_pt1 | contig 23435 bp, 23 predicted proteins | sample 0116_SJ02_MP02_1_FD_133140 | JGI IMG/M metagenome (GOLD analysis project Ga0187769, IMG submission 133140) | Tropical peat soil microbial communities from peatlands in Department of Meta, Colombia - 0116_SJ02_MP02_10_MG | ecosystem: Environmental > Terrestrial > Soil > Wetlands > Peat | place... | reverse complement strand
GGCCAGCGCCGGATAGACGATCGCCGGGCGGATATTGGCGAACAGGCCGAGCTCCTTGCGCAGCCGCAGGAGCCCCGCTTCCGGCCGCGCCTCGTAAGGCACTCTGTCCCACTGCGGCCCGCCGACCGCGCCGAAAATCACCGCGTCGGCGGCGTGCGCCTTGGCCATAGTGGCGTCGGTGATAGCGACCTTGTGCACGTCATAAGAGGCGCCGCCGACCAGCCCATCTTCGGTCTTGAAATCGGCGATGCCGCGCTTGTCGTAGTAAGCGAGAAGCCGCTTCACCTCGGCCATGACTTCCGGGCCGATGCCGTCGCCGGCGAGCAGGAGAAGACTATAAGTGGCCATGAACGCCTCACCAAAATGAGGCGACGATTGCTAAAGGGGCGCGTCCGGCTTGGCAAGCCGACGCGGTCTTATTGCCCCGAGAACCAGTTGTAGCCCTGGTTTTCCCAATAACCGCCGGCGTCGTTGTTCTGCACATACATGGCGGTAACGTATTTGGGATTCTTGAATCCGAGCTTGGTCGGAATGCGGATCTTGACCGGGAAGCCGTAGGCCTGCGGCAGCGTTTGATGGTCGAATTTGAGCGTCAGCTGCGTCTGCGGATGCAACGCGGTCGGCATGTCGATGGTGTTGGAATAGCCCTCGGCGCATTGGAACCACACATATTTGGCCGTCAAATCGGCGCCGATCAGTTTCAAAAAATCCGACAGCCGCACGCCCTGCCACGAGCCGATCGCGCTCCAGCCCTCGACGCAGACATGCCGCGTGATCTGGGAAACCTGCGGCAACGTGTTGAGCTCGGCGAGCGTCCACGGTTTCTTGTTGTCGACCAGGCCGCCGATTTCGAGCTGCCAGGTGTCGCCGTCGATGTCGGGAGCCTCGTCCAAGGCGTAATAGGCGTTGAACGGGAACGGCCGCGTGATGGCGCTTTCCGGGTATTCCGGAGCGAGCGTATTGGGATTGAAAATCCGCGCCTGCACCCAATCGTTGAAATTGGAGATGACGCGGAGCGCGCGCTCCGAGCTCGGCCCGTCGACGATGTCGCAGCCGGTCAGCGTGGCCAACGCGCCGAGGCTGGCGGCGCCGCGCAGAAAATGTCGGCGCGAGGGCCGCGGCAACAGTTTCGCGGCGTCCTTGATCAGGAGCTTTGGATCGACGCCGGGCGGATATTTGCGCTGTTTGGGCATCGCCTTCTTTTCCTCAGCGGCCGACGATCATGGCGCGCAGGCTCTTCGGCACGAGCAACGACAGGGCGATATGCACGGCGAGAAACGCAACGATCGAGGCCATGGCGAAAAAGTGCACATAACGCGCGAAGTCATAGCCGCCGAAAAACGCGGTGAGCCATTTGAACTGTACCGGCTTCCAGATCGAAAGACCCGACAGCACGATGACGATACCGGCAAGGATGACGCCGAGATACAACAGCCGCTGCACGGCATTATAGACCGTCAGATCCTCATGCGAGAGCCGGCCGCGCAGAGCCGCGACAAAGTCGGCGAGGACTTCGTGCGGCCGGATCGGGAGAAGCTTGCGGCGGAACCGTCCGGTGGCGATGCCGAGCGTCACATAAACGATGCCGTTGACGACAAGGAGCCACATCGCGGCGAAATGCCACAACAGCGCGCCGGCGAGCCATTGGCCGAGCGCGATGGCATGTGGAAAATAAAGAAAGCGGAAGAGTGGCGAGGCGTCGTAAATCTCCCAGCCCGAGCCGATCATCATGGCCATGGCGAGCGCATTGATCCAATGCGTCACGCGCACCCAGCGCGGATGGATGAGCGGAGCAGCCGTTGCTTCCGGCAGGCTTGCTGAAGTGCTGGCAGCTTCGACCGTCATGGCGCAGGCTTTTAGCAAAAGAACGGCGCACGAGCCGCTCACATTCGTGTCAAACACACCTCTCCCCGCCGAGCGGGGAGAGGTCGAATTGCGAAGCAATTCGGGTGAGGGGCCTTTCCACGGGTCTAAACCCTCTCCCCGCACGCGGGGAGAGGGAGAAATGAACTTTACGGCAGCAGCACGGTGTCGATGACGTGGATGACGCCGTTCGACTGCAGCACGTTGGGGATCGTCACCATGGCGACGTCGCCTTTGGCGTCGGTGACGGTGAGTTTGCCGGGGCTGGCCTGCTTGACGGTGAGGTCTTCGCCGGCGACGGTTTTCAGATGCGCCTCGCCTTCGCCGTCCTTGACCGCCTTCATCAGATTCACCGCGGTCATGCGGCCGGGCACGACGTGATAGGTGAGCACCTTGGTCAGCGTCGCCTTGTTCTCGGGCTTGAGCAGGTTATCGACCGTGCCGGCCGGCAGCTTGGCAAAGGCGGCATTGGTCGGCGCGAACACCGTGAAGGGTCCCGGTCCTTCCAGCGTGTCGACGAGTCCGGCGGCCTTCACCGCGGCCACCAGCGTGGTGTGGTCCTTGGAATTGACCGCGTTCTGGATGATGTTTTTCGATGGATACATCGGCGCGCCGCCGACGGTCACGGTCTTCTCCGACATCTGCGCGAAAGCGGGCGTGAACGGCGCGGCAGCAGCGGCCGCAAAGAACGCGGCGCCGACGAGCAAAGCCAAACGCTTGGACATGACGGTCTCCATTTTGCATTGAGGTTGCGGCGGCGAACCGCCGGCGGCACAAATTCGCTTGCGCCGTCAGGCCCAGTTACGCGGCCGTCGGCAGTCGGGTTTCAGCCCCACGCTCACGCTTGCGTGAACACTTTCCCGGACCTTTGGCGTGGGCTATGAAGCGCCCGCGGATCGCCGGGTCCGCCGCCGTGCCGTGCATGATTTGAGGTTCGTTGCCCATGTCGAAGACCAGCCTCGGCAATTTTTTCGAAGATTTCCGCATCGGCCAGGTGATCCGTCACGCGACGCCGCGCACGGTCACGACCGGCGACGTCGCGCTCTATACCGCCCTGTTCGGCGCGCGCTTTGCCGTGCAGTCGTCCGACGCGTTCGCCAAGGCGATCGGCTATCCGCGCGCGCCGATCGACGATCTTCTCGTCTTTCACATTGTGTTCGGCAAGACGGTGCCCGACGTATCGCTGAACGCGGTGGCCAATCTCGGCTATGCCAATTGCTGTTTTTGCCTGCCCGTCTATCCCGGCGACACGCTCTCCGCGCAGTCCGAGGTCATCGGCTTGAAGGAAAATTCCAGCCGCAAGACCGGCATCGTCTATGTGCGTACCACCGGCTACAACCAGGACTTAAAGCCGGTGCTCGAATATGTGCGCTGGGTCATGGTGCGTAAGCGCGACGAGGCGGCTCCTGCGCCTGGCGATCACGTACCGCGGCTGCCGACCGCGCTCGATGCCAAAGTCCTGGGCGAAGCGTGCCCGGCGATCAAAGTCTCCAACTACGATCCGGCGTTCGCCGGCAATTCCTACAAGTTCGGCGATTACGCGGTGGGCGAGAAGATCGACCACGTCGACGGCGTCACCGTCGAAGAAGCCGAGCACATGATGGCGACGCGGCTTTATCAGAACACCGCGAAAATCCATTTCGACCTGTTTGCCGCCAAGCAAGGCCGTTTCGGCCGCCGCCTGATCTATGGCGGCCATGTCATTTCGCTGGCGCGGGCGCTGTCATTCAACGGGCTTGCCAACGCCTTCCATGTCGCCGCCATCAACGGCGGGCGGCACGTCGCGCCGCTGTTTGCCGGCGGCACCGTCTATGCCTGGTCGGAGGTGCTGGCCAAATCCGAATTGCCCGGCCGCAGCGACGTCGGGGCTTTGCGGCTGCGCACGGTCGCAACCTGCGACAGGCCGTGCACCGATCTCCCCTACAAGACCGGCGATGAGTACGCCCCGGCCGTGCTGCTCGATCTCGATTATTGGGTGCTGATGCCGCGGTAATTACGATGGCGCCGAACAGTTCGGACGGCATCGAGGCGCGAGCCTCTGCCACTTGGCTGGACCAGGGTTTGACAAGGTCGTAGTTTATAAACTACATCATGTCATGTTCGCACTGAAGCAGACCGAAACATTCCGCAAATGGCGGCTGCAGCTTAACGACGAGCGTGCGCGGGCGCTGATCGCTTCTCGCTTGGATCGTCTCGCCTATGGCCATGCGGGTGATGCAGCGCCGGTGGGCGACGGAACCAGCGAACTGCGTATCCACTTCGGTCCCGGCTACCGGATTTATTTTCAGCGGCGAGGCAAAACGGTGATCGTCTTGCTTTGCGGCGGCGACAAGAGCAGTCAAGCCAAGGATATCAAAGCGGCGAAGCGACTGGCGAAGGAATGGAGCGAATGAATGGTTGAAAAGCTGACAGCTTACGATCCCGCTGAGGACCTCACGTCCGATGCGGCAATCGCAACTTTCATGGCGGAGGCCTTCGCCACCGAAGACGCCGGCTATATTGCGCATGCGCTCGGTGTGGTGGCGCGCGCCAAGGGCATGTCGCAGATCGCGAAAGAGACCGGCCTATCCCGCGAACAGCTCTATCGTTCATTCAGCGAGAACGGCAATCCGACGCTGAAAACCACGATCGCCGTCATGAAAGCGCTCGGTGTCGAGCTATCGGCGAAGGTGCATGGCTAGGCGTGTAGATGGGTTGAGCGGAGCGAAACCCATCATGCGGCCTTCTGGTTTGACGATGGGTTTCGCAATAGCTCAACCCATCCTACGGCTACGATCCCGCGGTGCTGCTCGATCTCGATTATTGGGTGCTGATAATCAGATAGCAGTCATTTTCCACCCCGCGAAGTGGGGGAGGATTAACTACCCGCTCGCCCGCAAGTGCTCCACCAACTGCCGCGCATAGGCCGGCAGCTCCGTCATATTGCGCACGCAGATAGTCAGGTCGCGCACCGCCCAGGGGTCCGACAGCGCCACCGCCTTGATCGCCATGGTCTTCGACACGCGCCGCGCGGTGGTTTCCGGCACGATACCGATGCCGACCTTGCATTCGACCAGGCGGCACACCGCGTCGAACGAGCGCAGCTGCACGCGCAACCGCAACGGACGGCCGACGCGCAGCGCCTTGGTGGCGAGGAAGCGCTGCAAGGCCGAGGCGCGGTCCAGTCCGACGAAATCGTAATCCAGCACGTCTTCGAACGCGAGTTTGGCGCGCTTGGCGAGCAAGTGGTCCAGGCCGACCACGAGCACGAAGCGATCGCTGCGGAACGGAAAAGTTTGCAAGCCGCCGGAATCGACGGTGCCGGCGACAATGCCGACGTCGGCAACGCCTTCGGCAATCAGCCCGACGATCTCGTCGCTCAGGCGCTCCTCCAGATCGACGCTGACATTGGGATGGGCGGCGAGAAACGACGACAGCGCTTCCGGCAAAAATTCGGTGAGCGCATTGGTGTTCGACAGCACCCGGATCTGGCCGGCGAGCCCGCCGCCATAGGCGCCGAGGTCCTCGTGCAGACGCTCCGCCTGGCGCAGAATGGCGCGGGCATGCTGCAGCAGCGTGCGCCCGGCCTGTGTCGGCGTCACGCCGGCGCGGCCGCGGGTGAGCAACGGCACGCCGAGCACGTCCTCCATGGCACGGATGCGGGTCGAGGCTGCCGCCAGCGCCAGATGCGCCCGCTCGGCGCCATGGGTGATGCTGCCGGCCTCGACGACGTGGCGGAACAGGCTCAAGTCGGCAAGGTCGAAGCGCATGGCGGAAGCTTCCTTCGTATTTTGCGAAGTATGGCTTTGGATTTTGCCCATTGTTTATGCTGTTTTCAACGTTATTGTTTCGCGTATGGCGAAATTGCTGCGCCTTGCCGAGGGATGCCTCGGCGCGGTTGCATTGCGATAAGCGCGCGGATTGAATAGGAACGCTGGTCTTGACTTGACGCGCCCGCGTTAAGCGAAAATCGGATAGCGCCCGGATATAGCCCCATGGCCGAAATACGCCCGCGCGATGCACGCAGACCCGTCGAGCGGCCGTTGTCGCCGCATTTGCAAATCTATCGCCTGGCGCTGACGTTCCTGATGTCGGGTTTCCATCGCGTCACCGGCTTCGGCCTCTATTTCGGGACGCTGCTCCTGGCCTGGTGGCTTTTGGCCGCGGCGTCCGGACCGAACGCCTATGCCAAGTTCCAATGGTTTGCCGGCTCGTTCATCGGCCAATTTCTCCTGCTCGGCTATACGTGGGCGCTCATCCATCACATGCTGGGCGGCATCCGGCACCTGATCTGGGACACTGGGCGCGGCTTTGGACCGCAGGAACGCGAGTGGCTGGCGGCGGCCACCATCATCGGCTCGCTGACGCTGACGCTGATCATCGCGGTCATCAGCTATTTCGCCATTGGAGGCCCGCGATGAGCGCCGGCGCGCAAAAGCATTTTCGCACCGAACTGGCGCGCGTGCGCGGCCGCGGCGCGGCGAAATCGGGCACCGAGGATTTCTGGCTGCAGCGAGTGACGTCGGTCGCCGGCGTTCCGCTCACCATCATGGCCATCGTCATCGGCATGCTGCTGCTTGGCCGCAATCAGGCGGCGGCGGCGCAAATCCTCGGTTCGCCTTTCGTCGCGGTGATCATGTTGCTGTTCGTCATCTGCACCGTCCTGCACATGAAAATCGGCCTGCAGGAGATCATCGTCGACTACGTGCCCAACGAATCGATGAAGCTGACGCTGCTCTTGGTCAACACCTTCTATTCGTGGGTGGTCGGCCTGATCTGCGCTTTCGCGATTCTTAAAATGTCGTTCGGAGTCTGAGCATGGCAGAAAGCGGAGCCAACGGAAGCAGCGCGGCGCCCGCCGTGAACGGCCGCGCCTATCCGATCGAAGACCACGTCTATGACGTCGTCGTCGTCGGCGCCGGCGGCTCGGGGCTACGCGCTGTGGTCGGCTGCAGCGAAGCGGGGCTGCGCACCGCCTGCATCACCAAGGTATTTCCGACGCGCTCGCATACGGTAGCGGCGCAGGGCGGCATCGCCGCGGCGCTCGGCAATATGGGCGAGGACGACTGGCGCTGGCACATGTACGACACTGTGAAAGGTTCGGACTGGCTCGGCGACCAGGACGCCATCGAATACATGTGCCGCAGCGCCCCGGAGGCGGTGTACGAACTGGAGCACTGGGGGCTGCCGTTCTCGCGGCGCGAGGACGGCAAGATCTATCAGCGGCCGTTTGGCGGCATGACCACCCATTACGGCAAGGGCACCGCGCAGCGCACTTGCGCCGCCGCCGACCGCACCGGCCACGCCATGCTGCATACCATGTACGGCCAGGCGCTGCGCCACAACACCGAATTTTTCATCGAATATTTCGCTATCGACCTGATCATGGACGACGGCCGCTGCCGCGGCGTCGTCGCGATCAACCTCGACGACGGTTCGATCCACCGCTTTTGCGCGCAGATGACGGTGCTCGCGACCGGCGGCTATGGCCGCGCCTATGCCTCATGCACCGGCGCGCATACCCAGACCGGTGACGGCAACGCCATGGTGCTGCGCGCCGGCCTGCCGCTGCAGGACATGGAATTCGTGCAGTTCCACCCGACCGGCATTTACGGCGCCGGCGTGCTCATCACCGAGGGCGCGCGCGGCGAAGGCGCTTATCTCGTCAATGCTTCAGGCGAGCGCTTCATGGAGCGCTACGCGCCGTCCGCCAAGGACCTGGCCTCCCGCGATGTGGTGTCGCGCGCCATGACCATCGAAATCCGCGAAGGCCGCGGGGTGGGTCCGAAGAAGGATCATATCTTTCTGCATCTCGACCATCTCGATCCCGCCATTGTCGCCGAGCGGCTGCCGGGCATCACCGAATCGGCGCGCATTTTCGCCGGCGTCGATCTTACCCGCGAGCCGGTGCCGATCGTACCGACCGTGCATTACAATATGGGCGGCGTCGCCACCAATTATCACGGCGAGGCGCTGACCAAAAAAGACGGCAATCCCGACCACGTGGTGCCCGGCATGATGGCGCTCGGCGAGGCGGCCTGCGTCTCTGTGCACGGCGCCAACCGGCTCGGCTCGAATTCGCTGATCGATCTCGTCGTGTTCGGCCGCGCCGCCGCGCTGCGCTGCGCCGAAATATTGAGCCCCGACGACAAGCAGCCCGAACTGCCGAAGGATTCCGCCGAGCGCGCGCTGTCGCGGCTCGACAAGTTCCGCAACGCCTCGGGCACGACGCCGACCGCGCAGCTGCGCACCAAAATGCAGCAGGTGATGCAGTCCAACTGCGCGGTGTTCCGCACCGGCAAAGTGCTCGAGGAAGGTAGTAAGCTCATCCACGAGGTGCACGACGGCATCGCCGACGTGCGCGTGTCCGACCGCTCGCTGATCTGGAATTCCGACCTGGTCGAGACGCTGGAATTTGCCAATCTGATCGAGCAGGCCGTGGTCACCATGGACGCCGCGGTCAACCGCACCGAAAGCCGCGGCGCGCATGCGCGCGAGGATTTCCCCGAGCGCGACGACCACAACTGGATGAAGCACTCGCTGACCTGGCTCGACGACGCCGGCAAGGTCAGCATCGATTACCGGCCGGTGCACACTTATACGCTGACCAACGACGTGTCCTATATCGAGCCCAAAAAACGGGTGTATTAAGCGGGTCTATTGAGGTTCCGATGGTCCAATTCACGCTGCCGAAGAATTCCAAGGTCACGCAAGGCAAGACTTGGCCGCATCCGGCCAAGACGCGCGCCGAGCGCGAATATCGCATCTATCGCTGGGATCCGGACGACGGCGCCAATCCGCGCATCGACACCTATTACGTCGACACGACCGACTGCGGGCCGATGGTTCTCGATGCGCTGATCTGGATCAAGAACAACATCGACGCCACGCTGACCTTCCGCCGCTCCTGCCGCGAAGGCATTTGCGGCTCCTGCGCCATGAACATCGACGGCACCAATACGCTCGCCTGCACCAAGGCGATGAGCGACGTCAAGGGCGCCGTGCGGGTCTACCCGCTGCCGCACATGGCGGTGGTCAAGGACCTCATTCCCGACATGAGCCAGTTCTACGCCCAGCACGCCTCGATCGAGCCATGGCTGCAGACCACCTCGCCGACGCCGGCCAAGGAGTGGAAGCAAAGCCACGACGACCGGCAAAAGCTCGACGGGCTGTACGAATGCATCCTGTGCGCCTGCTGCTCGACTTCGTGCCCGAGCTATTGGTGGAATCCCGACCGCTATCTCGGACCCGCCGCGCTATTGCAGGCCTATCGCTGGATCGTCGATTCGCGCGACGAGGCGACCGGCGAGCGGCTCGACAATCTGGAAGATCCGTTCCGGCTGTACCGCTGCCACACCATCCTTAATTGCGCCAAGGCCTGCCCGAAACACCTCAACCCGGCGAAAGCCATCGCCGACCTTAAGCGCATCATGGTCGAACGGCAGGTGTGACGCGTCATTCCGGAAGGCGCGCAGCGGCTATCCGGAATCCATAATCACAGTCCGTGCAGGATTTCCCGATCGTGACTGTGGATTCCGGGCTCGTGCCTGCGGCGCGCCCCGGAATGACGGTCACAGTTTCAGCTTCTTCGTCCGCTGCCCCAACGTCCGCAACCGCAGCGCATTGAGCCGGATGAAGCCCTCGGCGTCGCGCTGGTCGTAGGCGACCTTGCCTTCCTCGAACGTCACCAGGTCCTGGTCGTAGAGCGAATATTTGCTCTGCCGCCCGACCACGCCGACATTGCCCTTATAGAGCTTGAGCCGCACCGTGCCGGTGACGAACTCCTGGCTCTTGTCGATTGCGGCTTGCAGCATGTCGCGCTCCGGCGCGAACCAGAAGCCGTAATAGATCAGTTCGGCGTATTTCGGCATCAGCTCGTCCTTGAGGTGCGCGGCGCCGCGGTCGAGCGTGATCGATTCGATGCCGCGATGGGCGGCGAGCAGAATGGTGCCGCCCGGCGTCTCATACATGCCGCGCGACTTCATGCCGACGAAGCGGTTCTCGACCAGGTCGAGCCGGCCGATGCCGTGTTTGCGCCCGAGCGCGTTGAGCGCGGTGAGCAGCGCGGCCGGCGACAATTTTTTGCCGTCGATCGCGACCGGATCGCCATGCTCGAAATCGACGGTCACGTAAGCCGGCTTATCCGGCGCTTTATCCGGATCGTCGGTGCGCGAATAGACGTAATCCGGCACCTCGCTCGCCGGATCTTCCAGCACCTTGCCCTCGGACGAGGTGTGCAACAGATTGGCATCGGTCGAGAACGGCGCTTCGCCGCGCTTGTCCTTGGCGATTGGGATTTGATTTTTCTCGGCGAACTCGATGAGCGCCTCGCGCGATTTGAAGTCCCATTCGCGCCATGGCGCGATCACTTTCACGTCGGGCTTGAGCGCGTAATAGGAAAGCTCGAACCGCACCTGGTCGTTGCCCTTACCGGTTGAGCCATGGGCGACGGCGTCGGCGCCGACCTTTTCGGCGATCTCGATCTGCCGTTTGGCGATCAAGGGCCGCGCGATCGAGGTGCCGAGCAGATATTGGCCCTCATAGAGCGCGTTCGCCCGAAACATCGGAAACACGTAATCGCGGACGAATTCCTCGCGCAGATCCTCGATGAAAATGTTTTGCGGCTTGATGCCGAGCGAGAGCGCCTTGGCTCGCGCCGGCTCAAGTTCCTCGCCCTGGCCGAGATCGGCAGTGAAGGTGACGACTTCGGCACCGTAGGTCGTCTGCAGCCATTTGAGAATGATCGACGTGTCGAGCCCGCCGGAATAGGCCAGCACGACTTTCTTGACGTCCTTGTTCGTGCCCGCGAGCATGGAAAACCTTGAAATCCTTGCGTCGGCGCGCCGCCGGAAAATGCGCGCGGACTATAGGGGCGTCCCGGGCGGACGCAAGCCGTACCGCATGCGCGATTAGGGGCTTTTGCCGCGCGCGGCGAGCCGGCGTGACAGCGCGCCAATGCCCTCGCGCAAGGCCTGTCCAAGCCTCTCCAGAAACTCCTCGACCGCGGTCTCGCCCAAGCGGGTCGCCGGCCAGCGATAGATGAAGCCGTGCGCCGTCCAGATCAGGACATACATGAACACGCCGGCGAACACGACGTCGGAAAAAAAGTGCGCACCGGCGGCAATGCGCATCACCCCCATGCCGATGCCGAACGCGAGCGCCGCGCCATAGGCCAAGGGCTGGAGTTCGGGGGCCGCCAGCGCCGCCGGCGCCAGCGTCCAGAAGGCGCCTGACGGCTCGCCGGCGATGAACGAGCAATTGTCCGGGCAATCGCCGCGCGGATCCCACCACGGCGTGAAGTGCTGGTCGCCGTCGAATTGCCGGACGTCGATCGGGCGCGGCCGGCTCCAATGCTCCTTCAGGAGCACATTGGTGAGGAGGCCGGGACCGAGCGCGATAGTCGCCGCCAGGAACACGGCGGCGCGGCCCGAAATCAGCATCCGCCGCTGCGGCCAGATCAGCTTGCCGGCGACGGCGAGAAAAGCGGGCAGTGCCAGGAGCGTGACGATCAGGCGCGCGGCCCATCGCGTGGCCTGCACCCAGCCCTGCGCGTTGACGACGAACAACGCCGGCGGCGGGGCGCGATGATAGAACGCAGCGGAAATATCGAGATCGAGCTGCGGATCGACGGCGCAGAGCAGGCCGACGGCGAAGCCGATGGCGAGCGCGATGGTCAGCCCGATCCGGTTCATGCTTTAGCCCGCGCGCTCACTTCCAGGCGCCGGCATTGCGCCCGGCGAACAGCCAAAAGACCAGCCCGCCGGCGATGCCCGCCGCGGCGAACACTTCGCGCTGCCTTGCCACGTCGACGTCCGGCGGCGCGACATAACCGGCAAAATTGAGACCGTAGGCCATCGCCAGCGCCAGCGCGCCGCCGATCAGGCCATAAACCACGATCGAGCGCAGCGCAAAGCCTTCGGTAATGACGACGATCAGCAGCGTCGGAAAAAACCCGACGATGAAAATCGCGAAGGCGCCGAAGCCGACGATGATCCATTCCGCGGCCGACTGCACCTCGCGCGAGTGGACGCCGGACGCGGCGAACAGATCGTTCCATTCCGGCGCGAAAGTGCCGAGCGCCAGCACCAGCGAGGCGGCGATGCAGGCCATCAGATAGGCTAAAAACAGCATCACCAGGCGGATCAGCACGGTCATGGTTCGAAGGGTTCGATCCGCCAAACAGTTCAATCCGTCATCGCCATGGCGCGCAAGGCGAGCCGTTCGCGCGCCGAAAGCTTTTCGGTCGCGCTCTTGAGCTGGCCGCAGGCGGCAAGAATATCGCGGCCGCGCGGCGCGCGCACCGGCGAAGCATAGCCGGCGGCAAAGACGATCTCGGAAAATTTCTCGATCTGCGCCCAGTCCGAGCACTCGTATGTGGTGCCGGGCCAGGGATTGAACGGAATGAGGTTGATCTTGGCCGGAATGCCCTTGAGGAGCCGCACCAGCGCGTGGGCGTCGGCAAGCGAATCGTTGACGCCCTTGAGCATGACGTATTCGAAGGTGATGCGGCGCGCGTTGGAGACGCCGGGATAATTGCGGCAGGCGTCGATGAGTTCGCGCAGCGGATATTTGCGATTGAGCGGCACCAGGCGGTCGCGCAGCTCGTCGGTGACGGCGTGCAGCGATACCGCCAGCATCGAGCCGATCTCGGCGCCGGCGCGCGCAATATGCGGCACCACACCCGACGTCGACAGCGTGATCCGGCGCTTGGAAATGCTTAAGCCCTCGCCGTCGGCGACCACGGCAAGGCCGTCGCGTACCGCCTCGAAATTGTACAGGGGCTCGCCCATGCCCATCATGACGATGTTGGAAACCAGACGTCGTCTTTCACCTCCCCCTTTCAGGGGAGGGGATTCGCCCATCGCGCCCCAGTCGCCGAGCCGGTCGCGCGCCAACACGACTTGAGCGGCGATTTCGTCGGCCGTCAGATTGCGCACCAGCCGCTGCGTGCCGGTATGGCAGAACGTGCAATTGAGCGTGCAGCCGACCTGGCTGGAAATGCACAGCGTGCCGCGGTCGTCCTCCGGAATGTAGACGCATTCCACCTCGTGCGGCGCGCCGCCCTCGTCGCCAGGCAGCCGAATGAGCCACTTGCGCGTACCGTCGACGGAAATCTGCTCGGCGGCGACCTCCGGCCGCGCCAAGGTGTAAGAAAGCGCCAGCGCCGCGCGCAGCTCCTTCGACAGCGTCGTCATGGCGGCGAAATCCCTCGCGCCGCGGACGTAGAGCCAGTGCCAGATCTGCTGCACGCGCATGCGGCGCTGCCGCTCCGGCACGCCGAGGCGGGCAAGCGCGTCGGCGAGCGTCGCGCGCGACATGCCGACAAGCGATGGACGCTCCGGCGCGGCATAGCGCCCAAGCGGCTGCTTTTCGACGAAAGCGGGCGCCGCGGCGGTTCCGGTCGCTGTAAACGCGTCTGTCATGTCAATCCAAGGCCAATCAAAAAAGGAGGCAGCTGAGCCTGCCGTTTAAATAATGCCTCGCTCACAAACGGCGAGGGCCTTATTTGCATTCGGCCGCCGTGCGGTCGAGCGCCTGGGAAATGCCCTTCAGCGTGAATGTATCGGTGGTCTGCGTGCCCTTGGCCGAGGCACCCTTGATTACCGCGCTGTCGCCTGAGCGCAGCGCGGTGACCATCTGCGCCTCCTCGGCGGCGTTCTTGATCCAGGCGCCGTCCTGCTGGGTATAGAGGGCATAGGTCGTCGAGCCGATTTGCGCGCTTGCCTCGCTGCCCGGCTTGAACGGATAGCCGATGACGATGGAAACCTCGTTGCTCACCTTGTCCGCCGGCCGGGTGGAAATGAACATGTAAATCGGGTTGCGCGGCCGGTTTGGTGGAACGGTTTGCGAGCCGGTCGGCTTGGCGATGGCGAAACAGATTTTCTTGCCGCCCGGCGAGGCCGTATAGGCGCCCCAATCGCCATATTGGCCGAGCAGCTTCGGTTGCGCGCCGCCGGTGGCGGCTGCGGGCGGCGTCGCGGGCTTGGCCGCCGGTTTGGTGGCCGCGGCCGCGGCGGGTTTTGCCGGCGGCTTCGGTTTGGGCGGCGCAGGCGCGGGAGTGGCTGCCGGGGCGGCGGGCTGTTGGGCCGCCGCCGGAACGGCGAGCGCCGCCACAAGCAACGGCAAAAGCACTAGCCCCCATCGCGGACGGTTGCGCATATGGCCTCGTGGCGCCCCTACCTTCGTAACAGCGCCATGAAGCTTAACCCAATTCCCCCGAAGATGGAATGAGATAGGCAATGCCCCCGCGAGCCGCTACTTCCACGACCCCACCGATTTCGTGGTTATGGAGTTGACGCCGCCGCCCTAGTGTCCCGATTCCGAAGTTCGCACGTTCGTTGCGGCACCTCTTATGCGAACTTCGGAATCAAGGGGACACTAGCAAATAGACGTTGCTAGTGTGGTTCTGGATTCGAAGTTCCTATGCGTGCCCGCCGCTTAATCTTAGGAACTTCGAATCCACCACACTAAGACTGACCGCCATGAAAGCCATTTTGTGCACCCATTTCGGCCCACCGGCCGAGCTCGAATTCGCGGACATTGCCGAACCGCAAGCCGGTCCTGGCGAGGCGGTAGTGCGAGTCAAGGCGGCGGCGCTCAATTTCTTCGATACGCTGATCATCGCTGGCAAATACCAGAACAAGCCGTCATTTCCGTTCTCGCCGGCAGCGGAGCTTGCCGGGGTGGTCGAAAAGGTCGGCCCCGACGTCACCGCCGTCGCGCCGGGCGACCGGGTGATGGGCTATATGGGCTGGGGCGCGGCCCGCGAAGCCGTGGCAATCCCGATAGAGCAGCTGGTTAAGCTGCCCGATGGGCTCGATTTCGAGCGCGCCGCCGGCCTCACCGTCACCTATGCCACCACGCTTTACGCACTGCGCGAGCGCGCCGAGCTGAAAGACGGCGAATCGCTCGTCGTGCTCGGCGCCTCCGGCGGCACCGGGCTCGCGGCGGTCGAACTCGGCAGCATCATGGGCGCGCACGTCATCGCCTGCGCCTCGTCGGACGAAAAGCTTAAGTTCGCCCGCGCCCACGGCGCCGAGGCGACGGTGAACTATGGCAGCGAAGACCTGCGCGGCGCGCTGAAAAGACTTGGCGGCGAACACGGCATCGACGTGGTCTACGATCCGGTCGGCGGACCCTATTCCGAGCCCGCGTTGCGCGCGATGGCCTGGCAGGGCCGCTACCTCGTCATTGGCTTCGCCGCCGGCGAAATACCGAAGCTCCCGCTCAACCTCGTGCTGTTGAAAAGCTGCGATGTGCGCGGCGTGGCGTGGGGCGCCTGGACCAAGCGTGAGCCAGCTGCCCAGCAGGAGGTGATGACGCAGATCGTCGAATGGTGCGCGCAAGGCAAGCTCAGCGCGCATGTGCACGCGGTCTATCCGCTGGCGGAAACCGCCGCCGCGCTCAATGCTATCGCCGACCGCAAGGTGATGGGCAAGATCGTGTTACGGCCGTAGAGCATGATCGCGAAAAGTGGAAACCGATTTCCCGACTTCGCGAAGCCGCCAAATCCCGCTGCCACGTTTACACGCCGCTTCGGCGGGCGAAGCAAGGTCGGATAAGATCATGCTCCAACAAAGTATCTATTCGTCGCGCAGCCGCATCACCATGCGCCGCGCCGCCTCGCGATGTTCCGGCTTGATATGGGAGGTGACGATCTTGAATGCGCCGGCGAGCACGGCGGCGTCGTCGGCGTAAGCGATCACCGGCAGCGAGGCCGGGATGAAATCATCCGGCACGACGAAATAAACGATGGCGCCGACCAACACGACCTTGACGTAAAGCGGGGTCTGGCGGTCGAACGCGCAATAATGGGCGGTAAGCAGGTCTTCGACGAACGGCAGGTTCGCCGCTTCGCGTTTGAGCTTGCGCCAGAATTTGCGCCGTAGCGCGGCCTCGTCCGCGCCGATCCCGCGCGCCAGCACGGCAAAATCCGGCCAAAAATCCGACCATGACGCGGCTTGTTGCCACCACATTTGCCCCTCCCACGGGCGATCATCGACATCGCCACAGATGGCCCCCAAAGACGGCAGCCGCAAGGCAGGGTTAACCCGCCAGTTTGTCCATTGCCTCCGCGAGCTTGACGTCAAGCTCGGTCAAGCCGCCAGCATCGTGGGTCGACAGCGTCACCTCGACCGTCTTGTAGACATTGAACCATTCGGGATGGTGGTCGAGTTTTTCGGCAATCAGCGCGGCGCGCGTCATGAAGCCGAACGCGGCGTTGAAATCGGCAAAGACGAATTTCTTGGCGATGGCATCGCGGCCGGCCACCTCGTGCCAGCCTTTCAGCCTGCCGAGCGCGGCCTTGCGTGCCTCTCCAGCGAGTTTTTGCGCCATGTCAGAACTCCTGCAGTGAAGGCGGTCTCTAGTGCCGTCTGGGCAACCGCCGCGCTCGCAAATATGCGCCAACGACACCACCTAGCCAACAAGACTTCAACGCGCGAGAATCCAGGACGGTTGCTGTCCTTCGGGAGAATGTCATGGGCTGGTCGCTGACGATTGGACGGGTTGCAGGCACCGCGATCCGCATTCACGTGACATTCCTGTTATTTCTGGTCTGGATTTTCGGCGTCAGCTATGCGGCCTCCGGCGCCGAACAGGCGTGGAATGTGCTGATCTTTGTCGTGCTGTTGTTCTTTTGCGTCCTGCTGCACGAATTCGGCCACATCTTCACCGCGCGCGCGTTCGGCGTGACGACGCCCGAGGTGATCCTGTTGCCGATCGGCGGGGTGTCGCGGCTGGCGCGGATTCCGGAAAAGCCGAGCGAGGAGTTTCTGATCGCCGTCGCCGGGCCGGCCGTCAACGTCGTCATCGGCGCCATTCTCATCATGGCCGGCGCGCGGCTTGGACCGGACGCCCTGGCCTCGATCGCCAATCCCGCCACGAGCTTCATCGAGCGGCTGGCGGTGGTCAATCTGTTCCTCGCCGCGTTCAATCTGATCCCGGCCTTCCCGATGGACGGCGGGCGCGTGTTGCGCGCGCTGTTGGCGAGCCGCTTCGGCTATGTCCGCGCCACCGAAATCGCGGCGGCGATCGGGCAATGGGTCGCGTTCCTGCTCGGCTTCCTCGGTCTGTTCGGCAATCCGCTGCTGATCTTTATCGCCATTTTCGTCTATCTCGCCGCGTCGTCGGAAGCGCATCTGGTGGCGATCCGCGCCATCTCGCAGGGTGTGCCAGTGACGGCGGCGATGATGACGCAATTTGCGATGCTTACTCCGGACGAGCATGTCGACGCCGCCGTCGAGACGCTGTTGCGCACCAACCAAGGCGAATTTCCGGTGGTGGACGCGGTCGGCCGGCCAGTGGGCATCCTGGCTCGCAACGACCTTATTCGCGCGCTCAAAGAGCGCGGTCCGGACGCCAAAGTCGCCGACGCCATGACGGCCGCAATGCCCACCCTAGGCCATCGTCATTGCCTCGATGAGGCGTTCCGCTTGCTGCAGGAAAATTCGGCGCCGGCGGTCGGCATCGTCGATAACGCCGACCGGCTGATCGGGCTCGTAACCTCGGAAACCATCGGCGAAATGCTCATGGTGCATCGAGCGTTGCCGGGCGGTTCGCATTTCGGCCCATGGAGCCGCGCGGCGGGAGCATGACGCGGGGCGGCCGTCAAAGTTGGGTCACAAGTCGGCGAAACACTGCGCCGATCGATCCCGCCCGCGATTAACCAATCCGCCGGTTTGGTTGCCGCGTGCGCGACCCTGCCATGGCGTCAAAGCCGGCGGGCCGTGGTAGGATTAACCATGTCGCCTTTGGCACCGCATCGGCCGCCCCTGGCCATCAAGCTTTGGCTGTTCCGGCAGTTTCGCAAGGGCAGCGCAGCCGGTTCAGCTGCGGCCGGACACGCGCCCGGCAGAGCCATGAGCGTCGAAACGCTCGAGCATTTGGTGCGCAACCGGTTACGACTATTTTTGCGCCATACGTGGCTGGTGACCTTCCTCGGCATGCTGGCGTTAGGCGCCGTCGTGTGGGCGGCTTTCTATTTCACCTCTCAAGCCGACACCATGCGAATTGCCGCCGATGCTTCCGACGGCAAATTGGTGCAGGCGCTGTCCGATCAGATCGCCAAGGGACACCACTTTATTCGCCTGCATCTCGTGCCCACGCCCGGACCGACGGCAACCGCCGAAGCAATGGCCAAGGGTGACGCCGACCTCGCCATTCTGCCGAGTACCGACGACGACACGCTGAACTGGCCGGTTGTCGCCATCCTGCGGCAAAACGTGATGGCGCTGATTGTTCCCGCACCGACGGCAGCGGCGGCGAAGCCGGGTACAACCGCCGCTCCGGTCAAGACGGCCGAGAGCAAAAAGAGCAAGAGCGGCAAAGCCGCCAAGGGATCGAAGGGCGCCAAAGGCGCCAAGGCTGCTGCGAGCGACGACAGCGACGCGAGCGACGATGACAGCGACAAGGATAGTTTCGGCAAGGTCTCTGATCTCGCCGGCAAGCGCGTCGGCATCGTCACCGGCAATGAGGCCAATGTCCGTCTGCTCGATCTTCTGCTTTCACATTACGGCGTGGCGCGCGACAAAGTGACGGTGGCGGAGGTCGATCCGGATCATGTCACTGAAGCCGTCAAGAATCGGCAAGTCGACGTCCTGTTTGTTGCCGGCGCTGCAACCGGGCAGGCTATTTCCAGCGCTGTCGCGGCGGCGACGGTGAATGGCAAGGCACCCAATTTCATCAAAATCGACCATGCCGACGGCATCGCCCAACGCAATCCGGTATTCGAATCCGTGGACATCGATGCGGGCACCTTTGGCGGCAATCCGCCGACACCGGACAGCAGCCTCAAGAGCCTCTCCTTCGCCGAATATCTGGTGGCGCGGAAGTCGCACAGCGACTCGGCCATCGCCGCGCTGGCCAAGGCGATTTATACGTCGCGTCAGGCGCTGGCCGCGGCGATGCCGGGCGAAGTCACGATCGCGGCGCCGTCGACCGACAAGGACGCCAAGGTCGTCGTTCACGCCGGCGCGCTGGCTTATCTCAGCGACAGCCAGCAGTCATTCTTCGACAAATACGGCGACGACATTTTTTACGGCATGCTGATCTTTCCGGTGTTCGGATCGGCTATCGCCGGTGTGGCCGGCTATCTGCGCCGTGACAGCCGCACGCGGCGCTTGAGACTCCTGCAACGCGTGCTCGATCTGGTGCGCAAGGCACATGCCGCGCAGACCCTGGAGACGATCGAGCACCTTCAGGTCGATGCCGACAACCTTGTGATCGCGATCATCCATCAGAGCGAACACGAGGAGTTCGACGAGACGGTGCGCATGTCGTTCGCCTTTGCGCTCGACCAGCTGCGCTTCGCTATCGCCGCGCGGCGCCACGCCATCGTCGATCACTCCGGCACCGCGCCGGGTTCCAGGATCGCAGCGGCGTAATACTTCGCGCCCCGCAGCAACCGGCGTCATCGAGCCGCGGCCGAGTCATCGTTCCGTCGCATAAAGTTCGAGTCTTCGTCAGAATCGGACGGCACTTTCCGCGCGTTTTCGACGGCGGAGGTCCCATGGCGATCAAAAGCTGGACCGTCGGCAGGCGCGGCCGTGCGGCGTCGACGCGTCGCGCGCTCATCAAAAATACCGTCGCCGCGGCCGCCGTCACCGTAGTAGGCGGCATCGCACGGCCGTCGCTCAGCCTGGCGCCGGGCCGGCCGCAGATCACCCACGGCGTGCAATCCGGCGATGTGTCGCTCGATTCGGCGGTGGTCTGGTCGCGTACCGACCGGCCGTCGCGGATGCTGGTCGAGGTCGCCACTACCGATTCCTTCCGCGACTTCCTGCACGGCCTCTTTGTCGATGCCTTGCCGGAATCGGATTTCACCGCGAAAGCGCTGATCGGCGATCTGCCGGCGAGCCAGGACATCTTCTATCGCGTCAGCTTCCAGGATCTCTCCAGCGCCGTGTTCGGGGAGGCGCAAATCGGCCGCTTCCGCACGCCGCCGCACGACCGGCGCTCGATCTCGTTCCTGTGGTCGGGCGATACCATGGGCCAGGGTTGGGGCATCGACCTCGCCCGCGGCGGCATGCGCAGTTACGCCGCGATGCGCCGCATCGAGCCCGACTTCTTCGTCCATTGCGGCGATAATATCTATGCCGACTGCCCGATCCCCGCGGAGCAGAAATTGCCGGACGGCGGCGTCTGGCGCAGCATCGTCACCGAGGAAAAATCCAAGCCCGCCGAAACGCTCGCCGATTATCGCGGCAATTACAAATACAATCTGCTCGACGCCAACCTGCGCACCTTCAACGCCGCGGTGCCGACGCTGGCGCTGTGGGACAATCACGAGGTGATGGAGACCTGGTGGCCGGATGAACCGCTGCCGCAAAGGCCTGCGGGCGAACGCAACACGCTCGCCTTCGCTGCGCGCGCCCGTCGGGCCTTTCACGAATACATGCCCATGCGCGAGACGATGCGGGAGCCCGGCCGCGTCTATCGCAAAATGCAATACGGCCCGCTGCTCGACGTGTTCCTGCTCGACATGCGCAGCTATCGCGGGCCGGACGGACCGAGCACCGACCGCATCTACCGGCCGGACGACTATTTGCTCGGGCCGGACCAGGTCGCGTGGCTCAAGCGCGAACTCGCCCGCTCCCGCGCCATCTGGAAGGTGATCGCCGCCGATTCGCCGATCGGTTACGCCGCCGGCAGCACCGGCGCCGAGCCGGCCGAGGGCCCGTGCGGCCGCGGCATAGAAATCGCCGACCTCCTGACCTTCATCAAGCGCGGCCGCGTCCGCAATACGTTGTGGATCACCGCCGACCTGCATTACACCGCGGCGCATTATTACGATCCGAACCGGGCGGTGTTTGCCGATTTCGAGCCGTTCTGGGAATTCGTGTCCGGGCCGCTCCATGCCGGCACCTGGCCGCCGGTGGCGCTCGACCGCACATTCGGACCGCAGGTGGTGTTTCACAAAGCCTCAAGCCCCGAACAGGGCGACAACCTGGCGCCGTGCTATGGGCTGCAATTCTTCGGTCAGGTGGCGATCGACGGTGCGACCGGAGAACTCACCGTCAGCCTCAAAGACGTCGCCGACCGTAAATTGTGGTCGATCACGCTCGAACCGGCGGCGCCGGCGCCCGCGCAAATGAGCATGCTGCGGCTGTAAGCCGTCGATTGCTTCCCGCCGATTCCTGACTATATACCGGCTTACGAATCGCGGGCCCTTCGGGGCCCGTAGCGGTTTAACGCCGACCCCATGTCGTCCTAATGAAGCTGCGCAATATCGCCATTATCGCCCATGTCGACCACGGCAAGACCACGCTGGTCGACCGGCTGCTGCAACAGTCGGGCGCGTTCCGCGACAACCAGCGGGTCGCCGAACGCGCGCTCGATTCCAACGACTTGGAGCGCGAGCGCGGCATCACGATCCTCGCCAAGGCCACCTCGGTGGTCTGGAAGGATACCCGCATCAATATCGTCGACACGCCGGGCCATGCCGATTTCGGCGGCGAGGTGGAGCGTATTCTCAACATGGTGGACGGCGCGCTCGTTTTGGTCGATGCCTCCGAAGGACCGCTGCCGCAGACCAAATTCGTCGTCTCCAAGGCTCTCAAGATGGGTCTGCGGCCGATCGTCGTGATCAACAAGGTCGACCGTTCCGACGCCCGGCCGACTGAGGTCGCCAACGAAGTGTTCGACCTGTTCGCGGCGCTTGATGCCAGCGAGGAGCAGCTCGACTTCCCCATTCTTTACGGCTCCGCCAAGCAAGGCTGGATGGCGTCCGACCCCGCCGGCCCCAAGGATCGCGGCATGGCGCCGCTGTTCGACCTTGTGCTGCGCCACGTCGCGCCGCCGCAGGTCGAGGACGGTCCGTTCCGCATGTTGGGCACCATTCTCGAAGCCAATCCCTATCTCGGCCGCATTGTCACGGGCCGCATCACGTCCGGCTCGGTCAAGCCCAACCAGACCATCAAGGTGCTCGACCGCCATGGCGCGCTGGTCGAGGAAGGCCGCGTCACCAAGGTGCTGGCGTTCCGCGGCCTGGAGCGCACGCCGATCGAAGAAGGCTTTGCCGGCGATATCGTCGCCATCGCCGGACTGCCCGAAGCGTTCGTTTCGCACACGCTGTGCGCCCCCGAGGTAACCGAGCCGCTGCCGGCGCAGCCGATCGATCCGCCGACGCTGACCATGACGTTTCGCATCAACGATTCGCCGCTTGCCGGGACGGAGGGCGACAAAGTGCAAAGCCGCGTCATCCGCGACCGCTTGTTGCGCGAAGCGGAGGGTAACGTGGCGCTGCGGATCTCCGAATCAACCGAGAAGGATTCCATGGAGGTCGCCGGCCGCGGCGAATTGCAGCTTGGCATCCTGATCGAGACGATGCGGCGCGAAGGATTCGAACTGTCGGTATCGCGGCCGAAAGTGCTGTTTCAGTATGGCCCGTCCGGCGAACTCCTCGAGCCGATCGAAGAAGTGGTCATCGACGTCGACGAGGAACACGCCGGCGTGGTCGTACAGAAGCTTGCCGAACGCAAGGGCGAGATGGTGGAAATGCGCCCGTCCGGCGGCGGCCGGGTGCGGCTCATTTTCTACGCGCCGACCCGCGGGCTGATCGGCTATCACGGCGAACTGCTTACCGATACGCGCGGGACCGCGGTGATGAACCGCCTGTTTCACGCCTATGGCCCGTATCGCGGCGAGATTGTCGGCCGCCGCAACGGCGTGTTGATCTCGACCGATCAGGGCGACGCCATCGCTTATGCGATGTGGAATCTGGAGGATCGCGGCCCGATGATGATCGAGCCGGGCTGGAAGGTTTATCGCGGCATGATCGTCGGCGAACACACCCGCGGCAACGATCTCGAAGTCAATGTACTCAAGGGCAAAAAGCTGACCAATATCCGCACCCATGCCAAGGACGAGGCGATCCGGCTGACGCCGCCGATCCGTATGACGCTGGAAAAGGCGCTGGCCTATATCGAGGACGACGAGCTGGTCGAAGTGACGCCGAAATCCATTCGGCTGCGCAAGAAGCTCCTGGATCCGGTCGAGCGCAAGCGCGACGAGCGGCGCAAGGAGGCCGAGCGGGTTTAGCTCAGCCGCTTGCGCCGCGCGCGCCGCATCGGCTGCGCGGACAGCTGTCCCATTTTGTCACAATTCGCGCCGTCCCGGCGCGCGGCATTGCGAAAAATCCGGCCACCGTGTCGCGCGTGCAACAGCCCGCTTAGATTACGTGCTGCCGCGCATTTTTCCTGTGCGCAAATGTGGCAAGGCCTGTGTTTTTGCCCCTATAATCCGCATCGTGAACCGTGGGTGAATCGCCGCCCTTGAAGCGCGCTTATTCGCTTGCTTTGATCGCCTCGACTGAATCGGGGACATACCCATCGCGTCATGAGCACGTCGTCATGAGCACGTCGTCATGAGCACCGTCCTGATCGAAATTCGGCGCGCCCGCGCCAGCGATTCGCAGGCCGTGGCCGACGTCCACGACGAGGCTTGGCGCACCGCCTATCAGGGCATCATTCCCGGCGCGGAACTGGACAAGCTGATCAACCGCCGCGGTCCGGCCTGGTGGGACTCCGCTATCCGCAAAGGCAGCCGCATCGCGCTTCTGCAATTCGGCGACAAGATCGCAGGCTATGCCAATT
>Ga0187769_10000420_pt1 | contig 23441 bp, 20 predicted proteins | sample 0116_SJ02_MP02_1_FD_133140 | JGI IMG/M metagenome (GOLD analysis project Ga0187769, IMG submission 133140) | Tropical peat soil microbial communities from peatlands in Department of Meta, Colombia - 0116_SJ02_MP02_10_MG | ecosystem: Environmental > Terrestrial > Soil > Wetlands > Peat | place... | reverse complement strand
GCTCCTCGGTGATGACATCGCCGAGATAGTCGTGCGCCGGGTCGCCGGTGAGGTTCGAGAACGGAAGCACCGCGATCGAAAGCCGCGGCGCCGTCGGCGCCGGGCTCGTGGAGCCGAATATTTCCCTGGTGACGGTACGGTACGTCGTCCAATAGCCAATCAACCCGGCGAGCACGGTGCCGACGGCGGCAAAACCGGCGACAACGCCGCCAATCCTCCGCAGCGTCCGCCACCGGGCATCCGCCTTCGGCTCCGGCTTGTCGGACCTCGGCGCCTCGCTCTCAAGGTTTGGGCCAGGCCGAGGTGCCTCAATCTCGGATTTGGTGTCTTCCGTGCTCATGGGAAATTGCCGACCGCCGAAGCGTTTTTACCTTAGCAGACTACTGCGCGCGGCGGTCATAGCCGCAGGCGGGCTCGGCCCATGGCGCTGTTGGATCAAAGGGCAAAACGACGATATGCAGCGACAATGTCAGCTTTGCGATTCATGGCAGAAATTTCGATGCGAGTGGCCGTTCGGCGGCTCACTGCTTTGTTACCGCCGCTAGGTTTGGCAGCCAACCTGTCCCGATATCACGTCGGCTGACCGGCGGGCTGGTCGGATGGCGGGGCGCCGCGATTCGGACCTGGAAAATGCAGCGAAAAAGACGACGCCAACCCGGCGGGTCTCGCTGACGGCAGTAGCCGCCGGTTTCGTTAATTAACGCTAAATTAATCTAAACTTTTAAACGCTGCGGACGACCGTCGAACACCTGCTTTAATGGCTCGGCTGTCGGACGAAAGGTGACTTCTCGTGAAGAACGACCTCGTCAGTAGCGGAACCCGCGACGAATATCTCGTTCAAATCGACGGGATAACAGCGTCGGAGCATCTCGGCTTTGTCGAAGCTTTGAAGGTCGGGCTGAAGCTCAGACAACAGTATCCCCACAGCGACGTCAAAGTTCGAGAGACCGAAACGAGCCCGCAAGCTTCCGACGCAAGGCACTAAACTGCCGAAGCGGACGTCGCTTCGAGGCGACCAACCATAGCGATCGGCCATGTCTGCGCCGGCCCGCGGCTGCCCGTCGGCGTAGCGGTCATAGCTGCCTGTTCGACCGCGGGCTTTATGGTGCTGGCAAGTCGACAAGATAATCATAGGGAAGCGCCGGCGGATATTCGCCGGCATAAGCGCGGCGCAGCAGTTCGCGCGTCTTTACTCCGGCCGCTCGCGCCGCCAGCATCGCAGCGGGATCTACAAAGGTTCCGATCGGATTAGCCTTGAATTGCGGCGACGCCCGCATCCACGATTTCGATTTTTTCCAGTCACCGAACACATCGGCCTGGAGCTCGACGCTGTTGTTCTCGGGATCGGCATAATAGAACGACAACGTCATGCCGTGGTGCACCGCCACGTGCGGTTTGTAGCCGTAATCATTGTGCAGCCGTTGCCAGGTCTCGAGCAGATCGTCGACGGATTCGTACTCGAAGGCGAGGTGGTGCATGCCGACCGACCTCCGAAAATTCGGGTTGGCAAGAAACTCCGGATTGCCGACCATTGAAATCCGATGGTTGGCGCCATCGTTGCTCAAAAACGCAATTCCGGGAGCCTCGAATACCGGTTCGGTGCCGACGACCGCGGCATACCACGCAATCATTTCCGGCATTCGGGCTGTTTTCAGAAGCGCATGATGAAAAACGGGGTTCTTGGGGCTCTTGGATTTCTTGGATTTGACGGTGCGTTTGCTCGTTCTCTTGGCCGCGTGTTTGATCGTCTTCCTGGCTGCCGCTTTCATGGGTCTTGCTCCTTCGGTATTCAAGCGTGACGCTCCAGTCAGCCACCGTCAATTGGGATCGCGGTCAATTGGCATTGAGCCGTCCGTGGCGATGAGCGCGAAGGCACGAATCCTCCGCGCCTGACACGGGGTCGCGCTAGTTTCGGCCGGCACGACGCGGGGTGCCGCCGGCGATAAGGCGCGCTCGTGTTTCGCCGGTAGACGTGACAATGAGTTCCCGTCTACCCTGAGCCTTTCGACCATTTCTATCTTAGGTTACTCTGTGCCGCGATGGCCGTCAGGCATTTAATCAATGAAAACGGGGAGCCTTTCGCGGAAAAGGAGCTTGAGGCTTTGGCGAAAGAGCTCGATGCGCTCAATCGGGCAGAACGCGAAGACTACCGAAACAGAAACGCAAACGCGATCGCACAACACACAGCAAAACATATTCTCATCGTTGCAGGGCCTGGCACAGGCAAAAGCACTATATTCAAACAGCGTGCCCTATTTTGGCTGCGCCAAGACCCCGCAGCACAAATTCTGGCGCTGAGCTTCGTGCGGAAGCTTGTCGCAGATTTGAACAGCGATATTCAGAACGACACGGGATTGACTGATGAGCAGAAGCGTCAAGTTGATGTCCACACGCTTCATAAATACGCGCGCAGCGTGGTCGAACAGAATCACGGCACTGCCGAATGGAAATTTGCTCCGCACTTCCGGATCATTGGCCAAACCTGGAAAGATGTCGTCTGGCACGACGTACTCTTACTCAGCGAACAGGAGCCGGAAAGCTACAAGCGCAAGGACTTCGAAAAGCAAATCCACGAAGATACCTTCGATGGTTCTCCAGAGTGGCAGGAACTCAAGACTACGTATTACACGCTTTGCCGATACTACAACGCCGCCGGTTTCAGTGATCTGATCTTAAGGGCGAAGGATGCCCTAGCCGAGAATCCGGCGCTCAATCAGCATCACTATTTCATCATTGACGAATATCAAGACTTTAACGCTTCGGAAGAGCGTCTGCTCGAACGAATTACCGGATCAGCGAGTGGTAGGCTCACGGTTGGCGATGACGACCAGGTTCTCTATGAAACTTTGAAGTCAGGCAAAGCTTCGCTGATCAGAGCGATTTACGCAAACACAAGTGTGGTCAACGCCATGCTCGCATTTTGTGGCCGTTGCGACTTCCACATCACGAAAGCGGCAAGTCATTTTATAAAGCTCCGCGGAGACCCAGGGAGCATTTCGAAAGTTTACCTGCCCATTTCGGAGGAGGCTGGCTCAATGAAGGTTCAAGTAGTCGCCTGCGCAGCCCCCTCGGCGGCGGTCGATTACATTCGGAAGTTTATTGAGGACCACAAGGCTGAAATTGAGCAGCGGAAAGCCGATCTGGCGTCCGGAACTTCAAAAGACGCGCACCTTTTAATCCTGTCTCCATCTGGATCCATTAATTTCTATAAGCTGAGTGGAGCGCGAGATGAGTTGTTCGAACTCATACGACCTTACTTGGAAAGCGCGGAAGAGTTTTCCGAAGATTACTACATGGTCCTGAACTATTACTCATTAGCAACCTACCCGGCAAACAATTTCACGCTCCGCAAAGTCTTGCACCACGAGCGCGTATCGGATACCGCCATCCTGCCTCTACTGAAGGCCGGTATACAGGAAGGAAAGGCGCTCTGTTCGATGGATGCAGAGTGCATTAAGTACGCACTGGCCAAAGCCGCGAAGGTCCGAGAGATCATCGACTCGAAATCGGAAGCCGAAGAGAAAACAAAGCTGCTTGCTGACCACATTGCCCTATTTGACTTGAAGCGCTTGCAAGCCGATCTTGAAAAGAAGGCAATCAACAAGGACCAAGCTGAGGTAATCGAGCACCAAGAAGAGGAAGACGCGGAACTTGAGGAAATCAAGGTTAAACCGATGTGCGCCGTTGAGTTGCTGACGATCGTAGGATCAAAGGGCCTATCGGCCGATCATGTGATTGTCATCGGGTTTGATAGCGTGAACATGAATTGGGTCACAAAGAATGCATTTTTCGTAGCGATGACACGTGCCAGGAAGTCGTTGCACCTTATCACCTGTCTGAAAGCCGGCGGTGCAACTCGTGCTCACGAATTTCTTGACCAATTGCCGGATAGGCATCTCGAGTTTCAGCGATATACGAAGAGTGCGCGCGCCTCTGTGCCTTGTAACGGCCGAAACAGATTTATCGGCTATCTGCGCTATCTCGTGGCGCAAAGTCGTCGCTAGGTCGCAATAAACCGGAGCCAGGCTCAAAACGCCTTAGTTGACATCTGCGTCAGCAACTCGCCGAAACCTTTGAGGCTATGCCGAGGCTAGGCAAATCGCTCAATCAGCTAAGCCATTGATGGCATTGGCTGGGGCGCCAGGATTCGAACCTGGGAATGGCGGAATCAAAATCCGCTGCCTTACCACTTGGCTACGCCCCAATACGCCGCCGGCCGCTCGGCGGCGCGGCCGGACCATAGCGACGCGGCCGCAGCGGATCAACATTCGGCCCGCCGGCGCCGATGATGGCGCGTGTCACCCGGCCTACCGCGCCGGCGCCGCGATGGGCTCGGCGCCGCGCCCGCCGCCCGCGTTGGCGTCAGGCGCGTAGAACGGCGGAAACGGCGTCAGCAGCGTCGTGCCGTAGAGAACGCGCAGTTTGATCTCCGGCATTCCGGAGCGGCCGAAGACGATCGGAGGCAAGTCTTCGATCGTGGCGAAATAGGGCCGCAGCCGCGCCTCGATGTCCGGGTCGATCTTGATGCCGATGATCAGCGCATCGCGGCCGAGGAGCGCCCGCCGGTCGTAACGCAAATCGAAATGCTTCGGCTCGTTCCAATCGCCGAAGGCGACGACCGGCAGCGCGCCGCCGAGCGCCTGATCGATCCGGCCGGCATCGAGCCAATACGGCGCGACGATGAAGATGTCCTTGCGATCGAGATAGCCGCGGGCGGCAAGCTCGCGGGCGAGCGGCGTCCATTCCAGCGTCTCGAGCGTCGGATCGCCGTGCCGGAACGCCTGCGCAAACGCGAGCTTGCCGAAACCGGTCGCGGCATGGCCGACGACAACGACCGCCAACACCGCCAACACGCTAGCCGAGCCGATCGCCCAGCGCCGCGGCCACCCTTGGGCAGACGCCTGCGCAAGGAAGTCGCCGAGGAGGGGGTAGAGCATCAGCCAGCCGGGCATCGGCCAATGCGGCAGTCCCTGGTGTCCCCACAGCGGAGTGATGGTGAAAAACGCGATGGTGGGAAGGCCGAGACAGAGGCAATACCAGGATCGCTCGTGTCCGCGTCCGGCGCGCAGCGCCTGCCACGCCGCGATGACCAATGGCACGAAGATCCAGGGGAACAGCCAGGCCGCCTGGCCGGCGGCGTCGATCAGCACATTGCCGGGATGGAATGCGCTCGGCTGCGCGCCGCGTTCGACCACGTGGACGAAGCCGTGGCGGCCTTGATAGGCGAACGAGACCCAATCGTGCTGCGCGTTCCAGATCATGACCGGAGCGAACAACAGAAGCGCGATCGCGGCGCCGATCCACGGCGTCGGATGGAAGAGGACGCGGCGCCGTTGCGGCATGCTGACGAGATAGAGGAAGAGGCTCAGGGCAAACAACACGGCGTGGTATTTCGACAGCGCCGCAAGCCCGAGCCACAATCCGGTGAGCGGCCAGGTCCGCCAAGGCGACGGCGCTTTGCCTTGGGGAAAGAATGCCCTTGCGACGGTCAGCGCGGCGGCAAGAAGACAGAAGATCAGCGGACCGTCCGGGACGATCCAGCTGCCGGCGGACACCGTGAAGAACGCCGAGAGATTGAGCGCCAATATCGCCCAGACGCCGGCGAAGCCGCCGAACAACTGGCGCGTGAGCAGATAGAGGAGCCAGGTCGAGCCGGCGAACAGGGCGACGAAAGGCAGCCGCAGCGCATGGCCCTCGCCGAGAACCGGCATGAAGGCGTGCGCGATCCAATAATGCAACGGCGGATGGTCGAAATAGGAGAGGCCGAGCTCGCGCGCATTGGCGATGGTGTAGCTTTCATCGACCGAAAAGCCGAGCGTCGCCGCCAGAATGAGCCGGAAGGCGAGGAACGTGGCGATCAGCGCCAAAGCCAGCGCATCGGGGCTTCGGCCGGGGGATGAAAGCGTCTCGCCGGAGATCAGTGCCGGCCCGGGGCGCAACGACATCGGCATTGCGGTAGGCGAGCGTTGGCGCCTTGTAAAGGCGCGCTCCTCCGCCCTTCCCGGCATTGGCGCCGCAACCCTATCTCCCATAGGCAGCGCCGCTCGCACACGATAAAGGATGGCGGCGGCTCGCCGTCTCGTAGGCGGGCCGATGCACCACCGCGGAGGTTTCCCCATGACCTACAACGCCCCCCTCGCCGACATGGGCTTCGCGCTCAAATACGGAACCGGGCTCGCGCCGGCGCTCGCCGAAGGCTTGTTCGGCGACCTCACCATGGACGACATCGAGGCGGTGCTGGGCGAGGCCGGCCGCATGGCCGGGGAGGTCATCGGCCCGCTCAACCGGGTCGGCGACCAAAACGGCGTGACCTTCAAGGACGGCGCCGTCACCACCGCGCCGGGCTGGAAAGCCGCCTACGATTCCTGGCGCAAGGGCGGCTGGAACGGCCTGACGGCGCCCGGCGAATGGGGCGGCCAGGGCCTGCCGCAGGTGCTCAACGCCGCCTGCGTCGAGATGTGGAACGCGGCCTCGATGGCATTCGGCGTCGGCCCGCTGGTGAGCATGTCGGCGATCGACGCCTTCAGCGCCCATGGCAGCGAGCCGCTCAAGCGCGCGTATCTCGAAAAGCTCGTCACCGGCGAATGGATCGCGACGATGCAGCTCACCGAGCCGCAGGCCGGCTCCGACGTCGGCGCGCTGCGCACGCGCGCCGAACGCGCCGGCGACGGCACCTACCGCATCAAGGGCCAGAAGATCTTCATCACCTATGGCGAGCACGATCTGACCGAAAACATCCTGCATTTCGTGCTGGCGCGGCTTCCCGACGCGCCGCCCGGCACGCGCGGCATCTCACTCTTCCTGGTGCCGAAGTTCCTCCTCAACGCCGACGGCTCGCTCGGCAAGCGCAACGATTTGCGCGCCCATTCGGTCGAGCACAAGCTCGGCCTGCACGGCTCGCCGACCTGCACCATGATCTTCGGCGATGAGGGCGGCGCGACCGGCTTCATCATCGGCGAGGAGAACAGCGGCATGGCCTGCATGTTCACGATGATGAACCGCGCCCGGCTTGCCGTCGGCCTCCAAGGCGTCGGCATCGCCGAGCGCGCCACCCAGCAGGCGCTCGCTTATGCGCGCGAGCGCCGGCAGGGCCGGATTCCCGGAATGCCGGCGACCGAATCGGCGCCGATCATCGAGCATCCAGACGTCAAGCGCATGCTTCTGAGCATGCGCGCGCTGACCCAGGCCGCGCGCACGATCTGCTACGCGACCGCGCTCGCGCTCGATGAGGCCGAGCGCGGCGGCGATAAGGCGGCGCGGCAAAAGGCGCATGATCGCGCCTCGCTGCTCACGCCGCTCGCCAAGGCGTTCTCAGCCGACATCGGCGTCGAGGTCGCCTCGCTCGGCGTGCAGGTGCACGGCGGCATGGGCTTCATCGAGGAGACCGGGGCGGCGCAGCATTTGCGCGATGCGCGCATCGCGCCGATCTACGAGGGCACCAACGGCATCCAGGCGATCGACCTCGTCACCCGCAAGCTGCCGCTTGGCGGCGGCGCGGCGATCGAAGCCTATCTCGGCGAGTTGCGCGGCATCGTCGAGGCGGTGAACGCTACCAACGACCCGGCCCTGGGCTGGACCGGCGTGCGCCTCGAAGACGCCGTTGCAAGTCTGGAGCGGGCGACGCGCTGGCTGCTGGCGCGGCTCGGCAAGGAGGCCGATCAGGCACTCGCCGGAGCGAGCCCTTATCTGCGGCTGTTCGGGGTCGCCGCCGGCGGCTGCCTCCTGGCGCGGCAAGCGCTCGCCGCTTTGCGGCTCGGTCCCGACGCCGCACCGCGGATCGCGCTGGCGCGCTTCTTCGCCGAGAATTATTCGGTCCAGGCCGGAGCGCTCGAGCGCATCGTCATCGAAGGGGCTCCGGGCGTGCTTGGCGCCGACGCGGTGCTCTCGGCTTAGGCCCTCGATGTCCACATTGTTCATCACCCATCCGGTCTGCCTCGAACATTTGACTCCGGCCGGCCACCCGGAGCGGCCGGACCGGCTGCGCGCCATCGAGGGCGCGCTCGAAGCCGAGCGGTTCCAGCTCCTTGCCCGGGTCGAGGCGCCGGCGGCGCGATTGGAGACGATCGCGCTTTGCCATCCGATCGATTATGTCGAGCAAATCCGCGACGCGACGCCGAAGGAAGGCCTGCTGCGGATCGACGCCGACACCTCGATGTCGCCAAAAAGCTTCGAAGCGGCGCTGCGCGCGGTCGGCGGCGCGGTGCATGCGGTCGACGAGGTGTTCGGCAAGCGGGCCGCCAACGCCTTCGTCGCGGTGCGGCCGCCCGGCCACCACGCCGAGACCGAGCGGCCGATGGGCTTCTGCCTGTTCGGCAACGCCGCCATTGCCGCGCGCCACGCGCAGGACCGTCACGGCATCGGCCGCGCGGCGATCGTGGATTTCGACGTGCATCACGGCAACGGCTCGCAGGAGATCTTCTGGGCGGACAAGACGGTGATGTATTGCTCGACCCACCAGATGCCGCTGTTTCCCGGCACCGGCGCGCTCGGCGAAACCGGCGAGCACAACACCATCGTCAACGCGCCGCTTCGGCCCGGTGACGGCGGCCGCGCCTTCCGCGCCGCATTCGAAAGCCGCCTGCTGCCGCGGCTCGAAGATTTCCGGCCGGAACTCGTCATCATCTCCGCCGGCTTCGACGCCCACATGCGCGATCCGCTCGCCAACCTCAATCTGGTCGAGGAGGATTTCACCTGGGCGACGCAAAAGATCATGGAGGTCGCCGATCGCCATGCCGGCGGGCGCGTGGTGTCGCTCCTCGAAGGCGGCTACGACCTCGAAGGCCTGGCGAACTCGGTCGCCGCGCATGTCACCGCGCTGATGCGCGGCTGATGTGAATGATGGCGCAGGATTGCGCCGGGCCCAATCGGGGCTACGTTGAAGGAGTGATTCGGAGGGCCGGCAATGGCGCAGCAGAACAATCAGAACAATCAAGCGGGCCAAAACGGCGGCGACGTCGGGCAATTGTCGTTCGAGCGCGCGATCGAGGAGCTGGAAACGATCGTCAGGCGGCTCGAAGAAGGCAAGGTGCCGCTCGAGGAATCGGTCGCCATCTATGAGCGCGGCGAGGCGCTCAAGCGCCGCTGCGAGGATCTGCTTCGGCAGGCGGAAGCGCGCGTCGAGAAGATCACGCTCGACGCCACCGGCAAGCCGACCGGCACCGAGCCCTTCGACGTCGAATAGCGAACGGGTCGCTGCAGGCGGCCGGGCTTGCCAAGCTAACCGGCGCTGGCCATAAGGTTGCGAGGTTGTGCCCAAGCGAAACAAACAAGCGAACCAAACTCGTGAGCAAGCCGGCAAGCGCCAAAGAGCCGCAATACAACGCCCTGTTGGAAGTCAAAGCCAAGCACGGCGTTGCCCAGCTCGGCCTGATGACCAATCAGGGCTGGCACGACGATCCCAAGCGCCTGGCGTTCACGCTTGCCCGCTACAAGTTCGTCACCGCTTCGCTCAAGGCGCTCGAGGGCGGCGACCTGCGCGAGTTCGGCCGGCTCATGCACGAGCACTGGGAGCACAAGAAGCGCCGCTCCGGCAGCATGAGCAACGCCAGCGTCGACGACTGGTACGCGCTCGCGCGCCGCAACGGCGCGATCGGCGGCAAGCTTGTCGGCGCCGGCGGCGGCGGTTTCCTGATGTTCTATACCGAGGACCGCATGCGGCTGCGCCACGTGATGACCGAAGCCGGGCTCAAGGAAATCCGCTTCCGTTTCGACTTCGAAGGCTCGAAGGTCCTGGTCGGCTGACGGCGCCCGGTCCTTAAAGACGTGGGCGGGCGTATGCTATCCGCGTTGGTGGCCCCCATGCTCTATCGCCGGACTCATCAGGCCTGTCCGCCGAGATAGCCGAGGAGAATGTGCCGTGACCGACACCGTCATGTATCACGAGGGAAGCCGGCGATTGCAGGACCAATTCGACAGTCGCCGCATCTCCGATCGGCTGGAAGAGAAGCTCACCCGCACCCAATTCACTGCCGCCGACAAGGTCTTCATCGAGGGCCTGCCGTATTTCTTTCTGGCAACGGCGGACGGCGCCGGACGGCCGGATTGCTCCTACAAGGGCGGAATGCCGGGGTTCGTGCGCGTCACCGGGCCCTCGGAACTTGCATTTCCCGACTACGACGGCAACGGCATGTTCAAAAGTCTCGGCAACATGCTGGTCAATCCCGCCGTCGGGATGCTGTTCATCGCCATGCACGGCAAGCCGCAGCGCCTGCGCGTCAATGGCGAAGCGGTGGTGAGCGACCATGATCCGCTCCTTGCCGAGACCGTCGGCGCGCAACTCATCGTTCGCGTTGCGGCGCGGGCGATATTCCCAAATTGTCCGCGTTACATCCCGAGCATGGAATTGATCGAACCGTCGATCTACGCGCCGCGGTCCGGCTGCGAGACGCCCGAGCCGGCGTGGAAAGGCTTTGCTGATTTCAAGGACTACATCCATCCGCGTCAACCGACCTTCAAGGGCTGATGCTTCGGCGCCTTGGGCGCGCGGATGCAAAAATGAAATCGGAGGCAGCACCATGAAAGAGGCGCGGCTGAAGCATTTCGGGTGGGGCCGGGAAGGCTCCGGTCTGACCGAGGCCGAGGAGACGCTGGTGCTGCGCCGCGCCGAGCAACAATTCGGCCCGCCGGTCGAACCCGAAGTCAAGCCGCCCGGGCTCGCCAACATCAAGCTCGAGCCGCCGCGCCTTAAGCCGCCCGCCTCGCTGTCGTTCTGCTCGACCGAACATTACGACCGCGCGGCGCACACTTACGGCAAATCATTTCCCGAATACACGCGCGGGCTCCTCGGCAACTACGGCAGCGCCCCCGATGTCGTCGCCTACCCCCGCAACGAAGCCGACGTCGCTTCGGTGCTCGATTGGGCCGGCGGCGCGCAAGCGAGCGCGACGCCGTTCGGCGGCGGGTCGAGCGTCGTCGGCGGCGTCGAGCCGAGGCGTGACGGGCGGTACCAGGCAGCGGTGACGATCGACCTGCGCGAGCTCGGCCGCGTCATCGAAGTCGACAAGACCTCGCGCGCCGCGTCGATCGAGGCCGGCGTATTCGGGCCGGCGCTCGAGGCGCAGCTCAAGCCGCAGGGGCTTACGCTGCGGCATTTTCCGCAGAGCTTCGAGTGCTCGACGCTCGGCGGCTGGATCGCGACCCGCTCCGGCGGCCATTTTGCGACGCTCTATACCCACATCGATGATCTCGTGGAATCGCTCCGCCTCGTTAGCCCCAAAGGCATTCTCGAGACGCGGCGGCTGCCCGGCTCGGGCGCCGGCCCGAGCCCCGACCGGCTGCTGATCGGCTCGGAAGGCATCCTGGGCGTCATCACCCAGGCTTGGATGCGGCTGCAGGATCGGCCGAAATTCCGCGGCGGCGGCGCGGTCCATTTTGCCGACTTCTTCACTGCAGCGAGGGCGTTGCGGGCGATCTCGCAGGCCGGATTATTTCCGGCGAACTGCCGGATCCTGGACCCGCAGGAGGCCTTCAACACCGGCGCCAGCGATGGCAGCACGGCGGTCATGGTGCTCGCTTTCGAGTCCGGCGATCATCCGATCGAACCGTGGCTCAAACGCGCGCTCGAATGCTGCGCCGATCATGGCGGCAAGCCGGAACAGGCCGGCAGGACCGATGCACACCGCGAAGGCGCCGCCGGCGCCTGGCGCAACGCCTTCATCCGCATGCCCTATGCGCGCGAGCGCCTCATTCAGCGCGGCCTGATCGGCGATACCTTCGAGACCGCGATCACGTGGGAGCGCTTCGAGACGTTCCACGACAGCGTCAAGGCCGCAACCGAGCGCGCGATCCTGGAGGCGACCGGGCGCGCCGGACAAGTCACCTGCCGCTGCACGCATGTTTATCCGGACGGCCCGGCGCCGTATTTCACCTTTCACGCCGCCGGACGCCACGGCCAGTTGAGCGCGCAGTGGCATACGATCAAGTCGGCCGGTTTGGACGCGGTGATCGCGCGTGGCGGCACGGTCACCCACCATCACGCGGTCGGCCGCGATCATCGGCCCTGGTACGATCGCCAACGGCCGCCCTTGTTCGCCGCGGCGCTCAAGGCGGCGAAAGCAGCCATGGACCCGCAAGGCCTGCTGAACCCCGGCGTGCTGATCGATCCCGCCGGAGCTCCAGAACCCCGGCAGGCCGCGGGCCGTTGAAGGCGATGTCAGCCGAGGGCCGCGACCGGACCGCCGACGATGCCGACGCTCCGGGCGCCGCGCGCTTCCTCACGTCGGCGTCGTTCGCCGTTCCGCGGGATTTCGTTACCTCGGCGTGGATCGAGCACGCTCCGTTCGCGTTCTGGATCGTCGAGGCCCTTAGGCCGCGGCGCCTGGTCGAGCTCGGGACTTATGCCGGCTTTTCCTACCTGGCGTTTTGCCAGGCGGTGCGGCGCGCGGCGCTCGATACCGCGTGCTTCGCCATCGACACCTGGGAGGGCGACGACCACAGCGGACGCTATGGCCCGAACGTGCTGCGAGGCCTGCGTCGACGTCACGACCGGAAATACGGCTTGTTTTCCCGGCTCATCCGATCGACGTTCGATGACGCCAATCCGGATTTCGCCGATTACTCGATCGACCTCCTGCACATCGACGGCCTTCATACCTACGAGGCGGTCAAGCATGATTTTGAGACCTGGCTGCCGAAATTGTCCGACCAAGCCGTGGTGTTGTTTCACGACACCAATGTCCGGAACGCCGATTTCGGCGTGTTCCGGCTGTGGGAGGAATTGCAGACGCGATTTCCAAGCTTTGAATTCCGGCACGGATTTGGTCTCGGCGTGCTTGGCATCGGCCGCGCTTTGCCGAAGCCGCTGACCGATCTGTTCGACGCCGCGAAAAACCCGGAGGAGGCCGAAACCATTCGGCTGATCTACGCCGGCCTCGGTCGCGCCGCTTTGGCCAGCGCCGTCGCACAGCCGCGCACGCCCCGCAACTTTCTCGCCAAGCTGCGACGCAGCTTGCGGTCGAAGCCGGCACTCCGCGCCTGGCGCCGGGCAAGGCGCATGACCGGGGCGACGCCGCCGCTGCGCGGTCTGCGCGTTCTCATTGTCGGCATTCTGGTCATTCCCTACTGCGCCAAATACCGGGTCTGGCAGAAGAAAGAGCTGCTCGAATCGCTGGGTTGCACCTGCACGGTGATCGATTGGACCGAGCTTGGGCGGGCGCGCGAGGCATTGGTCGGCCACGACATCGTCATCTTCTATCGGGTGCGGGCCGAGCCCGAGCACATCGCGCTGGTCGCGCAGGCGCGACGCCGCGGCCTCGTGACCGTGACCGAGATCGACGACACGATTTTCGATCGCAGCATCTACCAGGCCAACAGCAATCTCGAGCGCGTCGGTCCTGCACTGCGCGAAAGTGTGCTGGCCGATACGCCGCATTACCGCGCCATGCTGGCGGTGTGCCGGTACGCGATCGCCTCGACCCGCCCGCTCGCCCGGGCGCTGCATGAGGCCGGCGCCGCCGACGTTTTTCTGGTCGAGAACGGGCTCGACGACGAAACCGCCGGCATCGCCGCCGGCGCGCTGGCGGCACGCCGCGCGGAAAACCCGGACGGGATTGTTCGGATCGTCTACGGCTCCGGCTCCGACACGCATGATGCCGATTTCGCGGTTGCGGCTCCGGCGCTCGCTCTCACCCTGAAATCACATCCACAGGTCCGACTGTGCCTCGCCGGTTACCTGAAACTCCCGCCGGCGCTGGCGGAATGCTCCGACCGCATCGAGCGTCACGCGTTCATGGATTTTGCCGCCTGGCTTGCGCTGCTGGCGCGCTGCGACATCAACATCGTGCCGCTGGTCGACAGCGCCTTCAACGACGCCAAGAGCACCATCAAGTATATCGAGGCGTCGATGGTTGAGATCCCCTCGGTGTGCGCGCCGCGCGAGCCCTATGTCGCGATCATCGAACACGGCCGCAACGGCTTCCTGGCCGAAACGACGGCGCAGTGGCAGGGTGCCTTGGAGCGGCTGGTGATGGACGCGGAGCTGCGTCGGCAGATCGGCGCCGCCGCACGCCGGACGGTCGAGGCGCGCTACGCCGCCGCGAGCATCGCCGCCCGGCAGCTCGCGCCGATGCTCAAAGACATCACCAGCCGGCTTGCGGGTTGAACTGACCTGCCGCGAATCCGACGCGAGCGGTCGATGAGCTTCACCCGAGTCAACCTCGCCTCTTTGCCGTCGATCCTCGCGCAAGTTCCCGGGCCTGTTCAGCGAGCTCTTTTCGGGCATGTTCCAGGGCTGCCGGGGATGCCGAGCCCCATTGAGTGAGACGTTGCCTGATGGCTTTGACACCTTGAGCGAAGTCACGGAGGTCCGGCAGGTTTTGCAAGAACGAGCGCGATATCCAGGCGCCGGTTGCGCCGAGGCGTGGAAACTGAGCCAGGACCAGATCGGGAGCGACCGGAAGCTCACAGTCATCCGGGCGGGCAACGCCGCCAACAGAAAATGGCAAATTCGCCTTTGTGACCTCGTTGGCGATGGCCTCCAGGAGGGGCGAGGCCAAAACCTCGAAGTGGTTCTGGACGCCGAGCTCAAGGCGAAGATCGTTCAATCCCACCATGACTTCGGAAACTCCGGGCACTTCGAGAATCTCACGAATCCGCGCAACGGCGGATGCCGTTTCGAGCAGGATCATCGTGCGGGCGCGGCCGTCGATCAGGCGAACGAACGTCTCGACTTCTCCCGCGGTCCGGAAATACGGCAGCATGACGACCTGCGCGCCGGCGCCAAGCACGGCTTCGACTTCGCCCGCCGTCTCGGCGTTGATCGGGTTGATGCGAACAAACAACTCCGCCCGCGCGAGCGATCCGGCAATGGCGGGAAGGTCTTCTACGCGGTGGTTTGATAGCCGGGTGTCGAAGCCGCTCTGGCGCTCAGCCTTGCCGAGGCGTTCAAGGTCAATCCCAATTCGGTCGACGCCACTGCTGTCGGCGATTGCAGCCACGGCCGGATCGTCAGTTAGCAAGGTGAGGCGAAAATCGTCGCCGAAGCCCTTCACCGACACATGACGCTCTTCAAAGAATGTTCGGGATATCTTTCGATTCCTTCGACAGCCGCCAGTTATCCGGATTTTTGTAGTCGAACAATTCATCGGCAACGTTGATGTATCCAGCAGGCTGGCCACTTTCGTTGCGGAGCGCATGCCAGACGCCGGGCGGCACGATCACCACAATGGGGCGCACAGCGCCTATCCTAATGACGTCGGTCGCTCCTTTGGTTGGCGACGATTCGCGACCGTCCCAGAGCACCAGCTTTATATTGCCGCCGACCCCGATCAGACGGTCTGTTTGCTTGGCATGGGCGTGCCAATCTGTGATGCCGCCCGGACCAAGCTCCGCCCAATTTATTTGTCGGACCGTGATATTCATCGCCGGCCAGTCCACGCGAAAAATCTCGGTCATGAAACCGCTGCGCGTGATAATATTGCCGAGTTCGTGGATCTCAACGTCGTCTATATTTGGCGACCGGGCCCTGGCTCCGCCGGGGACAACGGTTTGGCCGTCTTTCTTGCCGATGAATGGCATGGAAGGCCAGCTCCTGGTGTCGCCTCCTGGTGTCGCCTCCTGGCCCCGCCTGCTCTACTCTGCCATGATGTTTGGTGCAACATCGCAGCACGAGTGCGACGTCTGTGTCGTACTCCGCGCAAGACTGATCTGCATGAGGATCGATCTATATACTCGGTGCTGGAACGACGCCCACATGCTGGGTTTCTTCTTTCGTCACTACGACCCGCTGGTGCAGCGCTACGTCATCTATGACGACGGCTCGCGCGATGGCTCCCCTGAGCTGCTGCGCGCCCATCCCAAGGTCGAGCTGCGACCGATGCCGGAGCCCACCGACCCCGATTCTTACGTCGTGTCAGGCCTCGCGCTTCTCGAGCAGTGCTGGAAAGAAAGCCAAGGCGCCGCGGACTGGGTGATCGTAACCGATATCGACGAGCACCTGCATCACTCAAATCTAAAAGACTATCTCGCGGCCTGCCAAAGCCAGGGTGTGACGATTGTTCCGGCGCTTGGATATCAAATGCTGTCGGAGCGATTCCCCGAGGAAGATCGTCTGCTGAGCGCGACATTGACGATGGGCGCGCCGGACCCGAGGTACTGCAAGCTGAATATTTTCTCGCCGAACGCAATATCGGCCGTCAACTTTATCGTCGGTCGGCATAGCGCTGCGCCGCAGGGCATCGTCGTCGCTCCGGCGCGCGACGAGCTGCTGCTGCTTCATTACAAATATCTTGGCTTCGGCAGGACGCGGCGACGTTACAAACAATACCGGACCAGACGAAGGAAAAAGGACCTCAGCAACGCCTGGGGCGTGCAATATTCCTGGTCACGCCGGCAACTTCTCAAAGATTGGAATGAATGCGCGGCCCGATTGGTCGACATCTCGATGCCCGATGCGCGGCCGTGGGAAACCTATCCGGCGCCGGTCTGGTGGAGCGGATATCCAAGAGCTGCTCAGGCGTGAAAGGAGGACGGTCGGTCTCGGCTGGTCTCAAACCGCGAGCTCATGGTCCGTCCTGCGCTGCGCGCTCATCAAGCTTCAGCTTGCTTGCGCAGCAGCGCATCCGTCTCGCGCCAGCCCTCGACCGATCCGACCTCGTAGAAGCGCGTCGCGATCTCGTAGCCGGCGAGTTCGCCGCGGCGGGCGAGTTCGGCGAGCACGTCGGCGAAGTCGAAGGCGGTTTCAGCCGGCCGCTCCTCCAGCAGCGCTGCCTTGACGACGCTGAGCCCCCAATCGATGTGCTGCATCTGCGGCAGGCGCTCGCGCTTGTCGTAGCGGCAAATCGCGCCGTTCTCGTACCAGATATTGCTGGTGTCCCACCGCCCGGCATTGCGGAACACCGTCATCAATGCCGGCTTGCCGCTTGAGCGGAACGCCGCCACGACCGGTGCGAATGCGGTGTCGAGCCAGCTGTCGCCATACATGACCAGAAATTCCGGTCCGAGCAGCGGCAAGGCTTTGCGCAGCGCCCCGCCGGTACCGAGCAAATTCGGCCCGTCATAGCAATAATCGACGGCGACGCCGAACTGGCTGCCGTCGCCGACGAATGCCTCGACCTGCTCGCCGAGATAACCAACGCAGAGCACGACGCGCGGCACGCGCTCGCGCCGTAGCAGCCGCAATTGATGGGCGATGAAAGGGGCGCCGGCGACCTCGATCATCGCCTTCGGCACCTTGAGCGTATGCGGCCGCAGCCGCAACGCGAGCCCGCCGGTCAACAGCGCCAGAGGCGGCATCTCGGTCATGACGCGGCGAGACTCTTTGCCACCCGGCGCACATAGTCGGCATAGCTGCCGGCGCCCAGCTCGGCGAGCCAAGGTTCGATCTCGCGCGGCGTGACGTGGCCGAGCCGCAGTGCGATCTCCTCCGGACAGCAGATCTTGAGACCCTGCCGGCGCTCCAGCATGGCCACGTATTCGCAGGCTTCAAGGAGCGAGTCGGTCGTTCCGGTGTCGAGCCAGGCGTAACCGCGCCCCATACGCTCGACGTGCAGCCTGCCGGCCTCGAGATAACGCCGGTTGAGGTCGGTGATCTCAAGCTCGCCGCGGCGCGAGGGTTTGAGCTCGGCGGCGTAGCGCAGCACGTCATTGTCGTAAAAATAGAGACCGGTGACCGCCCAGTTCGAGGTCGGCTTTTCCGGCTTCTCGGTAATCGATCTCGCCTTGCCCGAGGCGTCCAATTCGACGACGCCGTAGCGTCCCGGATTGGCGACTTCGTGGACGAAGATGGTCGCGCCGGATCGGCGCCGCATGGCGCCGGCAAGGAGCTCCGGCAATCCGTGGCCATAGAAGATGTTGTCGCCGAGGATCAGCGCGCAAGGACCGCTGCCGACGAAATCGGCGCCGATGACGAAGGCCTGCGCCAGCCCCTCCGGCCGCGGCTGCACCGCGTACTCGATTGTCATGCCGAACTGCCGTCCGTCGCGCAGCAGCGCCTTGAACAGCGGCAAGTCCTTGGGCGTGACGATGACCACCACCTCGCGAATGCCGGCGATCTGCAGCACCGCGAGCGGGTAATAGATCATCGGTTTGTCGTAGACCGGCAGCAGCTGTTTGGAGATCGCAAACGTGATCGGGTATAAGCGCGTTCCGCTGCCGCCGGCGAGGATGATACCCTTCATGTCGCAGACCGTCGTGACCTGGTGATCGATCGGGCAAGGCAGAGCAAAAATCTGCCGCCACGGACAGTAGCATGAGTTTCTCCGTCGTCACCCCGAACTTCAACCACGGCAAGGTGTTGGCGCGGGCGGTCGACGCGGCGATGGCGCAGGAGCCTCGACCGGCGGAGCTCATCATCATCAATGACGGCTCGACCGACGACAGCCTCGCGGTGATCGGCCGGCTCAAAGCGCGCTATCCTGCAATCCACCTCATCAATCACGAAGAGAATCGCGGCGTGCTCGCCGCGATGAACGAAGGCTTGCGCGCGGCGAGCGGAGAATTCGTCTACATGGCTGCCGCCGACGATTTTGCCCTGCCCGGCCTGTTTGCCGCGGCGCAGGCGGCGCTGCAGCAGCATCCCGAGGCGGCCTATTTCTGCGGTCGGGTGGTGCTGTTTGATCCGCAGGGGCACATCCTTGGCGTGCGCCCGTTCATGCAGCCGAGCGCCGGCGCCGCGTTCGTCTCGCCGGCGGCGGCGCGCGCCGAACTTGCCAAGAGCGACAATTGGTCGGTCGGTGCCGGCGTCATCTATCGACGCCGGCGGCTCCTTGCCGCCGGCGGCTTTGACGAGACCATGGGGGCGTTCGGGGACGGCCTGGTGGTGCGGCGATTGGCGCTGGAATCCGGGTTCTATTTCGATCCGGCGCTGGTCGCGGCCTGGGAGATCTACCCCGAAAGCCTCTCGGCGCGCTCGGCGTTGTCGGTTGCGGAAAGTAACAAGCTGATCGGCCGCGCGGTCGCCGCGATCAAGCTGAATTTTCCCGCGGACATTCGCGAGAGCTATGCCGGCCGCTTCGAACGCCGGCTGCGTTTCAACATGGCGCGACTGTGGCTCGTCTTCCACAAGCAGGCGGTCGACACCATCGGGCTCGGCGAAGTGCTGCAGTTTAAGGGCGCGGCGCGAACCGGCCTCGGCATTGCCGCCCGGCTGCCGTTCGCGCGCCTCACCGTACTGGCATGGACGGCGATGGTGCTTCGTCCCTACGGCGTAGGCGCGGTTCTCGCCGGCTATTGGCGCGCGATCAAGGCGCGATGCTTCGAACTGCGGCGGTTGCGCAGAGTCTTCGCCGCGTTGCACCGGCCGGGCGCGGATGCGCTGCCGGGCGTTTCATGACAGCGCTGTCAGGGTCGCGCGGCGAGCGCTTACACGCCGATCCCCATGCACAGATCCGCGGTTTTGCTTCGCCGCCGCCGCAAAAGCGTGTATCTGTCCAGCGTGATTGGCGACGGATGCTGGTGTGAGCGCCGCGGTGGATAGCGCCTCGACGGCGGCGGCTGCGATCATCTTCGCGGTCGCCGCGGCGATCAGTGCCGGCCTGATCGTGCTGTTGTATCCATGGCTCAAGCGCCACGCGCTCGCCGAGCCCAATGCCCGCTCCTCGCATCACACGCCGACGCCGCAGGGCGGCGGCATTGCCGTCATTGCGGCGGTGGTGGCGGCGGTCGGCGTGGCGCTTGCTTTTCGGCTGTTCGGCGCCGCGGCAGACTCATCGCTGCCGGCGATCATCATCGCCGCCGTGCTGATGGCCGGCATCGGCGCCGCCGACGACTTCCACCCGCTGCCCGCGGGCCCGCGCTTGCTGCTGCAGGCGATTCTCATCGCCGGCGTCATCTATGCCCTGCCGGCGGGCTTGCGCGTCGTCTCGTTCCTGCCGTGGTGGCTCGAGCGCGCGCTCATGGTGCTGGGCGGCCTGTGGTTCGTCAATCTGGTCAACTTCATGGACGGTCTCGATTGGATGACCGTCGCCGAAGTGATGCCGCTCAGCGCCAGCGTGGTGATCTGCGCGTCGGCCGGTGCGCTGCCGCCGCAATGCATGCTGCTGGCGCTGGCGCTCGGCGGCGCCGTGTTCGGCTTTGCCTATTTCAACCGCCCGGTCGCCCGCCTCTTCCTCGGCGATGTCGGCAGCCTGCCGATCGGGCTGATGCTGGGATGGCTGCTGCTGTTTCTGGCGGCGCGCGGACATCTCGTCGCCGCGATCGTGATGCCGCTCTACTACCTGGCCGACGCCACCATCACGCTGCTGCGGCGCCTGGTCGGCGGCGAGCCGGTCTGGCGCGCGCATCGCACGCATTTCTATCAGATCGCGACCGACCGGGGCTTTGGCGTCATCGACGTCGTGGCGCGGGTCTTTCTGGTGAATGTCGGCCTCGGGGCGCTGGCAGTGATGACCGTGCTCGTGCCGGGAAAGCCGACCGATATCGCGGCGCTGGCGGCCGGCGGCGCGCTCGTCGCCTGGCTGCTCGCCGCCTTCGCCCGCGGCAAGAAAAACTCCGGCTCGCCGCCGCTATCGGGGCGGTGAGGACCGCCGCTTGCCTGCGCCATGCGCCGGCGTTGCGCCGGTCAGCGGGTGAATTTGACCCCGATCTCGTTGTTCAACTTCCAGACGACGTTACATCGCTGGCCTGGTTGACCCGTTTTCGACAACAGCAGCGTAAATTCGTTCGGGACGCGTTCGATGTCTCGCCCCGCGAGCCGGGCGCCATATTCCGACACGTCGACCAGCGTGCATTTCTGCAGCGAGGAAGCATTGCCGACATCAATCCACGCCGGCAAATTCGCGGTTTGTCGTGGCGCCCGACGCGTCTTGGTGGTCATGGCACTCACGATCCTCGATTGCTGAACGCCAAGGCGATCTTTCGCGCAGAGACAGGCACGGATTAGGCGGCAAAAGGTGTTTTCATCGGCGCAACGCGATTGGTCGCTATCGAATCAAATTTGCCGCCGCAGCACGGCGCAACCGCCGTGACCAGAGAGCGACGCGAAGCTGATAGCAGGCAGAACGCGCGTTCTGACACGGGCTTTTTGCGTTAAATGTTAAGGTTTCGAGCAATTCTGCGCCAAATTCTCCGAATAGGCGGCGATTTCGTGAAACACAATTCTGTCAGGGTTTGGCCTTGTTGGAACCCAACCACGCTGGCTTCGTTTATTTGAAGCGTGAAGGGGCCATGTCCCGGGCACCGGTTTGCGGTGCACCAGATGGGCTGCAACTTCCTGTGACGGCATGGACGCGGTCGATTCCGGCTTCCGTCCCCCTGCACCGCGGCCGCAATCGCGGCCGCTCGGTCCGCTCGCGCTTCTCAAGACGTTGCGATCGAACCCGCTCGAGTGCTGGACCCAGGCGCATTTCGAGGAGCCGGTCGTGCTCGGCGGATTTCCGTTCGCGCGGGTCGCGGTGGTGAGCGACCCGGCCGCGATCCGCCAGGTGCTTGTCGAAAACCAGTCGGCCTACCGCAAGAGCGCGATCGAGCGGCGCATCCTGTCGATCCGCATGCGCAACGGGCTCGTCACGGTTGAAGGCGAGCAATGGCAAAAATTGCGCCGCCTGCTGGCGCCGATGTTCTCGCGCAAGATGATGACGCAATTCGCCGCGGCCACGGCGCGCGCCGCCGCCGCCGTGGCCGAACGCTGGCGGCGCCAGCCCGACGGCAGTGCCTTCGAAATCAAGACCGAGATGAGCCGCGTCGCGCTCGAGGGCTTGATCGGCTGCATCTTCTCCGACGGGCTCGGCGATCCGCAGGCGGTCTGCGCGGCGACGACGCGGTACTACGCGACCTGCGGCGGCATCGATCCTTTCGACGTCATCGGGTTGCCGGATTTCGTGCCGCGGCTCACCCGGCTTGGGATGAGATCGGCGCTGCGCGACTTTGACCAGGCGCTCGGCGCGGCAATCACCGAGCGACGCCGCAGCCTGGCGGCGAATCCGGACGCACCGCGCGACATGCTTGGCGCCATGCTGGCCGCCCAGGATCCCGAGACCGGCGAGCGCATGACCGAAGCGGAAATAAAAGACAATGTCGTGACGCTGATCTTTGCCGGGCAGGAGACGACGTCGAGCGCGTTGACCTGGGCGCTCTACCTGCTGTCGCAGTCGCGGCATTGGCGCGAGCGCGTCGCCGAGGAGGCACGGCGCACGATCGACGATTGCGGTCAAGGCGCGGTCGACGCGCTCACGCAAACCCGCGCCGTCGTCGAGGAGGCGCTCCGCCTCTATCCGCCGGTCATCGGTATCACCCGCACCGCGCTGCGGCGCACCGAGCTTGCCGGCTGCACCATCGACCGCGGCACGATGGTCGTGATCTCGCCTTACGTGCTGCATCGGCATCGCCGGCTATGGCGCGACCCGGATCTGTTCGACCCGACGCGCTTCCTCCCCGGGTCAACGGCGCCCGCGCGATATACCTATCTTCCGTTCGGCGTCGGACCGCGGTTGTGCATCGGCGCGGCCTTCGCGCTCCAAGAAGCGACGCTGGTGGCGGCGACGCTGACGCGGAATTTCGCGCTCGAGCTCGCGCCCGGCCAATCGGTGTGGCCGGTGATCGATTTCACCTTGAGACCGCGCGGCGGGCTGCGCATGACCGCGACACGCCGGCAGCAGGCGGCGATTCGGCACAACGCGGAACAGACTGCCGTAGCTTAGGCGGCGGCGCCCTTGAAATCTGGCACTGCGTCGCGCAGCACGCGATAGATGGCCTCGCGTTCCTCGCGCGCGAGCCCGCGATCGAGCATGGCGAGCCAGCCGCGCATCGCCTCGAGCGAGGGCTGGGTCGGACGGGCGGCGACGACGCCGAGGAAGCCGATGTCCACCATCGGTTCGCCGGCGGCAAACAGCACCTCCTGCATGCGCTCGCCCGGGCGCGCGCCGGTGAAGACGATATCGACGTCGCGGCCCGGCTCGAGGCCGGCGAGCCTGATCATGCGCTCGGCGAGATCGACGATCTTCACCGGCTGGCCCATGTTGAGCACGTAGACCGAGACGTCGGAGCGCCCGGAGGAGAGCGCGTGGCTCGCCGCGGTGACGACGAGATCGCAGGCCTCGCGGATGGTCATGAAATAGCGGACCATGTCGGGATGGGTCACCGTGACAGGTCCGCCTGCATCGATCTGCGCCTTGAATTTCGGCACCACCGATCCGTTCGAGGCCAGCACATTGCCGAACCGCACTGAGATTAGCCGCATCGGCCGCTTGCCGTGGGCTTGGGTTGCCAGATCGTGGTCAAGCGCCTGGCAATACATTTCGGCAAAACGCTTTGTCAGCCCCAGCATCGACACCGGCTCGATCGCCTTGTCGGTCGAGATCATCACCATTGCCTCAGCGCCCGCGGCGAGTGCCGCATCGGCGACATTAATCGAGCCAAAGATGTTGGTCTTGACCCCCTCGCTCCAGTCGCGTTCGAGGATCGGCACGTGTTTAAGCGCCGCGGCATGAAATACCAGGTCCGGCCGAAACTCCTTCATCAGGTGGAACATCCGCTCGCGATCGCGGATGTCGCCGATCCGCCCGTCGATG
>Ga0187769_10000419_pt1 | contig 23453 bp, 23 predicted proteins | sample 0116_SJ02_MP02_1_FD_133140 | JGI IMG/M metagenome (GOLD analysis project Ga0187769, IMG submission 133140) | Tropical peat soil microbial communities from peatlands in Department of Meta, Colombia - 0116_SJ02_MP02_10_MG | ecosystem: Environmental > Terrestrial > Soil > Wetlands > Peat | place... | reverse complement strand
TCGAACTCCATGACCCGCATCCGGCAAGCGCCGCCGAGCACGGACGCGATCCGTCGGCGCGGCCAGCCGATCGCATCCTCGATCTGCGGGAAGGGCCGCGGCTGGTCGGGCGCCTCGGCCAACCCGGCGAGCAGCTCGCGCATCAGGTCGCTGCAGCGATCATAGAAGCGCGCGATCTCGCCGTCGTGCGCCATCGCGTTGTCCGGCGCGTGCTCGAGTGTTGGCACGTTTTGGGAATGTACCCGTGTGAGCTCGATCCGCCCCTGCCACGACGACGAGCGCGCACAGATCCTGCGCATCATCAACCTCGCGGCCGAGGCCTACCGCGGCGTGATCCCGGCCGACTGCTGGCACGAGCCGTACATGCCGGCGGAGGAGCTCGAGCAGGAGATCGCGGCCGGGGTCGCGTTCTGGGGGTATGAGGCGGACCGGGAACTGCTCGGCGTGATGGGCATCCAGCCGGTGCGCGACGTCGAGCTGATCCGCCACGCCTACGTGCTCCCGGGGCGCCAGCGGCTCGGCGTCGGCGCCGCGCTGCTCGAGCATCTGATGGGCCTGGCAGAGCGGTCCGTGCTCGTCGGCACGTGGGCGGCCGCGGAGTGGGCGATCCGCTTTTACGAGCGCCACGGCTTCGAGCTGATCGCCCGGGAGGAGACGGCATCGCTGCTGCGCGCGTATTGGAGGATTCCCGATCGACAGATCGAGACCTCGGTCGTGCTGGCGGGACCGCCGCCCGATTGACGAGCCCGCCCACGCGCTGAAGATTCGCCGGCAGGGTGCCGATCACTTGGGGCGGCGGCTCCCCCGATCCAGGACACTCGTGGCCATCCAGTCAGCGAGCGCGCTCAGCGCCTACCTAACCGCAGACTCCTCCGCGTCGATCGGCGCCGGGATCCCCGAGCGGCCGACACCTGGAACTCCCGCGCCGGCGGGCGCCGGCGAGGGGAAGGTCGGTGCCGTGGATCGCGAGCAGGAGCAGGCACCCGAGGACGGCGGTCCTCCGAGCGTCGAGACCGCCCTCCCTCCCCTCTACGGGAGCAACGCCAGGTCCGTGGCGGCGGGTATGCGGACCGCCAGCCTCTCGCTATTCGCCTGAGCTCGCTCGGTTCAATTCAGGGTCTCGACCCCGACCCGAGGAGGACCGATGATCGCGCGCACCTGGCGCGGCGCCGTCCGGCAGACGGACGGCGATGCCTACGCGCACTACATGGCCGCCACCGGCCTGGCCGGCTACACGAGCACCGAAGGCAACCGCGGCGCGTGGATGCTCCGCCGCGACGTGGGCGAGAAGACCGAGTTTCTGATGTTCACCCTGTGGGACTCGATGGAGGCGATCAAGGCGTTCGCGGGCGAAGATCCCGACGTCGCGGTGTTCTACCCCGAGGACGAGCGCTTCCTGATGGAGCGCGACCACTTCGTCTCGCACTATGTGGTTGACGGGTACGCCGCACCCTGACAGCGGCGTGGTGATACAACGTGGCCATGCCGCGGGCGGTGCGGTTCGACTCCTACGGAGACGTCGACGTCCTGAACGTCGTCGACGTCGAGCGCCCGACGCCCGGCCCCGGTGAGGTGCTCGTCCAGGTCAAGGCCGCCGGCATCAACCCGGGAGAGGCGTCGATCCGCAAGGGCCTGCTGCACGACCGATGGCCGGCGACGTTCCCCTCCGGCGAGGGCAGCGACCTGGCCGGCGTGGTCGATGAGGTCGGACCCGGCGTGGATCAGTTTGCCGTCGGCGACGAGGTGCTCGGGTGGAGCGAGCGGCGCTCGAGCCATGCCGAGCTCGTGGCCGTGCCCACCGATCAGCTGATCCGCAAGCCCTCCGACGTGTCCTGGGAGGCGGCCGGGGCCCTGTACGTCGCCGGCGCCACCGCGTGGGCGACGGTGCGGGCGGTCGGCGTGTCGGCCGGCGACACGGTGGTGGTGTCCGGCGCCGCCGGCGGCGTCGGGTCGCTCGCCGTACAGCTCGCCGTGAGGGCCGGAGGAAAGGTGATCGGCCTGGCCAGCGAGCATCACCACGAATGGCTGCGCGCCCACGGCGTGATCCCGGTGAGCTACGGCGAGGGCGTCGTCGAGCGGATCCGCGCGGCGGCCGGCGACGGTGTCGACGCGTTCATCGACACCTTCGGCGGCGGTTATGTGCAGATGGCGATCGAGGAGCTGGGGGTGGCGCCCGAGCGCGTCGACACGATCATCGACTGGGAGACGGCGGGGCGTTACGGCGCCAAGACCGACGGGAGCATGGTTGGGACCAGCACCGAGGTCATGGCCGAGCTGGCCGGCCTGATCGACCGAGGCGAGCTCGAGGTCCCGATCGCCGCGACGTACCCGCTTGATCAGGTGCGCGAGGCCTTCCGGGAGCTCGAGCAGCGGCATACGCTCGGCAAGATCGTGCTCACGTTCTGATCGGGGCTCAGTACGGGATCCGGCCGTGGGCGCGCCACGCCGCGAGCTGGAAAAGCGCCGCCGCCGGCACGTCCCGGCCGGACAGCACGCACGTGTGCCCTTGCCGCAGCCAGGTGACCACCCGCTGTCCGCCCGCGGTCGAGAACGACGCGAGCTGCGTGCGGGCGCGGGTCAGGGTGCGCACGCCGGCGCCGGTGGCCAGCGGCTTGCCCGAGACGATCGTGTAGGCGATCCGCTGCGCGCCGCGGCGATAGAAGACCGTGGTCATGACGCGGCCGTCGATACGGTCGGTCCGGGCGCCGGTGGCGCGCCAGCCGAAGCGATCCTCCCAGTAGGGGAACGGCAGGCCCGCCGCGCGCAGCCGGGGCAGCGTGACCCGGCCGTCGGGCGGCTCGGCCACGGTCGCGACCGCGGGGCGTGCGGCGAGCGTCGCCGCCTGCGCCACCGTGAGGCCGGGCTCGCCGCCGGCGATCAGGGCGAGGATCGTGGCGAGCGTGACCGCCGGGGCACCCAGGCCGAGACCGAGGCGTCGGGGCGTCAGCCAGCGTGCACGCCGGCGGGCCGGGCGCGCGCTCAGCGCGCGGTGGCGCATGCGCACGGACAGCGGGGCGCGCTCTCGCTGGGCGGCCGCTCGCGTCGCGGCCACCACCCAGCGCTGCTCGGACAACCGGCGCTGGAGCGCGGGCGAGCGCGCGACGAGCCACTCGGCGAGCTCGCGGCGCGGGCCCGCGAGCGTCCCATCGGCGAGCCGGGCGAGGTCGCGCTCAAGGGCGGTGGAGCGAGGGCGGCCGTGCCGATCGCGCATCGCGCCCTACCCCGAGGCCCCGGGGCGGCCCTCGTCGCCAAGCGCCTCCGCGAGCCGCCGGCGGGCCCGGTACAGCCGCGTCGTGATCGTCGCCTCGCGCACGCGTAGGGCCCGCGCCGCCTCGCGGTAGGACAAGCCGACCACGTCGATCGCGACCAGGGCCTCGCGGAACGGGTCGGGCAGCTTGGCGATCATCGCGTAGAGCTCGGAGGAGTTCAGCGCCGCCTCGGGCGCAGGGGCGTTCCGGTCCTCTACGCGGTCGAGCTCATCCGGGAGCGGATCAGGTCGCGGCCGGCGTGCCGCCGCGCGCAGCCGCGAGAAGTGCGTGTTGCGCAGGACGCGCAGGAGGTATCCCAGGTCCTCCTCGGAGCGAAGCATGCGCGGCTTCTGGAGGACGCGCGCGTAGGTGTCCTGGACGAGGTCCTCGGCATCCTCGCGGCTACCGCACAGCGCCCAGGCGGCGCGGTAGAGACGGTCGATGTGGTCGCCCAGGTGGTTGGGGTCGAGCTGGCGGGCCGGCGACCCGACGTTGGCGGAAAGCGCGAGCGCCTGTTCTGCGACGTGCACGCCCCGTAAGACGCCCGGTTCTCAGCGGACCTTCCCGGCGGACCCTCGTGGAACTTTGGCGATGCACCTGACAACTAGGGTGCAGCGCCAACGATCGGGCGCGACTAGATGATTGATTCCACGTTGGCCGGGACTGTTCGCCGAAGGCCACGGCGTCGGCTCGAGCCGTTCGCCGCAGGCTCCCCGCGCGGCGGGTGTATCGCCCCCGAGGTCTGCGGCGCCGGCGTGCTGCCTTTCCGAAGCAGAGGGACCCGGCATCCACCTGCAAATTCGGCCAATCGGCGCGTGATCGCAAGGCCTTGGCATCGTGTGCGTGTGGGGCATGCACACGATGCCAAGGCTCGCCCCGGGAGCACCGATTGGTGGGTTATGCAGGTCGGGGAGCGAGGGCGCGGTCCCCGAGCTCGACCGCCGCGCGCAGCTCAGCCCGCCAACGGGCAGCCGATCCGGCCGCCCGCGCCGCGGCGTCAATCATCTACTAAGCCGCGGGCAGGCTGAAACGCACGCGCGTCCCGACCATCGTGTCCGCGAGCCAGATGCGTCCGCCGTGCGCCTCGACGATCGCGCGCGACACCGCCAGTCCCAAGCCGGCGCCCGGGCTGGTCCGCGCCGCGTCGGTCCCGCCGCGGTAGAACGCCGTGAACACGCGCTCGCGCTCCTCCGGAGCGATCCCGTCGCCGGTGTCGGCCACCTCGAACTCGATTCCGCTGGCGACCGGCTCGGCGCGCACGACCACGCTTCCATCCGCCGGCGTGTGCCGGATGCCGTTCTGGATGAGGTTGAAGAGGACGCGCTGGAGCTTCTCGGGATTGGCGCGCGCCGGGCACAGCGTCTCGGGCACCTCGGCCAGCACGGCCACGCCCTTGGCCTCGGCCTGAAGGCGCATCGCCTCCACCGTCTCGGAGATCAACTCATGCAACGGCACCTGCTCGAGCGACCAGTTGATGTCGCCGGCCTCGAGCCGCGAGAGCTCGAACAGGTCGTCGATGAGCACGCCCAGCGCGTCGATGTGGGTGCCCATCCGGCGCAGGTAGCCGCGGCGGGTCTCGGCGTCCTCCACGATGTCGTCGCCGATCGCGTCCGCAAGCAGACGCAGCGAGGTGATCGGCGTGCGCAGATCGTGCGAGACGGCGGCGATCAGGTTCCGGCGGGCGGCCTCGGACTGGTCGCGGCGGGCCTCCTCCTCGCGCAGCTGGTGGATCATCGCGTTGGCCGCCGTGGCCAGCTCGGCCAGCTCGTCGTGGGCCGTGGTCTCGATCTTCACGTCGCGCCGGCCGCGTCCGACCGCGATCAGCCCGTCGCGGATCGCCTCGACGTCGCGCATGATCCCGCCGGCCACCGTGCGGGCGGCGACGATCGCGAGGAGTCCGGCGACGATGACGATCGCCGCCACGACCACGACCCCGCGAGTTGAGACCACCATCAGGGCGTCGCCCACGATCAGCGCCGCCAGGACCGGGGCCACCACGATCGCCACCACCAGCGCGAACTGGCGGCGCAGCGATCCGGCGCGCGCGCGGATCCAGCCTACGGGGCCGGGCGGTGTCATGGCTGGAACCGGTAGCCCACGCCCCAGACGGTTTGGATGTGACGTGGGCGCGCGGGATCGACCTCGATCTTCGAGCGCAGCCGGCGGATATGCACCGTCACCGTCGAGGTGTCGGTGTAGAACGAGTACTGCCACACGGCGTCCATCAGCTGGTTGCGCGAGAACGCCTGGCCGGGATGGCGGGCCAGGAACAGCAGGACCTCGAACTCGCGGTGCGTCAGCTGTACCTCCTCGCCGCGCACGTAAACCCTGCGCGCAGAGGGGTCGATCGTCATCTCGGTGAGCTCCATCAGCGCCTCCTGCGCCCTGGCGGTGTCGAAGCGGCGGAGCACCGCGTCGACCCGGGCCACCAGCTCGGCGGGCGAGAACGGCTTGACCACGTAGTCGTCGGCGCCCAGACGCAACCCGATGACGCGGTCAGACTCCTCGCTCTTGGCCGTCAGCAGGATCACCGCGATCCGGTCGCGGTCCTGGTCGCGCAGACGGCGCATGACCTCGAGACCGTCGATCCCGGGGAGCATCAGGTCGAGCACCACCAGGTCGGGGCGCTGGGTGGCGGCGGCGTCGAGCGCCTCGCGGCCGTCGGCGGCAACGCACGTCGCGTAGCCGGCGCGGTTGAGGTAGCGCGCCACCACCTCGGTGATCGTCGGCTCGTCGTCGACGACGAGCACCGAGCCCCGAACGTGGTTCTCCATGTTCCGGATTGTCGCAGTGCCATGGCGCCGATTCGAGCGGCCGGGCCGGCATTCATCGCCTGTTCAGATCCTCGGCGCAGGCGAGAGCGGGTGCGGGTCCTCGCGATCGAGCCGTATAGGCGCCACTCGGCCGGAACTCGCGCACAACCTCGGGGAAGCAACCCGCGGCGACCGGCGTCCTTGAGAGCACCATGAAACACCTGCGCATTCCGCTCGCCGCCGTCCTGCTCACCCTGATCGTGAGCGCGTGCGGATCGGCGTCCTCCACCTCCACCACACAGAGCACGAGCGCCGCGGCCACCGCCGCCACGACAACGTCCTCGACGACCACAACGACGGACACGACGCCGAAGCCCAAGCCCAAGCACCACGTTCACCACAGGCTGTCCGCCCACAAGGCGACAGTGGCGGCGACCACGCACACGACCACGACGACCGCGCCACCCCCGCCGGTGACAACCATGACCCACACGGCGACGACCCCACCGCCGCCACCGCCAACCACGACCCACACCGCAACGACTCCGGCGCCGCCACCGCCGACGCCGACCACGCACACGAGCGCGACGCCGATGCCGATGCCGACCAGCAGCTGCATTCCGCAGAACGGCGGCGGCGACGACGACTCGGACAACCACGGCGCCCCGAGCGACGGCGACGGCTGCCTGTAGACCCGCTTAACCGGGCGCTGAATGACAAGTGGCTTGAGTCGCCCGTAGTTATCCTGCGGACCACCAAGTGGTCGGCGACATCCTCTGGACCCCTCCCGCGGACTGGCGGGATACGACCGAGCTCGGCCGGTTCACGAACTGGCTGCGCGAGCACGGGCGCGGAGATTTCGCCAGCTTTGAGGAGCTCCACCGCTTCTCGGTGACCGATCTCGAGGGCTTCTGGGGCGGGCTGTGGGAGTTCTACGGGATCCGCGCGCGGAGCCCGTACGAGCGCGTGCTGGCCGAGCGCACGATGCCGGGCTCGAGGTGGTTCACGGGGGCGAAGCTCAATTACGCCGAGCACCTGGTGGGTAGCGAGGATGATCTTGACCGGGTCGCCGTGGTGGCCAGGTCGCAGACCCGGCCGCCGCGTGAGGTCACGTTCGGCGAGCTGCGCGAGCAGGCCGGCCGGGTGCGGGCGGGGCTGCAGCGCCTCGGCGTCGGCTCCGGCGATCGCGTGGTGGCGTACATGCCGAACATCCCGGAGACGCTGGCGGCGTTCATCGCCACCGCCAGCCTGGGCGCGATCTGGGCCACCTGCGCACCGGAGTTCGGCGCGCGCAGCGTGATCGGCCGCTTCGGGCAGATCGAGCCGCGCGTGCTGCTCACCGTCGGCGGGTACAGCTACCGCGATCGCTACGTCGACCGGCGGGCCGAGGTCGAGGCGATCCGGGCCCGGCTGCCGACGCTCGAGCACGTGATCAGCGTGCCGTACGGCGACGCGGACGTGCCGGACACGCTCAAATGGGAGGACCTGACGGCGGAGAGCGCGCCGCTCGAGTTTGATCCGGTCCCCGTCGAGCACCCGCTGTACATCCTGTTCTCCTCGGGCACCACCGGCCTACCCAAGGCGATCGTTCACGGCCACGGCGGTCAGCTGATCGAGCACCACAAGAACCAGGGAATCGGCTGGGATCTCAAGCCCGGCGGGCGTCTTCTGTGGTTCTCCACCACCGCGTGGATGATGTGGAACGCGCTCGTCTCGGCGCTGCTGTTGCGCTCCTCGATCGTGATGCTCGACGGCGACCCGGCCTGGCCCGACCTGCTCGAGCAGTGGCGGCTGGCCGAGGAGCTGAAGCCCTCCGTCATGGGCGTCAGCCCGGCCTACCTGATGGCGTGCCGGAAAGCCGGTATTGCACCCGGTCGCGAGTGCGACCTCTCGAGCATCCGGATGCTGTGCACGGCGGGGTCACCGCTGCCCGCCGAGGGCTACCTGTACGCCTACGAGCAGCTCGGACCGCAGATGCTGCTCAACAACGGCTCGGGCGGCACCGACGTGTGCACCGGCCTGGTGTCAGGCAGCTACGCCCAGCCCGTGTATGAGGGCGAGATCACCGGTGCCTGCCTCGGGGTCGACGCACACGCGTTCGACCCCGACGGCAACGAGGCGCCGCCGGGTCAGCTCGGCGAGCTCGTGATCACTTCGCCGATGCCCTCGATGCCGGTGGTGTTGTGGAACGATCCCCAGGGTTACCGCTACCGGAGCTCGTACTTCGACATGTACCCCGGCGTGTGGCGCCAGGGCGACTGGATCATGTTCACCGAGCGCGGCAGCTGCGTCCTCACCGGCCGCTCCGACGCGACCCTGAATCGCGGCGGCGTGCGCCTCGGCACCGGTGAGTTCTACGCCGTCGTCGAGGACATCCCCGAAATCATCGATGCGCTCGTGGTGCACCTCGAGGACCCGGGCGGCGGCGCCGGCGAGCTGCTCCTGTTCGTGGTGCCGGCGCCCGGCGAGACGCTCGACGATCCGTTGCGCCAGCGGATCGCCCGCGCGCTTCGCACCGAGCTCTCGCCCCGCCACGTGCCCGACACGATCGTGTCGGTGCCGGGGATCCCGCGCACGCTCACGGGCAAGAAACTCGAGGCCCCGGTGAAGCGGATCCTCCGCGGCGAGGCGGCTGAGCGCGTGGCCAGCCGCGACTCGCTGGTCGATCCGGCCGCGCTCGACGCGTTCGTGGCACTCGCCGGCGAGCGATTCGCCGCAGAGGAAGTGGTCAGCGGCACGCCGTAGCGGCGCTAGGATTGGGCGCCAGGACCGGACGACTGGAGAATGGTCGGCGGCGCCTGACGGCGGCGCTTTAGTCCGTCCGAGAGGGAGATCGACAGAGAGGAATCCGTTCTGGCCGACGCACTTGCATCTGCTGTGGCGTCAGCTCCCGCGGTCCGCGAGCCCGAGCGCTGGCGCGTGGCCGGTGGCCAAACCGCTCGCCGGCTCGACGCCTGGTCGGACATCCTCGCCACCACCCACCTGGCCTTCGAGGTTCACCCGACGGATCGGACCCCCGAGGAGTTCCAGGGGGCCGTCACCCGCCGCCCGATCGGTGACCTGATGCTGGTCGACTGCGCGGCCTCCCCGTTTCTTGGGCACCGGGGCCGCGCGGTGATGACGCCGCAGACCCGGCAGGAGGACATCCTAGGGTTCCAGTTCGTCTGCAAGGGGATCGAGACCGTCCGCGAGGGCTCACGTGCCCTGGCCCTGCAGGCGGGTGACGTGGTCCTATGGGACGGCCATCAGCCGACCGACGTCGAGATCGTCGAGGCCTTCCACAAGCGCACGCTGCTGTTCCCGCGCGAGCGCGTGCTCGCCGTATGCCCGCGGCTCGCCGATCTGCGCGCGCTGCCGCCGCTCGACGACAACGGCCCGGCGCGGCTGCTCGTCCGCTACATGAACGCGCTGGCGATCGAGCAGCCCAGGCTCGAGGGCGCGGCCGGGGTGGCCGCCGCCAACGCGGCGCTCGAGCTGCTCAGGGCCGCGGTGGAGCCGTGCATGCCGACCAGCCGGACCGCGGCGCGCGAAACGATGCGCGCGGACATCAGGCGCTTCGTGCGGACCCATCTCCAGGATCCCGAGCTGGGACCGGCGTCGATCGCGCGGGCGTACTCGATCTCGGTGCGCGCACTCCACGCGCTGTTCGAGGACGTCGACGCGTCGGTGGCCGGATTGGTGCGCTCGGAGCGGCTGGCCCGCTGCCTCGAGGATCTCCAGCGCCCCAACGGAGGGTCGGTGACGGACATCGCGTTCCGGTGGGGGTTCTGCGACGCCGCGCACTTCTCGCGCGTGTTCAAGCGCGCGTACGGGATCACGCCGAGCGACGTCCGCCAGCAGGCGCTCAGCGGACGCGCGGAGCGCTAGCGCCGGTCGACGACCCGAACGGCCTTGCCCTCGCTGCGGGGTATCTCGCCGGGTTCGCGCACCGACACCGCGATCCGCACACCGGTGGCTTCTTTGAGATTTTTTTCCAGGGTCTGCTTAAGGCCAACGCGGTCGCCATCGAGCGTGCTGGGCTCGCACTCGAGGGTCAGCTCGTCCATCGGCCCGGGGCGCTCGAGGACCAGCCGCCAGTGGGGTGCGACCCCGTCGACGGCGGTGAGGATCTGCTCGACGTGCGACGGGTACAAATTGACCCCGCGGATGATCATCATGTCGTCGCGACGCCCGCCGAGCTGGGTGAGCCGCACCGTCGTGCGTCCGCATGGGCATGGCTCGGTCGCGATCGCGCCGAGGTCGCCGGTGCGGTAGCGGATCAGCGGCAGCGCCTCCTTGGTCAGCGTCGTGAACACGAGCTCGCCCACCGTCCCCGGCGACACCGGCGAGCCGTCGTCCGGGTCGATCACCTCGACCAGGAAGTGGTCCTCCTGAACGTGCAGCCCGTCGCGGACGAGCAGGCACTCGGTGGCGACGCCGGGGCCGCACATCTCCGACAGGCCGTAGAAGTTGATCGCCTTGATTCCGAGGGCACGGTCGATCTGGGCCCTCAGGCCCTCGGTCCACGGCTCGCCACCGAACAGCCCGAGCTCAAGCGCGGTGGACGCCGGGTCGACGCCTTCATCGGCCAGCGCCTGGGCGATCACGAGGGAGTACGAGGGCGTTGCGACGAGCACATGGGCGCCGAGATCGCGCAGCAGCATCGCTTGCCTCGCGGTGCGCCCGCCCGATACCGGCACCACGGTGGCGCCGATCCGCTCGCCCCCCTGGTGAAAGCCGAGGCCGCCCGTGAACAGGCCATAGCCGTTGGCGTTGTGGATCACCATGCCGGGCCGGACGCCGGCCATCGTCATCGAGCGGGCCATCAGCTCGGTCCAGGTCTCGAGATCGGCGGTGGTGTAGCCGACCACGGTCGGCTTCCCGTGCGTGCCGCTCGACGCGTGCACGCGCACGAGCTGTTCGCGCGGCACGGCCAGGAGCCCGAAGGGGTAGCTCTCGCGCAGGTCGTCCTTGACGAAGGATGGGACGGCGCGCAGATCGCCGAGAGCGGTTATGTCGGTCGCGTCCGTGATTCCGGCTTGTGCCAGGCGATCGGCGCCGAGCGGCTGGCCGGCCAGCACGCGGCCGACGGTGTCGCGCAGGCGCTCCAGCTGAAGCTCGGCGAGCCGCTCGCGCGGGAGGGTCTCGACGGCATCCCAGATCCTGGCTTCAGAGGCGGCGGCGGTCAGCGCTCCAGTGCTCCTCCAGGTTGCGCACGAGCGCGGCGCTCAGATGGCAGTAGGCCTGCTCGCGCGCGTAGTTGGACATGTACTCGCGGAACAGGTCGAGCGGCTCCTGCCCGACCCGGATCGCGCTGCGATTGGCGGAGGCGTTGATCAGGCCGGAGCTGGTCAGCGCGTCGACGCGGTTCTCGATCGCCGCGTCCATGTCCCCCGGCTCGACGATCTCGTCGCAGATGAGGTCGGCGTCGGGCGCGCCGGCCGTCCACTCGCGGCCCGACAGGATCGCCTGCCGGGCCGCCCGGTCGCCCACCGACCGCCACAGCCGCAGGTTGGACGCACCGGGGATGATCCCCTCCTTGCGCGCGGGCAGGTAGAGCCGCGACCCGCGGACGGCGATCACGTGGTCCATCACGTGCAGGAGCTGGCACGCGCCACCGATGGCGAACTTCTCGACGCCCGCGATCCACAGCTTCTCCAAGCCGCCCGTGAGCCCGCGGTAGATCTTGTTCACGTAGCCCAGATCGCGGATCAAATAGAACAGGAAGTCGATCCGCCCGTAGTAGAGGTGGGTGAGGTTGATGCCGGCGCCGAACGGGCGCTCGCCGGCGTAGCGCGGATGGTCGACCACCCCGCCACGGAGTACCCCCACCTCGATGTCTGGATCGAGCGTGACCAGGTCGACGGCGGCCTCGGTGGCGGCCAGTGTGGTGTCGTCCTCGGCGTTCAGGTGGCGGGGGTTGCAGAGCTCGAGCACGCCGGCGCGCCCGTGGCGGGTGACGCGCGCTGCGCCCAGGTCGATGGAGCCGCTGATCCGCAGCTCCTCCGCGTGCTCGAGCGCCAGGTCCGTCGGTCGCAGCATCGACTCGACCAGGTGGCGGCCGGTGCGCGGGTTGGCCAGGAACTCGCTCGCGAGCAGTCCCTGGTTCAGCTCGAGTCCGTGCTTGTCGGCGAGCTTGCGCGCGCGCTCGGCTTCCATCTCCGCCCGGGTCGGCGCCACCCCGGGAACGCGCTCGGCCGCCGCGTAGAGAAGGTCGTCGAGGCGGAGCGGCCGGGTCGCGCCGGCGGTGAGCTCGTCGTAGAGCACCTCGGCGGTCAGCCCGTGTTCGGCGAGAACGGTGGCGGGCGTCGGCTGCTCGGTCGTGGCCATGGGGCGGTTCGGAGCATAAGGCTCATGCAAAATAGGGCGCCGACTGGGACATGTCGGCGGCGCCTGACGGCGGCGCGTTCGGAGATGCCGAGAGCGGAGAAAGGTGGCCATGGCCCGATTGCATGACAAGGTCGTCCTCATCACCGGGGGCGAGAGCGGAATCGGGCTCACGACGGCGCGGCTGTTCGTGTCCGAAGGCGCGAGCGTGCACCTCGTCGGAATCGACGAGGCCAAACTAGTCGCCGCCGTCGACGAGCTCGGGCAAGCCAACGCGTTCTCATCGGTTGCCGACGTCACCGACGAGCTCGCGGTGGCGCGCGCGATCGCCGCCGGCGTTGATCGCTACGGACGATTCGACGTCGTCGTAAGCAATGCCGGCATCAGCGGCGCGGTCGCCCCCATCGTCGACTACCCATCCGACGTGTTCTCGCGCACACTCGCGGTGCATGTGGTCGGTGCCTTCCACGTCCTCAAGCACACGATCCCGCACATCCCCGACGGCGGGAGTGTGATCATCACCTCAAGCGTGGTCGGCCTGATCGGGCCGCCCGGGGTATCAGCCTACGTCGCCGCCAAGCACGCCCAGGTCGGCCTGATGCGGACTGCCGCCAAGGAGCTCGCGCCGCGCCGCATCCGGGTGAACACCATCCACCCCGGTCCGACCTCGACTCCGTTCCAAGACGACATCGAGATGCGCGCCACGCACCTGCCACGCGACGAAGCCGCCAAGGCCTTCGACGCGATGATTCCGCTCGGTCGTCACACGACCCCCGAGGAGATCGCGCAGGGCATGCTCTATCTGGCCGCCGACGAGAGCGCGATGGTCACGTCCCACAGGCTGTCGATCGATGGCGGCATGAGCGGCTGATCGCACCCGCCGGGACGTTCTCACAGCGCTTTCAGCAGCTCCGCCACCCCGTCGATGACCGCATCGGGCCGGTGGCGGTCGGGGAGCTTGTCGAGGTCGACCTGACCGCTCATGCCGCTGCGCACGAGCACGGTGCGCGAGCCGCCCATGCGGCCGAGGGCGATGTCCATGCTCGCGTCGTCACCGATCACGGCGATCTCGCTCGTCGGCAATCCGAGGCGCACAGCCACCTCCTCGACCGCGGCGCGCGACGGCTTGCCGACGATCCGCGGCCGGGCGCCGGTGACCTTGGCGATGCCGGCGGTGACCATCGCTCCGCGGCTGTAGATGATCCCGTTTGCGCCGCTGTAGCCGCGGGCGTAGCTGCCGGTGAGCAGGGGCGCGCCGCGGGCCACGGCGCGGGCGGCGTGGTCCATGTCGCGCAGCTCGACCTCGTCGACGTGGGCGACGAACACCACCTCGGCGTCGTCGCCATGCGTTTGCGGGATGCCCGCCGCGACCATCCGCGCCCGGATCACGTCGTGGGCGAAGAACAGCGCCGGACGATCCGGGTAGTGGCGGCGGATGTAGGTGATCGCGCTCTCGACCGGGGTGAGCATCTCGTCGTCATGCACCGGTATGCCGTCCTCCCGCAGCGCGCGGGCCATCGTCTCCGCGGTCACGTGGCTGCCGTTGGTGAACACGGCGAGCGGGCGGCCCGAGGCACGGATCCGCTCGAGCACCTCGACCGCGCCGGGCTGCGGGTGGGCGCGGCCGTCGGGGCCGCGGTGGGCGAGGGTGCCGTCGACGTCGAAGACGAAGCCGCGGACGCCGTCGAGGAGACCGTCAAACACGGCGCCACACCACCGTGTCGCCGTCCTGGGTCAGTTCGAACTGCGAGATCGCCGGTCGCTTGGCCAGCTCCTGCAGGAGCGAGACGACTGGGCTGCGGCCGGGCCGCGCCGCCGGCGCCGGCGCCTGTTGTCCGCGCGCTGCGACCATCGCGTCGACCTGCTCTTCCGGCATGGTCAGCCTGAGCAGCAACTCCTCCTCCGAGATGCGTCGGCCGAAGCGCTCGCGCGCGCCCTCGAGGCTGATCGGCTTCAGATCGCGCAGCTTGCCCACCTGCGGACGCGAGAGAACCTTCTCAGCGATGTCCGGGTCGACCGGCGCCGGCGCCTCACCGTAGTGGCCAAGGAAGTAGCGCACGGTCTCGTCGGAAACGTTCGCCCAGCGCTCCGGGTCGATCACGTTCCGCACTGCCTGGTTGGCCATGAACTGCGAGACCGGCGTGACCAGGATCGGGTAGCCCATCTCGGCCCGCACACGGGTGATCTCCTCGAGCACCGTGTCGAACAGCTCGGGACGGCGCAGCTCCTCGAGCATCCGCCGGGTTGTGGTCACCATCCCGCCGGGCAGTTGGTGGTGGTAGTAGACCGCGTCGAACTCGCGCGGCTGGCCGGCGGGAAGGCCTTTGGCTCGGGCCAGCTGCCGGAAGTGCCCGGCGACGATGGCCTCGGCCTCGAGGTCCAGTCGGTGCGAGTACCCGTTCACCTCGAGGTTGCGCACCGTGCTCGCCACCTCCGGCTGCGAGGTTCCGCGCGACAGCGGTCCGGATGCGGTGTGCACGACCTCGAAGCCCGCCTTCACGCCCTCGACGTAGACGATCGGGGCGAGGCCGATCGTGCAGTGGCTGTGGAGCTCGACGGTCCGCTCGCCGGCGGCGGCGATGAAATGCGGCGCCAGTTCCCGCACCGCGTCCACCGTCAGCAGCCCGCCGGGGTCCTTGAGATACAGGCGGTCCATGTGCGCGCAGTCGGCCAGTGCGCCGGCGCGCTCGGCGTAGTAGGAGTGGGTGTGCACGTCGCTGATCGAGTACGTGAGCCCGATCACCACCTCCTCCATCCCCTGTCCCTTGGCCAGCTCGGCGACACGCTCGAGGCGCCTTACGTCGTTGGAGGGGTCGGCGATCTGCAGGCGCCTGATCCCGTTGCGCACCACGAGCTTGAAGACCAGCTCCATCACGTCCTCCTCGGCCGGCACCCACGCGATGAAGCGCAGGCCGGGGGTGATCATGCTGAGCGGCGTGTTCGGCATCGCCGCGCTCACCAGGCGGATGCGCTCCCACGGGTCTTCGCGGTGGAAGCGCACCGACACGGCCATGTGCGTGCTCGAGGTGAAGTCGCAGGCGTGGTAGCCGACCCGGTCGACCGTGGGCGCGGTCGCAAGCACGTCGGGCGTGGTCAGGCCGGTGGCACTCCACAGGCTCTGGTTGCCGTCGCGCATGGTGGTGTCGACGAACTCGATCGTCCTGCCGGCGCTCATACGATCGCCCGCTCCAGCCAGTCGGTGGTGACGGCGCCGCGACGGAAGTCGTCATGGCCGAGGACGCTGATGAGCAGCGTGCGGTTGGTCTCGACGCCCTCGACGTCGAGGTCCTCGAGCGCCTCAAGCAGCACGTCGATGGCGGCGTCTCGCCCCTCGGCGTGCCCAATCAGCTTGGCCATCAGCGAGTCATAGAACGGCGGAATCGACGCCCCCGGGTAGAGGTGGCTGTCGACGCGCAGCTGGAGCAGGTCGGGCACCGAGAACAGCGACAGCGTGCCCGGGGTCGGCGCGAAGCCGTGCGCCACGTCCTCGGCGTTGAGGCGGCATTCGATCGCGTGGCCGTCGAACAGCACCTCGTCCTGGCTGAACCCAAGCGGCTGGCCGTCGGCGATGTGAAACTGAAGCGAGACCAGGTCGCGCCCCGTCACCGCCTCGGTGACCGGGTGCTCGACCTGGATCCGGCAGTTGATCTCGAGGAAGAAGTACTCGCCGGTGTCGGCGTCGACGACGAACTCGACCGTCCCGAGGTTGCGGTAGGAGATGGCGCGGGCGAACGCGACCGCCGCGACCGTGAGAGCATTGCGGGTCGCGGGATCGAGCATCGGCGCGGGCGCCTCCTCGATCACCTTCTGGTAGCGGCGCTGGACCGAGCAATCGCGCTCGCCGAGGTGAACGACGGCGCCGAGCTCGTCGGCGGCGATCTGAACCTCGACGTGCCGCGCCGCGACGATGAAGCGCTCGAGGTAGACGCGGTCGTCCCCGAAGGCCGCGCCGGCCTCGCTCCGCGCCAGGCTGAGCAGGCCGTCGAGCTCGTCCGGATCGCGGGCGAGCTTGATGCCCCGGCCGCCGCCGCCGCCGGCCGCCTTGACCAGCAGCGGGTAGCCGATCTCGTCCGCGACCTCGTGCGCCATCGCGCCGGGCCCCACCTCCTCACCCGGCAGGACCGGCACCCCGGCCCGCGCCGCCTCCGCCCGAGCCCGGAGCTTGTCGCCGCTCAGCTCGATCAGCTCCGGCGACGGACCCACGAAGACAAGACCATGCTCGCGCGCGCGCGCGGCGAGCTTGGGGCTCTCGGACAGGAACCCGTACCCGGGGTGGATCGCGTCGCAGTCGGTGCCGAGGGCCGCCTGCACGACCAGGTCGTCGCGCAGGTAGCTCTGCGCCGCCGGCGCCGGTCCGATGCAGACCGTTCGATCCGCCTCGCGCGCCGCCAGACCGTCGCGGTCGGCCTCGGAGGTGCCGACCACGGTCTCGAGCCCGAGGTCTCGGCAGGCGTTCACGATCCGCAGCGCGATCTCGCCGCGGTTGGCCACGAACACGCGCCTGATCCGCTTCATGCCGGCTCGACGCGGAACAGTGGCTGACCGTACTCGACCAGCTCGGCGTTGTCGGCGATGACCGCTGCGATCGTGCCCGACACGCCGGCGGGGACCGAGTTCATCATCTTCATCACCTCGATGATGCACACGATCGTGTCGGGCTCGATCCGACTGCCGACGTCGACGAACGGCGGCTTGCCCGGGGACTCGGCCCGGTAGAACGTTCCGAGCATCGGGGCGGGGATCGTGACGAGGCCATCGCTGTCGCCGTCCTGGGCTGGTGGGGGTGCGGAGGCCTCCGAGTCGCCCGGCGGACGCCCCTCCACCGCACTGTCCGACACGGATCGAACCCGAGGGCGGCCGGACGCCTCGGCATCCCCCCCACCCTTGCGGACGTAGAGCGAGAAGCCCTCGGTCTCGATGTGTAGTTCAGCCAGCTGTGACTCGTCGATGATCCGCAGGATTTCCCGCACGTCTTCGTCGCTCAACGGCATGCGGTCAGCTGCCCTTGGAGCCGGCGCCGAACGTGCTCATGATCAGCGACATCGCCGACTGCGGCTTCGGCTTGTCCCGCCTTTTGGCGAGGCCGGTGACCGGACGCGCTTGGACGACGAACAGTTCGCCGCCGCCGCGGGCGATCGCCCACTCGATGTCCTGATGGCTGCCGAAGTGTCGCTCGACCCGCTTGCCGACCTCGACCAGCCGCAACAACCCCAGCTGATCGAGGCAGGCGCGTTCGGAGCGCTCCGCCGGGACGTCGACCCGGACGGCGCCGCCGCCACTCGGGTCCGGCACGTACTCGACGTCCTTGAGGTGGACGTGCTCGCGCACCACTTCCCCGGTGACCTTGCTGACGAGATAGTCGTCGGGGGTGACCTCGCCGCCGACCACCGCCAGCCCGAGGCCCCAGCTCGCGTTGATCGCCACCATGCTTGGATCGCCGCTCACCGGGTTGCACGTGAACATCACCCCGGACACCTCGGCGTCGACCATCAGCTGCACGGTAACGCCCATCGTCGGAGGCTCCTCGGCCTGATCGAGGCGCGCCCGGTAGCTGATCGCCGGCGGGCTGTAGAGGCTCACCCAGCAGTCGCGGACGGCGTCACAGACGTGCTGCACGCCGCGCACCCACAGATACGTCTCCTGCTGGCCGGCGAAGGTCGCGTCCGCGCTGTCCTCGCCGACCGCGCTCGAGCGCACCGCCACCGGTGGCGAATCGACGCCGGCGGCGGCACCGATCTGCGCGTAGTGCTGCTCCACCTCGGCACGGACGGCGTCCGGCACGGGCGCGAAGCGCATCGCTTCGCTGATCGCGTGCGAGGCCCGGCCGATCGCGTCCACATCTCGAGCCGATACCCCGGCCACCGCGCTCGAGATGCGACGCTCGAGGCCCGCGTCGGCCACGAATTCCTGGAAGGCAGTGGACGAGATCGCGAACCCCGGCGGCACCGGGATGTCCGCTGCCAGCAGTTCCCCCAGGTTGGCGCTCTTACCCCCGAAGCTCGGCTCGTCGCTGCGGGAGAGTTGCTGCAGCGGCCGGGTGTAGCCGCTCACAGCAGCGTGACCGTTCCCTCGGAGCCGTCGACCCGGATCGTCTGACCAGTGCGGATCGCGGCGGTGGCGCGACCGGTTCCGACCACGGCGGGCAGGCCGTACTCGCGCGCGACGATCGCCGCGTGGGACATCACGCCGCCGACGTCGGTCACGGTCGCGGTGATCTTCGAGAAGATCGGCGCCCAGGCCGGGGAAGTGCTTCCGCACACGAGGATCTCGCCGTCGCGGACGTCGCCGATCTGGTCGACCGAGCGGACCACGCGCGCTTCGCCTTCGACGACGCCGGGCGAGGCCGCGGCGCCGGTCAGCACCGCGCCGCCCTCCTGCTGGCGCGCCCATTCCTGCACGCGCTCGGTCGTCACGCCCCACAGCATGATCGTCATCGGGTCGGTGACGGCCTCGGGGGTGACGCCGATCGCCGGTGGTGGGGTCCAGTCGGCGAGCTTCTTGAGGATCTCCTTGCGGCGGGCGACGATCGGCGGCCAGTGCTTGGGACCGAGCGGAACGCCCCCCGTGGCCCACGTCAGCACCAGCTCGTCGAGCGCGCCCGCCACCTCGTAACGAGACAGCTGGAACACGTCCTCGCCGTCCTCGAGGAAGCCACTACGCGCCAGCAGCGCGCCGAACTCCCGGATCTTGTTCCACCACCGCGTGAGGAACCAGTAATCGCAGTAGAACTTGTGCTCCTCGACGTACGGGAACACCATCCGCGAGAGGTTGAGGAGGTCGTTGAAGCTCTGGCGGGAGTCCTCGTCGAGCAGCGCCGCGTACTCCTCGGCCAGCCGGTCGCGCTCGCGCACGATCTCCTCGGTGGGGCGGTCGATCTGCTCACCGGCCTTGAGCGCGCTGACGTGCCCGATCAGCGACGCGTACGGAATGCTCGGGTCGTCCAGCCAGCTGCGGTAGTAGTGGTAGAGGCCGTCGCCCGTGGCCATATTGAAATAGGGGTCCTTGACCTTCTCGAGCTCCGCGAGCCAGCTCCGGCCGGCGTCGCTCTCGGCCAGCTCGGCGTCGATCTCCTGTGGCGTGCGGCCCTGGGCGAAGCTCGCGTCGACGCCAGTCTCGATCGCCAGCCGCGCCAGCCGGCGAAGCTCGGCATCGGGGCGGAACAGGATCACGTCGATGCCGGCGACCATCTGCGCGACGTGCTGGTCGGGGATGTCCGGGAGTTGGCCCTTGCAGAACTCGGCGAACGTCCCATAGGCGCCGTAGCCGAGCAGCAGGAACTCGAAGTGGTGCTGCCACATCAGGTCGCCGAGCCGGAGCGCGCGGCCGTAGGCGTTGAGGAGCTCGTAGAAGGCGGTGTTGCGATTTTCTCCGAAGGCGACCTCGTCGGGCTCGTACTCGGGCAGGTCGGGGACCTCGAGCTCGCCCAGCTCGCGGATCAGCGCCTCCATCTTGGCCCGCCACTTGCCGTAGAGCTCCGGCCAGTTCTGGAAGTAGTAGCCAGCCCGCTGCTGGAAGAACTCGGCTCGCTCGGCGATCTTCGCCGGGTCGGTGACCGGGTTGCCCGAGATGTAGATGTAGCCGTTGACGCAGCGGTAGTCGATCCCCATCGCCGGCGGCACCGCGAACACGCGGTTCTGCCACGCCCCGACCGCCTGATACGGAGAGTCGATGCAGATCACGTCGAACGCGGGCATCGGCACCGGGAAGTGCATCGAGTTCCAGAACCAGAACCGGTTTTCGTCGGTCTCGCGCCGGCGTTCGTCAAACAGCGCGTAGTAGGGGTACATCTCCTCCCAGCCCTCGCACCCGGGGGGAGTCTCGATCTCGTACGGGCTCGGGAATGCCCCGGCCTTCGGCGCTGTTGTAGCCATCCGTTCCCTCTCGCCTTCCTCGTCGCTCTCGGCCTGGCGAGAGTCTAACCCTGCGTAGTTGCCGTCCAGCGAACGGTTGTGCGCTTGGCGTCGCAGCACTTAGGATCCCGCCACGATGGCGAGGATCGTGCTTGTTCATGGCGCGTTCGGACGGGCGGCCAATTGGGACCGGGTGGCGCCGGGACTGCGGGCGGCCGGGCACGAGGTCGAGGCGATCGACCTCCCAGGCCAGGGCGACGACCCCACCCCGGTGGCCGAGGTGACGCTTGACAGGTACGCGGCGCGCGTGTGTGAGGCGCTCGCATCCGGGCCTCGCGCCGTCCTCGTCGGTCACAGCATGGGCGGGGTGGTGATCACCCAGGCGGCGGCGCGGTGTCCGGAGCGGATCGAGCGGGCGCGCGAGGGCCTCATGCACTGCTGCGACGACGAGGCGGCGGCGTGGGCTGCGTCGCTGCGGGGCACGCAACCGGTGGCCCCGTTCACCCACCCGGTGCAGATAGATGGCGGCGAGGCGTTCGCCGGGCTACCGCGGGCGTACGTCATGTGCCTGCAGGACCGCGCGATCAAGCCGGCGCTCCAGCGGCTGATGCTCAAACGAGCCGGGTGCGATCCGGTGATCGAGATCGACACCGACCACTCCGTGTGGGCCTCGCGCCCCAACGAACTGGTCGCCGCCCTCGACCGGTTGGCAGCGTAAGGCGTCGCCGATCAAACCATGAAGCGCCGCCGGCAATCCGACTCAGCCGGAGCTCAGGCCGCCCGTCCAGCGATGCGCTGGGCCAGCTCGCGGCCGACCAGCAGCGCAAGGTGAACGTCGACGATGGCGTCGGTCAGCTCGGGCAGCGTCTCGGGATCGTGCTCGAGCACGTGGGCGGTGACGAGCTCGTTGACCGCCCCGACCGCGGCGCGGAACGTATACGGCGCGAGCTCGGGGATCTCCGGGATGTCGGCGCGAGCGCGCTGGTGGATCGCCGCCAGCTGCGCGGCGAAGCGCTCCTGCACGACGTCGCGACGGGCCAGCGCCTGCGGGCCGGCTCCGAGGACCTCGATCAGCAGGGCCCGGGCGAACCCCGGGCTTGCCGCCATCGTCTCCAGGTACACCTCGACCGCACGGCGGGCGGCGGCCAACCAGTCGGGTGCCGGCCCCGCCACCGCGTCATCGATCGCCGCCAGGAGATGGTCGACGCCGGCGTCGTAGGCGGCCAGGAAGCATTCCTCCTTGTTCGCGAACTGCTCGTAGAAGGTCTTGCGCGACACGCCGGCGCGCTCGATCACATCGGCCACGGCCACCCGCGCGAATCCCTTCTCGGCCATGGCCTGGACCATCGCTTCGAGCATGCGCGCACGCTGGGCCGCGCGGACCACCGGCCGGGGCGCCGCGTGGCGGCCTCGGGGCAGTACCGTCCGCACGGGCGATTCGGGTTGGACGCTCATGGGAACATCAGTGTACATTGGAGAACACTATTGTTTCTTCGACAACCGGGGAGATGGCATGAGCACCGCTGATCGACGCGACTTCCGAGTGGCGATCCTGGGCGCCGGGTTCGGCGGCCTCGGGATGGCGATCCGGCTCAAGCGAGCCGGGTTCGGCGACTTCGTGGTGTTCGAGCGCGACGAAGACGTTGGCGGTACCTGGTGGGCCAACACCTATCCCGGCTGCCAGTGCGACATCCCGTCCCACCTGTACAGCTACTCGTTCGCGCTGAACCCCAACTGGACGCGGACGTACCCGCTCCAGCCCGAGATCCAGGAGTACCTGCGCGAGTGCGCCGACCGCTACGGCGTGCGGGCGCACCTGCGCTTGGGCTGCGCGGTCGAGAGCGCCGAGTGGGATGAGGAGGAGGGCGTCTGGCGACTCGAGACGAGCGACGGACCGTTCTCGGCCCGCCTGGTCGTCGCCGCGCCTGGCCCGCTCAGCGAGCCGTCGATACCCGACGTGCCGGGAATCGAGGACTTCCGCGGGGTCACCTTCCACACCGGGCGCTGGAATCACGAGCACGACCTGACCGGCCGTAAGGTGGCGGTCGTCGGGACCGGCGCGAGCGCGATCCAGACCGTTCCGCAGATCCAGCCGATCGCCGACCAGATCACCGTCTTCCAGCGCACGCCACCGTGGGTGGTGCCGCACCGCGATCGGCCGATCACCGACTTCGAGCGCCGGCTCTACCAGGGTCTGCCGGTCGCGCAGCGGGCGGTGCGAACGGCCGTCTACTGCGGCCGCGAGATGCTCGTGACGGGGCTCGTCTACCGCCCGAAGCTGATGAACGTCGTCCAGCGAGCGGCCGAGGCGCACCTGGCCAAGCAGGTGCCGGACCCGGTGCTTCGCGCCAAGCTGACCCCCGACTACGTGCTCGGCTGCAAGCGCATCCTGCCCTCCAACGAGTGGTACCCCGCCATCACCAAGCCCAATGTTGACGTCGTGCCGAGCGCCGTGACCGAGATCCGTCCCGGCGGGGTGGTCGGTGCCGACGGTGCGGAGCACGAGGCCGACACGCTGATCTTCGCCACCGGCTTCCACGTGACCGATGCACCCTTCGCGCAGTTCATCACCGGACGCGACGGGGTGACGCTCGCCGACCTCTGGCAGGGCAGCCCGCAGGCCTACCGCGGCACGGCGGTGCCGGGCTTCCCCAACCTGTTCTGGCTGATCGGCGCGAACACCGGGCTCGGCCACAACTCGATGGTGTTCATGATCGAGGCGCACCTCAACTACGTGCTCGGCGCGCTGGGGACGATGGAACGCCGCGGCGCGACGCGGATCGAGGTCCGTCCCGAGGTCTACGACGCCTACAACGCCGAGCTGCAGGCGCGCCTCGCGCCGACGGTGTGGAACACGGGGGGATGCTCGAGCTGGTACCTGGACCGCAACGGGCGCAACAGCACGATCTGGCCAGACTTCACGTGGCGCTTCTGGCAACAGACCCGGCGGTTCGACGAGGCGGCCTACGTGGTGGCGGACGGGTCCGGACGGGCGCTCGCCGGCCTCGCGGCGACGGCCCGCTCGGCATCCGAGCCTCGCTGACGGGCCTGCCGCGAGGTCATCCGGAGGACGCTGCGCGCCCGCTGGTGGGCGGGACTGTTTCAGGAGTCGCAGGTGGTACCAGAGATCCTTGGTGCGTTTGCGCCATCCGTGGAGGCGCCCCGCGGTCCCGGCATCCGCATCACCTGCGTGCTCGAACGCGCGGCGGCCGCGGCGGTAACCGCGCCCGAGGCCCGGCGCGAGCGCCTTCGAGCCACCGCGCGACAGCGGCCAGTCGTCGATCCGGGAGTGGCCG
>Ga0187769_10000418_pt1 | contig 23468 bp, 25 predicted proteins | sample 0116_SJ02_MP02_1_FD_133140 | JGI IMG/M metagenome (GOLD analysis project Ga0187769, IMG submission 133140) | Tropical peat soil microbial communities from peatlands in Department of Meta, Colombia - 0116_SJ02_MP02_10_MG | ecosystem: Environmental > Terrestrial > Soil > Wetlands > Peat | place... | reverse complement strand
TCCGGGCGACCTATCTGAAGAGGCCTTGTTATCAAGTCTGGAGAAAGCGACGGCTGGGTTAAGTAAGCCTGAAACGAGCCTCTTCAATTTCCATTGCCCACCTTATGACACACAACTTGACGTGGCACCGAAACTTGATGCAAACCTAGCCCCGGTCCTAACGCCGGGAGGTGAACCGGAAATGGCTCATGTAGGATCAACGTCTGTTAGTAAAGTTATAGAAAAACTCCAACCTCTAGCAGGCCTGCATGGACACATTCACGAATCGAGAGGAGTGTCAAAGATTGGGAAGACGCAATGCTTCAACCCAGGCAGTGAATACACGACTGGCGTACTACGCGGACTGGTGATAAACCTATCAGAAAAGAAAATTGACAATTACGTCTTCACGGAAGGCTAAAGCTACGAGAACACCACAACCCCATAAGGATAACTCCGTAAATAGGACGAGACCCCCCCGCATAGTCCCCGATTCTGTTTGGAGAAGACAAGAAATTTCGTATATTACATGAGGACGACCAAGCGAGTCCCCGCGGACCCGGAATCATCCAATTTCTCAAGAGCCACCGCATCTGACAGCGCTCCCTTGAAAGCTTAAGCGACGGGCGCTCGGCTCGAGGTGTCCTGAACCTTTCCGAACTTTGTTTGCCCTATTCCGACTATGCTAACTCGCAGGAACCTGCCTTCATTCAAATACTAATCATTGCGGCCTGATCGGCTGATTTATTTGGTTATCTAGGAACTTTGGGAAAGGGTTATGTATCGTGGCTTGAGGCACGGTTCGGAATCGGTTACCCTTGATAGTTAGCGATGAGCCGTCAAAGCAACGCATCCTTGCAGCGATGGCTGACGAGTATTCCAGAAAGATACTAACGGCTACAATTCAGGAACCGATCAGTGCGCTCGAATTGAGTAAGAAGTATGAGATACCAATAACCACCGTTTATAGGCGCATAGATGAACTCGTGGAAGCCGGTTTACTGGCCGCAGTCAAATCAGGCAGGACAACGGACGGCAAATGGTATGACCTGTACAGGAGCCTCCTGCGCCGAATCGATGTGAGTTTCGAGAATGGCGATGTTCGAATTGAGATAATCGTAAATGACCATGTTTCGGACCGTTTCACACGAATGTGGACCTCGATCCCCCCAATCTAAGGGGAGTCGATAGTTGTGGTTGAATTTTCTCAGCTCTTCTGGTTAACCACTTTTACGAAGGTCGTAGCGCTCATTCTCGGCGGATTCATTGTCTACCTCGCATACAAGGGATACAAGAGAAACGCAAGCAAACCACTACTTTTTGTAGCGCTTGGATTTGCACTGATAACCGCGGGCACCATTACTGAAGGAATACTTTACGTGATGCTCGGGTCGAATCTGCTGAGTGCAATCGCCACCGGAACAGCCGTCATGGTTCTCGGATTTGTCGTGATAATATATTCGATTTACTCGGTGAAATGAAGACACGAGTGGCCTATTCTTCACTTGCGAGTTTAGTTCTTACGCAAATACACTCGTCTTGATAACGACCACAACTTGGACAACGCGGCCGACCCGTCAAAGCTTCTATCTTCGGATTGTTTACGAGGCTCCGAATTTCATTGGGAAGCTTCGGTTCGTAGAATACTCGAAGCACCCACCTAGTCAGATCCTTCTCAGTTACTATGCCAACCAATTTTCCATTTTCCACGATAGGAAGGCGCCTGACACCTAGTCTCAACATTGTCTCGAAGCTTCTCCATATCTCCATGTCTGGCGCACCTGTTTGCAGAGGTCGAGACATGAGACTTCGGACAGGTAACTTAAGTAGAGTATCTCCCCGTAGGGCGGCTCGGGTTACATCGCGTTCAGTAATGATACCAACAGGTTTCTGTTTGTCGGTTATCACGACGCTTCCGATGTCGAACTTGACCATAAGCCGAATTGCTTCTTCTACCCGTTCGGTAATGTCGATCGTGACAATGTTAGTTGTCATGATCTCTGATAGAAGCGCGCGTTCGGCACTTTTCATGCAGACCGATCAACTAAGGGCCGTCGGATGTATAATAGAAGAGTTAACAATTACCAACAATGAGAACAAAAGTGGAAACCGGCATGTGGATTTTGGAACAAAGTGCCAGCGAAATACCCGAATGATGACTGGATCCGGGTTGGAAGTAGCCTCGAGTTTGGATATCTATTATATCCGGTGTTGCGTTAGCGGTCGTGAACTGTATGTGAGTAGTCTCGTTTGAGTCCGAATCTTTACGAAGCAACGATTCGCCCCGCAATGTTTCTCGCGCCGCCTGAGACTGCACATGAAATTGCTAAATGGTTCTTCAAACGCCCATCCCTCTGGCGTCCCCTGAGTTGGCGTTTGTGCGTTAGAGACGAAAGACTTCACGTCAAAGTGAGGACTCTCGAGTTACCAAACCCAGTTGGACTCGCTGCAGGATTTGATAAGAACTGTGAAATGTGGAATTCGCTCTTTAGAATAGGCTTTGGCTACCTCACTCTAGGAACTGTAACTTTGAACCCTCGCGAGGGCAACGCGAAGCCTAGAATGTGGCGGTATCCGGAACGATCGTTAGTCAACTCGATGGGGCTACCCAATAGAGGCGTCCGAGAGAACGTCGCAAATCTCATGCAACGATCCGCGAACATGGACCCCATCATCGTAAGTGTATCCGGGTTAAGTATTGAAGAATTCGTTGAATGTTACCATCAAATGGAGCCAGTGGCTGATGGAATCGAGTTGAACATTAGCACACCCAACACCATTGGTGTAAGGATTTTCCAAGAACCAAACATGCTGACTAAACTTCTGAAAACGATCAACGAAACAAAGACGTCGAATAAACCGATCTGGGTGAAGGTTCCACCCTACTTTAAAGACGAAGAACGAGAGAGGGTTCACGAGCTAATCGACGTTTGCGCAGAGGCAGCCGTTAGTGGCTTAACCGCGGTAAACACTAAACTCGTCAACGAACCCCGTGCAAGCATTGGCACTGGAGGTTTGAGCGGGCCGCAAATTTTCAACGACATGCTTCGAATTGTAGCGGACATCTATGACTATACTGGAGGTAAAATCCCAATTAATGCATGCGGCGGCATATCATCAGGTTTCGACGCCTGGAAAGCTTTCGAAGCAGGCGCCTCTTCAGTACAACTTTACACCGCATTAGTATATCATGGCCCTGGAATAGTGTCAACAATCAACAGACAGCTACTCCGCCTACTGACAGAAGCCCATCTCGATTCACTCAGTGAAGTCATAGGCATGCACCACAACTGAAACTCAAATGAAAAAATCACAAGAAAGCCATAACTTAACGTGAACAATGACTCGAGAACATGAAACTCCCGCAGAACAATTCTGAAATCCATAATCCTGAGTGGTACGCAACCGATTTCATAACGCAACTTCACCTGGATTCGAAACCCGCCCAAAGATGCGAATGGTCCTGCCTACTTTGGTCCAAGGATCATTGGGCTGCAGAGACAAAAAAAGCGCAGATAAACTTGCAACAAACGAAGGACCGCGTAAGAAATTCCGAGCAGACCGCGCCTGAAACCCGCTTTCTAGAATCTCAATTTCTCAACACTGTCGCACAGGCTTACTCAAGACTATTCGGTCGCATGGATCAATTCTGCGATATCAAGGATTTCCCGAAATGCCCATACATGGGCCAACGTCAGAACCTACTAGAAACTGGTTCACTAGCGAGCGTATTCGTCACTATACTACACAAGGCAACCCTGTACGCAATGCTTGATCGACACCCAATCGACAGCGGTTTGATGGATGACGAATACGAAGATGTTTACGGAATCAACCTCACTAGCTTCCAAGACCTAGAAAAGTCCCTGACGGACGGAAGGTTCAGAATCCTCTACGAAGAAGTCTTGAAAAGAGCAAAACAACTCGCGGGTATACCGACCTAAGAAAGCATCGACCCATCACTCGTCGCGGCGCTCGTGCTGCAGAGTACGCCATCGATTTCATGGATACTGATAAAAATTAGCGCACGACACAGAAGCTACGACTGCAAAGCCTTAGCATGCATCGAGGATCATGTGAGCGTGGTTCTTCTGTTCGGGATCTATGGATCGCTATGAGGGTAGGTTTTTCAGTATGGAATCATCCGCTTAAGATCACAGAGATTCTCGGTGACTCTCAGTTGGATGCCTCCGGTAGCATGTTCAAGAAACAACTGCTATTCCTTCTTCTTGCCTTAGCATCAATTGCTGGATCCCTCTTTACGATCTTTACTTTCTTAGCCACGGTGAGTATCGGCGAGACATTAGGCTTGGTTCTGTTCCTGTTGGTTACAGCCCTTCTGATAACTGGCTATATGCTAGGATTCATGGCGGTTGCGTTCTTGGCCACCTTGTTTCTTACGAATTACTGGTCTAGGCGCAGCAAATAGACTGCCGTGCTGCCAAGGCGGAGGGGAGTGTTCAAATATCCTCATATTTGTTCTACGATCGTACCTCTCAGGCTGTGCATGACAATGCCAGATGGTTGGTCACCTCCAAAAAGCGCGAAGATTTGGGGTCACCTATTCAATGAGGTAGTTCGCGCCAACCACTGTATGATGTGTGCCGCCTGCGTTGCCTCATGCCCAATTAACGTGCTAAACGTGAACGTGAACGAGGAACCCGTAATTAAGGGGCCGTGCGCTGCGTGCCAAGTATGCTACTATAGTTGCCCCCGACTCGAGTTACCGATAGATGAGATTGAATACTACTTGTTTGGAAGAACCCGGAAACCCGAAGAGGAATCCTTGGGCATCTACAGGAACATCTACTCTGCAAGAGCCTTGGATGATGAGATCTGGCATGCAGGCCAAGACGGCGGAACCACAATAGCGCTCATGACGCATGCACTCCAAATCGGGTTGATCAACTGTTTTGCCACTTCAGACTTCACAAAATCAAATTCAGTATTCGTTCTCGGAAGCGGAATGACTCTGAAGACGGTCCCAGTGTTAGGTGACACAGCGGCTGACCTAATTCGCACAGCAGGGTCAAAGTACACCCATGGCGGAGTTCTCGGAGTACTCTCGGACGCAGCCACATCCTACCCAGATGGCAAGGTTGGCTTAGTAGCCCTACCTTGCGAGTTGCAAGGACTTTGGCGAATGTACACTTCACTACAAGCCACAGTCAAATTCGGAGGCTCGTGGATACGAGGTGGCCGCCCAGTACTTACTATCGGCCTCTTCTGCTCCAAAGTCTACACCCATGACCAATTAGTGACCGAATTTATCCAGAAGAAAAACGGGATCGACCCAACAAAGATTACGCGGACGGTCATCAAACGTAACCGCTTCAAAGTCTACGTCGGCGCCGATTGCGTTCTCGACGTTGCGACGAAAGAGCTTGAGCCTTACATGAGCCACCCATGCAAGTACTGCGTCGACTATGTAGCCGAGCTTGCCGACATTTCTATAGGCGCAGTCGGTTCTGCCGACGGGTGGACTACCGTAATCATTCGTTCCGAACTAGGACAGAAACTGTTCGATAGCGCCGTTAAGTCAAGGGCAATCGAGGCCGTTCCCATTGAGACGGTCAAGCCTGGGCTCCCGTTCGTCGTCAAGTTGTGCAACAAGAAAAAACGCGACAGAAATGCATACTACATTAGGCGCGGCTTACGAGAGGGATTCCTAGAGCAACGTAGAAACGAACTGATACAGATCGCTCCTACTCCCGAAGCGTAACAAACACAATTGCTCTTAATCGAGACGCAGGCAATGCCGCGGCTTCGAAGCCTTACGAACAACTTCAGTCGCTCGTCTACATTCACCATGATTGTTCGGAAAGCGGTTCTTAAGAGATTAGTTAACGATCTGACACTTTAGGCCATTTTAGCGTTTACTTGCGCGACCAACTCTGCCGTTCCCGTTTCCTTACAGAGTTCCGGTGGTAGCCCGGAGACGCATAGGAGGGCGGATATTATGTTGGCCTCGTCGTCAATTGTCTTCCTAATCTCCGATTCAACTTTCTTTAGTTCAGTTTCGGTCTGCCGGAATGTGTGACCTATGAATATTTTAGGTGTGAATCCCGAACCAATTTGAGCGAACCTTCCTCCAATTAGTAAGAATGGGATCTCTTTCTTCGGGTTGAACTTGTGCAGTAGTTTTTCTTCTGTCTTCGAAAGTTTTTGCAGCGGCTTAAATTCGCGATCCTTGATCTCGCGGGCGACAAATTCAATGTGGGGGCTTGTGTAGGTAGCCTTCGTGAAATCGTAGGTAGGAAGATTCAGATACGGCTCATCCCTCGCGGCGCTGATGGTCTGTTTAAGCCCGTCCCATTGTCCAAATTTTTGGAGGCTCCTAACGATGGGCCACCTCTCAGCAGCGCAATAAGGACAGAACTCAGCTCCCATGAAGAAGACGAACAGCTTGCCGGCTCGCCGCATAGTATCTTTTGAGACCTCAACAAATTTGCCGAGGACCTTAGGCTGCTTGTTCATCTCTTTCGAGCGCCGCCACGGCATTCGAGGGGTCACCATTTATCCCTACCTGTAGGCCTCGACAAAAACTAGCTAACTTTCACAGTACAAGAAGCTTTGCAAACCAGAAACGTGCAGGCCTTAACCGCCCTCTTCCAAGTTCGGGTTGCAAGCATTGCCCCAGTTTGCTAGTTGATAGAGTAGAACTCAATTACGTTATTGTCGGGGTCGCAGAACGAGACCGAATAGTAATCTGGAACAAAATCAGGGTGTTCCTCGGGAGCGAAAAGGGGTGAGATGCCCTCTTTCTTCATGAAAGCAGCCACAGCGTCTACCCAGCTCCGGCTCTCCAACAGAAGAGCAGTATGGTCCGCCACAACGAATTCATCTCCTGTTGGTCTTTTTCGGTTTACTCTGCGATTTTCGGGTTTCGCGATAAAGATCGCAAAGTCTTGGTTACCCCACCCTACGCCATCTTTTTCGTCAAGAATCAGTTTGAACCCAAGCTCCGAGAATAATGGGTTGTAAAATGCCTTCGCGACTTGGACATCAGATACTTCAAGACATATGTGACCGACACTAACCTTGGATGGGACGCCTGACATACCTGCTACCGGGCTATCTGTGCGAACAGGTATGGTATCACCTTTCCTCAACATAGATGGATATTCTTCCTGCTCGTTTCAGTACTCCCCTGGTTGAGCAGACAACCAGTAATAGATCTCCAGATCTCCAAACACTTAACCTAGCTTTAGGTTACTCCGTAGTTCTCGCCAATAGAAAATCGGAAAATATTCTTGCTAACCCGAATCAACCGTCGAAAAACGCCCGAATTTGCGATTGCCGATAAGAGATCTTTTAAACTGAGCACTGAGAGAAGGTACATGGTTGGATTAGCTTGGTAAACGAAGAGGACACTCTGAGGCATGTGATGACAAGCCCAGTTAAAACCATGGGGCCCAAAGGAACCATTGCTGCTGCAGCAAAAATCATGGTTCAACACGATTTTGGATCAATCGTCGTGGTTGAAGGAAAGAAACCCGTCGGCATCATAACGGAACGAGACATAACAAAACAAGTCATCAAGGGGAAAGGGCTACTGAAAGAGATTGTGAAGAACGTAATGACGAAAGCGCTTGTAACCGCACCACCGACCTTGCCCGTTCAAGACGCTTTCGAGCTAATGTTAAAGAACAAGATACGCCGCCTGCCAATAATCGAGAACAACAACCTCGTCGGCATAGTCACCGGGAAAGACCTTATGCGATGGGTCCTACGAGTCTCCTATGAACCCAACATTCCAAAGAACATCAAAATGATACTAGAAGCCCAGTAAAACGAACCAGCTCCCGCTCCCCATACATCCCTTCTCTACCGCCTGGAGTCACGCTACCGCGCTACGCTTACTCGTTGTCGAGGAATAATCGCGAGGTCGCCCTCAAGAGGGAAAAATCTATGAGAGTAGCAGTTTTCGGCTCCGGCCTGATGGGCTCGACGATAGCCCGTGACTTGGCAAGGTCAAAGCATGTCGATCAAGTGACTGTCTACGATGTTGACCGCGACCGACTGCGAGCTTTGGCCGTAAGGAACCATTCGGCGAAGATTTCAACTAAGATTCACGACGTCCGCAAAAAGAATGAAACTGCAAGGTTGCTAAAGAGATTCGATGTCGGCGTGGGGGCCTTGCCCCATGGATTAAGTGAGTACGCCATCTCGGCAACGATCACGGCGGGCGTTGATTTTGTTGATCTGATCTTTGGTTGGCGTTTCGGTCAAGGGGAGATACATTCAGCGGCAAAGAGAAAAGGGATAACGATCATTCCCGCATGCGGTTTGGCGCCAGGTTTAACGAATATTCTCGCCATGGCCGCAGCCGAACGAATGGATAGGGTCGATGAGATCCACATTAAGGTAGGTGGCATTCCGGAAAGACCCAAACCCCCCCTCAACTATCGAATAGTATTCTCCTTCGAGGCAGTTCTTGAAGAGTATCTTCGGAAAGCCCGCATCATAAAGAACGGGAAAATCACTGACGTCCCAGCCCTCTCCGGCCTTGAAACAATAGCCTTCCATCCACCAATAGGTAAATGCGAATGCTTCTACACCGACGGACTCTCAACCCTCGTTCAAACGCTTAGGAAAGTTCGTGAGATGGATGAGAAGACAATCCGTTGGCCTGGCCATGCAGAGCAGATACAAACTCTCATAGACTGCGGCTTACTCGAAACCAAACCCCTCCTTTTCCATGGACAGTCTATCGCGCCCAGAAAATATGTGTCAGCCCTATTGTCTAACAGGCTAATGCTAGGAAAGGACAAAGACCTAACGCTCCTCAGAGTTGACGTATCCGGGAAGAAAGATGGGAAACTAGTCCATCATAGATATGAGATGATAGACCATTATGACACGACGTGGAGAATGACTTCTATGGCCAGAACCACCGCTTTTCCATGCTCAATAGCCACACAACTCCTAGCGACAGGAGAAATAACCCAGAAAGGTTTGATTCCGCCGGAGCTTGCATTCAGAGAAGACCTACGGCATGAATTCTTAGATTATCTGGCATCTAGAGGTATGGAGATCACGTCAAAATCCATGTGAAACTAGCGAGCTACTATCTCTACGCCCGTCAAACGACCACTCGAACTTTACGAGTTCAAAATCAGTTATGGGAACTGTTAGCCCTGCTTATATGAAATCGCCTCTGACGTTGACTGGATTCGAAGGGGCGTTTTACTCGATGGTTAGTCCTCAGGCTTCATTGCGAGTGGCCGCGGTCAGCGACGTCATGACCGCATGGGTCGTTACTGTCGCCCCATCGGATTCGCTGCTGAAAGCACGGGACGTGATGACTCAGAATCGCGCCTCACAACTTGTTGTAGTCGATCAACGCAATCGACCAATAGGCCTGATATCAAAGCGCGACATCGCAAGATTTCTCCTAGATGATAATACGACCCGCAATCTGAACGAGATACCGGTCTCTGAAGCTTCTTCAAATTCGATTCCCATGATAAGGACAGATGTATCTGTGCTCAATGCAGCCCGAATGTTCGACACAGACAACCTCGCTTACGCAGTGGTAACGAACGATAACCCCCTATCAGGAATTATCACCGAAACTGACTTGTGCCATTACTTCTCACAGAAATGGCCTGGAAAATTCAAGGTCACTGATTTCATGAGAAGTGACTTCATATTCGCAAAGAGCAGTTACTCCGTTGTTCACGTAGCCCATGCGATCATCTTCCGACAGCCGAGTGTTCCGGTTATCGACGAAGAACTCGTTGGTGTCTTAACACTCTCTGACATCCTCTCGATTAGAGAAAAAATCCCTGAAGCCGCAGCTAGCCGGCTACCTTCCAACGCCAAGGCTGACCTTGCTTTAGTTACGACAAAGGACTTGATGACACGCAACCCAATTACAACCAGTGAAGAGGCAGATTTAGCCCAAGCTGCTCAAATACTAATCAACAAAGGCGTAGGTAGCTTGCCCGTAATGGACGACGAAGCGAAAGTTGTCGGCCTCATCACAAAACACGACATCGTCAAAGCGCTTGGACAGATCGACAGAAACCTGATCCTTGAAACGTAGCCGCCTCTCAAAACCAAGCATGCGGTCACGCTATGCTGAACGCAGACCTTATTGAAATTGCAGTATTTACTGAACAATTTCAATTAAGTACGATACCGTGAGCTACGTGCTGAGAGCCCTGCGGGTATGGATCTATTTAGTTTCGTAGTTACTGTAATTGTCGTGACAGCCTCAGGTGCGCTAGCCCCTGGACCGCTGTTCTTTGGGCTGCTGATGCATGGGTCTAAAGAAGGCGCCCGCGCTGGGTTCTCATGTGCGATCGGCCATACTCTAGTGGAGTTTCCGCTTGTTCTCGCCCTTTCCTTAGGGTTACTTGCCGCGGCAAACGAACCGGCCATAAAAGGAGTTATCGGACTCGTTGGCGGTATCGGACTGATCGGTTTTGGAGCGTTGCAGATCTATGACACGATCAAGAACAAACCTGAGTTCGGCGAGGTCCCGAAAAATCGTACCGTCCCCGCCAGCTCCTTTATTCTCGGCCTCGCGTTGACCGGCCTGAACCCCTACTTCATTCTATGGTGGCTCACTATAGGTTCAGTGCTCATCGTTCAGGCTCTAGCTTTCGCGGCCATCGTTGGCGTACTCATAATGTACGTTTCCCACGTTTGGATGGATTACGCTTATCTAACCGCAATCGCCCACTTGGGCAAGAGAGGGAAGGGATTAATCGGTTCACGATACTACAAACTTGTCCTCGTCGCTTTCGGCCTTATCCTAATCTACTATGGCTCAACCTTCCTCCTTAACGTCGTTAGACTCTAGAGGAAGCGCTTCTAGAGCACTACCAGGTCTGGCAGATTTGAGTAGTTTAAGCCTGTCTTTTACAAAGCTGTCCGACTACGTTAGTTGGCTTATCCAATAGTGCTTCCATTTTCCTGAAACTTCCTTGTCGAAGGGCACAGAGTATGACTGTGGCTGGGCCGGCCGATTTCTTAAGGTCTAATCGCTGCGAACCCAGTAGCCTAACTGAAAGGTTAGAGTCTTTCGCCATCGTTCTGGCTTCTTTCAGTATTCCCTGTGAGCCTACGGGTATAATTTCGTGCACGAACGACTCCTCGCGGACCTTTATGATATCAAGTGTGTCGGCGATTTTTCGATTCGCTTCGCCGCGGAGAACTTCTTGTCCAACATGAGGTTCGCCGACCGCAACTATTTCGTCGCCTGGTCTGCATCGTCCTGTCTTAAGATTGGAAGTGGAGACAAAACCGATTGCTGTTACTCCAATGCCGGTCTGACTAACTTTCACGTTTTTTTCGGAGCTGGATAGGATCTGTACGTTGCGGAGCCGTGCATAACGCACTTCGGCTAACATTCCTTTGATGACTTGGTCGCCAGTCGGTTCCGGCTCAACCGACAGTGTCCCAACAAGAGCTATTGGCGTGGCGCCAATTGCAAGGACCTCCATCATCGCCACCCTCGCAGTCATCTTTCCTAGAAGTCGTGGATGAGCCCTAACCTTATCGTGAAGTTTCGAGCCGATCCCTCCCGCCGCGTCGCAGCTCACCGCGAGCAGTCGATCTCGACTGACTCTCAGAAGTAGTACATCTCTGCATGTTCTGATTAACCTGGGCGCCGCCAAGGATCCGGTCATATCCTTAGCCTTCTTCTCACCGCAACGTAAACGAGCGCGCCAAGTGCACCATTGACACAGGCCGCGAGGAAGAGAGACGGGATAAAGCTCAATGTGGCAGCCATGCCCAGAACTGGAATAGCTAAAACGACTAGAGCCGTATTGATTGCGATGCCTGCAGCAACGGCTGGGAAAACGTGCCATCTCTTGTTGATTATACCAACTGCGGCTCCAGCTACGGCGAGGCCCAGGGCGATTGGTAGGTGGAGGATTCCAAGCGGAAAACCATGAACAATCGCCGTTGCCATGTGGCCTAGGCCAAAGACACAAAAACCGTCCAAAGGGCCAAAGTATAGTGCGGTGAAGAAGCCGGGGGATGAATCAAGGGCGACTGTTGAGACGGGGCTGGGAAGTTGGATAAAGGAACCTACGACAGACAGAGCCGCAAACACTGTTATCCGTGCGACCAGGTAGGTTCGTGGCACTTTCTTGGAATTGAGCATGGATCCCACATTATCAGCAGTTATCTTGCCCGTTCCCTTTCACGTTAGGGAACTTCTTCCTGGCGAGATCAAGCTCCATTAACGTGTTAACGTTAAGAACTACATCACCCGAGTCGATTACTAAGATCGTCTGATCCAGCTCTCCCTCGTCGATACGTTTACCGTCGACCATGTTGATCCCTACAGGCACAAAATCCTGGCCGTCAACCTTGAACAGGTACTGTGGTTTGGAGCCGATCTCTTCATACACCTCAGGTTTGGCCATAACTGCCAACGCTGGTTTGCCTGAACTACGGTACTTTTGCACGGCTCGCTCAACGATGTCGGCGGTTATGAATGGAAGGTCGGCGGAGACGACGAGAACATCGCCAAGGGAGAGTTGTCGGATTGCAAAGCGCATATCCTCTTCGAAGCCGTCTCCCGGCGTAACTAGAACTTCAACTCCCATCCTCCTGGCTTCGATGCTGGTTGCGGGGGTGTGATTGCTTGGGGCAACCACAATTCGATCTACGCTCGTCTGTTTGAGCACTTCGATTACAAGTTGCAGCATCGACTTGTCTGAGACTTCGAGAAGCGGCTTCTCCACTTTGCCTCCCATCCGACTCGCCCGACCGCCCGCCATTACAAGCGCAGTCAGGCTCATTTCAAGAACACCAAAACCAGAATGAGGGATACTGCCCGCGAAATCTCATTCGTTGCACCCAGCACGTCACCTGTTAATCCGCCGAAGTGGCGATTGGAGACGATGATCATCGCTAAAGCCGTGAGAAGTGCGCCGATAACGATCAGCACACCGCCAAAGCTCAATGACAGAAGTGAAATTGCAAGAACAATAACGCAGGAGAGACCCAGGCGCAATGCGCGTTTGTGATGCATTGCTTCAACGAAAACGCTGTTCATGCCCTTATGCGCGGATTTACCGGTAGCTGCTGCAAAAACCATTGAGAACCCTGCAGCAGATTCTGACACAATAAGGGCTGGAACAATCAGGCGTGTTGGAATCGATGCAATGGAGAAAGCGGACGTAGCCAAGACGACTAGTCCTAAGGAAAGACCGCCTGCGCCCGTCGTGGGATCGCGCATAACCCGTAATTTCCCGCTAGGGGACCCGTGAAACATGACCCCATCGCCAAAATCCAGCAAACCGTCGACATGTTGGACACCATTAATCAAAATGAGCATCCCCAACCCGATCGTCCCTGCTACAAGTTGAGGTAAAACTAGTTGGAGAAGCCAGACGACTGCGCCCGCTACCAAGCCGGTTACCGCGCTAATCAGCGGGAAAAGTGGCATGTACGACGCGGCTTGTGCAGCGCCGTCTCGGTCCATTCCGACGGGAAATATCGTCAGGAAGGCGATAGAGTTCTTCAGGCCGCGTAGAAGACTCAAACCGTGTTCATCTTACACTCTGCCGAAGAGCTTGTGAATACATGTTCGAAGAACAACCAGCGATAAGCCCACCCACCGCATCATTTGTTATCGGCCCAAGCTTTGCCAAGATACCAGGTTTATTCTGGTCGAACCGAATAAATTCGAAAATACCTTTCGCACCCGCGATATAGTTTGCAATCGTCATCCCAAGAAGTTCGTCGGTTACGAGACCGGGACGACCCGTGAACCTCTCGATGGTAAGATTCGGTATCAGACCAGCCTTAGCGTCTTCCTCCGCCCGGTAACATGCCACGACCAACGTGGAAACGTTGACGTCTGTTAGGGCGTCGCGAAACTGGTCTAAGATTATCTGCGTCGCCTTATCCCTGCTTTCCACGCCTGGATGCGGAACAAACAGTACCAGCGCAGTCTCAACCAAGTCCTTCAACGTGACCCCCCTCTCCTCCAGATAACGCAATAGTGGCGGGTTCCCAATCATTTGACCAGTCAAGTCTGGCATTGAATAACACCGCAGGTGCTTTATCTAGATGGCTGGATTATCCAGCCAGATCCACATTCTTGCTTCAAAGTCTTCGGTTCAACTCGAAGCAAATCGCTTTGGTCTCCACATTTAGCGCTATTGGTGCCGCGGTCCGACTCCTGGCCGGCGATATCGCCTCGGTCTCACCCGTGCCAGTGTATGCTGTGGTGACCAAGGTGGGTTTGAGTGAGACGTTGAGCTTTGTGAGCGGATTCGTTTTTGGTCCGGTCGCCGGCTTCATCACGGGTTTTTTGATAATTCTACTATCCGACCTAGCTAGTCCTTATGGCCCCGGTGCCTGGACTCCCTTCATAGCATCTATCATTGGCCTGTTAGGAATATGCGGTGGAATCATAAGGCGAGTTCGCCCGAGACCGACGGTATTGGTTGCATTGGTCTCAGCCGTAGCATTGACGCTATTGAGCGAGTTTTTGCAGAATGCCTGGGTCTCGTTGACCTACAACATTCCGATTGAAGGAACAATGATTGCGGGGTTTCCCAGCCTAGTGACCGCTATGGCAAACAACATCATTCTCTTCCCAACCGTCGGACTCAAAACAATCAAATTCGTTCAAGAACACTATCTTAAGCAATCAAAATAGAGTAAGCATTGACTAAAGTTGAATCTCGGTTTAGATTTCTAAGACTTCGATCAGTAGCGGTAGCTCATTTACTGAACCCAAGAGGTAGTCAGGTTCCGCCTTGATGATTCGCTCGATTGGAAAAGGTCCAGTGGCTACAGCAACTGAACGTAGGCCTGCGGCCTTCGCGGCCACGATATCCATCACACCGTCCCCGACCAGAATCGTTTCCTCGGCTGATTCGCCTAGTTCCTTTAGGATTTTCTCGATTGGGGCAATGGCTGGCTTCATCTCTTCACAATCGTCTCTGGTAACGACGGCATCAAACAAAGTTTCGAGGTGATGCCTTTTGAAGGTCAGTTCGGTTCCGGCTCTACTGTTGTTTGTTAGGAGACCAATCTTCAGATGCCTAGAACGCAGCTCCCGGAGTGTTTTGTCAGCGCCTGGGTATAGGGAAACATGCTTAGCTGCTTTGAGCTCCATTTCCTCAAAGAAACGGTAGAACGTTGACCGTAGCTTCGAGAACTTTTCTGGTTCACAGGTATCTTTCAGCTTGTTAAGAATGACGAAGAGGTTGACCTGCTCGGTCATATCAGGAGTTCTTAAGCCGAGCTTCTCAAGTTCTCCAAGCGCTCTCTGGCGGGCGGCCATATAGTCTAGGTTGAATTTAGTGATGGTACCGTCCATATCGATTATGACCGCTTTGAGCTTCAAGCCCGACTCTTCCGGACGTTTCTGGCAACGACTATTAGTCGATTCCTTAAAGGTTGATGATGATTGCTTTGCCTTGGAAGGACGTTGAGCTGGCTAAGACCCACAGATTGTTTTACCCGCAAGTTCCGGTTGTGATAACAACCGAGTTTGAGGGGTGCATTGGTGGCATGCCGGCAATTTGGTGTATGCCGCTTTCATTCAACCCGCCACTCGTTGGCGTTGCGGTTGCGCCGGAACATGCAACCTACGAGATGCTGATCGGCGCTCAAGCTTTTGGAGTAAACTGGTTGAATTTCTCATTCGCCAAACAGGTGGGTGAGCTGGGTGAAACCTCAGCGAAGGGCGTTAGGGACAAGCTTTCGACTGTGGGACTTGGAATTGTGAGAGGCAATTTGACTGGCCAACCTTTGATCAGCGATGCAGAGGGAGTCTTGGAATGCCGCCTTCATGAACGGCACCGGATCGGGACGCATGACTTGGTTGTTGGAAAAGTGGTAGCTGCGTCGGCGACAGAGATCTTCACTGAATACTGGGACTTCTCAAAGTACAACCCCATCCTCTATGCTGGGACGGTAAACAGTGGCGGTAAGTGTTGGGTGTTCATGTCGGGAACTGGAGAAAGAGCGGTTGTGCCGTTGAAACATCAGGTGTGAGAAGCTTACTACGGTTTCAACCCGTTCGAGACCGTGGCCATCCATCAACTCAAGAGCGATCACGTGCTATGCTCTTGACAAGCCGATCATAGACGCGTAGTTTCTCAAGCCCCACCTTGATTCCGACTTCGGCGTCTGAAATGGGATGTTTAGCGAAGAAATCTTCGGCTTCAGATACTCGCCCTACGCATAAGACAGGAATTATTGACATGAAATCGGTTGAGAGAAGCCCCGTGCCCTGGTATAGCTCCTGAAGCTTTCCCATGTTAGATTTCAACCAATCCCAAGCCATGTCCTTAACTTCAGGATTCTCCGTAGCCGCAGTGACTACCAAGATTACATCCTGTCGTTTGACCTCGCCGCTGAACGCAAAGTTCAATGTTCGCCCAACAAGTTCCCCGCTGCTGAAAGTGGTCATTGACTGCAAAAACTTGATTCGATCCTCCTCTGAACTACTCTCACGGTACATGCGCGTTAGACCGTCTAGATCGTTCGTCGACCTGGCGTAGGCTGTGGCCATGGCTAACCTCATGTCCGGAGAAGTTTTCCCGTAGTCATCAAAATTCCGCGCCAAAGTCGTCGCGTAGTCTGAATCGATTACGGCTAGCCTGCTTGCCAGTAAACCTTCTAATATCGAACTCTTCTCGTCAGTTCTACCCTTGAACGTCTCAAGTAAGCCGCGATGAACCCTCTTCGAAATGTCCAGGATGTTTGACGGCATTATGGTATACAGCAAGGTGATTTGATCTGATAATTCCTGAGCGGGGAGAGTATCCGTCTCCCCTTCGAACTTGGTCAAGGTTGCCAGGTATTGATTGAAGTTAGTTCTTCCAGAGAGGAGAAACGAGAACGTGTCATGCATTAGTCCCCATCGATCGTACGGTGATAACTCGCTCTCCCAGACGACCTCATCGAGTCCTTGGTATTGGACCGCGTAGAATCCGGTGCGGTCAGGGTTTATTTTCAGCGACCGCAAATCGCCAACTACAATCTCGTAATCCGAACCTTCCATGAGGATACTCTCCCTCCGATTGTTTACCTCAATCATTACCGGGATCGACCATCTCAACTTCTCCTTATCTGGGGACCCAGAAATCATGAACCTCTCCTGCCGTAGAGTTAGTTTTCCGTCACTTTTGGAAACAGTAACTACTGGGAAGCCGGGTTGCTGTATCCAACTCAACATTATCTTCTGCACTGGCTTTCCAGACGCGCCTTCAATTGCAGACCAAAGGTCTCTTCCCGTTGCGTTAGCATAAGCGTGGGCTGAGAGGTATCGTCGCACACCCTCGCGAAAGACTTGTTCACCAACGTAAGCCTCAATCATTTTGAGCACGTGAGCTCCTTTCCCGTAGCTGATCGCGTCAAAAATTTGTTCTATTTCGTCGGGTGAGGCCACTTGCACCTGAATTGGGTGAGTGTTTTCCGTTGAATCTTGATCCATTGCGCCGGCGAGTGATTCGACTGATGGCTGTCCGTTGAAGAAATTGGTCCAGATTCTCCATTCAGGATGCGCTGAATCAAGGGCCTTGTAAGCCATGAAGGTCGCGAAGCTTTCGTTCAGCCATATATCGTCCCACCACTTCATAGTGACCAAGTCGCCAAACCATTGGTGAGCCAGCTCGTGAGCAATGGCCATGGTGGAGCGCATCTTCACCCTAGCGCTCGTATTCGCGTCGGCTAGAAGTAGGATCTCACGAAAGGTGATTGCGCCCCAGTTCTCCATCGCCCCCATCGCGAACTCAGGGACGGCAATTAAGTGGACCTTTGGAAGTGAATATGGTATCTTGTAATATGAGTTGAAGAACTCAACCGCTTTTCGTGCTTCATCTTCAGCAAACGCTCCTAGTTTCGTTTTCCCCGGCGTGGTTGCTAGAATTATGTCGGTATCCCCAACCTTACTGGTATGCGCTTGGAACTTGCCTACGCCAAGGTATAGCAGGTATGTTGACATCCGTGGGGTTTTTTCGAAGGCGACAATTTTCTTGACGCCATCTACACTCTGGGATTCTATGGGCATGTTTGAGATTGCTTCTAAGCCATTGTCTATTATCACCGTAAGTTTGATCTCGGCTTTGGCGTCGGGCCGGTCGACGCAGGGGAACATGCGCCTTGCTTGCGCGGGTTCGAAGTGAGTGGTTATGATGTACGTATTTTCATACGCAGCTCTGTAGATTCCGGCTAGAGAATCCGGAATACGCCCCGCGTACTCCACTTGCAAGACACCATCAAATGCTCCGCTCTCAATCTTCAAGTCATCTTTCTCTTGACGGAAAAGGAAACTTTTGGCGTCAGAGTCGACACGGGTTATGTCTAATGCCACAGCGTTCAGGACGATATCCTGATCTGTCTTCAATTTGGCGCGAAGAGTTCCGTTGAACTTCAGCCCTTGAAAATCCAGATTGATGAACAAATCGTAGCTTGACACTTCCATAAGACCTGGCCCCGCTGTGCAGTGAAAGCCCAGACTACCTAATCTTTTCCACACTAAGACGTTTCAGAATATCAGACCAATGCAAAATTTCAGAGGCTAGTTCTCTCATGAGTTGATTTTTGCAGTGTTAGACGCAAACGCCTTGATTTACCCGCGAGTCTTCAGCACGTGGGTTTGCATGCCCATGTCTGCTTCCTGATACGCTTAATTTCCCGTTTTTCGTTTCGATTGGTGGTTGAATATGTGCAGCTATTGTGGCTGTGGTATGTATCCGTACGGGGCCTACTACCAGTACTATGGCTATCCAGCGACCTATCCTAGTTATCTTAGCTACGCCCTTCCTGTAACTTACGCTTACCCTACACCTGTCGCACTACCAGTGGCACCGCCAGTATACTTTGCCGCCGCGCCAGCTGTTTCGCGTGGAGAATACAAAGTCGGCAACTGCTTGATGATCTGTCAATAGGCCCACCCTTTTTTCTTTCAATTTCCGGTTCAGTTAGGTTGAAGGCCAGGCCCAAAAAAATCAGGACCTTTCTCGCCGTTAACTGGCGACTGTGTTTTACGGTCGCATTAGGTCTTGAGCAAGAATCTGTTTCAGTTCTTCTACGTATTCGGCGAGAGTAAGAGTTTCTTAACTATGTGGCGTCCCAATGTTTCTCCTCCGACTCCGAACGTCCCCTTGAGAGAGGCAAATAATGTGTCTAGGCGGTAAGGCATTTCATCGCGAGTTATTCCAAGAAACGCCTGATAATGATGCCAGAAAGCTGATGTCACTCTGCTTCCCAAGACCTCAGAAATCGCTTCGTCTACAGAGTCAACGAGGAGGGCATTGAAGTCGGTACGGTGCTTTCTTGACAATCCAAAAGAACAGTTAAGATTACTCTTATTGTACAGTTAAGAGTTGCGTGTCTTCATCCGCATTGTTTGTCAAATACTCGCCGAGAATTACTCTGAGCCGTGAACTCATCAGAACCCAAATTTTCAATTTAAGTAGCGTTCCAGCGCAAGCCCTATAGCGCATTGAACGAGTTGCGACCACGGACACTCATGGCATGACGTTAGCCTGATGTATCACATAGGCTAGACACGCCGCATGTAGTGACCGCCTGCCAAAACCCGACGGCGAGACCTTCATGAGCTACGGCAACTCACAGCGCTCACGAGATTCTGGCCTGCTGCTCGGTGCGATGGCCCTGAACTCCTTACCCTTCGGATTCACGCTCGTCGTACTGCCAATTTACCTAAGCGATATTGGTTTCTCAGGCCAGATAGTTGGTTATGTAACATCAGTATCCTCGGTAGCCGGCACGATCGCACTCATTCCCTTCGCGATCGCGGCGGATCGGTATGGTAGGAAAGGGTTCGTTTTTTGGGGCTTTCTTGCAGCCACGGCAGCTTACCTCCTGTTCGCGTTCACTCGCGATCTCAATTCATTATTGTTGGCCAGCGCGATCGGCGGTGTAGGACTTGCGGGGGGATTCAGCGCCGCGGTATGGACACCCGCGTGGACAGCGTTGCTTGCAGAGAAGGCACCACGTGAAAAAAGGGCGGGGGTCTTCGCATGGTCTCAAGGGTTGTGGACGATTGCGCTTACTATAGGTTCAGCAATGAGCGTAGTCCCCTATCTTCTCCGAACCCAACTTCACGTAAGCTTCGGACCGTCGTTTGAGTACACCTTCCTGATTTTCGCGTTCTTTGCAATTCTCTCGGGTTTAGCTACTTTGCCAATTCATGAGAATCGAGTAAAGAGAGCAGCCGCAAACGGAATCAGTTCGAAAAGTTTGCTACACTTAAAATCCAGCTTGCAAATTGCAAAGTTCTCATTCACCTTTGGGCTGATTGGCTTTGCGTCAGGCCTTGGGACACAATTGCTTTCGCTTTGGTTCAATAAGATGTATGGAACTAGCGAAACCGTCTTGGGGCCATGGTTTGCAGCAGCCGAAGTGACCTCATTAACAGTCATCCCTATCGTCCCAAGACTGACGGGCAGTTTAGGTAGTCCAAGGAGCGCATGTCTCACCCAAGCCCTATCCGCTCTTGTACTGATGTCGATGATCTTCGCGCCAACCTACGAGACCGCGGCTATACTCTTGATCGCGCGAAACTTTTTCATCAATACGTCATGGCCCATTCAGCAATCTTACCTCATGGGAACTGTGAGCGCTGAGGAGCGAGCGTCTGCATCGGCCATAACATATACAATCTGGGGAGTTGGGAGTTCCATTAGCCCGATTTTGGCAGGTTACTTTCTTAGCGGCACAAGTTTCCTTTCGCTCTCTGCACCGGTCTCAATTGGCGGTGCGATTTATCTCGTTTCCGCGATTATCTTCTACTACTTCTTCCGGAATATCGCCCCGCCAGAAGAAAAGATGTTGCTCAGGAGGGGAACCTTTAGGCGGCCAGCGTCAGGCCTGGGTTGAGACCAGTTTCTTTCCGTCCCAACTGAACCCCAACTCTTGCAGTTCCTGGAAAAACCACGTGAGGTGTTCCCTGGGTTCATGAAACTTGTTCAGAACTTGCCCTATGACGTAGCCTAGGAATGAAGCAAAGAGTTCCCTGTTCCCTGTGTAGAGCCGATCGAGGAATAGGCATAGCCGATCGATTTCGTAGTCGCCGGTAACAACCTCAGCGTACACCTTGTTCCATGAATCTTCCAGGTTGAATTGGCGTACTGTTTCCCGCATGTAAGGGAAGAGGTCGGTGAAGTATTCCCTAAGCATTCCTTGGGATCGAAACACCGCCTGAACCAGACGCCTAATTCTCATGTCAAATTCCGGAATGCCACTCACGGTTATCGTCCCCGTCCGCTTAGAGGCTAGGGTTGTTATTATGTGGTAGGCTAAGAATAGATTTCATTCTGCATATCCATCACTCGTTTCTCAACGCTGCCCGGTTCAACCTCACCGTCTTGGGTAATGTAATTTGAAACAAACTCGGTTGGGGTTAAGTCAAAGACGTCCGCTGAGAATGTGGGACGCTCTCCGACGAAATCCTGTGCACTAAACTTTAACGTTTCGCATGAGCTGCAGAATCGTATCCCATATTTCTTGGCCGCGATTGCGATGTTTCCCGTTCCAATCTTGTGAATTAATGACCCGTCCTTAAGCACACTGTCCGCCCCAACCAAAACAAGGTTTGCTCGTGGAATGACCGAGTGTACGGCCGAGTCGGCTACGAGCCTTACAGGTATGTTTAGGGTTATCAGATCCTTCGCGAGCTGATTCCCTTCCATTCCCGGATAGGATTCGGTGGCGAAAACTTGGAAAGCTTTCCCGCCTTTGAAGCCTAACTCTAGCGCTCTTAGGACGGTACTGCTGTAACTGTGGGTAAGAACCACGCCATCCTGAGGGAGAATTTGAGCTGTATTTCGAGATGCATTCTCAGAAGCTGTTGCAGCTTCTTCTCCAATCTGGTGAACGAGCTCTTTGACGCGAGTCTTGAGCTGATCAACCGAGGCAACCGTAGCCCTCTCTTGATCAACGACCTGTAGTAGCTTTCCTGTGAGGTTCCACACGTTGGCCATCGCTGGCTGAGCTCTTCGTAGTCTTAAGAAGACGAGTAAGAGATGATGAAACAGGGCGTCTGTATCTTTCGCGTCTGAGGCCTGTGCAGCTGCCCAGAGCAACTCTAGAGCTTGGCGTCCGAGGAAGTTGGCTCCATGAACTCTATCACCTGACACTTCTCTTACCCCCTGCAAGACGTTTCCGAGCACTTCGGGGGTTGCATGCAAATCGTAGCGTACGCGATCAAAGGCCTCTCTCAGTTTAGGAACAGTCTCATAGGACGCTGACTGCTTTGGCTCGACCCACCTGTATTCGCTGTTCTCCCAGTCAAGCTGGACCGTGCTGGATTTGGCTTCAAATAGGAAAGGATGAATCACCCAGACAGTGTCGGTTACCCCATCAAAGGCTCGAAGGATTTCCCCCACCCTTAACAGGTTGATCTGATCAGCCGAGAGGCCAACCTCCTCTCGTATCTCAGTCATGGCACGCTCAAGTGGTTGCTCGCCTTTTTCCAGATAACCACTAACAGCCGACCATTGACCTCTATGCGTTCCAACCTTCTGGCTACGACGCAGAAGGAGAATTTTGTGGTCGGTTGTGAGAAAGGAGGTGACGACTTCCTTGTAATTCAACGAGCTACACGATGTTTTCCGTTTGGTTGACTATTTTCTGAGTGGATCGATTTCTGGCTTGACTGTTTTGAGTCGGTCCCAGAGTTTTGCAGCGGCCGCTTGCGCTATAGATTGGGCCTTATCTTCGTCGAAGGTAACGAGTTTTCTGTTTTTGACGATTGGTTTTCCTTCGACGAAGACCGTTTCTACGTCATCTCCGTCGACTGTATTGATCAAATGTCCGACGGCGCTGCTCGCGTTGAGCGGTGTGGGGAGTACGCTTGGTTTGATTAGGATTATGTCAGCCTTCTTCCCAGGCTCAATTGAGCCAACCTCATTTTTCATCCCGTAGAGGCCTGCTCCGTTTACTGTCGCCATTTCGAGGATTGTGTATGGGTCGATGGCGTTCGGATTCTTGTGGTACACCCGGTGTAGTAGGAAGGCGGCCCGCATGTTCTCGAACATATCGAAAATGTAACCGTCATTTCCCAACCCCACTCTCACGTTTCGCTTCAGCATTTGAAGAAGGGGCGCGACGCCGACGGCGTTTAGCATGTTACTCATGGGGTTGTGTGCAACCCCAGTGTTTGTTTCCGCGAGCATGCCAATCTCATTCTCATCGAGATTAACACAATGTGCAAGAACAACGTTGGGACCTAGCAATTCCACGTCGCGGAGACGCTCTACTGTTCGTTTACCGTAGTTCTCCATATTATGATGTAAATCTACTAACCCCTCTGACGCGTGAATCGTGATAGGGACGTGATATTTTTGGGCAAGCTGCTTGACGCGACGTATGAGGGCGTCCGAAACCGTGAATGAGGCGTGAATGCTGAAGAGTGGCCTTGCTTTGCTCTCAGGTTTCACCTTCTCCGCGAACCGAACGTTCTCCTGAACCCCCTTCTCGCCTTCCTCTGCTGAGTGGCGTTCGGTAGCTTCGAAAGCAATCAACCC
>Ga0187769_10000417_pt1 | contig 23481 bp, 21 predicted proteins | sample 0116_SJ02_MP02_1_FD_133140 | JGI IMG/M metagenome (GOLD analysis project Ga0187769, IMG submission 133140) | Tropical peat soil microbial communities from peatlands in Department of Meta, Colombia - 0116_SJ02_MP02_10_MG | ecosystem: Environmental > Terrestrial > Soil > Wetlands > Peat | place... | reverse complement strand
CTCCCTCGCGTGCTCATTTTAGGCACAGGGGGGACAATCGCAAGTCGGATTGACTATAGAACAGGTGCTGTGCACCCCGCTGTGTCATCGGCCGAGCTGCACTCCCTCGTCCCCGAGCTGTCGACGGTCGCCCGGGTCGAGCCTGAATTCATGTTCGACGTCTTCAGCGAGAACATGACACCGAAGCACTGGACAAGACTGGCGCAGCGCATTCGGAGAGCGGTTTACGACGGGGTCGATGGCGTGGTGATAACTCATGGCACGGACACTCTAGGGTACACCGCAGCGGCGCTGAGCTTCGCGCTTATCGGGGTTCCCGTCCCCGTGGTGCTCGTGGGTGCTCAGCGCTCCCCTGACAGGCCGTCTTCCGACGGACCCTTGAACATGGTGGCCGCTGTGTCTGCGGCAGGGCGCGCCGAGTTCGCAGGGGTTTACGTGGCAATGCACCTGGGGGAGAGCGACGACGAGGTTGCCTTCCATGGCGGGACCAGGGTAAGGAAGAATCACACCAGCCGGCGGGACGCCTTCGTATCGGTGGGGGTGCCCCTGGCTGCTGTCTGGGGGAGGGCGGGAATCGAGTACGCAGCCGAAGGGCTCCCTCGCAGAGGGGGCGAATTCAAGCCGAAGACAAGGTTCGACGACAGGGTGGCACTGGTGAAGTTCTATCCTTCCATGAAAGCATCCCTGGTCGCAGCGGCCCAAAGAGGAGGGATGAGGGGGCTTGTTATCGAAGGGACGGGGTTGGGGCACGTGAGCAAGGAGGTGGCTGCCGAGGTCCAGACCTTCATAAAGAGAGGGGGCTTGGCTTGCATGACGTCGCAGTGCATCAATGGACGGGTGGACATGAACGTCTACGACACCGGCAGGGACCTCCTCCATGCCGGCGTCCTCCCCCTCGAGGACATGCTGGCTGAGACGGCGCTCGTGAAGGCGATGTGGGCCCTCGGCAACTCTAAGACAGTGGCGGGAGCGAAGAAATTCATGGTCGCGAATCTTGCGGGGGAGATGACCACTCGCACCTTTCCAGGGTAGGAAACTTGGCAGGAGCAGATCATTCCGGAGGCCTCTTGGTCGGGCTGGAGATCCATCAGCAGCTGGCCTGCAGCACCAAGCTGTTCTGTCACTGCCCTCCGATTAAGTCAGAGGTCCTCCCTTACCACTTTGAAAGAAGGCTCCGACCAGCGCAGAGCGAAACGGGTGGCCTAGACCCGGCCGCCGTCTTCGAGTTCTCGAAGGGGAAATCAAACAAGTACTTTTGGAGCCCGGAGTCGTCCTGCCTGGTAGAGGCAGACGAGGAACCCCCCCATCCGTTGAGTGAAGAGGGGCTGGACTCGGCCCTGCTTGTGGCCAAAACACTTGGATCGAACGTCTTCGACGAAGTCCACGTGATGCGAAAGATAGTCATCGACGGCTCGAACACGGGGGGGTTCCAGAGGACCGCGGTGGTTGGGCTCGGGGGTTCTATCGACGTCGGAGGCGAGACTGTGGGCGTCCAGTCTGTGACGCTGGAAGAAGACGCTGCCAGGATCATGGGTGAAGACTCGACATCGAGGCATTTCGCGCTCGATAGGCTAGGCGTCGCCCTTGTCGAGGTGGCCCTGGACCCGGTGAAGGGGGACCCGGAGTTGGTCGGCAGGGTCGCCCTCTACCTCGGAAGGGTCCTGAGGTCCACGGGGAGGGTGGCCAGAGGCCTCGGGACCATCCGCCAGGACCTCAATGTGTCACTGTCGGGGGGGAAGGTCGTGGAGGTGAAGGGGGTGCAGAAGCTCAACCTCCTCCCGCGAGTAGTGGAGTACGAGCGGGCACGCCAGTCGGCGCTCGTCAGTGTCGCAGCCAGGCTCAAGGAGAAAGGGGTGAAAGCCGTCATCTGCGGCACCACCGACGTCACCGAGGAGGCCCGCGACTCAGGCTCGAGAGTCCTGCGCGAGAAGGCGGCGGAAGGGGGGAAGGTCGTAGCGGTATCAGCTCGCGGATTGAAGGGACTTATGGGGTGGGAACCCGCTCCGGGGTTCAGGCTCGGGAAGGAGGTCGCAGAGGTTGCTAGGGCAAACTCCCTGGGGGGCGTGATCCACTCGGACGAATTCGATCACCAAGGGATCCAGAAGCAGGAGGAGGCCCGCCTAGAGGCACTGACGGGTGCGGAGGAAGACGACGCGATAGTCCTCTTGGCTGGCATGGCCGAACAGGTAGACGCCTGCGTCCCCCGAGTCGTGGAGAGGCTCAGGGGTGCCGTCGCGGGGGTCCCGGCCGAAACGAGGGCTGCGACAGATACTGGCGAGACGAGGTACATGAGGCCGAGGCCGGGGTCGCAGCGCATGTATCCCGAGACGGACATCCCCAACATAGGGGTTACGAAGAAAATACTCGCAGATCTCGGCAAGAAGGTCCCACAGAACTGGGAAGAGCGGGTCTCGAAGCTCGCACACACCTATGGTTTGAGCGAGGACATGGCGCTGAAGCTATACGACTCCGAGCTTGATGGTGAGTTCGAGGTACTGGCTCGGGGACTCAAGCTCGAACCGTCTGTTATCGCGTCGACGTTGGTTGATCTCCCTCCCCGGCTGGCGAGGGAAGGCGTGCCCGAGGCAGCCCTCGGTTTGGAAATTCTTACCGGGGTATTGCGTTCGGTGGCCCATGGGAACATCGCCAAGGAGGCCATCCCCGATGTCTTGAAAGCTGTGGGTGCTGGGAATAGGGACATCGATGACGCCATACGGTCTCTCGGACTGGAGCGGGTCGACGAGTCGAAGATTCGCGCCGTTATCGAGTCGGTTCTGCTCAGGAATGCTGAATTGGTGCGTGAGAAGGGGGAGGCCGCCTTTGCCCAGCTGATGGGTGACGCTATGAAAGAGCTCAGAGGGCGCGCTGATGGGGCTGTTGTGGCAAGAGTCCTGAAGGCGAAGCTGGGCCAGACGGGACGAAGGTGGCAGTGAATCGAGGGGCTAGGCTCCCTTGAGGATTATGGCGCCGGTTGAACCAGATTTGTGCTCCATCTAATTCTTTTTCTGGAGAAAGAGAGGAGTATTCATGCGCGAAGGGATTTGGTTTGACCCGAAAGCTGGCAGATATTGCTCATGCCTTTTTATCTCCCATCAGCGGAGGGGTAAGACGGGTTAGGGCTAGAGGCAACTATGGGTCCTTCTTTTGCTGGTAACCTGCACTTCGGCCTGATAGTCGGGTTCGTGGCAACCCTCGGCATAGCTCTAGTGCTCAACGAGTTCGGTGATATCATGTTCAGAAAGGGGGTGGCCAGACCCTTCTTCTTTGGGAAATACAGGCTTCACCACAGGAGGTTCCTCTTCGTGTTCCTCCCGTTTGGCTATGCCCTCCTCTCGTCCCTCATAGTCCTCGGTTACGTGCAGATAGTCTGGAGCGACTTCTGGACGGGAATAGTTACCACTTTTGTGATCGCCGCCGCCTGCCTCCTCCTCGACCTCACCGTTGATTATCTGCAGGACAGCTGGGGGTGGGGACTCATCCACCACGAACTCATCTATCTGGCCGTCCCTGCGTTCGCCTTCACCGATTTCCTGCATCTGGCGTTCTGAAGCTGCTCCCCATCTGCGCCGCGACTACTTACAGGTCGAAGTAAAGATAGAATTCGTACGGGTGGGGCCTTGCGGCGACCGCCCTGTATGCCTCCATCTCCAGGTCAATCATCACCCCGACGAGGTCTCTGGGGAATATGCCGTCCAAGAACGCGGAGTCGCTCAGTAGACATTCGACGGCTTCTTTGAGGCTCCCTGGCAACTCCCCAATCTTGAGATCCCGACGCCTTTCGGCCGTCAGCTTGTAGATGTCTTCGTCCACCGGGTCTCCTGGGTCGTCCTTCTTCTTGATTCCATCCAGGCCCGCAGCCGTTATCGCCGCGAACGCAAGATAGGGGTTGCAGGATGGGTCGGGGGTCCTGAATTCCACCCTCTTGGCCCCTTCCGACCCCTTTTCATAGGCGGGGATTCTAACGTTCGCAGACCTGTTCATCTTGCTCCATGCTATGTAGACCGGGGCTTCGTACCCGGGGACTAGCCTGTGGTACGAGTTCGTCGTTGGGTCCACGATGGCCGTCAGGGCGCGGCTGTGGCTCATTATCCCCCCAATGTAATAGCGGGCAGCTTGGCTGAGCTCGGCGTACGGGTCTGAAGGGTCGAAGAATGCATTCTTGCCTCCTTTCCACAGGCTTGAATGGACGTGCATCCCAACCGCGTTGTCTCCGAAGATAGGCTTCGGCATAGTCGTCGCGATGAGCCCCATCTTTGCGGCCACGTTCTTCGTCACGAACTTGTAGGTCATGGTGCTGTCAGCCATGGTCACCAGTTCGTCCCTGTAGACGTCGATCTCGCATTGGCCAGCCGTGGCCACCTCGTGGTGGTGCGCGTTCGAGAGCACCCCGAACCCGTCTCTCAGGTAGTTCACGCACACACTCCTGTAGTCGCTCAGGGTGTCAACCGGCTGGGCGGGGTAATAGCCGTCCTTGAACCGGATGGGGAAGTTCGTTCCCCTAGCCTCGTTTGCGGACTCCTTCGAAGTTATCCTGAACCCGGAGGAGAATGGGTTATTCGCCTCCCAGGTCGCGCTATCAAAGACGAAGAACTCGACCTCAGGTCCCCACAGCGAACTCGTGAACCCCGCTTCTTTGATTCTCTGCTCTGCTGTCTGCGCAACGAATCGAGGGTCACGGCTAAACCTGCCCCTTCCGTAACCGGCCCTGACATCGCAGATGAGCCGGGCGGTCTTGACGTCGCCCTCGATCCATGGAATCACGCCGTAGGTCGTCGAATCGGGGACGAGGAGCATGTCCGATTCGTGAATCTCCACATATCCCTTAACCGAAGATCCGTCAAGCTTCGCCACCCCTTCTGAGAACATTTCTTCATTCATCATCTCCGTAGGGAGCGTAACGTGCCTGAGCCTCCCGGGGACGTCCGTGAACTGCAGGTCGACGAACTTCACCTTGTCCGCCCCCAGGAGATCCAGGACCTCATCTGGCGTGAATGTCCTTTGAACGAACTCCCCCTTCTCGTTGATCTTGAAGGTCAACTCCAGCACCTCAGCCCGCAACGTATATAAGATGAATCAGAGGAATATCGTAAGTTCGTAGCATTGACGGCCACTAGACCCGACATTCGTAGTACGGACCCTCACGAGGACCCAGCGGTGGTTGGACGTTCGGCCGACGCCCTCGACATAAGGATACTCAATCTTCTCTTGGAAAACGCTAGGTACTCCGCAAGAGAGATTGGAGCAAGGCTCGGCATCTCAACGTCCACAGTCATTTCGAGAATGGAGGCCCTCAAGGAGGGTGGGATATTGAGAGGATTCGCCGCCGAGATCGACTACGAAAAGCTCGGCTACGGTTTGACTGTGGTTACGGAAATCCTGGTATCGAGGGGGAAACTACTCGAACTTGAAGGGGAGATATCGAAGATCCACGGCGTGTGCGCGGTCTATGATGTCACAGGGGAGACGGATGCCATCGTCATATCGAAGTTTAGGAACAGGGAGGAGCTAAGCAGGTTTACGAAGAGCCTTCTTTCAATGCACTTTGTTGAAAGGACGAACTCCCATGTCGTTCTAACAACCGTGAAGGAAGACTTCAGGCTCAGGATGTAAGCTTAAAACGCCTGGACGCGTCTCTAGAAAAGTTCACAAGCCTTGACGAGGATAAGGGTCAAGATCGGACAGGCCGAAGCCGAGGTGGACGCCGACCCAGAGCACTTGAAGGAAGCAATCGAACTGGTCCCTGAGCTGGCTTCGAAGCTTCCACAGCAGGTGCGCGAGATGCCCGTCATCCAGAGGGAGGCGGCTGTCAACGCTTCAACCGAACAACAGCAACCGACGTCGACAGAATTCCCCGTCATTTCGCTCGAAAAAGGGGACTCTCTGGCAGACGTAATCGCCAAATTCTTTTCGAGCCCGTGGGGGCGTGAGAGGCGGAAGCTTTCGGACGTGAGGGAGGCCCTGCAGTCCTACGGGCTGAACTACCCGAAGCAATCAGTCGCCGTTGCCCTCCTTCGTCTGGCAAAGACAACGAAGCTGCGCCGGTTCAAGGCCGAGGACGGAGAGTACGTCTACACTTCTTCAACCACCTTTGCATCTCCCTTTCAACTCGCTGCTGAGAATGGTTCTCAAGAAGTGGCTCCCGCTCAGTCGAATTAGGCTCGCGTTTCAATCAAGGGGAGAGTGGCGCGGGGTTCCCTCGTCGGAGGGATACTAATTCAAGTGCCAGTGGTCTGCTTGACCCCGGAAACCCAACCCTTCCTACGGGAACCCAACTCTTCCTGGCCTTCAAGATTCTAAGCGCGACCAGGGCGTAACAAGTGTTTCAGGAACTGTTCTTTGATAGAGAGAAGTCCGAGCCTTGCAATCACCGTATGTCGATTTGGCAACTTCCGGATGCCTGGAGCATGTTGCACGGAGTCCCGTAAACCGAACGCCTTCCTCCTCTTCCTTATTCAAGGCCTGCTCGGGAGGATTCCTGCATCCGAAGGTAATTTAAGCGGACAGAGAATCGGTGCGCCGCGGAGCTGCGGAGCAACCTGTCAGGTGAAAGAGAGCTTCAGATATCGGTGACCTACGGAGACACCAAAGTCGACCTCTCTGGGTCCCCAGAGGTCGTTATGCGGTCCATGCACGAGTTCATCTCCAAGGTCATTCCCAATATGGACCTTGCGCGTACGATAAGCGTCAACTACTCGCTTAACGACCTGATCCAGATGTTCAAGGACTACGTCAGGGTCACGCCCGAAGGACCAAGGGTATGGACCCAAGACAAGAAGCTGAGCGACAGGGACGTCATACTCCTGCAGCTCGTTGCGTCCCGCATCTCCCACCAGAGCGGCACCTCGGCAACGGACGCCATGGGGGTGTCAGAAATCGAGGGGGCGACGGGGCTTTATCCCAAGACGATAAGCTCCAGGCTCAGCGAGCTTACGAAGTCAGCCAACGTAGAGAGGGTGGACTCGGACCAGGGCGGCAAGTACAGGATAACGACGGTGGGGGTCAGCAGGCTCGGAGAGCAGCTGGCGAAGAAGTTCAGGCCCGTCCCTTGAAGGGGTACTTCTGCACGTACCTGTAGTTCCTCATGCTCCCATCCCTGAAAAGAGACCCTTCTCTAACGAGGTCCACTAGGGTGTGCGACACGGCGGTCCTGTCGTAGTGATACCCCCTCCTGCTCATCTCTTCGTGGACTTCGGAAAGTGCCTTCGGGATGGTAAACCAGCCTTCCTTCCACATCGTGTTGATGACCCCTCTGCAGGTCTCAAATCTCCTCTTATCGGGCTCTGATTGTTGGGCCTCCACGAGCATGGGCTCCTTCGAAGCCATCCCGGCCAGAACGCTTTCGACGGCCTGCTGGACACGGTCCTCCTGCGTGGTGATTTCTATCTCCCACGCTCCGCGCTTGAGCCGTACCGTCACGCTGGGGGGCTTCTCGTTCTCGGACAACGGAATCTTGTTGCGCCTGTTGTCCAAGTTGCCATTATATGAACCCGTGACGGGCACCATTCGTTCTGAATCAGTGAGAACGGGCGTCTCCATTTCGTTCGCCGGATTAGCAGAAGAGGCAGCTTTAACAATTGCCCATGTTGCGCATGCGCAATACTTAACTACCGGCTGTTGTATGGGCCATGTTGCGCAACATGGCCATAACAGCCTCCCCCACATTGGAAGACGAGCAGCTTGCCATGCTCGATACCTTAGCGCAAGAGTTCCAAGAGGCGTTCCAGGAGCTGTCGGAAAGCGCAGAGCGCGAGCTTTCGGGCAGGACGTTTGTCTTCAGCAGCTACGGGAGAGAGCTGTATCCGTACTTCGAGGCGACAGACGCAGACCAGGTCCCTGGGTGCATAATTCCCGTCAAAGAAGGGCGACCGGTCGCGTCCGTCGACTCGACGTGCATACTTGTGGGCGAGACGGCCCAGGGTGCGCTCTACGCCGCGAGGACCGCTGTGGGCATATCGATGGAGGGATCCCTCAGACGGTTCTTCAGGCTCGGGCCCATACTCGTCTACGCCAACTCCTCCGGCCTTTCGGGGCTGATCCCTATCATCCCTTCGGCGGATATGGACCTCCTGCTCTCTGACCATGCCGTCGCTGAGCGGTTCATCAGGAACACAATCGAGCGCCGGGTGGTAGAGGCGTTGGCGAGAAGCGAGGGGGACAGCATAATCATGGCGGACGGGTCTCTCAAGCACCCGCTGGGCCAGCTGATGTCGACCGTCCTGCGACGACAGGGGAGACGGAGGTGCATCGTGGGCTTCTCGAAGTCGAGCAACCTCATCATGTCCGAAGGGGCGGTGAGCTCCCTTTCCAGCAGCAGGTTGCCGTCATTCTGTCCGATAGCTGGCGGGGACGTCACGACGTTCCTAGCAAAGTTCACTCCCGACGGGCTCGTGTTCAGGCTGGATCTTTCTGGTTCGGAGCCGCCGGAGAAGACCCTGGGGAGAATACTTTGGAACGACGCATTCGCTTCAGGCTACCCAGACTCCCTGAGGGTGGCGCATCATCTCTCAATCTTCTCGAAAGCGGAGGACCAGGCCCTCAAGGCCTTCGTCACGAAGCGCTTTCGGGTACACCAGCTGCACACCTTCCCCCTGAGGAAGATCGCATTGGGGGGCTTCAAGGGGAGCGCGTAGAGGCTGAAGATACTCAAGAAGGAATCGGATGACATTTTGGTGGTCGCGTCCCCGCGCGAGAAGGTGAGAATCGGGGACTACCTCGTCGCTTCCGAGCCTGGGAGGAGCCTTGTTCTCCAAGTCTATGACGAGAAGTACCTGGACGTGGAGGGGATAGAAGAGGAGATTGCCAGGGAGGAGGTCCTCTCCGCTTCCACTCCTGGAGTCACGTCTGACCCCACGGAGCTGACAACGATATCGACCCTAATCCGGGACATGAGGGTCCTTCTCTGCAAGTCGAGGGGGACAATTTCTGACGGGAGGCTCACCCCCAGGGCGAACTGGATGCCTTCGCGGACGTCATCGAGCGTATCGCGCCTCATGATCGACGAGCTCGGGGGCGCGGTTGAGCCGCTCGGGGCGAGGGATATACGACTCGGGACCGTCGATTCGGAGTCGCCCTTCAGCGTACCGGCCGAAGCACTAGATGGGAGAATCACTGTAATAACGGGGAGGAAGGAGTCCGGGAAGTCGCACCTCGCCAAGATACTCCTCCGGGGGCTACTGGAGAACGGAGCCTACGCGGTGGTGTTCGACCTCAACGACGAATACGGCTCGATAGGACAGAGAAAGGACGGCACGGAGACTGCTGAAGGTCACAAGGTGAGGGTCCTGCGCCCAGGACGGGACTTGAGGTTCTCCCTCGCCTCGGTGGGGCTGCGCCCAATAACGAACCTACTTTCGCACTCCTTGGACATGCCAGGAACTTCATTGCGGGAGTTCACGAAGATCTGGGAGCAGCTGGACAACAGGGACGAGCTCACGCTGGCTTCACTCGAGGCTGCCATCCAGCAGTGGAGGTGCAACGAGTTCGTTAGAGACGCGCTGTTCGCTCGATACCACACACTTGCTTCCTGTGGTCTCTTCACAGATTCGGAACACCAGAAGTTCGACCTCCAGGACTTCTTCACCCTGAACAGGACGGGGGGCGCCTTTGTCGTGTCCCTTAGCGGGGTGTCCCCCCTCAACAGACGAATGGTGGTCGAACTGATCCTTTCGAAGCTGGTGGAGTTGCTTGAGCGTCGAAAGATTCCTCCAGTGTTCTTGTTCGCCGAGGAAGCCCACCTTTACCTTAGGGACACCTACTGGGAGGACCTCATCACAAGGATGCGTCATTTCGGCGTGTTCACCATATTCGTGACCAACCAGCCGGACGCCATAGACCAGAGGATATACCGCCAGGTCGACAACATATTCCTGTATAGCTTCAGCAACGACTCGGACCTGAATCTGGTCTCACAGGCATCAATGGCAGACACGGATACTGTCAGGGCCATTGTGAGGACCCTCCCCCCGCGCATGTGCCTCCTCCTCGGCTACGCCGTAAGGAACCTCCCTGTGGTAGTGACTATCGACCCTTTCGATTCGCCAGCCACCGGGCTTACCAGGAGGTTCTTCCCGGAGTCGCTCGAAATCAGCACACACCCAAGCTGACCCTTCAAGATTCTTGCCTGAAGCGGATTTCGCTAGCGGATTTCAGACCACTGGTGGCCGCAATGCTTGCACTTGTATGCATACCGGAATTCCTTGATGTCGACGATTAGTGGCACGCTCTCCACCAACTCGTTATAGGCCGGGGAGGACTGCGAAAAGGAAGCGTACCTAGAATACGGCGAAACCGAGAGCGGTTCCTCTTCTATGATCTGTTTCTCGTCAACCAGCTTCTTCCCGACGAGTCTTATCTCGAACCTTCTGCCGCAGGAGGGACAGTGGCGAAAGAAAGTCGTGAGCTCAGACATCATCCCTTCGTTGATGCCGGCTGGTAGTTAAGAGGTTCCACCTTTGATAAGATCACGCGCCAACAATGCCCCTATGTCCGACCCAAGAGCTCAGCGGACGCGTGCAGGCTATCTCCCGGGCGTCGGCCCCGAGCTGCCTCCCCAGGCGAAGACCATCCGCGCGCTACCCCAGGACCTGGGCGACCATGAACGACCCCGCCATCAGTGTTACGCTTCCACATTCGCCGGTGCAAGCAAAATCGATCTGGAGGGTGGTCCCCCCTGGTCCGGACGACACGACGCCGAAGAGCCCCGGTGTCTCGTAGACGGGGGGCGCAACCCCAAAGGAGAGCCTGTTTTGTGCAGCGATGGGAGCTCCCGCTGTATCTACGCAGTCGGTGGGAATGTCCCCTCCGCCTTCTGCGTCGGACATGGGGGCGCAAGCGATTACCAACGAGGCCCCGGCCGAGAGCGGGTGGACCTCGAAGTTGTAGTGCTCTATGCCAATCGTGGGCTCAACGATTGTGAAAGCGTAAAATGCGTAGGTCACATTGGCCGGAAGGCTCACCGCGAGGCCAGATGAGGAGTATTGCCCCGCCGCTCCGGTCGAAATCTGGGTTCTATCCCAAGAGGTGATAGACCCCTCCGGGGCGCAACCCAGCGTCGTGTTCACCTGGCTGACGGCCTCCCCGGCCGGGCACCGAGGGGGAAATTCGACGATTGACCTCCAGTCGACCTCACCGTTCTGGCGGGTGTACCAGAAGGTGTTCCCAAGCCCAGTCACGAGCCCCACGGAGCTTCCAGGGGGATTCCCTTCGAGTATCTGAAAGTACTTCGAAGCACATGTTGCGGCACCAGGGGAGCAGGTGACGTCCGGTACCAAAGATTGGACCGGGGCCGATCCCCCCGATGGAATCGAAACAGCGGCTGAAATCGAGTAAACGGTACCGTTTGGGTATCTGAGCAACACATGGTTCACTGACGCCGTCGCAGGACCTTCATTCGTCGCCAGAAGGCCTCCGGTGGTAATCACGAGAGCTATTGACTCCGCCCCCCTCTGAGACGCCATCTGAAGAGCAGACTCCTGGGCCGCTGCCGTCTGCTGTTGCAGTCCTGACGCGTAGGCGAGGGAACCCAGCGCCATCATGAAGACGAGGATGAAAATGACGGTCCCCACCACGGAGGCAACCCCCCTACGGCTCGAGGGATGCAATTTCGTTCACCCTCCCTAAGCCGGCGTCACCAGAACGCCAACCGTCTGCTGCGTCCCGCTCGCCGTTGTCACGGTGATCGTGCAGGTCGAACCGATTCCGAACACCGTTCCAAAGATCGTGATGACGACGCCTGTCGCTCCCCCCGCTTGGACGGGGTAGCCTATCGTCACGGAGCTCGGGTTCGTCGCCATGGCGGGGCAGGTTCCCACTGGCTGTGCGCCGATTGAAGGGCCATAGACAGCGTAACAATAGGATGCCGAGTCGGGAACCCGGCTCGTCGAGACGACGAATGAAGATATGGGAGTCTGCCCGAGGTTCACCACCGTCAACCTCTCTATCGCCAGGTAAGACCCCTGGTGGATGCTTGCGTCCTGGACCGCCACAGACTGCCCGCCGACGCTCGAAGCATAGGGAAGAGCTGCACCGAGGACCACGGCCGAGCCGCCGGCCGCGATACCGATGAGCACGAAGGCTTCAACATAGGCAGACACGCCGCTCCTTCGCCTACGACTCAAACTGGACTTCGTCCCCCGCGGAATCGGCCACTATCACCGTCTGCCCAGAGGTGTGCAAGCACATCGTTGCAGTCAGCGCGTACGTCCCCAGTGTTCCCGGCCCCAGAGGGGCATAGTTCCCTGTATACACGGTTCCGTTGAGGATTATCTCCGCTGGGGTGAATGGCACCCCGCCGTAGTTGTAGATGGCCATTCTCACAGTGGTTCCTTCGCGGTAGCCCCCGTACACGGGACACGACCCCGAGGATATCGCCACGAGGTAGACCAGCCCTATCTGGATTCTGGCCGAGGCTTCCTGGGTCATGGCGCTGAGGGAGGCTGAATCGTTCGCCAGGGCGAACTGTCCCATGGCTGAAGATGCCACCAGGCCCCCGACTGTCAGCGTCACCCCCACCATCAGGACCGAAGCGTAGAGTTCGCTGATTCCGCCCTTATGACCCGAGCCAAAACGACGGGAGGGGCTCATATCGAGCCCCCTACTGGGAAGCGACCACGACCTGGGCTGAGGCCGAGCCGAAGAGCACGTTGACTGTGACGGACGCTCCCACGCCCCAGAACGTCGGCGAGGTACCTACGGAAGAGAGCGGAGCGTTGAGGACGAAAGACGTCTGTCCGCCCGGTTGAAGCACAAAGTTGTTGGTCTCGAACGTCAGGGGAGTGTTCGCTTCGAGCTCGCCGGCGGGCCCTCCTACAGCCCAGATGGCAGGCCCTCCTGACGTTATGCTGCAGGGAGCCGCGCAGGCGGGGGGTGAAACGGTGCCTGTGTTCGTGCCTGCGAAGACCACCTGGCAGCTGGACGGCGTGCAGGTAATCGGGCTCCCCCCGTCGTTCTTGATGGAGATGGAGACGGCAGAGGGGGAACTGCTTGCCTCTGCCCCTGCCCTCACAGCGGCACCTACGACAATGATGCTGGTGCTCGTCGTCGCACTGCTGACGAGGTTGTAGATAGAAGCGCTGACGATGCCCCCTACTCCCAGGACAGCCGCGATGATGATGAACAGGTCCATGCTTTGTGAGATGGCCGAGCGACTTTTCTTGATCTTCATCAAGCAATCAGGCGCCCCTAGCTATTAACGGCCAACCCTCCGGCTAGAATCCGAGCAACTGAAAGAGCGAATGTGAGCCCGCCGCCGAGGTGGCTGCTACGGCCGCTATTGCAAGGGCCACGTTGACCGAGGCCTTCAACGTGCTCCTCACCGTGAAATCTGTAATCTTGGCGCCTATCAGACCGAGGGCCACTGCGGATACCACAATGAGAAGGTCGGAAATCTGTCCCTGGGGAACTTGCGAGGCGCTCCCCTGCGTCGCACCGGCGCCGAGGCCTGCAAGTACTGGCCTCGCCGTCCTGTTGACGGATGAAAGCACGCTCCCTACGAATGCAATGCCGAAGGAAAGCAAGAGCGGGGAGACGTAAGAAAGAATTACATACGGTCTTATCTCTGCTGCCGCATTCCTTTTCATTTCAGCCATCCTGTCAGTGAAGCTCGAGATTTGGTAGACCGTATCGACAGTACCGCCCCCCGACCTGCTCATCTGTCCGAGCAGGAGGAAGGCTAGCTTCCCCAGCCTGCTCCTGCATTCCACCCTGACCTCGTCGAGGGGGACACCAGCCTTCAGTTGGGATGCTACGCGGGACAAGAGCCGGTCGAACCGGGCGTTGTACCTTGTGCTGACTTGCGTAGCCAGGACAGCCCTTGTCAGGTCGTATTCCTGACGTTTGTACTCCAAGAGATCCTTCAGAAACCGGGCGAGCCCCTCATCAATGGCTCTTGTATCAGCAATCTGTTCTCTGACGCTGAGGCCGTAGGCGACGAAAAAAATGAACGAAGCCGCTCCCACCGAGGCCCAAGTTCCCCATAGGAAGGCTGCCGCCAGCGCTCCAGGGAGTGACACCAGGATGCTCCATCCCGCCCTTCCCTTGACCGGCTCGTCCCGCACGGGCTGCATCCGCCCCGCCATGAAGAGAAGCGCAATGGCGACCAACGGAACAGCAACCAGGGTGTAGAGCAAGAGGCTGGCATCAGAGAAACTCGGGGAAAAAACGCCGACGACCGTGAGCAGAAGAGGGACGACTCCGAAGGCGGTAATCATTATGCTGCCGACAATCCCGATCCTGGACGCATACCGTGCCCATCCCTCTTCGAGCCCTCTGAGGAGGGAGCCGCTCTCTCCCGTTAGGTACAGTGCGACGTCTCCGCCGCTCCTCGCTTTGCTGGTATATCCCAGAAGGAAATCAGCGAACCTACTGGACGGGTGGCTCGAAGCCAGTCTTTCGATGGAGTCATTGGGATTCATTCCGAAAATTGCGACGTCCCTCCTAACGCGAAGAGCCTCCTGCCTTACCGATGCGAACATGTCGGATGTTGTCATATCCCGAAGAACGGAGTAGAGTGAAACCCCTGCTCCTGCGAGGACGTTCACCAACACCGAGAAGAAGGGGAGCTCTCTCTCTACCCCCTCCCGACGCTGGGCTATCCTGTCTCTGAGCCTGAGTTCGGGCATCACGAGGATGACGAGCGGCGCGAACGCGAGCAGCGCCGCCCAGGGCGTGACCAGCAGGACTAGCAGGGTTGCAAGAGGTGTTGCCACCATGGCAGAGGAGATGGTCTCTGCGACAGACTCCGTCGCCAGGACCGCCGGATTGGCGATTCGTCCGCTTCGAACGAGCAGGGGGGAGAGCCTGTCGCACCTCCAGCGCACCAGCCCGGCCACGTGATGCCGCCGCATGAAGAACTGAACCGGTGACCAGCTCACTGCTTTTCCCAATGGTTGAAGGGCACCCGTCCCGCTTCCTCTATGGCGAACTCCCTCACCATCCTCGACAGCTCCTGCGGTGTCAGCTCTCCGCCCGCGATTCCGCCCGAAATTCGCGCCGCCCTTGCGGCCAAGCTCGCCTGCACCGCGTCCGGTGACCATCCGTAACTCCCAGCGATTTCGTTCAGCCTGTAGGAACGGTCGAGGACCTCGGCGGGGGTCGTTGGAGAAAAGGAGTCAGTAGCAGGGTCGTACCTGAAGACGTTGACGATTTCGTGACCATCATTCCCAAGAGGTTTGAGCTCATCGACGCTCACTATACGACGGACGACACGCCCGTCTTGAAGCGTGACCTTCCTCATGGTGACGATGGCCGTTATGTCCCTGACGTGCCCTGCCGAGAACCTCATGGGAGGGGTCGTCAACCGCTGGACGCACCGCTCTGCATCTTCTGCATGTATCGTTGTCATGGTGGAGAACCCTAGGGTTATCGCCGCCGCCACCGTCTCCGATTCCTCCCCTCGCATCTCCCCGAGGCTGAGTATGGTCGGGGAAAATCTGAGGGCCAACTTTAGGAGTTCGGGAAGCCCATACTCGTATCGCCCAGCGGCCGGGGAAAGGCCTGCCCGGTGCGCTCTTGTCTTTAGCCTCTGCCAGTGCAGGTGTTCCGGGAGGTTGATTTCGAGCACCTCCTCCGCCGTTACAACCTTGTACTTCGGGTTCGCAAGGGCAAGAATGGCGTTCATCAGGGTGGTCTTCCCTGAGTTCGTCTCTCCGGCGACGAGGACGTTGGTCGTTCGCTCGAGGAGCAGCCAAAAGTAAGCCGCCATAAGGACGGAGAGAGTCTTGTGCGAATGATTCTCCTCGTAGGAGTAGGTCGCGTCCACAAACACTCGTGGCTCGGGAGTGGGCCACCGAGCCGGCTCCTGGCAAGCAAGCTGTGCGATGGTGATTGGGCGCTCCCGTTGCTTCCTGATGGCGTAGGTGGAGCCGGGCCTTGATATCTCATCTCCCAGGGTGGCGGTCACGCGCCTGTCCGAACCACCATGTAGGGTCACTTCGAGGGACGGCTGAGCGAGAGACACGGTAGTCCCTCCGAGTTGGGCAAGCCTTCTCACAAAGGCCTGGAGCCTTTCCTCGGACGGGTAGACCACGTCAGTCTCCATAAACATGTACTCGCTGAAGTTCCTGTGCAGAACGCGCACCGGTCGGTCATACCTGGCAACCGAGATCTCCTCCAGGTTGTCGTCGTTCACGAGAGGGTCGACCTCCCAGAACCCTGCGAATTCCTTCATCAAGTAGTAGAGCAATTTATCGCGCGAGCCCTCCAGCAGGGGGGAGAGCCCCGTGCCTTCGACCGTCTTCCACATGTACTCGCCGACGACATTCCGCGGGTCTCCATCAGCGTTCACAGGGATAGAATCAAGGAGGTTTGCCTTCAGCAACTCGAGAGCTTTCCTCTCTTCGTCGGACAGTCTTGGGAGGCGAACGAGGTACCTGCCGACGCCATCCTCCTCCACGATGAACACCTCGGCCGACGCGTCGGGCCGGGCACCTGCCGGGACCCTGTAGGTGTCGAGTACGCCTTCGATTTCTTCAGGAGGCTCAACGATTCGCGGATTCTGGGCTTGGGCACGGTCCGAAGGCGGCCTGTTGACACGCCCGAAGATTTGCCAGACCTTCGACATTCCCGCATCAACCGATGGTTGTCTTATAACACGCCACAACCCATGACAGACGGCCATGGGTGACAGGTCTTCACGGATAGAAGGTTTTGAAAGCTGTGCGCCCCTCTTCGCCGATGAAGATCGAAGAGGTAGACATCGAGCCCAGAGACGGACATAATACAACAGATGAAGGGAAGGGGGTTGCTTGGGGTCGTCTATGGGTTCACAGCCAGAGGGTGGACGGTATTCAGAACAACAAAAGAGAAGCGCGAACTCCTGAGGAAAATTGGGTGCAAAGGATGGCAGGTTGCTTGAAACCTTGCTTCTAGGTAGCAGCTGACAATCGTGTCGGACCCGACCCTGGGAACCCTCGTCAGGCTAATCCGTTCCAGTATCCCCTGCGAATCCTTGTACGTTCACGGCAGCAGGGCAGAGGGAACGGAGGAGCTAGGGAGAAGTGACTATGACATCCTGGCCGTCGCCACTCTACCTTCCCTGCTGTCTTCATTGGGGAGGCTCCCATCGCTGCGCAGGCGAATAGCAGGGGCTTCCCCTCTGCCCGTCGACCTGACCTTGATCACGCCCCTGGCAGCTTCCGAGTCTCGGGGCTCCCTTCTACTGATTTCGTGGAGCCGTAAGGCAAAGCTGGTCGCGGGGCCCAGAGACGTCCTGAGAGACCTCAACATCAGCTCAATGACTCCCAACCCCCTGTCTGTTTCCTACAATTCGGGCCATCAGGCGAAGTGGCTCCTACGCTATATCAAGATGGACAGCAGCCTCAGGGTCGTTGTGGATTGCCGAGGCGTGAGAAAGCTGTGTGAATACCTTGAGGAAGACATTGCCCTGGGTGCAGGGTCGTCGAAGGGTATGGCGGATTTTGCCTCAGTCATCAGAGCCGAGAACCAGAAGGAAAGCTGCGACCTTCATGCCTTAAGCAGGGCCTGCGCAGCTTTGCTGAAGGGCATGAACCAGCAGATTATGGGTTCTGCCCCCCACCCGTCCTTTCCAAGCCTACTTTCGAGGGTATCCTCCATGGCCGAAACGAGGGTCACCCGAATCCCGGGTTTCCCCCCAGGGAGGAAGACCCAGGCCCAACTCGTACACGCGTTGATGTGCTTCTACCAGAGCATGGAGTCCGACCCGCCAAGCGTCAACTTGGTCGGAAGAGCCGCCCGGGCGCTTGGGAGTCCTCTCGGACAGCCCGACGCCCCGGCCAGCTACCACTCGGAAGGCGAGTATCTCTACGTCTCGTGGAATCGAGTCAGGTCGAAGATCAGAGGGTACTGGGACAGCATCATGGGTTATCCGTTCGGTTCGGTGGTCTTTCACAGGCCGTTCCCGATTGTATTGGCCTGAGGATTCCCTGCCACCAGATGTCGAGTTTTCCGTGTGCGGTTAATACCCCCGGGGTGCCCCCTCGAACGGTGGGCGCTTCCCGCAGGGTTCTGGTCATTGGTGCTGACGGAGCCAGCCCCGAGATGATCTACGCTTGGGCCAACGGGGGCCTGCTACCGGCATTTCGGGCGCTGATGGAGAGAGGTGTTCGGGGCAGGTTGACCTCGACCGTTCCTCCTCACTCGGGTCCCGCCTGGATTTCCGCCATCACGGGGAAGAATCCTGGGAAGCACGGCGTATTCTACTTCACGACCGTGAACCCTCGGCGCGCACCTCCTAGAATAGTGTCCTCCCACGACATCCGTACAGAAACCATGTTCGACGTCGCCGGAAGGAACGGGAAGCGGTCGGTTGTGGTGAACGTCCCCATCACCTATCCGCCATGGAAGATTAAGGGGGTCATGGTCTCGGGCATGTTCGCTCCTTCAGAGAAGGTAGTCTTCACTTCTCCCCCTGAGGTCGGCCCGGGACTGGTGGCGAATGGGTACGAGGTGGAGTTCTCCACCTGGGACACTTGGAAAGAAAACAGGCGGCTGGTTAGCAGGGACGAGACGCCCGAGGAGCTGTCCAGAATGAGGAACGACTACTTCAATGGGACTCTCGCGATGGACGACAAGATAGCTGACGCCTTCATCGGCCTGCTCCAGAACGAAGACTGGGACCTGTCTATGGTTATGCTTCCAGGCCTCGATAGGGTGCAGCACTTGCTGTGGCAGCCGATGGTAAGGGGGGAAGACCTCTCGGCAGGGAGGCAATTCGGGTGCAGCAGGTTTGTCGTAGAGGCCTATCAGAACGTCGACCGGCTCGTGAAGAAAATCCTGGGCACGGTCGACGGGGACACTTGGATTGTCTTCCTCTCCGACCACGGTTTCGGTCTTACCCCCAGGATTTTCTATGCGAACAGGTGGCTGAGAAGCCAAGGCCTGCTAACTCCATCAAGACGCGCTTCGATTTACAGGAGGGGCATCGCCAAGCTGAAGGGACTTGCCCAGGAGATTGGAGACCGGCCAGCGGACAAGTCGGTCCCGGCGTTTCACATCCTCCTCCCCCTTTCGTCGATTGACATGCCCCAAACGAAGGCCTACTCCCCCACTCCCTACGGGCTGGTGAATGTCAATGGGAAATCCACCGAGGAGAGAGAGATTCTCGCGAATTCACTCGCTAAGCAGTTCGAGGAAATAGTTGACCCCAAATCGGGTAGACGAGTTATTCTGAAGGCGCACCTCTCCTCGGAGATTTATCCTGGCCCCTGCCAGGCCGAGGCATCTGACTTGATTCTTGAACCAGTTCCCGACTATCACATCGAAAATCGCATGGACGGAACTGACGCCTTCGCTGACGCCGAAAGGCATCCGGCTTTGCACAAGCCCGAAGGAATTCTACTCCTGTCGGGGCCTCAATCCTGGAACAACTTTGAACTCTCAAGCGCCCACATCTACGACGTAGCGCCGACAATCCTGACCATTCTTGGCGTGCCTCTTCCAAAGGACATCGACGGCAAGACCTTGTCCACGGCGTTCCGGCCTGACGGCCCGGTCGCCATGGAAGAGGCCGATCAGATTGACAACAGAGCCGGAACGAAGGAAGTCTCTGATCGAGTAAGAAGGCTCAAGGCCGAAGGAAAGATCTGAACGTCAAGGGCCATGATCCATTGTAAGCAGTCGCTTCGCCATCGTATTCAAGTCGGCCTGGGGGTCGTTGGGCTCGACGGACCCTAGGCCATTGCATCTTCGGATGATAGGCCGACTCGGGCAGAGGGTGACAGGAGGTGGGAGGCGACCCTTTGTTATCATGTCTACTGATACGGTGTGCCTTGTAGAGGCAGACTACACAGGCATTCCTGGTACTCTGCGGTGACAGGCCTAGGTTATGAAGGATGCTGTGAAAGGTTCAAAGAGCTCTTTTAGAGGTGGAAAGCCCATGAGAAAGAGGGCAGTCTCCAATGTCATAGCTGCTGTGCTCCTGGTGATCGGAATTGTCGTTGGGCTCGGAATTTACTACGGCGTCGCCGGTCTGCCCTCCTCGACCAAGATCGCCGGTTCGACCACCACCACGTCGACGGTCTACGTGTCAACAACCTATGTCTCGACCACGACAGTCGCGGAGACTGCAACGCCGGGCCTCTCGACCACGACGATTACGACGACTGTGACCCTGGGCGCCTCGACCACGACAGTCACGACAACGGTGACGCCCGAGACTACTACCGGCACGGCCAATGTAGCGTTGGGTGATGCCACTTGTAGCCTAACTCAAAACTTGTGCACCATGGAGGCAGTCAACGGGGGGACAGCAGCCGCGTCAGTAACGGCTTGTCAGATTGGCAGTCTGGTGGCAAAGACACCCAGCTCTGCGGAGGTGACCGTAATTGGCGCCGGCTCAACCATCGTTCTGATGTGCGAGTTCTCCAGCATGCCCCAAGGAGCAGCCAGGGGGATGAACGTCTTCGGCACAATAACGGTTAATGATAGTCTCGTCTCCTGGCTGGGTACCTACGTATCCTAGGCCACCTCATGCGGAACTCATGAACCAGCCAGAACTCCTGCTACCCTAACTGGATCCAAGAGGGAGGCGATGGCCTCATTTCTCTTGCCTCAGTATGTAGCCGTTTGGGGTGCAGGGTTCTGCCCGTGATATCCTCCCAGATTGGTTCGCTCAGCCCGGGACAACCTGGTATGTTGATGTGCCTCATCGGAAATCTCGTCTGAGGATTGCGGCCAGGGGCAAAAGGATTTGAAAGCCAGGGCGCCCCGCGTCGCCGATGAAGATCGAAGAGGTAAACATCGAGCCAAGAGAGGGGACGCAGCTCATTGTGGGCCAGTCTCATTTCATTAAGAGCGTCGAGGACATCTACGAGGCGCTCGTAACGTCCATGCCAGGGCTGAAGTTCGGGGTAGCTTTCGTCGAAGCTTCAGGGAAGGCGCTTATCCGCTTCGATGGCACTGACAAAGAGCTTGCAGAGCTGGCAAGTGGCTACGCTTCCAGGATTGGAGCGGGGCACGCGTTCGTGGTCGTCCTGTCAGGCGCTTTCCCAATCAACGTGCTTAACAGGCTGAAGGCCGTTGAGGAGGTCGTGCAGATATTCTGCGCTACATCCAATCCCGCCACCGTAGTCGTCGCAGACACCGGCAAGGGGAGGGGGGTTCTGGGTGTCGTGGACGGTGTCTCCCCCAAAGGGATCGAAGGCCCCCAGGACGAACAGGAGAGGCGTGAGTTCCTCCGCAAGATCGGGTATAAGAGATGATCCCAGAAATGCAAATCACGGGGGGCGATACGGATTTTGAATGCTCCGACGGCACGAGGGTTACGGCATACCTCTCGAGACCGAGGGACTCGGAGAGACACCCCGGCATAATCGTGATTCACGAGGCCTGGGGCCTGAACGACCAGATTAGGGGGGTCGCAAAGAGGTACGCACAAAGAGGGTTCGTAACAGTGGCTCCGCACCTTTTCAGCAGGCAGAAGGATATCATGACCGAAAGCAACGTCGAGAAGGCGATGAAATCGATGTTCTCTGTCCCCCCAGAGAAGAGGAACGACTGGGGAACCATCCAAGGGCTCATGAAAACCATGTCGGAACCTGAGAGGAAAGTAGTAGAGGTCTTCTTTCTTGGGAGGGATGCCCTCGAAAAAACCATGGCCCAAGACCTCATGAATTGCAAGGACTTCCTACAGGCGCAGAGCTTCGTGAGGGGAGACAGGCTCGGGATAACGGGATTCTGCATGGGGGGTGGCCTGGCCTACCAACTGTCCACCATGTACCCCTTCAGCGCCACCGTCCCGTTCTATGGGGCCAACCCCAAACCCATCGAAGCCGTGGCCAACATCTCGGGACCTGTGCTGGGGATCTACGCAGGCGAAGACCTGAGGATTAACGCGGAGGTTCCAGCCCTCGTCGAGGCCATGATCAAGCACAGGAAGTCCTTCGAACTGAAGGTGTACAAGGGAGTCCAGCACGCATTCTTCAACGAGACAAGGTCGGTGTACGACAGGGTTGCGGCGGAGGACGCCTGGGCCAGGACAATCTCTTTCTTCGAGACAAACCTGCTGGTCTAGGGGATGCGCATGAGCAAAGACGGCGAGAAGACTAGCCCTGATCTGCTCTGGGGGTGCTTTGTTGGCTGGGTTGAGACACTCGAGAAGGTTGAGAAAGGGCGGGCGTAGCTCGACGGGGTTATCGCTGGTCGGTTCTGCCTCCTCCCGTCAAAGTCCCGCGTCTCCTCATTACCCTGTCATGAAGATGAGTTAGGGGCAGGGTTCAAGAAGGCAAAGCGGCAATCCAAGCATGAGGGTCTGGGGACAGATGACGGCCGCCTGCGAAATCTGGTACCAAGAGCAGTAGGTGGGCCGAATGCAGTACAAGTGGACAGTGCTCACTGTAACCACCATCGGCGTGCTGATGAGTGGCATCGACGGCCGGATCATGATCGTGGGCCTGCCCACAGTGGCGGCCGCGCTTCGGGCCGACGCCGAGCAGGCTATCTGGTTCACCCAGGCATACACCATAGGCAGCACAGTCGCCCTGCTTTTCATAGGACGGGTGAGCGACATGTTCGGCAAGGTCAAGATCTACGCTACAGGATTTACTGTCTTCACAATCGGGTCGTTGCTTACTGCACTCTCCCCCTCTCCCGACGCTTTCATTGCAGCCAGAATGGCACAGGGACTCGGTTCGGCCGCCCTCTTTGCAAACAGCGCGGCCATAATCACCGACGCGTTCGGATCCACCGAACTCGGCACCGCCCTCGGAATAAACCAGATAGCATTCAGGGCGGGTGCCATGGCTGGGCTCACGATAAGCGGCTTCATACTATCGGTCCTGGCATGGCCATTCTTGTTCTACGTCAACGTCCCGATCGGCATCTTCGGTACAGTTTGGGCCCTGAGGCGACTGAAGGAAAGCAGGAAGCAGGTCAAAGCCCCACCGATGGACTGGACGGGATTCTTCACATTCACCGTCTTCATCGCTGCTCTGCTCCTCGCCCTGACCTATGCGGCCTACGGGTTCGCATCAGCCTGGCTCGCCGAGCTCCTCTTCGTTGTCTCGTTCGCCTCCCTGGGGCTCTTCGTTCACACAGAGTTGCACAGGGAGCACCCGTTGCTCGACCTGGGGCTTCTGAAGATCAGGGAGTTCACAGGGGGAATCATCACAGGTCTGCTCAATTCCGTGGCCTGGGGCTCGTTCATGCTCATCATCAGCCTCTACCTTCAGCTGGTGGAAGGGTACACGCCATTCGGGGCGGGGGTCGCGATACTTCCGTTTGACGTCGCGTTCCTAGCTTTGGGGCCGGTTAGTGGGCGTTTGTCGGACAGGTATGGCAAACGCCCTTTCACGACGGCCGGTTTGGCCGTCATAAGCCTGGCGCTCTTTCTCTCAGGTACCATCGGCGTATCGACTCCTTACACGACGCTGGCCCTATACCTTGTCATCGGGGGTGCCGGGCTTGGGCTGTTCGCATCTCCTAACATGAGCTCTGTGATGGGCTCTGTGCCGGCCAAGAGAAGGGCGGTCGCCTCTGCCCTGCGAGGAACTTTCTTCAACGTCGGCT
>Ga0187769_10000415_pt1 | contig 23512 bp, 18 predicted proteins | sample 0116_SJ02_MP02_1_FD_133140 | JGI IMG/M metagenome (GOLD analysis project Ga0187769, IMG submission 133140) | Tropical peat soil microbial communities from peatlands in Department of Meta, Colombia - 0116_SJ02_MP02_10_MG | ecosystem: Environmental > Terrestrial > Soil > Wetlands > Peat | place... | reverse complement strand
GCACCGAGACCGGCTCGATCGCCTTGTCGGTCGAAATCATCACCATCGCTGCGGCGCCCGCGGCCGCGGCCGCGTCGGCGACGTTGACCGAGCCGAACACGTTGGTCTTGACCCCCTCCTCCCAGTCCTGTTCGAGCAGCGGCACGTGCTTGAGCGCGGCGGCGTGAAACACGATGTCCGGCTTGAACTCGGTCAGGAGGCGCAGCAGCCGGCCGCGGTCGCGAACGTCGGCGATCCGCCCGGTAATCTGCGGCCGCGACGGCTTGGTGGCGAGCGTTTCCAGGACGGCGTGCAGCGCCGGCTCGGAATTTTCGATGATCAGGAGCCGCGCCGCGCCGAAGGTAATCACCCGGTCGCAAATCTCGGCGCCGATCGAGCCGCCGCCGCCGGTGACCACGATCGAGCGGCCGTTGAGGAAGCTTTCGAGCCGCGCGTAGTCGATCTTAACGCTCGGCCGCAGCAGCAGATCCTGGACATTGACCGGCGCGAGGCGCAGCGCCTCGCCGCCGTCCTCGAGCGAGGGCAGCCGCGAAACCGAAAGGCCAAGGCGGCGCGCGTGCATCAGCGCCGCTTCCGGTTTCGCCTCCGGCGCGAACGCCGCCGGCGTGAACACCACGCGCGCGATCGGCGTGCCGCGCTGCGCGCGCTCGTTGACCACGCGATCGAGCGCATCAAAACCGCCGAGCACCGGGATGCCGCGGAGCGCCTGGCCCTGATCGGCGGCCGAGGGCGAGAGGATGCCGACCGGCCAGATTTTCTTGACCGCGCCGCTTTCGATCGCCCGCAGCAGCACCTCGGCGTCGGCGGCGCGCCCGAGCACCAGCGTCGGATTGGCTTCGGCCGAGCGCGCTTCGTGCCTGGTGCGGGTATAGCGGTAGTAGCGGTAGGCGATCCGGGGCCCGCCGAGAAAAACCATCTGCAGGATCCAGTAGAGCACGATGGTGATCTTGCCGAAGAAGAACTGCCCGAGCACGTTCGGCGCCACCAGCACGTAGTCGAGCACCAACAGCGACACCGCGAGCACCGTCGCGGCGCGGAAAATGTTCATCAGATCGGGAAGCGAGGCAAAGCGCCACTTGGCTTCGTAGAGGTGAAACAGGAAATAAACGAACCCGGCATAGACGACGAAGCCGGGCAGGAAGGTGAACAGCGCGTCGCGCCGCTCGAAGAGGCCGACCGCTTCGAAACGGATATAGAAGCTCGCGACCACCGCCGCCGCGGTCATGAACAGATCATGCGCGATGATGAGAACCCTGCGCGGGCTGAAATTAAGTCCGAGCATACTGCGGCCGTGCTGGCGGAATATCCCGGCTATTCCAATATCGGGGTTTTGCCGAGGACGCTACCCCGGCTATTGCGGCCGGCGCGGCCGGTTGCGATGCTGCCTCGCCAACCCCGAGCGCGCCGCTTGCCGATGACCTGGTCCGACACCCTGCTGCAGACGTTCAAGGACAACGAGGTGCGCCTCATCGCCCATGTGCCGGACAATGTCCTCGCCCCGCTGATCAAGGCCGTCGCCGTCGACAATTATTTCGTCTCGGTCGGCGCAACGCGCGAGGACGAGGCGGTCGGGACGGCGACGGGTGCCTATATGGCGGGGCTGCGCAGCGCGGTGCTGATGCAGACCAGCGGCTTTGCGCTGATCGCCAACGCGCTCGCTTCGCTGGTGGTGCCGTACCAGATCCCGGCGATCCTGGTGATCTCCGAGCGCGGCACGCTCGGCGAATTCAACCTCGGCCAGACGCTGGTGGCGCGCACCATGCGGCCGACGCTCGAGGCGCTCGGCATCGTCCATCACACGTTGACCGATCAATCGACGCTGCGCTTCATCCTCGATTCCTCGATCAAGCAGGCGTTCACGACGCAGGCGCCGGTCGCCTTGATCCTGTCGCCGCTCTTGACCGGCGGCAATCCGGCCGCGCAGGCGCATCTGGTGTGACGAAAGGCGGCGGCGTGACGAACCAAAGAACTTCGGTGGCCACGCTCAACCGCGCCGCGCTGACCCGGCGCCTGGTCGAGCGGCTCGAGCACGACGAGGCGGTGATCGCCGGCATCGGCAACGCCAATTTCGACCTGATCGCCGCCGGCCATCGCCCGCAGAATTTCTACATGCTCGGCAGCATGGGGCTCGCCTGCCCGATCGCTCTCGGCGTAGCGCTGGCGCAGCCGCGGCGCGGCGTGATCGCGCTCGAGGGCGACGGCTCGATGCTGATGATGCTCGGGTCTCTCGCCACCATCGCCAATATGCGGCCCGCGAACCTCACCATCATCGTCTGGGACAATGGCAGCTACCAGATCACCGGCAAGCAGCCGACGGCGACGGCCGGATTGACCGATATCGTCGCGGTGGCGCGCGGCGCCGGCTTTGCGGCGAGCGAATGGGTGCGCGACGCGGCACATTTCGACGCGCTCATCGACCGGCGTTTCGAGGCCGGCGGGCCGGTGCTGCTGGCGGCGAAGATCGACGATGAGCCCGGCAAGGGCCGGCAGGCGCGCGATCCGCCGCTGATCCGCCGCCGCTTCATGGAGGGACTGGGCGCGAGCCGCGATTAAGGCGCGGCACATGCCTGAGTGGAGTTCCCCGTATCGCCGCGCACATTCGACGTAGAATTCGCGTAATGAAGCGATGCGACGACAGGTACTTTCCCGTCGTTCGCAACGACCGGGCAGATGCGGCGTTCCGCCTTTCCAGCCTGCGGGATTTTACCCTACGATGCGGTCTCCTCGGCCTTTGGCGGCGGCATGAATCGGCGCGATTTCATTGGCTTGCTCGGCGGTACGGCGGTCGCCTTGCCGCGCGCCGCACGCGCGCAGCACCCGAAAAAGCCCGTCGTCGGCTTTATCTCTCCTGGATCGGCCGAAAAGTCCCCATACGCCAAAGGCTTCCGTCTCGGACTGGCGGACGCGGGCTACGTCGAGGGTAGCAACGTCGACATCGAATACCGCTGGGCCGAGGGCAAATATGATCGCCTGCCGGCGCTGGCGGCTGACCTTGTCGCCAAACATCCGGCAGTGATCCTCGCCGCCGGCGGCACCACCGGCGTCCTTCCGGTAAAGGCCGCGACTTCGACCATTCCTATTCTGTTTTTTGCCGGCTCCGATCCGGTCGCGGACGGATTGGTCGCGAGCTTCAACCGGCCGGGCGGCCGCATCACCGGCGTCTACCTGATGGTGAGCAATCTCGTCGGCAAGCAGCTCGAGATTCTGCATGAAATCAAGCCGGCCGCGGGAACGATTGGAGTCCTCGAGAATCTGGCGAGCCCCGGCGCCGAAGCGCGGATCAAGGTGTTGCGCGAGGCTGCGGTTACGCTCGGCGTCAAGCTTGATGTGCTCGGTGCGAGTGTCGACGAGGATTTTTCCAAGGTCTTCGCACATCTAGCCGAGCAAAACACGACGGCGCTCGTTCTCTCGCCGGATCCATACCTCAATGGCCAGCGTGAGCGGATTGCCGCGCTCGCCGCAGCCGGCCGCGTGGCGGTGATCGCGCCATTTCGCGAGTACGCGATGGCGGGCGGTCTGATGACCTACGGCCCCGACCTCACCGAGGGCTATCGGCTCCTCGGCAACTATGCTGGGCAGATTCTCAAAGGCGCGAACCCGGCGACCTTGCCGTTCCAGCAGGCGACCAAGGTCGAGTTCGTCGTCAACTTGAAGGCCGCCAAGGCGCTCGGGCTGACGCTGCCATTGCCGCTGATCGGCCGCGCCGACGAGGTGATCGAATGAGAAACCGTAGGGTACGCAAAATTGTTCTGCGCAACGCCGCGTGGGCACGGCGCGCGAGCGATTTTGCTCGCGCGGTCCATCCGAGACGCGCGCCTTTGCCCACCCCACAGATCGCCGGCGAGGTGATAGAATGAGCCAGAACGGCACTGGCCTGACCGCACCTGATCGCATGAGAGCGCTGCCGGATCATCGTAACGGACGCCCACGGGCGTTGCTCGAGCGCCTGGGCGCGATGGCGCCCGCTTCGGGCGCCTCGATCCTGCGCAGCCGGCTGTTCATCAAATACGTCGTGCTGTTCGTCGCCGTGGTCGGGCTCGCGCTCGTCGCCAACGGCGCCTTCGACGTCTATTTCTCTTATCAGGAGCAGAAGAGCTCGCTGGTGCGCATCCAGCGCGAGCAGGCCGAAGCCGCCGCCGGCAAGATCGGCCAGTTCATCAGCGAGATCGAAAGCCAGGTCGGCTGGACCACGCAGCTCCCGTGGTCCTCCGGCACGCTCGAGCAGCGCCGCTTCGATGCGCTGCGGCTGCTGCGCCAGGTGCCGGCGATCACCGAGCTCGCCGAGATCGACGCTACCGGCCACGAGCAATTGCGGGTGTCGCGGCTTGCCATGGAGGTGGTCGGCAGCGGCGTCGATGTCTCCGACGACCCGAGCTTCGCCGAGGCGGTGGCGCACAAGGTCTATTTCGGCCCGGTCTATTTCCGCCGCGAGTCCGAGCCCTATATGACGCTGTCGCTCGCCGGCACGCGGCGCGACACCGGCGTGAGTATCGCCCAGGTCAACCTGAAGCTGATCTGGGACGTGCTCTCGAAGATCAAATTCACCGGCCACGGCCGCGCCTATGTGGTCGATGCCGCCGGCCGGCTGATCGCGCATCCCGACATCAGCCTGGTGCTGCGCAATACCGACATGTCAAAACTCGCGCAGGTGCGCGCCGCGCGCGCTACGGTCGCCGGCGAGGACCGCGAGCAGGTGCGCGAAGCCGAGGACATCGAGGGCCACAAGGTGCTCACCGCCTCGGCGCCGGTCGCCCCGCTCGGCTGGCTCGTTTTCGTCGAGACGCCGATCCAGGAGGCCTACGCACCGCTCTACGCCTCGCTCGAGCGCACCGGACTGGTCCTGCTCAGCGCGCTCGCGCTCGCCTTCGCCGCCGGCATGTTCCTCGCCCGGCGCATGGTAGTGCCGATCCAGGCGCTGCGCTCCGGCGCCGCCCGGCTCGGCTCCGGCGATCTCGGCCAGCGTATCGCCATCAAGACCGGCGACGAGATCGAGGGCCTGGCCGACCAGTTCAACGACATGGCCGGCCGGCTGCAGGAATCCTACGCCAATCTGGAGCACAAGGTCGAGCTGCGCACCCGTGAGCTCACCGAATCGCTGGAGCAGCAGACCGCGACCTCGGAGGTGCTCAAGGTCATCTCCAGCTCGCCCGGCGATCTCGCGCCGGTGTTCGAAGCGATGCTCGACAATGCCGTGCGTATCTGCGGGTCCAGTTTTGGAAATATCTTCCGCTGGGACGGCGAGGCGTTGCATCTTGTTGCAACCCACAACACGCCGCCAGCCCTCGCCGCGGCGCGCCGGAGCGTGCCGATCCGGCCTGGGCCGAAAACCGCTCTGGCTCGGGTCGTGGCGACAAAATCCGTGGTTCACGTCCACGACACTGCGGAAGAGGAGGGCTACGCCGAGCGCGATCCGACCCTGGTTGCGGCCGTTGAGCTTGGGGGCATTCGCACCGTGCTGTTCGTACCCATGCTGAAAGAGGACGAACTGATTGGCGTCTTCAGTTTGTTCCGTCAGGAGGTTCGTCCGTTCACCGACAAGCAGATCGAGCTGGTCACAGGCTTCGCCAACCAGGCCGTCATCGCCATCGAGAACACGCGCCTCCTCAGCGAATTGCGCGAGGCGCTGGAGCAGCAAACCGCCACGTCAGAGGTGCTCAAGGTCATCTCCAGCTCGCCGGGCGATCTCGCGCCAGTGTTCGATGCGATGCTGGAGAACGCGACCAGGCTTTGTGAGGCGCCTTTCGGCATCCTACTGCTTCGCGATGGCGGCGTGTTGCGGATTGTTGCCCGGCACGTCCCAACCGCCAGCAGTGCCCTATTCGAGCCGGGGTCGGAACTCGTTATCGCCGACAATCCGGGCCATCCGGTGGTCCGCGTGCTGGAGGCGAAGGCCGTCCTTCACGTCGCCGATGTGCGTACGGACCCGTCCTATGCCGAAGGCAACCCCCGCGTGGTGGCTTTCGTCGAGACGGTGGGCGGGCGCACAACTCTTTGCGTGCCGCTGATGAAGGAGGACGAATGCGTCGGCACCATCGTTGCCTGCCGGCAAGAAGTACGGCCGTTTGCCGACAAGCAAATCGAATTGGCCAAGAATTTCGCCGCCCAAGCGGTCATCGCCATCGAGAACGCGCGGCTGCTCACCGAGCTGCGCGAATCGCTCCAGCAGCAGACCGCGACCGCCGACGTGCTCAAGGTCATCAGCCGTTCGACTTTCGACCTGAAAAAGGTGCTTTCGACGCTGGTGGAATCGGCGGCCCGGCTGTGCGCGGCCGACAAGGGCGCGCTGTTTCAGCGCGACGGCGAGGTCTATCGGATGGCGACGACCTACGGGTTTGCGGGCGATGCGGAGCGGTTAGGCGACCGTCCGCTGCGGCCCGACCGAACCAGTGTGACCGGGCGGGTCGCGCTGGAAGGCAAGGCCGTTCACGTCCACGACGTGCTCGCCGATCCTGAATACCACTCGCCGGACTATCAGCAGGCGTTCGGCTACCGGACCAATCTCGGCGTGCCGCTGCTGCGCGACGGCACGACGATCGGCGTGTTCGCGCTGGTTCGCAACGAGGTCAACCCGTTCACCGACAAGCAGATCGAGCTGGTGACCACCTTCGCCGACCAGGCGGTGATCGCGATCGAGAACGCGCGGCTGTTCGAAGCCGAGCAGCAGCGCACCCGCGAGCTCAGCGATTCGCTCGAGCAGCAGACCGCAACCTCGGAAGTGCTCGGCGTCATCAGCCGATCCAAATTCGAGCTGCAACCGATCCTGCAGAGTGTCGTCGATACCGCGGCGCGGCTCTGTCGCGCCGACACCGCAGTGATTTTCCGGCTGGTGGACGGACTCTACCGCTTTGCCGCCGGTTACAGCCTCGTTCCGGAATATCTGGAATTTGAACGGCGCACGCCGATTTCTCCCGGCCCCGGAACACTCATCGGCCGCGCCGCACTGAGCCGGCGAGTCGCCCTGATCGAGGATGCCTGGGCCGACAGCCGTTACGACGAAAAGGAAAAAGACGCGGCCAAGATCGCACAGGCCCGCTCGATGATGGGCGTGCCATTGCTGCGGGACGGCGAGGCGATCGGCGTCATCGGTCTGGCACGCGGTCGCGTTGAACCATTCGGCGAGCGCGAGAGCGAATTGGTGACGACCTTCGCCGACCAGGCGGTGATCGCGATCGAGAACGTGCGGCTGTTCGAGGCCGAGCAGGAGCGCACGCGCGAGCTTAGCGAATCGCTCGAACAGCAGACCGCCACCTCCGAAGTTCTGCAGGTCATCTCGAGCTCGCCGGGCGATCTGCAGCCGGTGTTTGCCAGCATGCTGGAAAATGCGGTGCGCATCTGCGACGCCAAGTTCGGCAACATCTACGGCTGGGACGGCACCGTTCTGCGCTTTCTGGCCGCGCACAACACGCCGCCCGCGCTCGCTGCCGCCCGCAAGAACATGCCGATGACGGTGGAGCATAATGGACTTATCGGTCCGATGGTCGCGACCAAGTCCGTGACCCAGGTGGTCGATGCCGCGGCCGATCCGGGCTATACCGAGCGGCGCGATCCCGCAGCGATCACCGCGGTCGAGCTCGGCGGCGTGCGTACCTGTATCGCCGTGCCGATGCTCAAGGAAAACGAGCTGATCGGTTCGTTCTCGCTTTACCGCCAGGAAGTCCGCCCGTTCACGGAGAAGCAGATCGCGCTGGTCACGAGCTTCGCGAGCCAGGCGGTCATCGCCATCGAGAACGCGCGGCTCCTCACCGAGCTGCGCGAATCGCTGGCGCAGCAGACCGCGACCGCCGATGTGCTGAGCGTTATCTCCTCCTCGCCGGGCGAGCTCGAACCGGTGTTCGAGACCATGCTGCAGAACGCGGTCCGCATCTGCGGCGCCGATTTCGGCAATCTGTGGCTGCGCGAGGGCGATTCTTTCCGCATCGGGGCTACCCACGGCGCGCCGGATGCGTGGGCCGAATTTCTGCGCAGCGAGCCGACATTCAATGCCGACCCCAGGCTCGGACTCGGTCAAATCCTGTCAACCAAGCAGACCTACCAGGTCGTCGACCTCACTGCCTCACCGACTTACGGCGACAAGCTGCGCGAAGCCACGATCAAGCTCGCGGGCGCGCGCAGCCTGATCGGCGTGCCGCTGCTGAAAGACGAAGACGTAGTCGGATGCATCGTCATTTATCGCCAGGAGGTACGGCCGTTTACCGACAAGCAGATCGAGGTGGTGCAGAATTTCGCTGCCCAAGCAGTGATCGCCATCGAGAATGCGCGGCTGCTCACAGAGCTGCGCGAGCGCACCGCTGAGCTCGGTCGCTCGGTCGGCGAGCTGCGCGCGCTCGGCGAAGTCTCCCAGGCGGTGAACTCGACGCTCGAGCTGGAGACCGTGCTCTCGACCATCGTCGCCAAGGCGGTGCAGCTCTCCAACACCGACGCCGGCGCGATCTACGTCTATGACGACGTAGCGCGCGAACTGCAGCTGCGCGCCACTTATCAGATGGACCAGGAACTGATCGACGCGCTGTCGCATCGGCACATCGGGCTCGACGAAGCGAACGTGGCGGCGGCGCTGGCGCAGCGCGAGCCGACCCAGATCGCCGACCTGCGCGCGGAACCCCCCAACGACATCAACGAGCTCACGATCCGTGCCGGCTTCCGCGCGCGATTGACGGCACCGCTGTTCCGCGGCCGCGACATTGTCGGCATGCTGGTGGTGCGCCGGCGCACGCCCGGCGCGTTCCCGCAGAACACCGTCGACCTGATCAAGACCTTCGCGGCGCAGTCGGTGCTGGCGATCCAGAACGCGCGGCTGTTCCACGAGATCGAGGACAAGGGCCGCGAGCTCGAAGTGGCGGGCCAGCACAAATCGCAGTTCCTCGCCAATATGAGCCACGAGCTGCGTACGCCGCTCAACGCCATCATCGGCTACAGCGAAATCCTCTACGAGGAAGTCGCCGATCTGGGCCAGGAAAATCTCGGCCGCGATCTCAAGAAGATCGAAGGCGCCGGCCGCCATCTGCTCGGGCTGATCAACGACATTCTCGATCTGTCGAAGGTCGAAGCCGGCAAGATGGACGTATTCCTCGAGGACGTGGAAATCGTGCCGCTGCTCGAAGAGGTCCGCGCGCTGATCGCTCCGCTCGCCGCGAAGAATGGCAATACGCTCAAGATCCGGTCCGGCAAGAACCTCGGCAGCATGCACACCGACCGCACCAAGCTCAAACAGAGCCTGCTCAACATTCTCAGCAACGGCAGCAAGTTCACCCACGACGGGCGGCTCACGCTCACCGCCGAGCGCTTTGAGACCGACCGGCCGATGGTGCGCTTTGCCGTCGCCGACACCGGCATCGGCATGACCGAGGAGCAGCTCGCCCGGCTGTTCCAGGCGTTCTCGCAGGCCGACGCGTCCACGACCAAAAAGTATGGCGGCACCGGCCTCGGCCTCGCGATCTCGCGGCGCTTCTGCCAGCTGCTCGGCGGCGATATCGCGGTTGCGAGCCGGCCCGGCAAAGGCTCGACCTTCACCATCACGCTGCCGGCGCACAGCGACATGCCGGCGCCGGTCAAGGCGGTGGACGCCCCGCGCATCGTCGTCGATGCAGCGAACGGCGCGACCGTGCTCATCGTCGACGACGACGCGGCGGCGCGCGAGCTCCTGAGCGCGAGCCTCAAAGGCGCCGGCTACCGGCTCGTCCATGCCACCAGCGGCGAGGAGGCGCTGGCGCTTGCCCGCACCATCCGGCCGGACGCGATCACGCTCGACGTGATGATGCCAAAGCCCGACGGCTGGGAGGTCTTGAGCACGCTCAAAGCCGACCCCGACCTCTGCGAAATCCCCGTGGTCGTGGTCACCATGGCGCCGGATCGCGGCATCGGCCTGTCGCTCGGCGCCGTCGATGTGTTGACCAAGCCGGTCGACCGGGCGCGGCTCACCGCGCTGATCCATCGCCTGGTCCGGCGCGACGGCGCAGTGCTGGTGGTCGAGGACGATGCCGATACCCGCGACATGATGCGGCACACGATCGAGAAGCTCAGCCTCGCCGTGGCCGAGGCGGATAATGGCCGGCGCGCGCTGTCCTGGCTCGACCAGCATCCGGTGCCGGCGATGATCCTGCTCGATTTGATGATGCCGGAAATGAACGGCTTCGAGTTCCTCGATGCGCTCGGCGCTCGCGCCGAGTGGCGGGAAATCCCCGTCGTCGTGGTCACGGCCAAGCCGCTGAGCGCGGCGGAGCGCGACCGGCTGCTGCGCCAGGCGCGCAAGGTCATGGAGAAAGGCGTTACCAGCGTTGGCGATATCGCGGCGGCCGTCACCGAGGCGGTGCGGCGCCGCTCCGCACACCAGACGGCGGCGGCAAATACAAGCGAAAAATTAGGGCTGGAGTGATCCCATGGCGAAGGTCTTGCTGGTCGAAGACAACGAGATGAACCGCGACATGCTCTCCCGCCGCCTGATACGCCGCGGCTTCGAGGTGGTGTTCGCGGTGGACGGCAAGCAGGGCGTCGATCTCGCGCGCAGCGAAAAACCCGACATAATTTTGATGGATATGAGCCTGCCGGTGATGGACGGGTGGGAAGCGACGCGCTGCGTCAAGGCCGATGCCGCCACCCGCGGCGTGCCGGTGATCGGATTGACCGCGCACGCCATGAGCGGCGATCGCGAGAAGGCGATCGAGGCCGGATGCGACGACTACGATACCAAGCCGGTCGAGCTCGAGCGGCTGATCGGCAAGATGGAGCGGCTGCTCGGCGCGGCGAAGGGCTGAGCGGTGGTTTAGCCGTCATTGCGAGGAGCAATGCGACGAAGCAATCCAAGGCTCGCATTAGCTCGATTGCTTCGCTTCGCTCGCAATGACGGCGCTTAGGGAGGAGCCTTGACGACGACGATCGACGAACGCCTGAGCCGCGCCCTGACGGCGTTCCTGCGCCAGGAGGTGCAGGCGCCGGCGAGCGCCGTGACCGACTTTCTCGACATGATCATCGAGGATGCGCGCGCCTTGAACTCCGCGAGCCTCTCGGCTGACCTCGACCGCATGCGCAACGCCAGCGTCCGGCTCAATGCCTTCGTCAAGAGCCTGATCGAGGACACCGCCGCCGATCGCCGCCAGGACGAGACGCTGGAGGCCTTTCACCGCCGCCTGCGTCACGATCTGCGCACCCCGCTCAACGCCATCAAGGGCTATAGCGAGCTCCTTCTCGAGGACATGGCGGCGGACGGCGACGGTCGGCTGCGCAGCGACCTTGAGAAGCTCAAGGCCTCCGCCGACCAGCTTATCGGTCAGGTCGAGGCCATGGCCGCGCTCGCCCGCCAGGAGCTCGCCGAGCCGGCCGATGGCGGCCACCGGGCGCAGCAGCTCGACCTTCTCGCCGACGTGCTGCGCACCGTCGAGCCGCTGCCGGCGGGCGGCGCCGGCCGCGGCGCGCAGCATGCCAGCCGGATCCTCGTCGTCGACGACAATGCCGCCAACCGCGACGTGCTGGAGCGCCGGCTCGCGCGCGAAGGCCACGAGATCGTATGCGCGACGAGCGGCGCCGCGGCGCTCGAGCTCCTCGCCGGCCGCGAGTTCGATCTGATCCTGCTCGACCTGATCATGCCGGAAATGAGCGGCTTCGAGGTGCTGCGTCGGCTCAAGGCCGCCGTGCACACCGGCCACATTCCGGTGATCGTGATTTCGGCGCTCGACGAGCTCGACAGCGTCGTGCGCTGCATCGAAGCCGGCGCCGAGGACTATCTGACCAAGCCGTTCAATCCGACGCTGCTGCGCGCGCGCATCAGCGCCTCGCTGGAAAAGAAATGGCTGCGCGACCGCGAGAAACGATTCGTCGCCGAGCTCGAACGGGAGAAAGAGCGCTCCGAGACGCTGCTGCTCAACATCCTGCCGCCAAGCATCGTCGAGCGCATGCGCAACGGCGAGACGGTGATCGCCGACCGCATCGCGGAGGCGACCATCCTGTTCTGCGATCTCGTCGGTTTCACCACGCTCAGTGCGGATCTGACCGCCGACCGCACCATCGACTTTCTCGGCCAGACCTTTGCCGCATTCGACCGGCTGGTCGCCGAGCTTGAAGTGGAGAAGATCAAGACCATCGGCGATGCTTATATGGTCGCCGCCGGCGTCCCCGAGCCGCAGGCCGATCATGCCCATCGTATCGCTGCGCTGGCGCCGAGCATGCTCGATGCCGTCGCCGCCGTCGCGCGGGCGACCAGGCTTGATCTTCAAGCGCGCATCGGCGTCCACACCGGGCCGATCACCGCCGGCGTCATCGGCACCCACAAATTCGTCTACGATGTGTGGGGCGACACCGTGAACACCGCGAGCCGCATGGAATCCCACTCGCTGCCGGGCCGCATCCAGGTCTCCGCCGCCACGCGCGCCGCCCTCGGCGGCGGCTTCCGGCTCGAACGCCGCGGCGTGATCGACGTCAAAGGCAAGGGCATGATGGAGACCTATTTCCTTAACGGGCGATGATCCCCTGCCCGGCTGCGCCGCTAGCGCGCGGGAAAATGCCGCTCCAGCCCCTGCCAGCCCTCGAAGTAATCGTGCTGCAGCTCCGAGGACTCGACCGCATAGCGCGTCAGCCGCATCGCGAGGCGGCTCTCGAACATGAACGCCAGGCTGTCCTCGATCTTGTGCGGCTTGAGCTGCGCCTTGCTCGCGCGCTCCCAGCTCTCGGCGTCGGGACCGTGCGCGGTCATGCAATTGTGCAGGCTGGCGCCGCCGGGGAGAAAGCCTTCCGCCTTGGCGTCGTACTCGCCGTAGAGAAGGCCCATGAACTCGGTCATGACGTTGCGGTGAAACCACGGCGGCCGGAACGTATCCTCGCCGACGAGCCAGCGCGGCGGGAAAATCGCGAAGTCGATATTGGCGGCGCCGGCCAAGTCGGACGGCGCGGTGAGCACGCTGAAGATCGAGGGATCCGGATGGTCGAAGCTCACCGTTCCCATCACCATGAAGCGCGCGAGGTCGTATTTGTACGGCACCAGGTTGCCGTGCCAGGCGACGACGTTGAGCGGCGAATGGTCCATCTCCGCTGCCCACAGATTGCCCTGGAATTTCGCCAGCAGCGTGTACGGCGCCGTGGTCTCCTCATAGGCCGCAACCGGGCTCAGGAAATCGCGGGGGCTCGCAAGTCCGTTGGCGCCGAGCGGGCCGAGCTCCGGCAACCTCAGCATGGCGCCATAGTTCTCGCAGATATAGCCGCGCGAGGGCCCATCCGGGAGCTCGGCGCGCAGCCGCAGGCCGCGCGGAATGATGACGATCTCGCCGGGCGCAGCTTCAAGCGCGCCAAGTTCAGTGACGAAGCGGACGCGGCCCTGCTGCGGCACGACCAGCATCTCGCCGTCGGCATTGTAGAAGCAGTGGTCGGTCATCGAGCGGTTGGCGGCATAGATGTGGATCGCCATGCCGATCTGGGTGGCGACGTCGCCATTGCCGCCGAAGGTCACGATGCCCTCGACGAAATCGGTGGGCTTCTTCGGGATCGGCAACGGGCTCCAGCGAAGCTGCGTCGGCGTGGCGTCGACCTCCGTAAACGGCGCGCTGCGCATCATGCCATTGGCGCGGCGGGTGTAGGGCCGGTGCACGACCGAGGGCTGGATGCGATAGGTCCAGGTACGCCGATTGTCGGCGCGAGCAGTCGTAAACGCGGTACCGGAAATCTGCTCGGCATAGAGACCGAGCGGCGGCCGCTGCGGCGAGTTCCGTCCGATCGGCAGCGCGCCCGGCACCGCCTCGGATTCAAAATAATTGCCGAAGCCGGACTGGTATTGGAGCGGCGTCTCCTTGCCGGCGGCCCTGCGCTCGATCCGCCGGCTCTTGGCGTCGACGCGGGTGCGCTGTTTGACGGACGTCATCAGATCTCCGAGGCAACCGGTGTTTTGACGCCACGCGGGCGATTGGTCACTATTGCAACTAATATCTGCCTTCCGCCAGCACAGGGCAAGCGCCTGAACAATTCCAATCCGCTCACGGAATATTGACGCAGCTCTCTCTCGACGCGGAGCGCGATCTTTGCAACGGGGCGGCTTGCTGGCGGCCGCTTTCAAAGATCGGCTCGGGTGGCGATCACGCCCTCAAGACCAGCGACTACCAAGCAGACCTCGGTAGACCCCGGGCTCTGACCCTTCGATGGGAACTGCGCCGACGGCTTTGGAATAGTAGGCTGCCGGGCCCACGCCCCCGATGATCGCGTAAGCGAAGCCCTGACCCCGCATGTCGTCGAGGCAAGCGAACAACAGGCCGGTGCCAATTCCGTTTCTTCTTGCCTTGGGTTCGACGCCGGTCGGGCCGAAGAAGTCGCGACACGTTACGTCGTGGCAGGCGAAGCCTAAAATCCCAGCGTCTTTGACCGCAATGAAGCAGCAGATAGGTTGGCGGCTGAAGGCAATTTCGGTCTCGCTCGCCCAGCCGTCGCCGAAGGTCGCCCGCACCCAGGCTGCGATCTTGTGCTTCTCCGCAGCCAGAGCGCGTCGTATCTGAATTCCCCGTTCGCGCAGCCGCTCGAAGGCGACGCGCGAGTCGGGCAGATCGTACAGCTTTACGAGCATGTCCATCGGGACGGTAGAGCTCGGTTATCTGAGCTTCTGCGGCGCGGCCACGGCGCTGACCGGCACAAAGCTCATAGAGAGCCGTGAAAAGACGGCAAAGACGCCAAAGACTTGAGAGTTATCCGATGCGGATGTGCGATTGCAACCGCCACGTAAAACGTCGAGAATTTATTGGCCGAGACTGAGCTGCTTGACGCAGGCGTCGAGGCGATGCGCCGGATCCGGCGCGGCGCCGCTCCAGCGGGCGAATTCCTGCCGGCCGACGGCCTCGATGTTGCGGCGCGAATAGTCGCCATTGAGTTTTGCTCTGGTGCCGCCAAAGAGGAGCAGAACCACGCGGCGGCCGCTGATATCGAGCGCCTCGACGTCATGGCCGTTCATGACCGGCCCGGATTTCGCCAACAGCGCCTTGTTGAAGGCGATCGAGGCTTCGCCGATTTGACCGATCGGCCCGGTATCGCCGACGACGCCGTAAACCAAGCGGTCGGCCGGAGCCTGTTCGACCCGCGCCACGACGATGTCGCCGATGCGCGCCTTGCCAAATGCGTCGTCCGGCAAAACGAAGAACGGGACATGCTCGGCGTCGATAAAGCGCGCCGGCGCGCAGCGATCCCCGGGCGGATCGCTCGATTGCTGCAAGGTCGTGGCGGCGACGAAATAACCGGGAGCCGGCGAGGCGTCGCCATGCAGACACGGAAATCCGTCCGCCGCCTGCGGAATGATCTCGCGCTTGAAGAACGCGGTCAGCGACTTCTCCGGCCAGTGGAAGAAGTAATAACCACGCGGCGCCGAGGGCACCAAAGTCGTCAAATCGAAGGCGGATAGCTTCTTATCGCGGATCAGCGGCCAAAAGCTTTTCCAGCGGGCTTCAGGACCGGGTCATTGCGCCAAATCCTCTCGTCCGCCAATTCCGGAACCGGTATGTAGAGCAGCGGAAATACCAGATCGGCGCGGCCGAGCGCGTGCTCGCGCGCGAGAAATGATTTGAACTCGAACAGGCAGTTTTTACTTCGCAATACGCGCGGTGTGATGATCGGTATGAAGAACACCGACTCGCTGATACCCAAGCTGATCTGGCTCTCCCAATCGACGCCGACCGGAATCGCCTCCTTGTCCTGCCAGATGCGCAGGGTTTTTTGAGTGCGGCCGAGCTGCGCGCTCAGTTCCCACTGAATGGCTTCGCGCAGCGCCGACAGGGCGCCAGGAGGTCTCTCGTCGTCTTCACGCGAATAGCTGAAGAAGCCGACGAGCTGACCGTATTGTTTGTCCAACGACGCCATGGCGCCTCCTCAGACGCCCGCAAAGCCTCTCCATGTTTGACAAGTTAGCTGAAAAACGCAACCGATACTTGCGGGCGAATGGCCGCGGGCCGCCGGCGTCATGGCGGTCGAGCGCGCAAAAAAATCAGGCCGCCAGCATTTTTTGTACTTCGTTGACCAATTCGCGCAGGTGGATCGGCTTCGACAGCACCTTGGCGTGCTTGGGGGTGCTGGAATCGGAATTGAGCGCGACCGCGGCAAAGCCGGTGATGAACATGATCTTGATGTCGGGGTCGAGCTCGGCGGCGCGGCGGGCGAGCTCGATGCCGTCCATCTCCGGCATGACGATATCGGTGAGGAGGAGCTCGAACGGCTCCTCGCGCAGGCGTTGATAGGCGGCAAGACCGTTGTCGTAGGACATGACCTCGTAGCCGGCGTTCTGCAGCGCCTTCACCAGGAAACGGCGCATGTCGATGTCGTCTTCCGCAAGCAGGATTCTGGGCATGGCTACTCGACCCCGGCTTTGCGCCGGCCCCCTTCATTCCATAAGCCGGATGGCGGGTAAACATCGGGTGAAGGTTGCCCTTGGCAAGGCGCACCGCGCTATGGACAATGGCCGTCGGTGCACGCTACCCAGCACCGCCGGACGTCTTAAAGTCGCAAGGCCCCGCCAGCGGTCATGTTGGAAATCCAGGACGAGTTCGACCCCCCGTTCGAGGCCATCGAGCCGGCGGAGTGCCACGCTCCGCTGTTGTTCAATTCGCCGCATAGCGGCCGGATCTACCCGCACGACTTCCTGCTCGCCTCGCGGCTCGATCTAGCGACGCTGCGCCGGTCGGAGGATTCCTTCGTCGACGAGCTGATCGCCGGCGTGGTCGGCCGCGGCTACCCGCTGGTGCGGGCGCACTTCCCGCGCTGCTTTGTCGACGTCAACCGGGAGCCCTACGAGCTCGACCCGCGGATGTTCGACGGCAGGCTTCCCTCCTTCGCCAACACCCGCTCGATGCGGGTCGCCGGCGGGCTCGGCACGGTCGCGCGGGTGGTCGGCGATGCCCAGGAAATCTACGATCAGCGCATCTCGGTCGCCGAGGCGCTGCGGCGGATCGAGGGTTTGTACAAGCCCTATCATCGGGCGCTGCGGCGGGTGTTCATGCGCCTGCACCGCGATTTCGGCGTCGCGACGCTGATCGACTGCCATTCGATGCCGTCGGCGACCGGCGCCAAGGACGAGCGCCCGCGCGCCGACCTCGTGCTCGGCGACCGCTACGGAACGAGCTGCGTTCCCGTCATCACCGAGACAGTCGAAACGACCATGCGCGGCTTCGGCTATGTCGTGAGCCGCAACAAGCCCTATGCCGGCGGTTTCATCACCGAGCACTACGGCAACCCGACGGCCGGCCTGCACGCAATCCAGCTTGAGATCAATCGCGCGCTCTACATGGACGAACGGCGCTACGAGCGGGCGGCGTCGTTTGTGCGGCTTGCCGGCGAATTCGCGGTGTTGGCCGATCGCCTCGCCGCCATCCCGCTCGAAGAACTGCGTCCCTACCGCGCCGCGGCTGAATAGGCGCGCAGAGCCCGCAGCAATTGCAGGATGAAAAAGGGCCGCTCGCGGTTGCAAGCGGCCCAAGTCTAGGGAGGAAACGCCCAAGGAGGGCGACGGTAGCGCGAATCAATCGCGGCTACCGCACTGCAACAACATACACCGCGACGCACAAAAAGCAAGTCCTGCTGACCCTTCTCACGATCATTTTCCCCTGAAATTACCTGCAAATTGTGCAGGGCTGGTCTTCCAGTCGGCATGGGGAAAACTGTCACCTCGCGCCAGAAAAGTGTTGTCCAACCAATGTGTTAATGCCCAATCCGGAGGCGGCCAGACGATGCTGCGCAAAAGCGAGGCAGTTGCGTGACGGAAATTTAGTGCGCGGAGTGTCCAGGCGGTCACACACGATTTGCCGCCTTGGGTAGTCTTCATTAGTCGAAAACCGGGCAAGCAGAGACCGACGCCAGCACATGACCGCGATCGATTTTGCCGCCTTCGTCGACGAACTAGCCGCCGTTTCCGGCGAGACGATCCTGCCGTTCTTTCGCACCGCGCTTGGCGTCGAGAACAAGAGCCGGTCCGGCGGCTTCGATCCGGTGACCGCTGCGGACCGCGCCGCCGAAGCCGCGATGCGTGCGCTGATCAAGCGGACCTTCCCCGAGCACGGCATCCTCGGCGAGGAATTCGAGCCGGAGCGTGCCGACGCGGAATATGTCTGGGTGCTCGATCCGATCGACGGCACCAAGTCCTTCATCTGCGGCATGCCGGCATGGGGCACGCTGATCGCGCTGACGCGGCGCGGCGAGCCGATCTACGGGCTGATGCACCAGCCGTTCACGCGCGAGCATTTTACCGGCGACGGCAGCGCGGCGCGCTATCGCGGCCCGGCCGGCGACCGCGCGTTGCGTACGCGGGCCTGCGCCGATCTCAGCGACGCGGTGCTGTTGACCACGAGCCCATTGTTGATGCGCGAGGCCGATCGGAATTGTTTCGGCCGCGTCGAGAAGGCGGTGCGGTTGTCGCGCTATGGCGGCGACTGCTACGCTTATTGCATGCTCGCCGCCGGGCATATCGATCTCGTCATCGAGACCGAGCTTAAGCCGTACGACGTGCTGCCGTTGATCCCGATCATCGAGGGCGCCGGCGGCCTTGTCACAACCTGGGAGAATGGCCGGCCGCACGCCGGCGGGCGCATCATCGCCGCCGGCGACCGCCGCGTGCACGCGCGGGCGATGGAATTGCTGCGCGGCTGACCGGGGCGCAGTCGTTCCTGTTGAAGCAATTGGCGCTCGAATTACCAGCTTCCGCTTTCCGATGATGCCTTAGTACAGCGGCGTGCCCGGGACGAAAGCGTCGAACGCCGCCCAGAACTGCGAGCGCAGCTGATCGCGCTCCATCAGGATCTCGTGCTGGGCGCCGACGACGACGAGATGCGAACCGGCGCGCAACTGCGTGGCGAAACCCTCGATTGCGGCGTTCGCCACGATGGCGTCGCGCCCGGCGGCGACGATCAGGATCGGCTGGCGGATGTGCGCCGGGTAGCTCGGTTCGCCGATGGCGCCCATGGCGCGGAAGGCGGAGTCGACCCAGGCGACCGTCGGGCCGCCGAGCGCCAGCATCGGCTCAGCCTGGAGAATGGCGGCGTTGCGGGCGTAGCGTACCGGATCGGTGGTCAGGATATTGCCGGCGAAGGGCCGCAGATCCATCACGCCGGCATTGCGCCCGGGCACATAGGCGGCGCCGAAGCCGGCAAACCGCAGGGTGCGCATCAGCGCGCCGGCAAGCGCCATCGAGCGGATGCCGGCGAGCGCCAGCATCGGGGCGACGAGCACCAGGCGGTCGAACCAGCGGTGGCCGCGATAGGCGGCGCGAATGAGCACGCTTGCGCCCATCGAATGGCCGAGCGCGAAGATCGGCGGCGGGCAATCCGGCAGCACGACCTCGCGCATGAAGGTCTCGAGATCAAGATCGTAGTCGGCGAAGCTGCGCACGTAGCCCTTGAGGCGGTTGCCGAGCGCGCGCTCGGACAATCCCTGGCCGCGCCAGTCGAGCATGGCGACGGCAAAGCCCCGCGCGCGCAAGTCGCGAACGGTCTCGAAATATTTCTCGATCCACTCGGTGCGGCCGCTGAACACGCATACGGTGCCGCGGCGGCCCGCCGGCGGCTCCCAGCGCGCAAAGCGCAGCGCGACGCCGTCCGGCGTCTTCAGCATTCCGGTGACCACGTGGTCCGGAACCGGATTCGCCGGGATGGAAACGAGTTTCATCGGGAAGGTCTGCCGCGGCGGGTCGCCGCTTATAGCACGCGCCGGGCGGGTTTTATCGCGCTCGCCGCGATTGCAGGAAGCGGGTGGCGACGAGCGCCGGCGATGGCCAGATTGCCGGCCGTCAACAGGAGGAAAGACCATGAGCTTTCGCATTACCGGCCTGCCGGCCGAGCGCTTCACGCACCTGTTCGCGCTGTCCGATGACGAGCTCAAGGCGCAGGGCGCGGTGCGGCGGATCGCCGATGCACGCACGCCCGGCTATCCCTGCCGCGTGAGCCTCACCGATTCCACCGCGGGCGACGAACTCATCCTCGTCAACTACGAGCACCACGCGGTCGACTCGCCCTACCGGATGCGCTTCGCGATCTTTGTGCGCGAGAACGAGGCGACCTACGATCGGGTCGACGAGGTCCCCGAGCAGCTTCGCCGGCGCATGCTCGCGGTGCGCGCATTCGACGACAACGCGATGATGCTCGGTTTCGAGCTCGTCGACGGGCGCGACCTCGAAGCGGCGATCGAGCGGCTGTTGCGGCTGCCGCAGGCGGCTTACCTGCACGTCCATTTCGCCGCGCCCGGATGCTACGCCGCGCGGGTCGATCGCGCCTGATAATGTCGAAGCAACAGCGATGAAATCGGAGGTTTTTGCACCCTTGCCGCGGTTCGAGGCGATCCCCACATATCATATACGCAGGCCATGAGGCTGCGCATTCATAGGTCTGGTCCGCAAGGGCAGGCCACCGCATGTCGCTTCAAAAGGAGGATATGCCATGCGAACTTTCGATCTAGCTCCCCTTTATCGTTCGACCGTCGGCTTTGACCGGTTGTTCTCGTTGCTCGACCAGGGCGTCGAGGGCGCCGCGCCCGGCTACCCGCCCTACAATATCGAGCGTACCGGCGACAATGAGTACCGCGTGACGGTCGCGGTCGCGGGCTTTGCCGAGCCCGAGCTTACGGTCGTAGCCAAGGAGAACACGCTCACCATCCGCGGCGAGAAGAACGCCAAGGAAGAGCAGAAGCGCGGCGACGTGCTCTATCAGGGCATCGCGGCGCGCGCCTTCGAGCGCGTATTCCAGCTCGCCGATTTCGTCCAGGTCAAAGGCGCCAAGCTCGAGAACGGGCTCCTGCACGTCGACCTGGTGCGCGAGATTCCCGAAGCCAAGAAGCCGCGGCAGATTCCGATCGGCAACGGCAAGGCCGCCGAGCAGAAACAGGCTGCGTAATCAGCCGAGCCGAACCTCAAATCAGCGCCCCGGTTTTCCGGGGCGCTTTTTTGTTGCCGAGCGGCGAGGTCGGGAGCGCTTTAATCGAGCGCGGCCCGGGTTTATCCTGCCGACCCCGCGATCGTGCTTGGTTGAGGTCGAGCATGGATGTCGAGGAGATAGGGAGGATGTATGGGTGCAAACATGACCCGCGAACGTGCGGCGGAATTTGGCGCCGCGTGGAACAGCGGAAACGCGGATCTGGTGGCCAGTTATTTCACCGAGGATGGCGCTTATCATGCGTCGGTCGGACCTGAACCGCTCGGCAAGAGTTACGTTGGTAAGGAGAATATCCGTCGTGGGGTCCGGGCCTTCTTCGACCGGTTTCCGGACGGCAAATTCGAAAATTTGAAAGTGGTCGTCGCCGGCGACGTCGGCACTTTCGAATGGGACTTCGTCACCACCGATGACGCCGGACAGAAGGTGCGCACGGCCGGCTGCGATCTCCTGCGGTTCGTCGGCGACAAGGTCGCAACCAAGAACGCGTTTCGCAAGCAGCGGGGATAGCCGAACTCGGAGCGCGTGGCCACAATCAGCGATCTTCGATGCGCGAGCTTCGAGACGCGGCCGTTTCGAAACGAGATTCGCAAGCAAATGGCGGAACAGATTACAGAGGTCGTAAAGCGCGGCCGTTGGCTCTACGATGAGACCGTTCCTGCCGAAGTGCGGATCATCAGGCAGAACTTCGCCAGTCCGCCACATCCCGCTGATGAGGAATTGCCCGAAGGTGAGGATATGCCGCCGCCCTACGGGCCTGACGGATTTTACTATTATGCGGTATTCGAAATGACCGGCCGAGACGGCATGACCACTCGGAGCGGAACCGACCATTACAGTAGCGTCGATGAGGTCATTCAACGTGTTGAAAGGACCTTGAACGGCAAGGTGACCTGGGACAAAGCCTGATTGCCTCTACTTACGGGGCCGTGATGGACCAGATTGCGAACTGGCTCGAAAAGCTCGGCATGTCCGAGTACGCGCAGCGTTTCGCCGATAATGGAATTAGTTCCGCCGCACTCCGGCATCTCACCGATCAAGACTTGAAAGACATCGGCGTTCTGCTCGGACATCGGCGGATCATGCTTGCGGCGATTGCCAGGCTTGACCGTGCGACCGCCATAGCGCCTGAGCCCGCCCCGCCGGAGCCGAAAGCGCAAGACGCCGCGGAGCGCCGCCAAGTCACGGTGATGTTCTCAGACCTCGTTGGTTCGACGGCACTCTCCGCGCGCATGGACCCGGAGGACCTGCGCGAGGTCATATCGGCCTATCAGAAATGCGTCGCATTGACCGTGGATCGGTTCGGCGGCTTCGTGGCGAAGTACATGGGCGATGGCGTGCTGGTCTATTTTGGCTATCCGCTGGCGCATGAGGACGATGCTGAGAGGGCTGTGCGTGCAGGGCTTGAGTTGGTTGTGGCGGTAAGCGCGCTAAAGACCGGCACGGCGCTGCAAACGCGCGTCGGCATCGCTACCGGGATGGTCGTCGTGGGCGACCTGATTGGATCGGGCGCGGCCCAGGAGCAAGCAGTCGTTGGCGAGACGCCAAACCTCGCCGCGCGCCTGCAAGGTGTCGCCGAGCCGGACACTGTGGTGATTGCGGAAAGTACGCGCAAGCTCCTTGGCAACCTGTTCGACCTTCAGGACCTCGGCGCACAAGACCTCAAGGGCATCGCTGGGCCTGTGAGAGCTTGGGCGGCGCTGCGACCAAGTTCAGTGGCAAGCCGCTTCGAGGCTCTGCACGGGAGCGGCCTGACAGCCCTCGTCGGGCGGGAAGAAGAACTCGAACTGCTGCTTCGGCGCTGGTCCCAGGCCAAGACCGGCGAAGGCCAGGTGGTGCTCCTTTCCGGCGAGGCCGGTATCGGCAAATCGCGGCTTACGGCCGCGCTTCTGGAACGCCTCGCTGGCGAGCCGCATACGCGGTTACGCTATTTCTGCTCCCCGCAGCACACCGACAGCGCGTTTTATCCGATCATCAGCCACATGGAACGCGCCGCGGGATTGGCCCACGATGACACCCCGCAGGCGAGGCTCGACAAGCTCGATGCGGTGCTGGCGCAGACCTCGACCTCGGCTGAGGATGCCGCGCTCTTCGCCGAGATGCTGTCGCTGCCGAATGATGGACGCTATCCCGCGCTCGTGTTGAGCCCTGAACAGCGCAGGCAAAGAACGCTGGAGGCGCTGACGGCGCAAGTCGCGGGATTGGCAAGCCGGCAACCCGTGCTGATGATCTTCGAGGATGCGCACTGGACCGATCCTACGAGCCTGGAAGCATTCGGCCGGACGGTAGACCGAATTAAAACCCTGCCGGTGCTGCTCATTGTAACTTTCCGCCCCGAGTTCAATGCGCCGTGGGCTGGACGGTCGCATGTCACGAGCGTGGCGCTCAACCGGCTTGGGGAACGTGAAGCGGCCGCGATCATCGCGCGCCTCGTCGGCAACAAGGAGCTGCCGGTGGATGTGACGGCGGAGATCGTGGAGCGCACTGACGGCATCCCTCTGTTCGTAGAGGAGATGACAAAGGCGGTGCTGGAGGCGGAGGGCGAGGGCGACGGGCGGCGCACCGCGGGTGCGGTTCCATCCCGGGCCTTGGCGGTGCCCGCAAGCTTACACGCCTCGCTGATGGCGCGGCTCGACCGGCTCGGCGCGGCCAAG
>Ga0187769_10000414_pt1 | contig 23515 bp, 25 predicted proteins | sample 0116_SJ02_MP02_1_FD_133140 | JGI IMG/M metagenome (GOLD analysis project Ga0187769, IMG submission 133140) | Tropical peat soil microbial communities from peatlands in Department of Meta, Colombia - 0116_SJ02_MP02_10_MG | ecosystem: Environmental > Terrestrial > Soil > Wetlands > Peat | place... | reverse complement strand
GGTTGTCGAAGCAGACCGCGACGTCTGGATCGCCGTCGATCGCGACGCCGAAGGCCAGCGTTCCGCCCAGACAGAAGCCGAGCAGACCGGCCTTGCCCGCCGTCACCTCGGGGAGGTCGCGCAGGGCGCGCAGGGAATCGATCGAGTCGCGTACCGCCAGCTCGTGGTCGAGCTGCTGGGCGACCTCGAACGCCCGGCCGAGCCCAGCCTCGTCGTGGCCGAGCGCGATCCCCGGCTCGATCCGCCAGTACAGGTCGGGCGCCAGCGCGACGTAACCCAGGCCGGCCAGGCGGTCGGCCGCCTCCTTGATGTAGTCGCCGACCCCGAAGATCTCCTGGAGCACGACGATCCCAGGCCCCGAGCCGGCCCCGGGTAGCACCACGTGCGCGTCCAACTCCCCGTCGGGGGTTGGCACGCGCTCCACTCGGGCCGTTCTCGGCACGAGCGGGGAAGGTATTTGACTGGTCGGCGGCGCCTGGCGGCGGCGCCTTAGGGACTGGTCGGCGGCGCCTGGCGGCGGCGCCTTGGCGATTGCCTCAGTGCCGCGCGGCGACCGGCAGCTCCATCCGGTAGTGGGGACCGATGTCCGGCGGCTCGAACTCTTCCGACGCGACGACGAACCCCTCTCGCTCATACAGCGTGCGCGCTCGGGTGCGGGCGTTGCACCACACCCGTATGGCCCCGTGGTCGACGGCGTACTGCACGAGCGCTTGCAGAACCCGGGTTCCAGCTCCGCGTCCTCGGGCGTGGGGCTTCGTCGCCATGCCTCGCACGCGCCAGTCGCCCGCTTCCTCGCCCTCGCGTCCGACCAGCCCGACCGCGACGAGCTTTTCCCCGTCGAACGCGCCGAACGCGACCGACCCGGCGGGCTCGTGTGAGGCCAGCTCCTCGAGCGTCTGGTGGGGGCGCAGGACCTCGCGGCGCAGCGGCCGCGTCTCGTTCAGCGGGATCGGACGCACCTCGATTTGCAGCATGTTCCGCAGAGGGTATGACCCCCTCGGCGAGGGACCACGGATCGAGTGGTGCCGAACCGTGAGGGGTAAGGTCACCGGAGAGAGCGGCCATGCGTGGCGAACTTCAACCCAGTCGGGACCGCCGGGAACCGGAGACGGCAACCGGACCCGCTGCGAGCTACGACGGCGCGCCAGGCTCGCAAGACGGCCTTCTCACCGACACCGGGAGCTTAAGCCCGTTCGGTCCGGTCAATCGGCGCAAGCTCATCTTCGGGGTTCTGTTCGTGGTGACGGCGCTCGTTGGCCTGTACTTCCTGGTCCCGAAGCTCGCCGGCCTCAACCAGACCTGGGGACAGCTCAAGCACGGCAATCCGCTGTGGCTGATACTCGGGGCGGGGCTCGAGTGTCTGTCGATAGCGGGGTACATCGTGCTCTTTCGTACCGTGTTCGCGCGCGGCGTCCCCCGGCTCGATTGGCGGACTTCGGTGGAGATCCCGCTGGCGGGGATCGCCGCGATCCGCCTGATCGCGGCCGCCGGCGCCGGTGGTGTGGCGGTCACCGTGTGGGCGCTGCGGCGGGCCGGCCAGGAGCCCCGCGTGATCGCCTGTCGGATGACGGCCAGCTACGCGATCCAGTACTCGGTCTACCTCGGCGCGCTGGTGGTGGGCGGGCTCGGCCTGTACACCGGTGTGTTCGCCGGAGAGGGCCCGGTGGCGCTGACGCTGTTGCCGGCGGTGCTCAGCGCGGCGGCGCTGGCGTTGGGCGCGATGATGGGTCTGGTGCCCGGCGACTTCGAGCGGCGGCTCAAAATCATGGCGCGGCGAAGCGGCCCCGCCGGCCGACTCGCCGCCCGCTTCGCGACGCTGCCCGCCACGCTCGGGGCGGGGGTGCGCACGGCGATCGGGCTGGTGCGCGAACGGCGCTTGGGGCTGCTCGGGGCGCTCGCGTACTGGGGGTTTGACATCGCGGTGCTCGGCGTGTCGTTCCACGCCTTCGGCAGCGTGGTGCCGGTCGCGGTCCTGGTGATGGGCTACTTCCTCGGCACCCTCGGCAGCCTACTCCCGCTCCCGGGAGGCATCGGCGGCGTCGAAGGGGGCATGATCGGCGCGTTTGCGGCGTTCGGAGTGCCTGCCGGCCGCGCCGTGGTCGCGGTGCTGGCGTACCGCGCGATCTCGTTCTGGCTCCCCACCCTGCCCGGCATCGGCGGCTACATCTCGTTGCGCTCGACGGTCCGGGGGTGGCGCGTCGAGGACGAGCGACGCGCGGTTGCCGGAAAGGTCTGAGCGACGATGTCCGCCAGGAGGGGGGAGCGGGGCGTGACGGCACGGCTCGCGAGCGCCTTCTACGGGTTCCTGCGCTGGATCGGCCGGCTCTTACGGGGCGAGGTGGTCAAGCGGGTCGGAGGGCCGGCGCGGGCACGGGTGATCGTGCTGTTCGCGTTCGTGCTCGCGCTGAACGGCGCTGACTCGTCGACCGTGGGCGCGATCGCCCGGCAGCTCGAGTCCGGGCTGCACATCAACAACACCGATATCGGGCTGCTCGCCTCGGTCTCGCTGGTCGTCGGAGCGGTGTTCACGATCCCGGTGGGGCTGCTGGTCGACCGGACGCGGCGGATGCCGTTGTTGGCGTTCAGCGTGGTTCTGTGGAGCCTCGCGTCGCTGTTCAGCGCGTTCGCGGGGAGCTTCTCCGGTCTGCTGCTGACGCGGGTGGCACTGGGAGCCGTCGCCGCCACCGCGGGTCCCGCGATCGCCTCGCTCACCGGCGACTACTTCTCAGCGGAGGAGCGCGCCCGGATCTGGTCCTACATCCTCGTCGGCGAGGCAGCCGGCACAGCGTTCGGGTTCATCGTCAGCGGGTTCGTCGCGGATTTGATCGACTGGCGCGCGGCGTTCATCGTGCTCGGCCTGCCCGGCTTCTTCCTGGCCCGTGAATTGTGGCGGACGGTCCCGGAGCCCCTGCGCGGCGGCCAGAGCCATCTCCAGATCGGGGACGTCGACCTGGACGCAGCAGTGCACCGGGGCGCGGCACCCGCGGAGCACGAAGACGCGGCCGCCGCAGAGGAGACGCCCGCGGTCGACGCGGCGCAGGAAGTCGCGCGTGAAGCGGCTCGCGAGGCGGGCGTTGAGCCGAACCCCCGGCTCGTGCTCCACGAGGACCCCAGCAAGATGAGCCTCGGGCCGTCAATCCGCTACCTCTTCTCGATCCCGTCGAACGTGCTGATGATCGTCGGCTCGTCGCTCGGCTACTTCTACTTCGCGGGGCTCCAGACCTTCGCGCTGCTGTTCGTCTTGGGCCACTTCAAGGCCGGTCAGGCAGAGGGCGAACTGTTCCTCGCGCTGCTCGTGGTCGGCGCGGTGATTGGAACGCTCGTCGGAGGCCGCGTGCCGGACATACTGCTGAAGCGCGGCTACCTGTCGGCACGTGTGTGGTTCCCGGGCGTCTGCTATGCCGGCGCCGCGCTGCTGCTGATCCCCGGGTTTGTCGGCAAGGGCATCACCCCGGCGATCTGGTTCGCCGTCCTCGGGGCCGGGCTGATCTCGGCCGCCAACCCTCCGCTTCAGGCGGCGCGTCTCGACGTGGTGCCGTCCGGGCTCTGGGGTAGGGCGCAGAGCGCGCAGACCGTCGTGCGCTCGCTGGCGCAGGCACTCGCGCCGCTGGTGTTCGGCGGCGTGTCGCAGCTGATCTCGGGGATCGTGCCCTCCCAGGCACCGATCGGGGACGTGAAAACGCACCTCCACGCTCCGTCTTCGAGCACGACCACCGGGCTCGAAATCACCTTCATCGTGATGCTGACGACGCTCGCCGCCGCCGGCTACTTCCTGTTCCGCGCCCGCGAGACGTTTGCGTCCGACGTCGCCAGCGCGGCCGCGTCCGACGACCAGGCACGAAAGACCGATGCAGATCCGCCGGTCACGTAGGAGGGGTTTGAGAAGGGCTCGTAGAGCGGGCGCTCGGCTTCAGCCGCCCAGTCCGCCGAAGATGGCGAACGAGCCGCGGCCGGGATCGTCGTCGTAGATTGCCCGCCGGCTCACCTCGGCTACGACCGTGCTGTCGGGGGGCGCCTCCGCACGGATCCGCTCGGCGAGCGCGTTCGCACTGTCCTCGTCGCGCGCTCCAACGAGCAGGTACCGCCATCGCCGCGAGACGGGCAGACCCTCGTCGTGAAGCCGGTTGGCCAGCGCCACGGTGTCCCGATGCGAGTGGAATTCGACGCGCACTTCGTACTCGGCGTAGCCGCGCTCCCCGGTCTCCTCGCGTTCCTTCTCGACCAGTTTGGCGTGCTCGGCGGCGCGCTCGGCGTCCGTCTCCGGCAGCGGGATGTCCGGATCCTCCCATTCTTCCGCGGTGGGATGCCACCGCTTGAGCTCGAGTTCGATGTCCCAGCCGTGCTCGGCGGCGACCGAGCGAATCACGTTCGCCGCGGATTCGGCCTGGGCGCGGTCGCCGGCATATACGAAGACGTTTGGCCCGTCGCCGGACACGACCATGCGATCGCCGAGCGAAGTCTCGATGTCGTCCTCGAGCCGCTCGGCCTCGAGGCGCTCGGTAAGGGCCCGCGCCCGGCCCTTCTCGAATAGGCCAACCTCGAGTCGCCAGTCGTCGCTCATGGGGACCAGAGTATTTGATTGGCCAAATGGGGAGTGAATTGCCGGGCTTCAGTAGGTATTTGCCCTGCACATTCCAGAGGAGCAGATGCTGTTCGACGAGGATCTGGCGCGGGCACGAGCGGCGATGGAGCGCGCCTGGCTGGAGGCGACGCCGGTCCGCGAGGGGAACCCGGACTAAATCGGCCAGGGCGCCGCTGACAATTTTCATCGTCGCCGCGCGCACGGGCGCGCGTAAAGGTCGGTCCTCACCTAGCGGCCGTCGCATACTTGTGACATGGATCGCTTATTCGGTGAGGAACAGGCGCCGGCCGCCGCCGGCCGCGTCACGCTGCCGGACGCGCCGCTGGCCACGCGGATGCGCCCGCGCACGCTCGAGGAGTTCGTCGGCCAGGATCGCCTGCTGGCGCCGGGCTCGACGCTGCGACAGGCGATCCAGGAGGGCCATCCCCACTCGATGATCCTGCACGGCCCGCCCGGAAGCGGCAAGACGACGCTGGCGCGGATCGTCGCCGACGCGTCCGGGGCTGCTTTCGAGGAGGAGAGCGCGGTGCAGGCCGGCCGAGCGGAGGTGCGGGGCGTAATCGACCGCGCCCGGCAGCGGCTGGCCGCCGGCGGTCGACGCACGGTCTTCTTCCTCGACGAGATCCACCGCTTCAACAAGGCCCAGCAGGACGCGCTGCTCCCGGCGGTGGAGGAGGGGCTGGTGACGCTGATCGGCGCCACCACCGAAAACCCCTATTTCGAGGTCAACTCGGCGCTGCTGTCCCGCGCGCGGGTGTACGAGCTCGAGCCGCTGAACGAGGCCCAGGTCCGCGTGCTGCTCGACCGGGCGCTGGCGCGAGATGAGTGCGGGCCGAGCGAGCGCGTCTTCGACGAGGCGCTCGACTTCCTGGCGGCGCGGTCCGACGGCGATGCCCGCACCGCGCTGAACGCGCTCGAGCTGGCGTGTCAGACGGTCGGCACCGAGGGAGTTGTCGGTTTGCAGCAGGCCGAGGACGCGCTCCAGCGCCGGGCGCTGCTCTACGACCGGCAGGCCGACCGTCACTACGACACGATCTCGGCCTGGATCAAGGCCACCCGCGGCTCGGACCCGGATGCCTCCCTGTACTACCTCGCGGTGATGCTGGAGGGCGGCGAGGATCCCCGGTTCATCGTGCGAAGGATGGTGATCCTGGCCTCCGAGGACATCGGCAACACTGACCCGCAGGCGCTGGTGGTCGCGACGGCGGCGGCCGCGGCGGTCGAACACGTGGGGCTGCCCGAGTGCCAGTTCGCCCTCGCTCAAGCGGCCATCTACCTGTCGCTGGCGCCGAAGTCGGACGCGGCCAAGCGAGCGGTCGGAGCGGCGCGCGAGTACATCCGCGAACAGGGCGCCCAGGAGCCCCCGGCGTGGTTACGGTCCTCCACGCGCGGCGACGGCGGCTACGACAACCCGCACGGGCGTCCGGGGCACCTCTCCCCCCAGGAGCTGATGCCCGGCTCGGCCATCGGAATGCGCTTCTACGAGCCCGACGACGCCGAGGCGTCGCTGCGCGAGCGGCTCGAGGAGATCCGCCGGGCGCGGGGTCAGGCGTAATCCCAGATAGCCTTGGTCAGATGCAAGCCACCACCGCCACCGCTCAGCTCGAATCCTTCAACCCCGCCACCGGCGAACTCATCGGAGCCGTCGACGTGACGCCGCCCGAGGAGGTGCAGTCGGTCGTCGATGCTGTCGCCCAGGTACAGCCGGTCTGGGCCGCGCTGACGCTCGAGGAGCGCGGGCGTTACCTCGAGCGGGCCGCCCACGTAGTCCTGGAGGAGGACGACGACATCCGCGACCTGATCGTGCGCGAGCAGGGGAAGCCGCGTGCCGAGTCCTTCGCGATGGAGGTCCTGCCCACGGTCGATGCGCTCAAGTGGATCGCCAAGGCCGGCGCGGAGATCCTCGCCGACGAGAAGGTCCCGATGCCCCAGGCCTTCCTCAAAACCAAGCGCTCGACGTTCGTCTACGAGCCGCTCGGCGTGATCGGGATCATCTCGCCCTGGAACTACCCGTGGAGCATCCCGATGGGGGAGGTCGCGCTGGCGCTCATGGCCGGCAACGGGGTGGTGCTGAAGCCGGCGTCGTTGACGCCCCTGATCGGCGAGCGCATCGCTTCCGTGTTCGAGCGGGCCGGCGTGCCTCGCGGTCTAGTCCGGGTCGTGCACGGCCCCGGCACCGGCGCGGCGCTGGCCGAGTCGAGCGTGGGCAAGGTGTTCTTCACCGGATCGGTGCAGACGGGACGGAGCGTCGGCGAGGCGTGTGCCCGGCGGTTGACCGGATCGGTGCTCGAGTTGGGCGGCAAGGACCCGATGATCGTGCTGGCCGACGCGCACATGCAGCACACGATCGAGGGCGCGTTGTGGGGCGGGTTCGCCAATGCCGGCCAGACGTGCTCGGGGATCGAGCGCGTGTACGTGCTCCGCTCCGTCGCCGACCGCTTCATCTCCGGCGTGGTCGAGGGTGCGAAACGGTTGCGGGTGGGTGACCCGATGAGCTGGGACACCGAGATGGGACCGATGGTGTCCCGCGAGCAGCTGGAGATCGTGCGGGAGTTGGTCGACGACGCGGTTGCCGCGGGGGCGACGTTGCACTGCGGCGGCCCGGTCGACCCGCCGGCCGGGCTGCAGGGGGCGTGGTACGCCCCAGCCGTGCTCACCGGCGTCACCCACGACATGCGGATCATGCGCGAGGAGATCTTCGGCCCGGTGCTTCCGATCATCATCGTGGACTCCGAGGCGGAGGCGGTGGCGCTGGCCAACGACTCGGACTTCGGACTGGGCGCCTCGGTGTGGACGGCGGATCGGGCGCGCGGGGAGCAGATCGCGAGCGACCTGCAATCCGGGATGGTCTGGATCAACGACCACATGTTCAGCCACGGGGCGTGCCAGTGCGCCTGGGGCGGGGTCAAGGATTCCGGGCTGGGCCGAACCCATTCGAAGTTCGGTCTGTACGAGTGCGTGAATGTCAAGCTGCGGGTTTGGGAGGGCTCGACGCTTCGCGACCCCTGGTGGCACCCCTACGACGAGACCGTCGGGAAGGCGTTTCGCCAGAGCGCCAAGATCCTCTACGGCCCCGCGTCGGAGCGCGCGGCCGCCCTGCGCGACGGTGCCGTCCCGCTGCTGAAGCTCGGCGGCCGGCTCGCGCGCGACGCGGTCCGGCGGTAGCGCGAACCGTTCTTTGGCGTTCCACCGCCGTATTTGTCAGGTGCAGCGCCAAAGAACGGGGGCGGTACCCTCGTAGACGTGCCTGCCAACGCGTATCGCGGTAAGGAGTGTGTCTGCCAGCTGCGACGCGGGATCTGCGACCAGTCCTGCGTCCAGGGCATGCTCGAGACGCCGTTCTACATCGCCTGCCTGCGCCTGACCGGCCGGCGCTGCGTCGTGATCGGCGGCGGCGAGGTGGGGCTCGAGAAGGTCGAGGGCCTGCTCGCCTGCGACGCCGACGTGGCGCTGATCGCGCCCGAGGCCCAACCCGAGCTCGTTCAGCTGGCGCTCGAGGGCTCGATCCGGTGGGAGCAGCGCGAATACGCGGACGGTGACCTGGAGGGTGCGCTGATCGCGATCGCCGCCACCGACGACACCGACCTGAACATCCGCGTGTTCCAGGACGCCGAGGCGCGATCGATGCTCGTCAACGTCGTCGACGTGCCGCCGCTGTGCAACTTCATCCTGCCCGCGATCGTGCGGACCGGGCCGCTGGCGGTGGCGATCTCCACCGCCGGCGCCTCGCCGGCGCTGGCCAAGCGGATGAAGCGCGAGATCGCCGGGCTGTTCGGCGAGCCGTACGCGGTGCTGGCCATCCTGCTCAACGAGGCGCGTGGCTGGGCCAAGGCGACGCTGCCTACCTACCAGGACCGCAAGGACTTCTTCGAGTCGATCGTCAACGGTGAGCCCGATCCGGTCGAGCTGCTGCGGGCGGGCGACGTGGATGGGGTCCGCGACCTGATCGCGGCCGCGCAGACCGTGTACGCGCCCGCCGCCGGGTGAGCGAGTTCACGCACCTCGACGCCGCCGGCCGCGCCCGGATGGTCGACGTGGGCGAGAAGCCGGCGACCGAGCGCCGCGCGGTGGCGCAGGCCGTCGTGCGAGTGTCCCCGGAGACCGCGCAGAAGGTGCTGGCCGGCGACGCTCCGAAAGGGGACGTGCTCGGCGTGGCGCGGATCGCCGGCATCCAGGCGGCCAAGCGGACGGCCGAGCTGATCCCGCTGTGCCACCCGCTGCCGCTGAGCTTCGTCGGGGTGGAAGCCATGGTCGACGCCGCCACCGGGACGATCATCCTCACCGCCGAGGCGCGGACCACCGGCCCCACCGGCGTCGAGATGGAGGCGATGACCGCGGCCAGCGTCGCCGCCCTGACTGTCTACGACATGGTCAAAGGTCTTGAGCGCGGAGCGGAGATCGCCGAGGTCGTGCTGCTCGAGAAGTCGGGCGGCCGCTCGGGCCACTGGACACGCAACGCCATCAACTGACGCAGAACTTCACCGAGAGGGTCTTGCCCGTGAGGGAGCCGAGCTTAGGCGTCGCCTCGGGTTCATTCGTAGCTCCCGGGCGCGAGCGCGTGCCCGTCGACCGTGCCGCCCCAGGGTGGCGTTCTTCCCGGTCGTCGGCTGACCGAGCAGATCTAGCGGAAGAGCTCAGACAGGGCGTCGAGCGCTCCGGCCTCGCCGTCCTGAGCCATGTCCGCGTGGAACGGCGGCGCGATCGCGGTCAGGCCGCCGTCGACGACCAGCGTGATGCCGGTGACGTATTCGGCGGCCGGAGAGAGCAGGAACAGGGCGCACTCGGCCACCTCGGCGGCGGTACCCATCCGGCGCTTGGGGATCTTGGGGAGCACGGTTTCTAGCGACGGCACGCGACCGGTGGCGTAGAAGTAGCTCGAGGAGTCGGTCTCGATGATCCCGCCGTTGACCGCGTTGACGTTGACGCCGTGGGGCGCGAGCTCGACCGCCATGTAGCGCGCCCACGTCTCGATCGCGGCCTTGGCCGACCCGAGGTTGGCGTACGTGGGGAACGAGCGGATGCTCCCGTAGCTCGAGAGAACGACGATCCGTCCGCCGCCGGGCATGAGCTTGACCGCCCGCTGGGTCGCGACCACGAACGCGCGCACGTTGAGGTTGAACGTGCGCTCGAGGTGGTGGGGCTTCAGATCCATGAAGTGGTGGAAGTTGCTGGCCGAGGCGTTGGAGACGAAAAAGTCCAGGCCGCCGCAGCGCTCCTGCACCTGATCGAACATGGCCTCGATCTCCTCGAGGCTCTCCAGATCGGCCCGGATGGCCATCCCCGTGACGCCCAGGCGCTCGACCTCGGCCAGCACGTCCCGAGCGAGCTCGTCGTTCTGCTTGTAGTTGAGGATCGGGATCGCCCCGCGGGCGGCCAGCCGCAGGGCCAGGGCGCGGCCGATCCCGCGCGAGGCGCCGGTGATCAGGGCGACCTTGCCCTCGAAGCCGCGGCGCGGGTCGGGGAGGATGCTGTCGTCGGGCGTGCTCATCGTCCTCTGAGGAGATCCCTCGCGATCGTGGTCTTCTGGATCTCGGCCGTGCCCTCCTCGAATCGCTGGGCCCGGGCGTCGCGATACACCCGCTCGATCGGGCTCGAGGACCAGTACCCGACGCCACCGTGGACCTGGAGGGCGCCGTCGGTCACGCGCTGGAGCATCTCGCTCGCGAACAGCTTGGCCATCGCCGCCTCCATCGGCGCGTGCCCGGTCTGCTCCCACGTCGCCGCGGCGTGCCACACCAGCCGGCGGCCGGCCTCGACGTCGGTGGCCATCTCGGCGAGCCTGAACGCGATCGCCTGGCGCTCGGCGATCTTCTTGCCGAACGTCTCGCGCTGCTGGGCGTAGTCGAGCGCCAGATCGAGCGCGCGCTGGGCCAGGCCGACGCACGTGGTGGCCAGCGAGATGCGGCTCGGGCCGAGGAAGCCGCTCAGCGCGATCTCGACCCCCTGACCCTCTTCGCCGAACCGGTCGGCGACGGGCACGGGAGCGCGATCGAACACGATGTGGCCGTGGTCGGTGCCGCGCACGCCCATCGTCTCGGCCATCTCGCGCGCATCGACCCCGGAACCGCGGGTCGGCACCATCAGCGCGACCGTCCCGTCGGTGCCGCGCGTGCCCTCCACGCGGGCGAACGTCAGCAGGTAGTCGGCGATCGTCCCGAACGTGATCAGGTGCTTCTCGCCGCTCAGGTAGTACGTGTCGCCCTCGCGCACGACGCTGCAGCGGATGTCCGCGCCGCTCCCGGCCCCGGGCTCGGTCAGCGTGAACGCCACCTTGATCTCCCCGGCCACGGTCGGCTTGATGAAGCGCTCGCGCTGGTCGTCGTTGGCGTGGGAGTCCATCGGGCGCCAGATGCCGTTGGCGACGTGCACGATCATTCGCAGGGAGGCGTGCGACATCGAGAACAGCTCGAGCAGCTCGAGGTACCGGGTAAACGGGATACCCGCGCCGCCGTAGGCGGGCGGGGCGGCCAGCCGCAGGTAGCCGCGGTCGCGCAGCTCGTCCCACAGTTCGAGCGGCACGCGGTGCTCGCGCTCGATCAGCTCGGCCCAGCGCTCGCCTTCGTTCTCGACGTACGACCGCACCTCGGCGTGCAGGGCGTCGAGATCGGCAGCGGATGTCGTGGGGGCGGTGGTCATGTGGTCACCAGCTCTCGGGCCTGAGCCCGCAGGACGAACTTCTGGATCTTGCCCGACGGCGTCCGGGGGAGCGTGTCGACCAGCTCCAGTCGCTCGGGCCAGTAGGTCTTCGAGACGCGACGAGAGTCTAGGTACTCGAGCATCGCGTCGAAGTCCAGCTCCCCGACTACGAACGCGCAGGCGCGCTCGCCGAGGCGCTCGTCGGGCATGGCCACGATCGCCACGTCGCGCACCGCCGGGTGGGCGTGCAGCAGCTGCTCGATCTCGGCTACGGGGACCTTCTCGCCGCCGCGGTTGATCACGTCCTTCACGCGCCCGGTGATCCGGACGTAGCCGCTTGCGTCGATCCGGGCCAGGTCGCCGGTCCGGTACCAGCCGTCCTCGGTGACGGCCTCGGCGGTCAGCTCAGGCCGGTTCAGGTAGCCCTCGAACAGGCAGTCGGTGTGGACCTCGAAGTTGCCCTCCTCGCCGGAGCCGAGCGCCCCGCCGGCGTCGTCGACGATCCGCAGGGAGACGCCCGCGAGCGCCCGGCCGTCGCTCCCCCACGCGAGCTCGGGCGGGTCGCCGGGCGCAAAGGCGCAGCCCAGGCAGCTCTCGGTCGTGCCCCACGCGCCGCCCACCTCGGCTCCTAGGACCTCCCGCGAGCGCCGGGCCAGCTCGCGCGGGATGGCCGCGCCGGTGGCGACAAACGTCTGTAGAGATTTGATCCCCGCCCACCCCTCGCCGCGTTCCTCGGCCACTTGCGTCAGGTCGGCCAGGAACGGCGTCGCCGCCTGCACGAAGGTGACGCCGGAGCGCCGCATCGCGTCGAGGCCGACCTCGGCGTCCCACGCCTCCTGGACCACCTGCGGCACGCCGAGGCGCAGCGCGATCCACATTCCGTACAGGAACCCGGTCTGGTGGGCCAGCGGAGAGGGAACGTAGATCACATCCTCGGCGCCCAGGCCGAAGTGCTCGATGTGGTGGTCGGCGGCGCGCGTCAGGACGTCGTGGCGGTGAAGCGCACCCTTCGGCTCACCCGAGGTGCCCGAGGTGAACAGGAGCTGTGCGATCTGCTCGGGATCGAGCGTCGGGAAGGCGACGGCCGGGGAGCTCTCGAGGAGGCGGTGGTAGCCGTCGGGGAGGACGACGACGTGCTCGAGCGCCGGCAATGCCGGGCGGATCGCGGCCGCGATCGCCGCGTGGTCGCGGCCGCGGAACTCGTGTGGCACGAACAGCACGCGGGCCCGGCTCTCGCCAAGCATGAACGTGAGCTCACGTTCACGGAAGATCGGCATCAGCGGCTCGCACACCGCTCCGGCGCGGAGCGTCCCGAGCGCGATGGTCACGAAGTCGAGCCGGTTGGGCAGCTGAAAGGCGACGTTTTCGCCGGGCTGCACCCCGAGCTCGAGCAGCCCGTGCGCCACCAGATCCGATTGGCGCTTGAGCTCACCCCATGTGAGCTCGCGAATGTCCCCGGCTGCACCGACTTCGACGACGGCCCGCTTGCCCGGGCGCTCCCGAGCGTGGCGATCCAGGTCGTCGAGGATCATCGCGCCTGCCCGAGCGCCGGCACCTCGCGCGACACCGCCGCCGGGATGCCCAGGGCGTTCATATGGTCAAGGAACTCTGGGTACGAGATCCGGTAGGCGTGCGGGTAGGAGAGCTCGGTGACGCCGGTGGCGGTCGAGCCGGCAACGGCCAGCGACATCAGCACGCGGTGGTCGTTGAACGACGAGAGGCTCGCGCCGCGGAGCTGCCGGACCCCCTCAAACGTCATGTCGTTGCCGTCGAACTCGATCCTCGCGCCCATCTTGCGCAGCTGGAGCATCGAGGCGACGCGGTCGGACTCCTTCAGGCGGACGTGGGCGACATGGCCGAGCGCGCTACGGCCCCGGGCCCGGCTGGCCAGGACGGACAGGATCGGGACCATGTCTGGGATGTCGCGGCAGTCGAGCGGGCCGCCCTCGGGCGGGGTGCCGTCGTGGTCCATCGAGATCGAACGCAGGTCGGGAGCGATCTGGAACGGAACGCCGGCGGCCATCAGCGAGTCGAGGACCGACGCCTCAGGATGACCCGCGATCACCGTGGGGCTGCGGAACGTCACCTTCGAGGGGTGCAGCGTGCAGGCCGCCAGCCCGAACATGGCCGAGCCGATGTCGGGCGGCAGCGTGACGTCGGTGGGCTTCGGCGTCTGGCCGGGCGCAACGTAGAACTCGCGCCAGTCCTCACGCGCGGTGACCTCGAGGCCGAACTGCCGCATCATCTCGAGCGTCAGCTCGATGTACGGCCGCTCGTTGAGCTCGCCCCGGACCTCGACGATCGTCGGCTCCTGGGCGAACGGCGCCACCATCAGCAGGCCCGAGATCCACTGCGAGAGCGTCCCGTCGATCCGGATCCTGCCCCCGTAGGGGCGGCCCGGATACACCTTGACCGGCAGATGCTGCCCCTCGTACTCGAGGCGCACCCCCATCCGCTTGAGCGCCCGCAGGAGCGGGCCGATCGGGCGCCGGCGGAAGTAGCGCTGGCCGACGATCGTGACCGGGCGATCGCCGAGCGCGGCCAGGCCGATCAGGAAGTAGAGGGTGGTGCCGGAGCTCCCCACCGAGACCTCGTCGGCGACCGGCGAGAACCCGCCACCGGTGACCCGCCAGCCGGGTCCGGCGGACTCGATGTTCGTGCCCAGCGCCCGCAGGGCCTGGACCGTGAACGACACGTGCCGGGCCGCCGTACGGTCCTTGATGAGACTCTGACCAGGGGCGAGCGCCGCCAGCATCAGCGCCCGGTGGGCGTGGTACTTCGACGGTGGGATCTGGATGTCACCCTCGAGGGGTGCCTGGGCCTTCGCTACCAGCAGCCGCACCGGCGCCAGGATAACGTCGGCTTACGTGGCGAGTTGTGCGCCGGCGATAGTCCCGCCGAATGGGGGGTCCGAGACTGAGGCGCCTCCGGGCCCAATCTGAGTGCCGGCTGCTCGGCTCCTGCGGCGTCGCCGGCACGGTGAGCACGGACCTGACCCAGCCGCAGGTGTGCACCGACACGGCTCCGTTCAGCAGCGTCTTCGCGTCGCTTTCGCCGTCTGGAGATCGTCTCGCCGGTTCGGCCGGCGCGAGCGACTTGCGCACGCGCTGCCCCGGACCGATGATCGGAGGGCAGGCCTCCGTATGGTCGGCGACCGCCCGGGCATCGGGCCTCCGGCACCGGGTGTTCACGATCCAGCTCGGGCCGCGGGGGCCGCTCGCCGAGGACGGGTACGTGATCTCGCCGGGAGGCCACCTGTCGGTGACGGTTCGCCGCGGGCGGGTCTCGCAGAGCACCAGCATGGCGCCGGCGGGCGTGTCGCTGCCGTGAGGCGTGGTTCGGGTGTGAGGCGTGGCGCGGGTATGAGGCGCGACCGTCCGGGCAGAACCCCCTACCCTGTGAACCCGTCGCATGAAGACCGCAATCATCACCGTCTCGACGTCGGTCGCCGCCGGCAAAGCCCAGGACCGCTCCGGCGAGGCGCTGGCCAAGCTGGCCGAGGCCGCCGGCGCGGAGATCGTCGCGCGCGAGGTGGTGGCCGATGACCGCAAGGCGATCGAAAAGGTGCTGCGCCGCCACGCCCGCAACGGGACGGCATTGATCTTCACCACCGGCGGCACCGGGTTCACCCGCGACGACGTGACGCCCGAGGCGACCAAGGCGGTGATCGACCGCGACGCGCCGGGGTTCGCCGAGGCGATGCGCGCGGAGGCGCTCAAGCACACCCCGATGGGGATCCTGTCGCGCGGTGTGTCCGGGATCGCTGGGCGCACCCTGATCGTCAACTTCCCCGGCAACCCCAAGGCGATCGGCGAGCTGTTCGGTGTCATCGGCCCGACACTCGGGCACGTGGTGACGACGCTGCAGCACGAGGGTGGACCCACACCCGGCCATTGAGCTGCGCGGCCTGGTCCGCCACTTCGGCGAGCGGACGGTATTGCGGCAGGTGTCGGTTTCTGTTCCCGCCGGCGCCACGCTGGCGGTGCTGGGACGAAACGGCGCCGGTAAGTCAACCTTGCTGCGGATCCTGGCGACGCTGCTGCGTCCGCACGCGGGCGAGGTCTCGGTGCTCGGGGAGCCGCTGCCGCGTCAGGCGTGGGCGGTTCGGGGCAGGCTCGGCCTGCTGGCACACGAGCCGCTGCTGTACCGCGACCTGAGCGGCCGCGAGAACCTCGGCTACCACGCGCGGCTGCACGGCATCGCCCCTCGCCGCGTAGAGGACGTGCTCGACGCGGTCGGGATGCGTGAGCGCGCCGACGAGCCCGTGCGGCAGCTGTCCCGCGGGATGGTGCAGCGCCTGGCCATCTGCCGGACCATCCTGCACTCGCCGCGCGTGCTGCTGCTCGACGAGCCGCTCGCCAACCTCGATCCCGCGGCCACGGAGCTGGTGGCGCCGCTGATCGGGCGCGCCTCCGGCGCCACCCGGGTGCTTACGAGCCACGACCCGCGGGCGGCGCTGGCCGAGGCCGATCTGGTGCTGGGGCTCGAGGGGGGACGCGCGGCGTTCGTGACCTCACCCGACCGGGTCGAGCCGGCGGCGCTCGAGCGGCTCTATGCGTGAGGGCTCGCGTGAGGAGCAGACGCCGGGGACCTGGCGGACCGCGGGGGCCGTCCTGCGCAAGGACCTGCTGCTCGAGTTGCGCGGTCTCGACACCCTGCCGGCGATGGTCCTGTTTGCGATCGTCACGTTCGTGATCTTCCACTTCGGCCTGAACCAGGCAACGATCGCGGGGCAGGAGGCCGCCGGCGTGCTCACGGTCACGCTCCTGTTCGCGGCGATGCTGGGGATCAACCGGCTGTTCGTGGCCGAGCGCGAGCAAGGGGGGTTCGACGCGTTCCTGCTGGCGCCGGTCGACCGCTCGGCGCTGCTGATCGCCAAGGCAACCGCGCTGTTCCTGTTCCTGGTCGTGCTCGAGGTGGTCGCCGTGCCGGCATTTGGGCTGCTGTTGCTCGGGCCGTCGCTGGGGCCCCGCCTCCCGGGGCTGATCGCGGTGCTGGCGCTGGGCGACGTGGCGTTTGCCGTGATCGGGACGCTGGTGTCGGCGATCGCCGTGCAAACCCGGGCACGAGACCTCATCGGCCCGATCATTGGCCTGCCGCTGCTGCTGCCGGCGCTGATCGCGGTGGCCCGTGGGGCCGGCCCGCTGCTGGCGGCGCAGGGGTCGGGCTCGCCCCCGGGGAAGTGGGTGGCGATCCTGGCTCTTTATGATGTGGTCTTCGCCCTCCTTTCCTACGCCGTCTTCGACTTTCTCCTGGAGGACTAGCGCTTTGATGATGTATGGGCGGGGCCTGCGCGGGCTGGCCCTCGCCACCGCTTTCACGATCACCGTGGCGTTCGCGCTCGTGTTCTTCTACGCGCCGCTCGACGCCAACCAAGGGTTCATTCAGAAGATCTTCTACATCCACGTGCCGCTGGCGATCACCGCGCTGTGCGGGTTCGTGTTCGGCGGCGTGCTCGGCGCCATCCACCTGCGCACCGGCGATCGGAAGTGGGACATCCGCTCCTATGTGGCCATCCACATGGCCCTGATCTTCGGCGTGGGGACGCTCTTCACCGGAACCATCTGGGCCAAGGCATCATGGGGCCACTGGTGGGTATGGAGCGATCCGACGCTCACCTCGTTCCTGATCGTGATGTTGCTGTTCGCCACCTACCAGCCACTGCGCTTCTCGATCGAGGATCCCGAGCGCCAATCCCGGTACGCGAGCGTGTTCGCGATCGTGTGCGGGGCGTTCGTGCCGCTGAATTTCCTGGCCGTCCGGCTTGCGCAGGCGTACGTCCATCCGCGGGTCCTGACGCTCACCGGGGGCAACCTGCCGGGCTCGATGCGGCTCACCTTGCTGGTGTCGATGGTCGGCATCGCGCTCCTGTACGTGACGCTGTGGAAGTACGAGATGGCGGCCAAGAGCACTCGCATGCAGGTGCGCGCCCTGCGCCGGCTGCTGCTGGGCGAAGACTCCGTGGCACCCCCGAAGCGGAGTGCGGCGCCGTCATGAGCCTGTTCGCAGTAGCCCCCGCGCTTCCGCTCCACGCGGCCGGCAAGTACGTCGCTGGGGCGTACATCGTGTTCCTGGCGATCGTGCTGATCTACGTGGCGATCATGGCCACGCGGCTGGCCCGCACCGAGCGCGAGCTGACCGAGCTGCGGCGCGACGTCGAGGAGCGGCGCCGGCAGGAGGCAGAGGGCTCTGATCCCTCGGACCCCTCTGCCCGCTCCGGCCGCTCCGATCGCGAGCGAGAGCCCGTGGCGTGAGCGAGCTGCTCGCGATCGGCGTCTCGCACAAGACCGCGCCGGTTGAGGTGCGGGAGCGGCTCGTGGTTCCCAACGCGCGCGCCACCGAGTTCGTGCGCGACCTGCGTGGGACGGGCGAGGTCCAGGAGGCGGTCACGATCTCGACCTGCAACCGGACCGAGCTCTACCTCGTGGTCGGAAACCCGGTCGAGGCCGAGAGTCGTGCGCTTGCGATGCTGGCCAGCCAGGCCGGCATCCGCCCCACCGCGTTGGCCTCCTCGATCTATGCGCTTCGCAACTGCGACGCCGCCCGCCATCTGTACCGAGTCACGGCCGGTCTGGACTCGATGGTGGTGGGCGAGGCCGAGATCCAGGGCCAGGTCAAGCGCGCGTACGAGGCGGCGATTGCCCGCGAGACGGTCGGGCCGCTCACCAATCACCTGTTCAAGGCCGCGCTGGCCACCGGCAAGCGGGTCCGCACCGAGACCGCGATCGGCGAGCGCCAGTTGAGCCTGCCGGCGGTGGCGGTGGCGCTGGCCCGTGAGCTGCTCGGGGATCTGGACGGGCGCGTGGTCGTGATCGTGGGCACGGGTGAGACCGGCGAGCTCGCCTCGCGGGCGCTGGGCGACAGCGGCGGGCGGCCGGTGTTCGTGGCCAGCCGCCGGCGCGACCGGGCGATCTCGCTGGCCCGGCGCTACGGCGGCGAGAGCTTGATGTTCGACGAGCTTCCGCGGGTGCTCGGGCGGGCCGACATCCTGGTCGCCGCCACCGCGTCGCCGCACCTGCTGCTCGAGGCGCAGGAGCTGGCCGAGGTCATGGCCGGCCGCCACGGGCGCCCGCTGCTGCTGATCGATCTCGCCGTTCCGCGCGATATCGACGCGGCGTGCGGCGAGCTCAGCGGTGTCTCTCTGTACGACGTCGACGACCTGCAGACGGTGGTCATGCGCAACCGCAAGGTTCGCCAGGCCGAGGCGCGCAAGGCCGAGGGGATCATCGAGCAGGAGATCCAGCAGTTCGCGGCCTGGCTCGGCTCGCTCGAGGTGCTCCCGACGGTGGCCGCCCTGCGCATCCACGCCACCGAGATCGCGTCGCAGGTGGTGTTCGAGAACTCCGGGAAGTGGGAGGCGGCGTCGGCACGCGATCTCGAGCGAATCGACGCGATCGCGCGCACGATCGTCAACCGGCTGCTGCACGCGCCGACGGCCCGGCTCAAGGAGCTTCGCGACGACCGCGTGCACGCCCGGATGGCGATGATCCGCGACCTGTTCGGGCTCGAGGTCGAGAGCGCGGCCGCTCCGGAGCAGGCCACGTTCGACGAGCTGGCCGAGGTGCGCGAGCTCCATCCTGGGCGGCGTTGATCCGCGTCGGCACGCGGGGCAGCGCGCTGGCGCTGGCGCAGGCGCGATGGGTGGGGGAGCGGCTCGGGGTCGAGTACGAGCTGGTGACCGTCACGACGGCTGGAGATCGAGGCGGGGCGCTCGGAGACAAGTCCCGGTGGATTGCCGAGCTCGAGCGCGCGCTGTTGGCCGGCGAGATCGATGTGGCCGTCCACTCGGCCAAGGATGTCCCGGCGGAGCTGGCCGACGGCCTTTCCCTCGTCGCCATTCCACCGCGGGAGGATCCGCGGGACGCGATTTGCGGCGCTGCGTCCCTCTCTGCACTCGAGCCGGGCGCGCGGGTCGGCACGAGCAGCCTGCGCCGGGCCGCCCAGATCCGGGCGGCGCGTGCGGATGTCGAAGTGGTCGAGGTGCGGGGCAACGTCGACACCCGGCTGCGAAAGCTCGCTTCCGGTGAGTGCGACGCGCTCGTGCTGGCCATCGCGGGGTTGGCGCGGCTGGGGCGGACGGATGCCGTCGAGGGCATCCTCGACGAGCTCGTCCCGGCCGCGGGACAAGGGGCGCTGGCGCTCGAGGCGCGTCCTGGCTCGGTGCCCGTCTCCGGGCTCGTGGACGCGGAAGATCATGCCTGTGTCATGGCCGAGCGCGAGCTGACGCGCGCCCTCGGGGCCTCGTGCAACACGCCGATCGGGGCGCACGCGCGGTGGCTGGACGGCGGCGAGGTCGAGCTCACGGCCTGGGTGGGACGCCCCGACGGTTCGGTCTGGATCCGCGACGCGATGCGTGGCGGAGCGGATGGGCTCGGCGCACTGGTCGCGCAGCGGCTCATTTCCGCGGGGGCTTTGGAGCTCTTGCGGTGACCGTGTACCTGGTCGGTGCCGGGCCGGGCGACCCCGGGCTACTCACGGCGCGCGCGCTCGAGCTGATCGCCGCCGCCGACGTGATCGTGTACGACCGCCTGATCCCGGCTTCGGCTCTGCAGGGGGCGCGGGAGGACGCGGAACTGATCTACGCGGGCAAGGAAGGCGGTGGCCAGTCGATGCCGCAGGCCGAGATCACGCGCCTGCTGGTGGATCGGGGGCGCTCGGCGGAGACGGTGGTCCGGCTGAAGGGCGGGGATCCGTTCGTGTTCGGGCGGGGCGGCGAGGAGGCTCTCGCGTTGCGAGAGGCCGCCGTCGCCTTTGAGGTCGTCCCGGGAGTGACCGCCGGGGTGGCCGGGCCGGCGTACGCGGGCATCCCGGTCACGCATCGCGGCGCGGCGAGCGCGGTGGCGTTCGTCACCGGGCATGAGGATCCGGACAAGGGTGAGGGATCGACGCTCGATTGGCCGGCGCTGGCGGCGTTCCCGGGCACGCTGGTCTTTTACATGGGGGTTCGGCAGCTCGGCGCGATCGCGGACGGGCTGATCGCTTGTGGGCGAGATCGCTCCGAGCCGGCGGCCGTCGTCGAGCGCGGGACGCTGCCCGATCAACGGGTGGTCACGGGGACGCTCGAGACGATCGGCTCGGTGGCGGCTTCGGAGGGTGTGCGGGCGCCGGCACTGGTCGTGGTGGGCTCCGTCGTCGACCTGGGTGAGCGGCTGGCCTGGTTCGATTCGGAGACGCGGCCGCTCGCCGGCCTGTCGGTGGCGGTCACGCGAGCGCGGGCGCAGGCGAGCGCGCTCGCCGACCGGCTGCGGGGGCTGGGGGCGGTGGTGGTCGAGGCGCCGGCGATCAGGATCGTGCCGCTCGACGGGCCGGCGCCCGATCTGCGGCGGTACGACCTCGTGTGTCTGACGAGCCCGAACGGGGTGCGGCTGTTCTTCGACCGGCTCTTTGAAGGAGGGCTCGACGCCCGCGCGCTAGCCGGCGTGCGGGTGGCGGCGATCGGGCCCGGTACGGCCGCCGCGCTGCGTTCGTATGGCGTGGTGGCGGACGTCGTGCCTTCTGAGCGGTTCGTGGCCGAGGGGCTGGTCGAGGCGCTGGCGTCGGTTTCGGTCGCGCGGGCGCTGGTCGCCCGGGCGGCGGAGGCGCGCGATGTCCTGGTGGACGCGTTGCGCGAGCGCGGCGCCGAGGTCGACGTGGTGGCGCTCTACGAGACGGTCGCCGAGCCGCTGTCCGAGGCGCAGGTGGCGGGGGTTGCGGCCGCGGATTACGTGACCTTCACGTCATCCTCCACGGTGCGCTTTCTGTTGCAGTCGCTCGGCGGGGACGGCGCCGGCGGCGGCCTGCGGGGTCGGCTGGTCAGCATCGGGCCGGTGACGAGCGGGGCGCTGCGAGAGCGAGGCCTCAAACCGGACGTCGAGGCGGCCCGCCACGACATCGACGGGCTCGTCGAGGCCCTGGTGGCGGACCACGCGGGGCGAAAGGGCGAGCCGTGTTAGGCGATCAGCGGGAGGCGGCGGCGTCGAGCCAGCGGGTGAGGGCACCGCGACCGGTCAGCGTGAGCTTCCCGTCGGCGGCGATCCAGTCGCGGGCGCGCAACTCGCGGACGATCCCGAGCGCGTCGCTGGGGCCCGGGCCCTCGCCTCGGGACGCCAGCGCGTCGGTGCCGGGCTCGATGATCCAGCGGCCGGAATCGAGCGCGGCCAGCGCTAGACCTTGCTCGTCGGTGGGCTGATCCAGCGGATGCGGGCCGGCAATGCCCAGCGGGTCGGCGGGAACCACCTTTCGCCCCGGGCCGGGGCCCGGGCCCGAGGTGCGGCGCGCGATCTCTTCGCCGAGGCCCGACGTGAGGGCACGCAGCCAACTGCCGGCGTTCTCGGCCCATTCGCCGGCGGTGGCCGGATCCACGCCGATGCGGTCGGCGATGTCGTCGGCATCGATGTTTTCGAGCGAGCGCTCGATGTACTGGCCCAGCTCAGCGGCGATCGAACGCAGCGCGTCCTCGAAGCTTTCGCCACCGGGATCGTTCTCGAACATACGAAGATGATGGCATGCCGCACCCGGTAGTCCTGTTTCTCTCTGATTACGGCTTGTCCGACGATTTCGTCGGCGTGTGCCACGGGGTGATCGCCGGCGTGTACCCGGAGGCGCATGTGATCGACGTCACTCACGGCGTGCCGCGGGGGGACGTCCGCGCCGGCGCGCTGATCCTGGGTTCGACGTTGCCCTATCTGCCAGCCGGGGTCGTGCTTGCGGTGGTGGATCCGGGCGTCGGCGGCGATCGTCGCGCGGTGGCGCTCCGCGCCGGCGACGGCCGGGTGTTCGTCGGCCCCGACAACGGGCTGCTGTCGCTGGCTTTCGCGGTCGCGGGCGGTGTGGTTGAGGCAGTCGACATCGGCCGCTCGCCGTTTGCCCTGCAGCCCGTGTCGGCGACCTTCCACGGCCGCGACATCTTCGCGCCGGTGGCAGGGCGGTTGGCGTTGGGCGTCGCGCTGCGCGACGTCGGCGAGCCAATCGACTCGGCGGGCCTGGCGGCGGTCGAGCTCCCGCACGCGCAGGCGTCCGATGGTGAGTTGGTGGCGCACGTGTTGTACGTCGACGGCTTCGGCAACGTGCAGCTCGACGTCGAGGGGGACGAGATCGCGCGGTTCGGGCTCGCGGTCGGCCAGGACGTGGAGCTGAAGGCAGGCGGCGGACGCCCGGCGCGGGCCCGGTACGTGCGCACCTTCGCCGAAGCGCGCCCCGACGAACTGCTCCTCTATGAGGACTCCTACTCGCGGCTCGCGGTCGCCGTGAACCAGGGCAGCGCAGCCGCGCGGCTCGGGCTCAGGGTGGACGATCAGTTACGGATCCGGCCGGCGTGATGCTCGGGACTCCGCGGGTTCATTACCGGCTCACCGACTCGACCAACGCCCGAGCCCGGGAGCTGGCCGCCGCCGGCGCGCCGCACGGGACGGTGGTCACCGCCGGCGAGCAGAGCGCCGGCCGGGGGCGTCAGGGGCGGAGGTGGAGCGCGCCGGCGGGGCGGGCGTTGCTGTGCTCGACGGTGATCCGCGACCCGGTGGCGCTGCTGCCGCTCGCCGCCGGGGTGGCGGTGGCGGAGGTTGTCGGGCCATCGTCGCGGCTGAAGTGGCCGAATGACGTGCTGGTGGACGGGCTCAAGGTCGCCGGGATCCTCGTCGAGGGGCGACCGCAGGAGGGGTGGGCGGTCGTTGGGATCGGACTGAACGTGGCGCTGCGGGTAACGGATCTCCCCGCGGAACTGGGCGACAGGGCCGGCACGCTTGGACTGGCGCCGGCGGACATCGAGCCCACGCTCGAGGCGGTGCTGAGGCAGCTCGAGCACTGGATATCGGCCGACGCCGCGTCGTTGATCGTGGCCGTGCGTGAGCGCGACGCGCTGCGCGGGCGGGAGGTGCGGTGGGCCGGCGGGCGGGGCGTCGGCGCCGGCATCGACGCCGGCGGTCGGCTGGTGGTTCAGACCGACAGCGGGACGGTGGCGCTGGATGCCGGCGAGGTGCACCTGACCGCAGCCCGCTGAGGCGCGGGCCGTTCGGTCAGCTGTATTTCCAACCAAGGTCTCCCCCGGGGCACGCGCTTGGCGACATAAGCATTGACCGAATGCTTATGTCGCCAACGTGGCCGGGGGCGAGACGGTTTGGCGGGAAATACAGGTTGCTACGCCGCGGCTTCGGCGTCGCCACGCTCGTCGTGGCTCAGCTCTTCCGGAATCGCGTCGTCGAGGTCGTCGTCTTCGTCCGAGTCGTCCTCGCCCTCGTCGTCATCGTCGTCATCGTCGTCATCGTCGTCGTCGTCCGCGGCGTCGTCATCCTCGTCTGAGACGTTCTCGTCCTCGTCCTCGTC